>Ga0335072_10016971_pt1 | contig 10309 bp, 13 predicted proteins | sample Lox_Sample_21_FD_206725 | JGI IMG/M metagenome (GOLD analysis project Ga0335072, IMG submission 206725) | Soil microbial communities from Loxahatchee National Wildlife Refuge, Florida, United States - Lox_Sample_2.1 | ecosystem: Environmental > Terrestrial > Soil > Wetlands | place: USA...
CGGAGCCTTTTCCTAGAGCCGGGTCGTCTTCTTGTGGTGTCTGAGTTCCGGAGCTTGGCTTATCTGGCGGAGGGAATCTTGTCGTTGGAGGATCTTCTGTCTTCAAATGCATTGGTAGATTTATGATGTCTGACTGCGAAGTCTGGTAGAGTAGTGGTGGCATTTTAGATCTTTTTTCACCAGGCAGTGACCCGTATGCAAGACCATCCAGGTAATTATCCGACTTGGATTTCCGAATGGATGTTTGTGGAAACAGGGGCGTTGCATTCTGATCACTCCCAGGTCCATTGACATTTCCGTACTTCTTAGCCAACTCTTCTTGGTCCTTCATCTTCTTGCTCTTATCATGTTTATGTTCCAGCGTCGCACCCGCCGCCTCTAGAGCAGCATGGCTGATAAAGTATTCCATACCCTTTTCCGCCGCCTGACGACCAAGCAGGTCGGCGCCGGCCCCTGCAAAACCCAGGGTCAGCCCGCCCATAGCACCGGCAACAGCCATAGGCGCCACGACATCTCGCTTTCGTGTAACATGGTTTGCACCGTGCGCTTGGAGGTGTTTTTCTATGATGGCCCTCTTCTTGCGCGCGTTATGTATTCGAGGGGTCGAGAGGCCTAGCCCAACCAGCGACGCGCCGGCCGTGAAGGGCGCAAAGAGGACGGAGCCAGCAGTAGATGTGGCGCCGCCGGCAATGTGGCGTGTGTAATTCTCCCATTCCTTCTGCAATTCTTCAGGCGACAGCGTGCTGCACTTGCTTCTGTATTCTTCGAAGTCGAATGGCATGCTAGATGTCGTGGTGGAGGCGCAGGTAGAACGTTGTGGTGGCGCGGTCGGGGTGACGAGGGCGAATAGGCAATTGACTATGCAGATGGCATGCTGAACGAGTTGAATCGACAGATACAGAATAATTAGAAGGCTGCAACTGCGTATGAGCGGGTTGCAGACATCAGAGAGTGTGTCGAAAGATAGAAGAAGATCCCTTCCACTCCGTCAAGCTCTGTTCTTAGACAAGATAAGCCCGCACCTTGCGATAAGGGACCAATTGTTGCCTTGGTATTCAGGCGTTAAAGGCTGTGTGTTCGAAGGCGGGCCACATTAAAAATTATAACGTAAAAAACATACGTATAACAACCACAACGCCAATTAAATCTACACGGAAAATTTTGTACTAATTAACTAGCTTCTTCTCTAAAACTTTATAATCGAAAAGTTTAGTCGAAAACCAATATTGCGCAGGTAGGAGAGTTCTTGGTGTTCTGAAAGTAGATTGATTTCAATGCCGCTCGCCTTCGTATTCCGCTCTACTGTACTCGCTTACCTTTCCAAATAAAAACAATTAGCAGCCTCGGGGCCGCGTCCTGCATATGCCAAATTACACAGCCCAGGCAGGATTTCAGCTCTGCCCCCAGCCCCCGTCTGCGGGAGAGCGAGGATCCATTCAAACCCTGGCAGATTCATTCCCAGGCGTAATGAGGCTGAGATTTCTCCCATATAACAAGGCTGAGCCGCCGTCGCGCTTTCTTCGCGTTCTTCCACGTTTTCGCACTTCATTCAAGACATCTCGCCGAGGACATCATGGCCGTCGCGACTTGGGTATCAGATAAGTCCCTTAAGGTTTCGGATAAAGGCGCCAAGAAAGCTACTGAAATTTACACTTTCTTCAACCCTAAGCTGAGGGACGATTCATACGCTACAGGCACTATATATGACAAAGAAACGGTTGCGAAATCACAGAGAGAATGGGAGATCGACGAGTAAGCAGCTATCCATTTACCTCGCTGGCATCCCAAGTCCAATTCTGTGTCCAAATAATAATTAGGCTTTTATATAGTACGAACAGACCATACCTCAAACATGTCAAATCTCTTTCCGCTACGTGGCCCCACCTTAGACTACTAGCCGATTTCATGGAGATTAGCACCACACCTGTGCGATGGCCTGATTTAAAAAACAAACAACCCAAAGATGACGAACGCGAGCAACGTGCTCACAGGACGAATGTTACGCGATTAGACTACCTTAAATCGGGTAAAGTGGCATCAGACCAGTACAAAACTCCTGAGGCTTTAAAAAATGCGTTAAGGGAGGAAACACGAAATGAGGATGCCGAAAAGCGCAATCTGAGACTCTTTGTTGTCGAGGACCTCTCTCGGGACGTAATCGAGCTTCTAGGTGCACATCTCGATATCGAGCCTGCTTTTTTTCGGGAGCACATTGTAGATTATGCCTGGTACAACACTCGGGACCGCTGGGTTGACCCTCCGAATCTCAATATGGTTGCTGAGCGGAATCGATGGCTTCCCTTTCGTTTTGTGACTGCACGGTACTTTGAGACGACGGAGTCTTTCAAGGAAGGTTATGACCAGGCTGTGAAATTCAACGTCTTAAGAAGACCGGACGATGATCAGAATAACAAGTCGGTTTGGGATGACGCGAAAGCAGTTGTCGGGATAACAAGGACAAGAGCATCAATTTGGTTTAGAGGCGCTAAAGATCAGAAGATGGACGCCGTTGGTAAGTTTTATACCCTTTTAAGTAGCACTTCGGTGTAGCTATGCATTGCTATGACTATGTTCTAGCGCTGATTTGCCTCCGTTGCCAGCTGTCTTGTTACTTGACCCAACAATCCAAGCAGGGGTCCCCCTGTGGTACGGTTATCGTAATTGGGAAACGACTTCAAAGGTGGATGACCCAATTCCTGACGGCCCTCCACGGGACTCGTTATACAACGATTTCATTTACTGGGCTAAAAAGCCAGACGCATTTAATACGCTTCTATCGAATAATCCCGCTTCAAATAATTCCTTCTCAAATCACCATATACCCATCCAGGCTCTCCTTCATATTATCTGCGCCGAGTGGCTCACCATAGCTGACTACATCAAAACTCGTCTTGGACAAATCGAGTGGGAAATCTCTTTCCCAGAGCATTTTCTCGACAAGCACAGCGAAATCGATGTTGCACTGAAGAAGTTGCACGTTTGGAGGCGACTTGTGCCGCTGTATCGGGAGGAGTTGACTGAGACTCTCCGGCGAGTATTCAATTTTCCGTGTAAGTCTATGAGTATGATCGGCAGTGGAAATGGTTTCAGTCAGTGCCAGTGCGCTGTCCAAAGTTCAGCGCCTGCTAAGCAAGGTCCGATCAACGCGTTCCGTGATGATTTCACCCGAGCCCTCTCATATATGGAAGAGTACCAGCAACGAATCGATCGCCTCACTTCCGTAGTCACTGCTACCATCTCGAATAAAGACTCTCGACGCTCACTGGAAGACAATCGGAATGTAGCGAGGTTAACATGGCTTGCGACTTTTTTCATCCCACTCAGTTTCGTGGCGACCATATTTAGTATGCAGCCCGATATCACCATGCTAGGGCCGACCTCTATATGGTATGCTGAAATTGCATTGCCATTGGCTGCTTTCAGTATGACTGTAGGCCTCATACTTGCTTTACCGCCGAGTTTCCAGAGATTCGGTAGCCGAATGAAAGACCGCTTGCTAAAACCTGGAGACAAGAAGAACAGATAAGGTGTAAAGTGGCGGTTCGTCAAGGATAAAATTCGCTATTTATTAAAAATTAGATTAATAACTTAAAATTTCTGCGTCACGATGCGAAGGATGACGAAACTGCTCACTACTAAAGTCAAGGAGTAGACGGATTGTTAAGGTAACTTCTCAAGTTAGTCAAGTCTTCAACGACGACATGCGTCAAGCAGACTGTTGCAATTTCTCGTGGAGACGCTTACGAAAAGTTGTATGTCATAATTGAACAGGATCATAAGAAACACCCCAAAGTATCTGAATAGTATGAGTTTTACAATGTCATCTGAATCGAATGGAATGAAAGAATCGCATATCGGTAAGTCCTTGAACAAATCGCAAAGAGTGGTTGGGAACTACATTAATCCAATTCTTGGATGGTGTAGGGGTCAAAGGTAGGAACACAATTTGACTAGAGGTATTATTCATGACTGTATAATCAGGAATCCATTATTGTATAATGGAAAAGCTACTTCTTATGATCAACGCGTTTTTAACTGTTCATTTCATGGAACTAGGAATATAACTACTCCATCAACCATGCTGCCCGCTATACATGGACATGTTCATTTACTAACGCGCGTTAAAGAAAACGAACCCGAATTGCAAATATTGATCAATCAGATCAACCTCTAGCGACTTTGGTCAACTTAACCATCAACGGCGCCCTCTGATATATCATAAAGACCTTCATGCCATCAGCCCAATTCTTGCTCTCCTCGCAAAGCTCCATATCGAAATTCCATATCAATCGAGCCAAGATAATCCTCATTTCCGCGTATGCAAGATGCAGACCTATGCAATTCCGTGGCCCTAGTGAAAAAGGCTGCAGCGCTTCCCTGCGATCGTCTTTATAACGCTCGTCTCCCATCCAACGCTCTGGAACAAACTTTTCCGGGTCTCGAAAGTTGTCTGGCGAGCGATATGTTGCCATGTGGGCGACGCTCACTAAAGTTCTGCCAGGAACGAAACGGCCCGCGATCATGTGGCCTTTTGGGCCAGTGATGCGCTGTGACTGACCGGAAACTATATTAATGGGCTTAGAGATGATTTTTTTTTTCCAAGTCAAATTTTAGTAACTTGCCAGGTGGAAAGATTCGCAAGGATTCCTCAATGACAGCGTGCTCATACTTCAAATTGCAGGTGTTCGCTATGTTGATCTCCTCCTCGGTCGAAAAGGTTGTACGAACTTCGTTAACCAAATTTTCGAGAACCTTAGGGTTCTTTAATAGATAGTAGATGGTGCCGCAGAGTGAGGATGCTGTCGTCTCTGAGCCAGCAAGGGTAATTGCCACACATGTCTCCCGCAGCTCAAAGATGGACATACCCTTCGGGGTATCGAAATTATTCTGGATGTATGTCATACTGTTTATTCATCAGCTGTATCCTGTGATTTTGAGTTGAAGAGATACAGACAAGTCTGGTCGATCAGTCTTTTTCTCGAGGCGTTTCGCTACTGCGTCTGCGACAAAGTTACGATGAATAGCCTGCTTCTCCGCGAAAATTGTGTTCCCTACCCAGAGGACGATTGAATTTAACGGAGGGAACATCTGACTAACTCCTATCAAGACAAACTGCTTTACAAATTCAAACATGTTTGACACCCAAACCTAATTGCGTCAGCCTGCTGTTTCCTTAGGGTCACTGTTCTTATTACTTACATGCAGTGTTGACGACTGCAAGCAATTAAGAGACTGGCCAAATGTTAAGTCTCCCACAATGTCTACCGTTACAAGATTGAAAAAGAAAGACAGGTCAACTGGACCATTTGCAGAATTCTCCTTTAACTTTTCCATAAGGGTATTGAAATAAATATTCAAGATTGGCTCCTGGTCTCTTAATGCTTTTTCTGAGAAACCATATGACAAGTTACGTCTGGTATAGAAATTAATGGATACTTTTTGAAAGTTAAGGCTTTCCTTACCTCATACGGCTGTGGTCGGCGTCGGTGGGAGCAAAAGGCAATCCGTAAATGCCCTTGGGTGGTGGAGCACCTGCATTTGGGTCCTTGGCCAATTGTGGGCGGACTTTTGCATATATATCGGTCCAAGCGTCCGGATCGGTATAAGAAAGAAATCTTCGGCCTATGCGAACTATTGGTCCGTACTGCTGATGGAGTTCGCACAGTTTATAGGGCATGTTGCCCTTAAGCATATGATAGGCGCGTGGGAGATCACTAATGGCCCAGAGTTTTGGACCAGGATATGCTGAAAGGGAATCGAAGTGGCCATAATAGATCGTATGTGTAACGACGTAGAGAAGGAGCTATCAGAATCAGAGAGTGTATAAACCAGCTGGCGATAACTTACTACTGAGAGAATGCCGAGGACTTGTATCTGTGAGGGAGGCCAAGATGGAATAAATGTTTGTAATAAGTCCATATCGATCTGATGGAGCGATGACTCGTCTTTGGGATTCAACTAGTGTTAACAGACTGATGATCAGCTAGGAAGGAGGTCATCAATACACCACAGCTTGGCCGAGATACTTTTGTTAGGAGCCGGTATGTGGCTCCGATGGAGTCAGACAAGGGAGGAGAAAATGTAAGAAGGTGCAGATAGCGAGATAACATCTACGATAACGAGTTTGTTAGGAAAGGACCAACCGAATTGCCATTTCATGAGTAATTAGTACTCGGTTAGGCCGAGGTTCATGTAATTAGCTATATAGCGTAGGCAACTCCCCGTACGAATTACAGGTCAGTTTCGCCCTATAGAATTACAGAATACGCTTAAGAAGGCACGTACCTGTTTTCCCGTAATTCCTACCGCTGCTTCTTACTGTATATAACGATAGGCTGTACTTCGGTAGTGAGGGTCGATGTGACAACGGCAAGCGGAGGGAGCTAATCCGTAGAACATGCAAGCTATCATCGGGATCGCGCCTGAACAGAGTAGCCTAAACGCCACCGCGCGAAGCTCTATCTAGAAGATCAAATTTAATGGATAACGAATATATGTCTGCAGTTTACCTAGAGATAGCAAGAGAGCATAAGTTTCCTAACTTCAAGACTTAGAATAGCAACAATAGCAACCGGACGCACTTGGAAATCAAAATGTGCTGTTAAGCCCAGATCAATCTCCAAACATTAATGTGTGGCGCAGAGTCAGCCTTGTGGCTTTGAATTGCGCCTCGCTACGACTCAGTGCATGCTGGGCTTGAAAACAACCTTGATTGAGTAGCTGGACGCACGCGCAGAGCTGAACGCTACCATCACAGAAGCCAAAGTCAAACCCAATAACAGACAACATGAAAATCACCAGCCCAGGTCCATGTCGCCTCGGCACTTACACGAGGACAAAATATCATTTACCTGTTGCTGCCGGCCGCCAAACAAGCCCTCGCGACTCCTCAGCCTCGCGCTCATCCACTCAAACCAGCTGAAGCCCAGAAGGATCCTCCTACCTTCCTGCATGCCACGCTGTTTCTGTCTGGGGCGTAAGATATATCGATCACATGCATCCAGCAGGTACATCTAGGCAGCGGTCTACCTTACTTGTTAACTTGTGCTGGACGTATGACATACACCTGATGATGTCCGCCTCCGCTCCTTGCTAAGATTTTTGACACTCTCTCGTGAGAGCTCGCCGACATACCCCTAAAACAATGATGCAACACGTCCCTGTCTTTCTAGTTATATCTTGCATTTCTGGCGTGCTGGCTCAGGTCCCGGCGACGGTGACGACCACCAGTCTGATTTCCATCACGCCCGCGCCAAGCCTTCCAGTCAGCGGGCAGTCGCAGGACCTCATCGGGTATAGTTATATTAGTCAGCTTGGAGGATGTGAGTTACCTAACTTTGCTAGGTCTTCCGATGACCGTCCGGCTAGTTATTATTTCACATGTAATGCTAAATAAATATCCAGACACGACATGGGACTGCTCGCCGGGCTCGATTTGGTCGACTGTGGGGAGTTATGCTCGTTGCTGTACGGACGACCCGTTCGTGGAATGTGGTATAGCGACGGCGTGCCTGAATACTTCTCTCTTAGTCGGCCCTGAATCGCTTCAGATCTGGACTTGGTATGTAGGCCAGGTGAACTATCTCAGTTTACTTACTGTGCCGTAACTGACTAACACCCCCCCCTATAGCACTGGCACGGGGTATGCTACTTCGTGCATAACGGGGACGGTTTATGATAGCATCAGTGCCACGGGCTTTGTGATAAACATTGACTGCTACCCTTCTTGGTCAGGAGGCAACTGGAATGCCACAAGAGGCATAGATATCCCGCCCCCGAAATCTTTTATCACTCTTTACTGATTCTTTCATTTCTAGATATAGTAATTACATCCAACTCTTCGCCCCCAGTAACCACACCTTCAACCCTAATTACCACGTCTCCAACTCCAAGAACCACATCCTCAATCCCAGCAATCACGTCACTGGCCTCTCAATTAACCCCTTCCGCATCCCAAACACCCACCTCTTCATCCGGAACAACCACCACCAGCTCCACAACCACACACAGCAGCCCAACCCTCCTCCCCACCGCCGCCATCATCGGCATCGCAATCAGCTTGGCCATCCTCCTCGCCGTCGCCGTGGCGACCATCTCCTTCTGCATCTACCGACGACGCAGAAGGCGGCGCTCCTCCTCCTCACGCCGCAAGCACGATTCGCACGATTCGGAAAATCCCATCCAGCAGCTGGATGGCACCTCAACTGGAGGGGTAGCAGAGGCGGATGGCGTTAACAGCGGCGGCGGAGACGGTCGTCGTGGGACGACGACGACGACGACGACGGAGATCTATACAGCGCCAACAAGGACGACGACGACGACGATGACGGAGATCTATACGGCGTCACCAACGGCGCAAACGAGGACAGAAGGCCCGTATCAGTTGGAGGCGGGGGCGAGGAGTGAGGGGACTATTTTCCATTCGATTCGGGATGGCGACGGGGATGAGGATGGGGGAGTAGAATTATAGGGTTTCGCGGCGGAGGATCCCTGTGGGGTTCTCTCATGCGTGGTGGGGAATGGGGGCTTTGAGTATCCCACCTGCCCGCCTGCCTGCGTGTCCGAGGCAGATTGAGTTGGTTGGTTGGTTGGCAGGAGAAAATGGAGAGCGATAGAGAGACGCTGGAGATGGAGATGGACACGATAGATACTGTACGTGTTTTTAAATTTTCCCTTTGAGGTGTTTTTTGCCAAGCGTGCTCATTTTCGTGGGGAATTATGAGGTGTGCTTGCTTGCTTCCTTTGTGTAGAGTTGAGTTGACACTTGATTTGGATTGGTCTGCGTTATACCCTGGGTGCGAAGTATTGACGTGGATTTTCGTGAAGCGTGCTTTGGTTCGAGAGGGATTTTATCTAGAGATGTAGGTGTTGTGAAGGGGACGAAGGTGGAGATAAATGTGATTTGTCGCTCTACTTCGTACATGGTTTGCGAAGGAAGTTCTTGATGGACGCGTTCTAACGTAGAATGCTAGGGAGGTGTTGAGGGCGATACCGTGGAGGACTAGGGAGATTCTAGTCTAGGCTTTTCGGATACTTCTTAGGTGACTCTTCTTTGTTGTAGAGAGTTGCTTCGAAGTAATCCTCTGTGGAAGCTGTCGGAAATGTGATCAACTCCATTTTGACGGTGAAGGAACCCTTAGTGCAAGACCTACAGTAGATACCTCTAGGGAAGTGTACCTTATGCTAGAGTAAAAAAAAGTCAAAACATACTACAATAGAGCTAGTAGCCAGGCCCTTGAACAAGCTGGAACATATTTGCTACTTGTCTTAAGCAGTTGCCGATGAGGCAGTTTGATTAGGGATTTGAAACTCGATACTGCGGTAATAGCACCACCTCCGAACCCAAACAGCCTCTTTGGGATAAGCCTCCACAATCTTCGCCAACTCTTGCGTCAGCGTCCATCCATATTCCCATTTAAGACTCAAAGAGAGGAATTAACACTTGCGCTTTATCAACTTTAACGTTTGTGTAACAATTCTCGCCTCCAAGATCAACACTCTCAGGATAGTGGATGGCAAGTGAGGATTATCAATACTATATTGAGTAACACATATAAGATTTTCGATGACGGCTAGCAGTTTTAGGCCTAATAGGCCACTTAATTTGGCCATGATATATCGTATTTAAGTGTATTTCGAATAGTGACTTGCGTCGGAGCTGTTGCATTCGTACGGGAAATGGGTGCTGAAATTCCTGCCTCGTTAGGTGTGTCTGGCGGTGCAATTTCTTGTGGATTCATTGTAAAAGGATGGGGCTAGGAGCATGGCAGTTGCGTGGACAGGAAGATTGGAGGATACGTTGGAAGAAGGGCAAAATCATTCACTGCAACTTTTACGACTGTCAGTCTAACCTAATGGAAGGACCTCGCGGCTTAGGGGATGCAGGACAAATTTCCGGCCAGAGTCTTTGATTCGTGGCGCTGCTACGCTAATGTTTGCGGGGTTATGCACGTACAGATTCCGGCAGGTGTGCCCATGCAATACACGCCCCACCCAAAGCTTCCACTTACACTTTTTGTCCTGCTGTATACAGTATATTCTTGCATAGGCAGCCTGCCACGGCTGGCTTGCGGATGCATCTTCCTGTGGTTATTTCTGATATAGTCTTTTTCATTCCCCTTCTTATTTTCTTTCTTGTCGATCTCCACCATGTTAATTGAATCACCCCTGTCACGATATAACCCTGTGTTAAGGGGTTGTTTGATAGCTGGCTTACCCCTGGTCTGCACCGGGAGGGTGGAGCACTACTACAAGTCTATGGGCTGGTCCCTCTTCCATGAGAACATAGCAATCAATACAATCAATTACC
>Ga0335072_10016972_pt1 | contig 10309 bp, 7 predicted proteins | sample Lox_Sample_21_FD_206725 | JGI IMG/M metagenome (GOLD analysis project Ga0335072, IMG submission 206725) | Soil microbial communities from Loxahatchee National Wildlife Refuge, Florida, United States - Lox_Sample_2.1 | ecosystem: Environmental > Terrestrial > Soil > Wetlands | place: USA: Florida...
GTATGGGTGTCAGCGATTGTGCCATCGATTGAATCTTGCGGCCTTCAAGTGCTACCAGCCAGTCATCCTGTCAGATTCTCCGCCACGGCAATTCCGCAATGGCGTGACCCTATATAATACCGATGATCGTTCTAGGCATTGAAACCACCTGTGACGAGACCGCCGCCGCCGTGGTCGAGCGCACCGACGGCGAGGGCGGGGCCTTCCGCGGCCGCATCCTGTCCAATGTGGTGCTATCGCAGATCGGCGAACATGCCGAGTTCGGCGGCGTGGTCCCTGAGATCGCCGCTCGCGCCCATGTCGAGGCGCTCGACCGTATCATCGAAAAGGCCATGTCTGACGCCAAATTGGCCGACGCCAGGGTCGCGTTCGGCAATCTCGACGCCATTGCCGCCGCCGCCGGGCCGGGCCTGATCGGCGGCGTCATTGTTGGACTGACGACCGCCAAAGCGATTGCGCTCGCACACGACAAGCCGCTCATCGCCGTCAATCACCTGGAAGCGCATGCGCTGACCGCGCGGCTCACCGAGGGCATCAAATTTCCGTATTGTTTGTTCCTCGCCTCCGGCGGCCACACCCAGATTCTCGCCGTGTGCGGGGTCGGCGACTACATCCGTCTTGGCGGCACGGTCGACGATGCGATCGGCGAGGCCTTCGACAAGACGGCGAAATTGCTCGGGCTCGGCTATCCCGGCGGGCCGTTGGTGGAGAAAGAGGCGGAACGCGGCGACCCGCAGCGCTTCATGTTGCCGCGGCCGATGAGCGGCCGTCGCGATGCGGATTTCTCGCTGTCGGGCCTGAAGACGGCATTGCGACTCGAGGCGGAGAAGATCGCGCCGCTGTCCGACCAGGACGTCGCCGATCTGTGCGCCTCGTTCCAGCAGGCGGTGGTCGATGTGGTCAAGGATCGCCTGCGTTCGGGGCTGCGCATGTTCCGACTCAAGGTCGGCACGCCCAAGGCTTTGGTCTGCGCCGGCGGCGTCGCCGCCAATCAGGCGATCCGCAAGATTTTGCACCGCGTCGCTTTCGAAGTCGGCACCGAGCTCGTCGCGCCGCCGCCGGCGCTGTGCACCGACAATGGCGCGATGATCGCCTGGGCCGGCGCCGAACGGCTCGCCTTGGGACTCACCGATCCGCTGTCGGTCGCGCCGCGCGCGCGCTGGCCGCTTGATGAGGTGAATAAAGGCGCTAAGCCTGCGACGCGTGTTCCTGACGTTCTTTGACGTTTTCCGCCAATTGCAGCAGGCCCCGCTCGATTTGCGTCAGCAGCGTTTCGAGCCGCTCCAGGCGGTCGGCCTCGCGCGGCGGCTTGTCCCAGCGCAAGCGGCTGATGCGGGGAAAGCGCATGGCGAGGCCCGATTTGTGCCGCGTCGAGCGCTGCAAGCCCTCGAAGGCGACTTCCAGCACGAGACCCTGATCCGGTTCATGCACCACTTCGCGCACCGGACCGAAGCGCTCGGTGGTGTTGCGGCGGACAAAGCGGTCGATCTGTATGAGCTCCTCGTCGGTGAAGCCGAAATAGGCCTTGCCGACCGGCACGAGTTCGTCGCCGGCTTCGGCGCCGGTCCAGACGCCGAACGTGTAGTCGGAATAATAAGATGATCGCTTGCCGTGGCCACGCTGCGCATACATCAGGACGGCGTCGATGATGAAGGGATCGCGCTTCCATTTCCACCACGGGCCTTTCGGCCGGCCGGGCAGATAGAGCGCGTCGCGCCGCTTGAGCATGACGCCTTCGACCGCGGCGGCATCGGCCCCGGCGCCCGCTGCCGCCGGATTTTTCCGCGCGGCGATCAATTCGTCCCAAGTCGTGAAGCTGACGAGCGGCGAGAGATCGACACGCTCCTCATTGAGCCGCGCGACGAATTCCTCGAGGCGCTTGCGCCGTTCGGCAAACGGACATTGGCGCAAATCGTCCGCACCGTCGGCAAGAAGATCGTAAGCGCGCAGATGCGCGGGAAATTCGGCGATGAGTTTCGGCGTGACGGTTTTGCGGTTGAGCCTCTGCTGCAGCACGTTGAACGACTGCACGCGATGCTCGCGCATGATCAAGAGTTCGCCGTCGATGGCTCCGGGCAGGCGGAGCGCGTCAAGCAGATCGGGAAAGCTCCTTGAGATATCCTCGCCGGTGCGCGAATAGAGCCGCGCGATCGTGCCGCCGCCGGTGTGTGCGGCGGCCACCGCCTGGACGCGGATGCCGTCCCATTTCCATTCCGCCATGAAGTCTGCCGCCGCAAGGCCGGCCAGGTCGGCATCGTCCAGCGCGTGCGCCAGCATCGGCGGCCGGAACGGCGCCGGATCGACGCTCACGGGTTTTTCGGCGCGGCCCTCGAGCCAGGCGAAGAGGTCGCGATAGGGCGGAGCGAGCCCGGGCCATAGGAGTTCGATGTCGTGGGCATCCTTGCCGCCGAGCGCGCCGACAGCAGCTTTGGCGAGCCGCGCCGAGACGCCGACACGCAAGCCGCCGGTGACCAGCTTGATCAGCGCCCAACGCCCGGTCTCGTCGAGCGCATCGAGCCAGCGCGACAGCTGCCGCGGCAATTGCGCCTTGCCGAGCGTCGACAGCGTTTCGACGACGGTGGTGAGGCTCAGGTCGCCTTCGCCGTCTGCAAGAGGGTTTGCAAGAGAGGATGACGCAGGCCACATCAGTGCGACGGTTTCGGAGAGATCGCCGACATAGTCATAGGACAGTTCAAACAGCACTGGATCGGTCCGTTCGGCGATCAGGCTGCGGATGAGGCCGGCTTTGGCGTGCGGAAAGCTCAAGCTGCCGGTGAGCGCGGCCAGCGCCCAGCCGCGCTCGGGATCGTCCGTCGAGCGGAAATAGTCGGTGATCAGCCGCAGCTTGGCATTGCGCGCGGGCTCATAGGCCAGACGGTTGAGCAATTCGGCGAAGCGGTTCATGAGGCCTCTTCGCCGTTGCCTGCCGCGGCCTCGACCTCCTCCTCGTCGCCATAGCCGACGATATCGAGCGGCCGCGCTTTCAGTCCACGCGTCGTGCACCAATGCACCAGCGCGTCTTCCTGGCCGTGCGTGACCCAGATTTCGCCGGCGCCGGCCGCGGCGATGGTCGCGGTGAGGCCGTCCCAATCGGCGTGGTCGGAAATCACCAGCGGCAGCGTGACGCCCTGCTGCCGCGCGCGCGCCCGCACCCGCATCCAGCCCGACGCGAACGCCGCCACCGGCTCCGGAAAGCGCCGCGTCCACAGATCGTTCAACGCCGATGGCGGGCAGATCGTGATCGTGCCGGCGAGATCGGCCTTGCCCGCGCCGCGCACGAGCTGCAATTCGCCGAGAGCGACGCCGCGTTCGACGTAATAGTTGGTGATCTTCTCCATCGCGCCATGCAGATAGATCGGCGCCGCATAGCCGGCCTTGCGCAACAGCGCGATGACGCGCTGCGCCTTGCCGAGCGAATAGGCGCCGACCAGATGCGCGCGCTCGGGAAACAGCGCGACCGAGCGCAGGAGCTTGTTGATCTCGCCGTCGGGGTCACCGTGGCGGAACACTGGCAGCGCGAAGGTCGCCTCGGTGATGAACACGTCGCATGGCACCGGTTCGAATGGCGCGCAGGTCGGATCGGGCGCGTCCTTGTAGTCGCCGGAGGCGACGATGCGCAGGCCATTGCCCTTGGCATCGCGGGCTTCGACCGCAATCTGCGCCGAGCCGAGCACGTGGCCCGCCGGATGAAAGGTGACAGTGACGCCCTCGATGGCGATGCTTTCGCCATAACGGATGGCCTGCGCCGTGCCGGCAAAATTCTCGCCATAACGCAGCCGCATCAGGTCGAGCGTCTCGCGCGTCGCCAGCACCGCGCCATGGCCGGCGCGCGCGTGGTCGGAATGGGCATGCGTGATCAGCGCCCGCTCGACAATGCGCGTCGGATCGATATGAAAGCCGCCGCGCTTGCAGCACAGGCCGGCGGCGGTCGGGGCCAGGATGTCTTCAGGACGCATCGCGCTTTATAAATAATCATTCCTGCTCGAGGCGCGAGTGCAATTGGCGCGAGTGCAATGACCGATACCGGCCCGCTCTTTGTCTCTTCCGGCGACCTGATCGCCGACCGGCGCTATCGATGGGCGCTCGATCTGATCGCGCGCGGGGATTTGGCCGGCGCGGCCGATCTTCTGGCGCAGACCACGGAACTCGCGCCCGGCTTTGCCGCGGCCTGGTTCACCCTGGGCGACGTGTGCGAGAAGCGCGGCGATCGCGCTGGCGCGATCGAGGCTTTTCGCCGGGCACGCGACGCAGATGCGCTGGATCGGCAAGGCGCCGGGCTTGCGCTGGCGCGGCTTGGCGCGGGCGAGGCGAGGCTCGCGATGCCGGAGGCTTATGTCCGGCACCTGTTCGACCAATATGCCGGGCGCTACGACACCGCGTTGACCGAGCATCTGCGCTATCGCGGCCCGGCGATCTTGCTCGAGGCTGTCCAACACGTGATGCGCAGCTTGGGCTGTCCGCCGCAATTCGGCGAGGTGCTCGATCTCGGTTGCGGCACCGGGCTTGCGGGCGCCGTCTTTCGTTCCCTGGCTGGCCGTCTCGTCGGCGTCGATCTTTCGCCGGCCATGATCGCCAAGGCCGGCGCGAAGGGCGTCTACGACGAGACGCATGTCGCCAAAATCGAAGATTTTGTCGACGCTGCCGCCGCGCTACATGCGCGCTACGACCTTGTTCTCGCCGCCGATGTCTTTGTCTATGTCGGCGATCTCGCGCCGATCTTCGCCGGCATCGGCAAAATCCTCGCGACGGGTGGTCTTCTGGCGTTCACGGTCGAGACGCATTCCGGCGACGGCGTGAAGCTTTTGCCGACGCTGCGCTTTGCTCATGGCGAAAGTCATTTGCGCGAGCTGCTGCGCGCGCGCGGGCTTGCGGTCCAGCATCTCGCCAAGACCTCGGTGCGGAGCGAAAAGGGCGTGCCGGTCGACGGGCTCGTCGTTGTGGCGATCGGGGCGTAAATGCACTCGCATCTTCGCTTCGCAATGACGGCAGAGCCCGCGCTTATGCGTAGTCCTTGATGTTGTCGGCGACCGAATCGGCGACGTGTTCCTTGGTGATGATGCCCAGGACGTCGGCATCGGTCGGCACGCCCTTGCCAGCGACGACGACGGCCATGGTGCCGCCCTTGCGCCACATCCGTTGAATGACGTCGAAGGCGACGTCGTGCTCGCGCGCGATGGTGAAATCGCGCTGGGCCACGTCGCCGAGCGTGACGCCGGTATAGGCGTCTTCGAGGCCGCGGCGCAGCGCGGTGTTGACACGCAGCACGCCGAAGATCCGGTTATTGCGCGTGACAACGACGTGCTGCATCAGGCCTTTGTTCTGGTCACGCAGGAACTTGTCGAAGTCGGCATCGGCCGGCAGCACCAGCACGTCCTTGTCCATGATCTCGTTGGCATGGCGCACGAGAAACATATTGGCGTGCAGCGCCTTCGGGATCAGGTGGCGGCGGGCCACGAGTTTGATCGTGTAGATATTCTCCCGCGACAGCACGCGCCGCACGCCGACGCTCATCGCAACGGCGAGAATCATCGGCATGACGAGCGCGTAATCGCGGGTCATTTCGAAGATCATGACGACTGCGGTCATGGCGGCACCGGTGCCGCCGGCCACCATGGCCGCCATGCCGACGATGGCGAAGGTCGCGATATTGGCATCAGGCAGCGGATAGAACATTTGGACCAGAAGCCCGAATGCCCCGCCGAGGGTCGCGCCCATATAGAGCGACGGCGAGAAAATGCCGCCCGAGGCGCCGGAGCCGAGACTGATCGAGGTCGCGGCGAGCTTGCCGACATAGAGCAGCGGCAGGATCGCAAGCGGCGTCAGCTGATCGGTCAGGATCGCCTGAATGGTCGCATAGCCGACGCCTTCGACGAAATAATGCCCATAGAAATAGAACAATGCGTAGATCAGAAGCCCGATCATCAGCATGCCGATCGCATGCCGCAGATAGGGATTGCGGATTTCCTCGAAGATGTCTTCCGCGGCCGACAGGCCGCGCACGAAGGCGGCCGCCGCGACGCCCATCACCGCGCCGAGCGCAGCGTAAAGGCCGAGCGCGATCATGGCGGACGGCTGGTGAGTGAGCGCGGGAAGCTGTGGCACGGCAAAGGCCGGTTGCGGCCCCAGAAACCAGTTGCCGATGAAGGTCGCCGTGCCGGTGGCGAGCGCTACAGGCAGAAAGGTGCGCACGCTCACTTCCGGCATCATCAGTTCGATCGCGAACATCACGCCGCCGATCGGCGTGTTGAACGTCGCCGCGATGCCGGCGCCGGCGCCGGCGCCGACCAGCGTGATGCGCTGCCAGGGATGCATGGCGATGTATTGGCCGATGCTCGAGCCGAGTGAGGCGCCGATCTGGATGATCGGCCCTTCGCGGCCGACCGCGGCGCCGGAGCCGATGGAGAAAGCCGAGGCGAGCGATTTGACGATTGCGACGACCGGGCGGATCACGCCTTCCTTGTAATAGATCGCGTCCATCACTTCCGGCACGCCGTGACCGCGCGCTTCGGGAGCGAAGTTCGTCACCAGCGCCGTCACCACCATGCCGCCGATGACGGGGGCGAGGATAATGAAAGCACCCCATGGCCCGGACGGCGTGAAGATATTGGCGTCGTAATGAAACGATAAGGTGCCGAGGAAGAACAGGTTATGGATCATGGCGATCAGGCCGCGAAAGAAGATCGCGCCGAAGCCGGTGATCAGCCCGGTGACGAGAGCAAGCAGCGAGAGGAAAACCAGTCCGCGCTGCGGGGGAGAGGCGGCGTCAGCCATTTTCTTTGTGGACATGCCGCGGCTGTTTAGCTCGGTCTAGCCGCTCCGTCCACAGTGACGTTGTGCAACGGGCGCGTCGCGACCCCACATAAAGGCTTCTCGACCCTACGCGGTCTCCACGGCTAACCTGTCATCGTGACTGTCCTGGAAAAGATTTCGCCGCTTCCGGAGGTCTTCGCCCGCTGGTTTGCCGGCCGCGGCTGGATGCCGCGCTCGCATCAATTGGAGCTTCTGGCCAGAGCGCAATCCGGCCGCTCGGTGCTGCTGATCGCGCCGACCGGCGGCGGCAAGACGCTGGCCGGCTTTTTGCCGAGCCTGGTCGAGCTGAGCGGTGCTGCATCGGCGCAATCGGCGCTCGCCGAGCGCCGGCGGCTGCTTTCGACCGGCCGCGATATCCGCCGCGACGGCGGGCTGCACACGCTCTATATTTCCCCGCTGAAGGCGCTCGCCGTCGATATTGCGCGCAATCTCCAAGCGCCGGTTGCGGAAATGAATCTGCCGATCCGCATCGAGACGCGCACCGGCGACACGCCGACCTCGAAGCGCCAGCGCCAGCGCCGCGACCCGCCGGAGATTCTCTTGACGACGCCGGAGCAATTGGCGCTGCTGCTGGCGTCTGCTGATGCGCCTTATCTGTTCGGTTCGCTCCGCCGCGTCATTCTCGACGAATTGCACGCGCTGGTCACATCGAAGCGTGGCGATCTCTTGTCGCTCGGCCTGGCGCGGCTGTTTCGTCTGGCGCCGAACCTGTCCAGCATCGGACTGTCGGCAACTGTCGCCGCGCCGGACGATCTTTGCCGTTTCATGGTGCCGCAGCACGCGCGCGGCGGGGTGCCGGCGCGCGCCGATCTGATCATGGCGGACGGCGGCGCTGCGCCGCATGTGGCGATGCTCGAGTCCACCGAGCACGTGCCCTGGGCCGGGCATTCGGCGCGCTATGCGCTCGGCGAACTCTATGCGCTGATCAAGGCGCATCGCACCACCCTGGTCTTCGTCAATACCCGCAGCCAGGCCGAGGGGATTTTCCAGGACCTCTGGCATCTCAACGACGACAATCTGCCGATTGCCTTGCATCACGGCTCGCTCGACGTCGCGCAGCGGCGCAAGGTCGAAGGCGCAATGGCGGCAGGCATGTTGCGCGCCGTGGTGTGCACCTCTTCGCTCGATCTCGGCGTCGATTGGGGCGATGTCGATCTTGTCGTCAATGTCGGCGCGCCGAAGGGCGCGTCGCGGCTGCTGCAAAGGATCGGCCGTGCCAATCACCGCATGGATGAACCCTCGAAAGGGGTGCTCATTCCGGCGAACCGTTTCGAGGTGCTCGAATGCCGTGCCGCGATCGAGGCGATCGCGGTCAATGCGCAGGATACGCCGGCGCCGCGGATCGGCGCGCTCGACGTGCTGGCGCAGCACGTGCTCGGCTGCGCCTGCGGCGAGCCGTTCAAGAGCGACGACCTCTATGCCGAAGTGACGACGGCGGCGCCTTACGCCGCGCTGACGCGTGAGGATTTCAATGCCGTGGTCGATTTCGTCGCCACCGGCGGCTATGCGCTGAAAGCCTATGACCGCTTTGCCCGCATTCGCGAAGGCAAGGACGGCCGCTGGCGCATTGCCAATCCCAACGTGGCGCAGCGCTATCGCATGAATGTCGGCACCATCGTCGAGGCCGACATGCTCAAAGTGCGGCTCACTCGCTCGCATGCCTCGAAGATGATTCCGCGCGGCGGCCGGCTTCTCGGCGAAGTCGAGGAATATTTTGTCGAGACCATGGTGCCCGGCGACACGTTCGTCTTCGCCGGCGAAATCCTCAAATACGAGGCCATCGTCGAAGACGAGGTTTACGTGTCGCGAGCGACGTCCGAGGATCCCAAAGTGCCGGCCTATGAAGGCGGCAAGTTTCCGCTCTCGACCTATCTCGCCGATCGCGTGCGCGCGATCATTTCCGATCCGCGAGCCTGGCGGCAATTGCCCGCACAGGTGCGCGAATGGCTGGAAATCCAGAAATGGCGCTCGCAGATGCCGGGCCGGCGTGAGCTTTTGGTCGAGACTTTTCCGCGCGGCAACAAGAATTACACGGTCTGCTATCCATTCGAAGGACGGCTCGCGCACCAGACGCTCGGCATGCTGCTGACGCGGCGGCTCGAGCGGGCGCGGCTGCGGCCGCTCGGCTTTGTCGCCAATGAATATGCGCTCGCGGTGTGGGGGCTCGGCGATGTGGCGCAGCGTTTGGCGCGCGGCGAAGTCTCGCTCGCCGGGTTATTCGACGAGGATATGCTTGGCGACGATCTCGAAGCCTGGCTTGCCGAATCGGCGCTGATGAAACGTACTTTCCGCAATTGCGCGATCATCGCCGGCCTGATCGAGCGGCGCTTTCCCGGCGAGGAGAAGTCGCGCCGGCAGGTGACGATCTCGACCGACCTTGTCTATGACGTGCTGCGCAGCCATCAGCCCGACCACGTGCTGCTGCGCGCGGCGCGGGCCGATGCCGCGACCGGGCTCCTTGACGTGCGCCGGCTCGGCGAAATGCTCTCGCGCATCAAGGGCCGAATCGTCCATAAAGCTTTGGACCATGTGTCGCCGCTGGCGGTGCCGGTGATGCTGGAGATCGGGCGCGAGGCGGTCTATGGCGAGGCGGCCGAGACCCTTCTGGCCGAAGCCGAGGAAGAACTGGTGAAAGAGGCGATGCAGTGAGCCTGTCTTCCGCGTATCCTCACGCAAACGAAACCGAGGTGCCTGCGCCGCCGATGCGGGATCATGTGCGCGAGATCGTCGTCGCCGGCGTCACGCTGCTCGCCGATGCGGCCGGTGCGCTGTATTGGCCGGACGAGAAATTGCTGGTCGCCGCCGATCTGCATCTGGAAAAAGGCTCGGCCTATGCCGCGCGCGGCGTGCTGTTGCCGCCTTATGATACGGTGGCGACGTTGGCACGGCTCCATCGGCTTATCGCGCGTTACGCGCCGTGTCTCGTCGTGACGCTGGGCGACAGTTTTCACGACGGCGGCGGGCCGGCGCGCATGGCGGACAGTAGCCGCGCGGCATTGCGGACCTTGCAGCGCGGCCGCGACTGGATCTGGCTCGCCGGCAATCACGATCCCGATCCATCAAGCGAGATCGGCGGGCAATTCGCCGACATGCTGGCGCTCGGTCCGCTCACCTTCCGGCATGAGCCTTCGGCCGAGCCGGTCGATGGCGAAATCGCCGGTCATCTGCATCCGCTCGCCTGCATCGTGCAGCGCGGCCGCGCGGTGCGGCGGCGCTGCTTCGCTGGCGACGGCCGGCGTCTCGTGATGCCGGCTTTCGGCGCCTATGCCGGCGGCCTGAATGTGCGCCATCGCGCCATCGCCTCCTTGTTCGGCGCGCTGGCCTTCACCGCACATATGCTGGGCGAGCGGCGGCTCTATGCCGTGCCCGCGGCGCGCTGCCTGTCAGATTAAAACTTGGATTTTGCGTTTTTCCTTGCCGGAAAACCGGCTCCGCTTTTCCGGAACATGCGCTAGAGCTTGGCTTCGGGTGCGCCGGCTTTGGCGCCGGGCTTCGGCTT
>Ga0335072_10016973_pt1 | contig 10309 bp, 8 predicted proteins | sample Lox_Sample_21_FD_206725 | JGI IMG/M metagenome (GOLD analysis project Ga0335072, IMG submission 206725) | Soil microbial communities from Loxahatchee National Wildlife Refuge, Florida, United States - Lox_Sample_2.1 | ecosystem: Environmental > Terrestrial > Soil > Wetlands | place: USA: Florida...
ACCGCAGGAAGGAAATCCCGGCCTGTTGCAGTATTCCGACGTCGTGACGTTCTTCCATGAATTCGGACATCTGATGCATGCCCTGCTGGGCGGACGGCAGGCATGGGCCGGGATCAGCGGGATCGCTACGGAAGGCGATTTTGTCGAGGTGCCATCGCAGATGCTGGAGGAGTTTTTCCGCGATCCGCGGCTGCTGGCGAGCTTTGCCCATCATTACGAGACCAACGAGCCGATTCCGGCGGAACTGGTGCTGCGGATGAATCGTGCCGGGGCTTTTGGACGGGCGGACTGGGTGCGGAGCCAGCTTCTTTACACGACGTATTCGCTCGAAACGCATCAGGTGGATCCGGCGCAGCTGGACCCGGATGCGTTGTTCCGGCAGCTCTACGAGCGGTTCCTGCCCTACGAGTGGATCGAGGGAAACCGGATGTATGCGAGCTTTACGCATCTGACGGGATACTCGTCGAACTACTACACGTATCTGTACGACAAGGTGATCGCTCTGGATTTCTTCAGCCAGTTTCCTCGCACGGCGCTGGTGGATTCGCCGATGGCGATGCGGTACCGGCAGACGGTGCTGGAACCGGGCGGCTCGATGCCGGGAAAAGAAATCGTGCAGCGTTTTCTGGGACGCAGCCAGTCGAGCGATGCTTTCACACAGTGGGTGAGCGAGGAGTTCCAGCCGATGAGCGCTGCTTACGCGTGACGGAGGGTACGCCGATTTCGGCTCATTAAACTCGCCGCAGAGGTTAGGTCTGGCGCTGGGTTAACGCCTTCGATTTCCGTCGGCCGCTTCGCGACCGAAGCCCCTCGCTTTGCTCAGGGGGTCCTTCGCTACGCGCCGGAAGGGCAATTTCTCCGCTGGAGGCCCTGGTTGCGGCGCTTTGTTCAGGATGACACAGGTTGGAATACAGGCATCGGATAAGCTGGTGTCATCCCGAAGAGCGCATGGATTGGGAGTTCTGGATTGATGGCACGTAAGCTGGGGCTGCTTCCTCTCGTAGTGCTTTGCCTGCTTTGCGCGGCGCGGCCACAGGAGTCAGTGGTCGCGGTCGATCATGGACCGAATGCGGCTGCTCAGCTCAGCAAGCATTATGTGGTTCTGGTGTCGCTGGACGGGTTCCGCTACGACTACGCGAAGAAATACGGAGCGAAACATCTGCTGGCGATTGCGGCCAAAGGCGCGAGCGTGCCGGAGGGGATGATTCCGTCCTATCCGTCACTGACGTTTCCGAACCACTACACACTGGTGACGGGGCTCTATCCGGAGCACCACGGGATTGTCGGGAATCAGTTCTACGATCCGGCGCGGAAAGAACGGTATTCGTATACGGACCCGAAGACGAACGCGGACGGATCCTGGTACGGCGGGACGCCGCTGTGGTCGCTGGCGGAGAAGGAAGGCATGCGGAGCGCGTGCTTCTTCTGGCCGGGATCGGAAGCGGAGATTGCCGGGGAGCGGCCGAGCTATTACCTGCACTATGACGCGAAGTTTCCCGATGAAAAGCGGATCGATCAGGTGGTGACGTGGCTGAAGCTGCCGCCGGAAGAGCGGCCGCACTTCATCACTCTTTACTACGCCGATGTGGATCATGCCGGGCATACCTTTGGCCCGGACAGTTCGCAGACTGCCGAAGCCGTGAAGCACGTGGACGCGCTGATGGGGACGCTGGAGACAGACCTGAAGGCGCTGCACCTGCCGGTCGACCTGATCATCGTTTCGGATCACGGCATGGAGAAGATCGAGGGCGGCTGGATCGATCTGGACTCGTATGCGCCGCTGGATGGGTTTACGGCCGTGGGGGACTCTTTGTACGCTCCCAGTGAACAGGCGGCCAATTTCGCGTACCAGAAGCTGAAGGCGGCGGATGGGGCCTTCATGGTGTATCGGCGGAACAACGTGCCGGCGGAGTTGCATTTCAGCAGCAATCCACGGGAAGGCGATCCGGTGATCGTGGCGCGGGGTCCGTTTGCGATTCGCGTGAAGGCACCGACGGATCGCGAGGATCGTGCGCCTACGGTCGGGAATCATGGGTTCGATCCGTACATGATGCCGAACATGAAGGCTGTGTTCTACGCCGAGGGGCCGGACATTCGGGCGGGCGTGGTGCTGAAGCCCTTCGAGAATGTGAATGTGTATCCGCTGATTGTGAAGATTCTGGGACTGGAGTCGCCGCCGGTCGACGGCAGCCTGGGCGTGCTGGCGGGCGTGCTGACGGCTGCAGCGGGCCAGTAGCGGGCTTCAATTTACCTCCCCTTCAGAGGCGCAGGTTACGTCGTCATTCAGCTGCAGCCCGGTCTTGAGAGAGACGACCGCCTGATTTCCTGAGTTCTATTGCGGGATGGGATGCGTGGCATTTCGGAATGACGGCAGGGTTCAGGGTTCAGGGTGTAGGGCCGGGTTCAGGATGGAGTGCAGGGTGCAGGGTTCAGGGTGGAGTCCTGTTGCGCCTCGATCGTTTCGCTGCTCTTCAACCGTTGAGGTAGCCGCGCGTGGATGGAGTGAGCTGGTGCTCGCCGTTCAGAAAACTCTCGATGACTTCGTTGTTCGGCGAGAGAACCGCGATGTTGGCGGAGCGGCCGGGGGCGAGTTGGCCGATTTCGGCGTCAAGGCCGGTCATGCGGGCGGGATTGCGGGTGGCGAGCCCGATCGTGTCGGAGAGGCTGGCGCCGGTGAATTCGACGAAATTGCGGATGGCGCGGTCGAGGGTGAGGGTGCTGCCGGCAAGGGTATCTTCGCCGATGATGCAGCGGCCGTTCTTCACGCGGACTTCCAACTCACCCAGCCAGTAGGTGCCGTCGGGCATGCCGGTGCCGGCCATGGCGTCGGTGACGAGCAGGGCCCGGTCGGGGCCTTTGGCTTTCCAGAAGAGGCGGACGGCGGCAGGGTCGACGTGCAGTCCGTCGCAAATGATTTCGGCGAAGAGCCGGTCGTTGGTGAGGACTTCGGCGAGGAGGCCTGGCTCGCGGTGATCGAAACGGCGCATGGCGTTGAAAGTGTGCGTGGCAGTGACGGCGCCTGCGGCCACTCCGCGGCGGGCGGCTTCAGTGGCGGCATCGCTGTGGCCCAGACTGACGCGAACACCCAGTCTGGCTGCGTGGGCGATGGTTTCGTCGGCGCCAGGAAGTTCGGGCGCGATGGTCATGAGGCGGATGTTGCCTTCGGAGGCCTGCCAGAAGCGGTCGAAGAGGGCGACGGAGGGCGCGAGGAGCTGGCTCTCGGCGTGGGCTCCGCGCTTGTGGGGCGCGAGGAAGGGACCTTCGAGGTGGATGCCTACGGGGCGGGCGCCGTCGAGAGGCTGATCGAGCAGCTTTGCGAGGCCGTTGAGGGAGCGGAGGAGCGCTTCGAGCGGCGCGGTGACAGTAGTGGCGCAATACGCTCCGACACCGCGACCGGCGAGGAAGGCGCCGATGTGGCTGAGCGCGGATTCGGTGGCTTCCATGACATCGTGGCCGCCGCAGCCGTGGATGTGAACGTCGAAGAGAGCGGGGATGAGCGTGGCTTCGGGGAGATCGACATGGCGGCCGGCGGGCAGCGCGGCGGAGGAGCGCGGTGCGATGGACGTGATGATGCCGTCCTCCAAGACGACTACAGGGCGGTCGATGATGTGATCGGGGGTGAGGAGACGCGCAGAGGTGAGTACCGTTCGCACAGAGTCAGGGTACGCCACTGCATCGGTCTGTGGGGTCAGTTCTGAGAATTGGCAGGCGGCGCAGGAACCGCGATGCCGGGCGCTTTGTGGGCGTGCGGAGCGATGCGAGCGCGGCCCTGTTTACTGTTGCGCGCAGAGCGGCCGCGGCTTTCCTGTCCGACAGGCGCGGGGGTGGAAGCCGGCGCGGCGGGATGCACCGCAGAAGCGGCTCCGAGGCCGTGGGCCGGCAGGGCCAGCACCGGCGGCGCGAGGATCGGGTTCGTGTGCAGTTTGTGCGAATGGCTCACGGAGCCGAGGACGATGATACCGGCGAAGACGCAGGCAGAGAGTCCGCACAGAGCGGGAGTGGAGACGTGCGTGAGGCGGCGAAGGCGAACGAGCAGCGGAGAACTGGCCGCCGCGACTTCTGCTCCGATGCGCTCGGCGGCGAGGCGGTTGAGAATGCGGCCCTGCAAATCGGATGCGGGGTCGGCTGTACCGACGCTGCGCAGAGCCGCGTCGATGAGGGCTTCTGCGGTGCCGGGGGGCGAGACTGGGGCGGCGGTCGAATCGGGTTCGAGATGGGGGGTCATCGCGCGATTCCTTCTTTCTCGAGGAGAATGGCCAGTTCTTTGCGGGCGCGGAAGATGCGGGAGCGGATGGAGGACTCGGTGGTGTCGAGGGCGGCGGCAATTTCGGCGGTGGTCAGCTCCTCGACCGCGGAAAGGAGCAGGGCTTCGCGCTCGCGCGGCGGAAGGCGGTCGACGATCGCGAGGATGCGGGCGTGTTCCTGGGAAGAGATGACGGTGGCGTCGGCGGGGCGGTCTCCGGCGGGGAGGGTGCGGACGTGGTCGGCGATGTCTTCGCCTTCAGGACGGGTTTTGGCGCGGCGTTTGCGGTCGAGGACGATATTCCAGACGATGCGAACGAGCCAGACACGGTAGTCGCGGATTTCGCTGAGGCGGGACTCGTGCCGGAGCACACGCAGGAAGGCTTCCTGGACGGCGTCTTCGGCTTCGGCGGCGTTGCGTGTGACGGAGAAGGCCACGCGATAAAGCGCGGTTGAGTATTCGGCCACCAGCTGAGCGATCGTCGGGCTTGAGTCCACGGTTCTTTCAAAAGCAGGCGGGGCCCAGGAAGCGATCCGGCCTTCCAGGTAACTCATTCTGGCGATCCTTTCACCGGGAGAGTTGCGGTCCGGCGGAGGGAGAATCGGTACGTCTGCTCTAAAGACGGAGGATACCGCTTTTTCGCTCTGAATTCCGGGGAGAGGAGGCGGGAGTGACGGATCTGCAACCTGCTCAGGCCGAGACCTGGGGTCGAGTCCAAGTAGAGTCGAGAGATGCGGCGACAGCGCTGGTTCGAAATTCACGATCAGGCCTGGTTTCCGAAGTTTCTTCGGGACCTGACAACCGAGGCGCTGGAGGGGATGTGGGCTTCGAACCGGACCTATCATCCGATCGCGGGACGGCTGCGGGATGCGCTCGAGCGGGCCGGCGCGGATCGCGTGGTGGATTTGTGTTCGGGCGGCGGCGGACCGTGGCTGGTGCTGCATGACGAGGTGGCGGCCGGCCGCGAGATTGAGGTTTGCCTGACGGACTTCTATCCCAACGAGCGCATGATGCTGCGCGCGATGGGACACAATAGCGAGATCACGACGCGGACCGAGCCCGTGGATGCTCGATGCGTTCCGGCGGAGCTGCCGGGGTTTCGGACGATCTTTTCGGCGTTTCACCACTTCGATCCCGATGCGGCTCGGGCCATGCTGGCGGATGCCTTCGAGCGGCGGGAAGGGATTGCGGTGTTCGAGGCAGCGCGGCCGGAGGCGTGGACGATGCTGGCGGTAACTGCGGTTCCCTTTCTGGCTTTGCGGAATGCGCTGGCGGCGCGGCCGGTGCGATGGACTCGGATTTTCTGGAGCTGTGTGGTGCCGGTGATTCCGGCGGTGCTTTGGATCGATGGGGTGCTCTCGTGTTTGCGGAGCTATTCGCTCGGAGACCTACGGGAGCTGGTGGCGGGCTTGTCCGCGGCGGATTACTCGTGGACGTGGGGCGATCAGGGGGGCGGACCGGTCGCGGTTCGGTATCTGATCGGGGTGCCAGTGAAGGAGCGGGTAACCGGTAGCGCGTAGCGGGTCGCCCGGAATCGGCCAGCCGGGGGCCGGCCGGCATTGCCGTGAAGTCCGGATCAGGAGCGGACGCTGAGGACGGGGCAGGGGGCGTGGCGCATGATCTCGTAGGCGTGGGACCAGAAGGGTCCGTCGTAGAGGCCGCGGTGCGGATTGAGGCCGAGGATGATGACGTCTTCGTGGTGGCTGGCCGCGAAGTAGGTGACGCAGGGCATGGCTTTGCCGCGGAGGAGATGGAGACGGAGGCGGGTCCGCTCTTCTTCGTCGAGGCCGGATTCGAGGCGGATGCGCAGCTGCTCCATGCGGTCGACGTGTGCGGGCTTGCCGGAGGCACAGACATGGAGGACGTCGAGCTCGGTATGCCATTCGCGGACGGCGGTGAGCACCCAGGGAAGAGCGGCGAGCGATTCAGGAGAGAGGTCAGTGGAGAAGAGAACCTTTTTGAGCTGGAGGTGGGGGCCGGCTCCGGGCGCGCGGGGTCCTACGACGAGGACGGGGCAGCGCACGGAGTGGAAGATTTGCTGGGCGACCGAGCCGAAGAGGAGGCGGGGAATGCTACCACGGCCGTGGGTTCCGACGACGAGCATGTCGATGCGGTGCTCACGGATGAAGTCACCGATCACATCGTCGATCTCACCTTCTTCAACCCAGCGGCGGAGCTCGATGCCGTCGAGTTTATTGGCGCCGGTGAGGCGGGCGACATACTGCTCGCTGTCACGTCCTGCGGCTTCTTCAATGGCCGGGATCATTTCCGGGACCCAGGCGAATTTCGAGGGGCGCACGAGGTGCAGGAGATGCACGGTGGCTCCGAAGCGGCGGGCCACGGCGAGGGCGTGCTGGACGGGACGTTCGGAGCACTCAGCGAAGTCGGTTGCTACGCAGATGTTGTGCAAGGCTACGGATGTGATCGCCTGGGTCGCCATTTCCCTCCCCCCTTCGGTTGGGTCCATTGCCGACCGGAATGGACCCGTTGGGCCTGGACTGCCAGACCTGCAGCGAGAATGCCGCTATCCGCGCGGCGTTGTTTTCTGCGGGATGGGGCGGCCCTTTGCGGCGAGGGGCGCGACGGTCTGGGTGGGATGTTCGCGCTTGTGGCGCGCTACGGCTTTGGCGATTTCCTGGACGCTGAGGCGGCTGTGCTGTTCATTGTGCAGGACATCACTCCTGACCGGGTTGGGTGCTGGGCTGGCGACTGGAGTGTTGGTGGATGGAACGGTCATAGAAACCTCCCCGGGGATGAATCCCCAGGTCAGCGGGGCGCTGCGGAGGCGCTGGTCGATTGGGAATCGGGCTCTCAAACGGAGAGCGCTCGATTGTGCCACGGCCGGCCAATCGGAAATCGGCGCGGTTGGCCCTGGCGGGACCGCACGATGCGGCGTTGACCAGGATCAGTATAGGTCGGGTGGGGCGGGGAGAGTGTGATGGGGGACACGGATGGTGGGGCAGTCGAGGGTCCAGGGCGTAGGGTGTAGGGTGTAGGTTTTCGGTAGAGACAGCACGGGAGAGAACGGATGCAATGGTCGGGGATGCGGCGGGGTGTGGCTTTGGCGTTGGCTTTGGGGTTGAGCGCTTCGAGTGGGTGGGCTGCAGTGAAAAAGGACAAGGCGGAAGCGAAGACCGACACGATGAGTGGGGGCGGGATTACGGTGGTGTGTCCGGAGAGCGTGGGATTTTCGACAGAGCGGCTCGAAAACCTGCACGCGCTGATCCAGGGCGAGGTGGACCGGAAAGAGCTTGCCGGGGCGATTACGCTGCTGGCGCGGCACGGGAAGGTCGTGGACTTCCGCACGTACGGCGTGAAGGACATGGCGACGGGCGCGCCGATGACGAAGGACACGATTTTTCGGGATTACTCGATGACGAAGCCGGTGACGGGCGCGGCGATGATGATTTTGTACGAGCAGGGGAAGTGGCTGCCGTGGGATCCGATCTCGAAATACATTCCGGCGTTCAAGAACCTGAAGGTTTTCGACGGGTTCGATAAGGCCGGGAAGATGGTGCTGGTGGACCCGGTACATCCGCCGACGATGGCGGAGCTGATGTCGCACACAGCAGGGTTTTCCTATGGGAGCGGACACGGGCCGGTGGACGCGTTGTACAGCCAGGTGAAGCCGATGCAGTCGACCAATCTGCAGGAGTTTGTGGACAAGATGGCGACGCTGCCGCTGAACTATCAGCCTGGGCAGGGGTGGATGTACTCGGCCTCGATGGATATTGAGGGTTACATTGTCGAGAAGCTGAGCGGGCAGACGCTGCCGGAGTTCGACCGGACGCACATCTTCGAGCCGTTGGGGATGAAGGATGCCGGCTTCTATGTGCCGGCGGAGAAGCGGTCGCGGTTTGCGACGAACTACGAGGACAACGAGCAGGGCGAACTGGTTCCGGTGCAGGCGGGCGGCGGCGCGCCTGGCGACTATGAGACGCAACCGACGATGCCTTCGGGCGGAGGCGGCCTGGTGTCGACGATCGAAGACTACTACCGATTTGCGCAGATGATGGCCGATGGCGGGGCGCTGGAAGGGACGAGGATTCTGGCTCCGGCTACGGTGAAGCTGATGACGTCGAACCATCTGGCTCCGCGGTTGCTCACGGGCGAGTGGGGGATCGGGCAGTCGATTATGCGGCCGGGGTTTGGATACGGCTTTAACTGCGCGGTGATCTTCGATCCGCCGGAAGCGGGAACACCGGATGGCAAGGGGACCTGGTTCTGGGATGGAGCGGCAGGGACGTGGTTCTGGGTGGATCCGACGAACGATGTGGTGTTTGTCGCGATGATCCAGCGGATGCACGGGCACGATAACCACACACTGGAGTACAGGAGCCATGCTGCGGTGTATGGGGCTCTGGTGGATACGGCGAAATAGGGAAAGCCGCTACCAGCCTCCAGCTTCCCAATTCCGGCCTGCGGCTATGGCTTGCGGCAGTTTGCGTGGGCCGGTTGCAGAAGAATTACGGAAGCTGGGGATGCAAATAGGACCAAAGTTGTCGTATATTGCCTCTGAGGGAAGATGACGAATTGTTCATTTTGAGCGGTCGTCTTCCCGTACCTCCTTAGCCGGAGGATTGGGCTCTCGAAAACAAAAAGGGTCTCCGCGTTGACTCGTGGCTGAGGCGCGAAGACCCGGTGCCAGCGGTCGAAGACCGCCGACGTGTCCACACTGTACTCCAGGAGACGCCTGGCGGCCGCGGCTGCAACCTTCCTTCGCATGTGTGACACGGGTCACAGGTGGGAAGCATGGGTCCGTTCTTAAATCGGACTAAAGAGGTCGTATATGGCTGGGATTTGGCGTGGAGTGAAGCTGGGGGTAGTGGTGACGTTCGCGGTGATTGTTGGATGGCTGGTCCCGTTAGTGGGCGCGATGGCGCAACAGACGGCAGCGGTTACCGGAACGGTGGTGGATGCCTCGGGGGCGGTGATTCCTGGAGCCACGGTGGCGGCGCACGTTGTAGGCCAGGGAGCGGCGGCCGAGGTGAAGGCTACGGCCGATGCAGCGGGTACGTTCCGCTTTGCGGCGGTGACTCCGGGGCAATGGGTGCTGACGGCGAGCGCGACGGGATTTGCGAAGGCTGCACAGACGGTGACGGTGGGTGTGCAGCCGGTATGTGTGACGCTGACGCTGCAGGTGGGGCAGACGAGCCAGACAGTCGCGGTGAGCGCGACGGAGGCGGCACTGGCGACGACGGATACTTCGACAGGAGGGGTACTGGATGCGCAGGCGATGCAGGCGGTGCCACTGAACGGGCGGAGCTTTACGGATGCGCTGGCGGTGCAGCCTGGGGTGGCTCCGGCGAGCTCGGCTCCTCCCAACTCCATCGTGATGAGCGGCGTGGCGTCGACTCCGCCTTCGGGCGAGCTGGATGCGGGGACGCTTTCGATTGGGGGGCAGCGCGAGACGGCGAACAGCTTTCGGGTGAACGGGGCGGATGCGCAGGAAGACGTGAACATGGGCGTGGCGATTGTGCCGGTGCTGGATTCGATTGGCGAGCTGAATGTGATGACGGGCAACGATGCTCCTGAATACGGGACGGCGAGCGGCGGGCAGATCGCGGTGGTGACGAAGAGCGGGACGAACGAGTGGCACGGATCGGCGTTTGAATACCTGCGGAACACGAACCTGGATGCGCGGAATTATTTTTCGTCGGAGCGGGCGGGATTTCACCAGAACCAGTTCGGAGCGACGGTGGGGGGACCGTTGAAGAAGGACAAGCTGTTTTTCTTCGGCGATTACCAGGGGACGCGGGTGGCGGAAGGGATCGACACAGGCCTGATTGCGGTTCCGACTGCCGCGGAGCGGGGTGGAGACTTTTCGGGGATGACGAGTTCGCTGACAGGGTCGGTGAGCGGGCCTTATCTGGCGAGTCTGTTGTCGCAGAAGCTGGGATACACGGTGACGCAGGGCGAGCCCTATTACACGACCGGGTGCGCGAGCGCCTCGCAATGCGTGCTGCCGAATGCGAGGATTCCGGCAGCAGCGTGGTCGACGGCTGCGCAGCATTTGCTGGCGGATGTGCCGAACGCGAATCAGGGCGCGGGGACGTTTTCGACTTC
>Ga0335072_10016975_pt1 | contig 10308 bp, 7 predicted proteins | sample Lox_Sample_21_FD_206725 | JGI IMG/M metagenome (GOLD analysis project Ga0335072, IMG submission 206725) | Soil microbial communities from Loxahatchee National Wildlife Refuge, Florida, United States - Lox_Sample_2.1 | ecosystem: Environmental > Terrestrial > Soil > Wetlands | place: USA: Florida...
TAGCTTTGGCTCTTCGCAATGACATAGCTGGAAATGGGCGGTGACGATGACGCCGCCCATCTTGCCGCGCTGCCGTCCCCGGCACACATTCCGGTCAACACAGCAAAGGCGCCACGCTCATGGACTTCGATTTGTTCGTTATCGGCGGCGGCTCGGCCGGCGTGCGTTGCGCGCGGATTTCGGCCGGCCACGGCGCGCGCGTCGGCATCGCCGAGGAACGCTTCTGGGGCGGCACCTGCGTCAATGTCGGCTGCGTGCCGAAGAAACTGCTGGTGCAGGCCGGGGAATACGGTGGCTGGGCGGACGATGCCGCCGGCTTCGGCTGGACCATCAAGAAAGGCCCGCATGGCTGGCGCAAGCTGATCGAGGCCAAGGACAGAGAGATCGGCCGCCTCGAGGGCATCTATCGGAAGCTGCTGCAAAATGCGGGAGTCACGATCTTCGATGCCCGCGCGGTGTTCCTTGATCGGCACACGCTGGAGGTGGGCGGCAAGCGGGTCAGCGCCGAACGGATCGTCATCGCGACAGGCGGCCATCCCGAGCGCGTGCCCATCCCTGGTGCTGAGCTTGGCATCATTTCGGACGATGCGTTCTATTTGCCGCGGATGCCGGAGAAGATTGCGATCCTCGGCTCCGGCTATATCGCCGTGGAGTTCGCCGGCATCTTCCGCGCGCTCGGTGCCGAGGTGCACCTGATCTACCGCCAGCCGCTGCCGTTGCGCGGATTCGACCAAGATTTGCGCGAGGGCCTTGCGGAAGCGCTCGGCCACGCCGGCATCATGCAGCATCCCGGCTGCCGTCCGTTGAAGCTGGAAGCCGACGGCGAGCGTCGTGTGCTGACCTACGGCGAAAACCAGACGCTGGATGCCGATCTGGTGTTCTTCGCCACCGGCCGCCGCCCGGCCACGGAAAAGCTCGGCCTGGACCGCGCCGGCGTGCAGGTCAACGACAACGGCGCAGTCATCGTCGATGCGCATCTGCGGACAACCCAGCCGCATATTTACGCGATGGGCGACGTGACCGACCGCATCAATCTCACTCCCGTCGCCACCGCCGAGGGCCACGCGCTTGCAGATTCCCTGTTTGGCAAGCTCCCGCGCACCGTGTCGCTGGCGAATGTGCCGTCGGCGGTATTTTCGACGCCGCCGATCGCAACGGTCGGGCTGACCGAGCAGGAAGCCGCGGCGCATGGGCCGGTTGACGTGTACGTGACGAAGTTCACGCCGATGCGGCATACGCTGTCGGGGCGGGCCCGAAAATCGATGATGAAGCTGGTGGTGGACCAGGCGACGCAGCGTGTGCTGGGCGTGCACATGCTGGGCGAGGACGCACCCGAAATCATGCAAGGCATTGCCATTGCCGTGGTGATGGGCGCGACCAAGGCGGATTTCGACCGCACCATCGGCATCCATCCGACGGCGGCGGAGGAGTTCGTTACGCTGCGGACCCGCACGCGGGTCACCGGTGTCGCGAAGGCGGCGGAGTGATCCGCTGTTGTGCGGTGTGATGCCTTCGGGGCGCATTCACGCGCGCCATTGCAAGGGCGTGCCGTGCCCCATGTCCTGATCACTGGCGCTGCCGGCGCGCTCGGTGGCCGGCTGCGCCATCACATGCAAGCCCTCGGCTGGAAGCTGACCTTGCTCGACCGCGAGCCGAGCGGCGATGGTGCCATCGTCGAGGCCGAACTGAGCCGTTTCAGCGACGACTGGGCGTGGCGGTTTGCCGGGGTCGATACCGTGCTGCATCTGGCCGGCGATCCCAGCCCCCGCGCATCCTGGGCTTCGGCGCAACGCAACAACATCGATGCGACGCATCATGTTGTCGAAGCAGCCTGCCGTGCCGGGGTCCGCCGCGTTGTTTTCGCCAGTTCCAATTGGGTTCTCGCCGGCCATCGGTTTGAAAGTTTTCCGCTGGACGCGGGGACCGAGCCCTATCCCGTCAATCCCTATGGCGTTTCCAAGCTGGCTGGCGAGCGCATCGGTTGCGCCGCCAGCGAAATGCGCGGGCTTTCCTTCATTGCGTTTCGTATCGGCTATTGCCAACGGGACGAGAACAGACCGGGATCGCATATGGGATGGGGGTTTTGGGGGCAGCGGATGTGGCTGTCCAACCGGGATCTGTGCCAGGGTTTTGAAAAAGCCGTGCTCGCACCGGACACGCTCCGTTTTGGTATGTTCAATCTGGTCTCGAACAATCAGGGCATGCGTTGGCGCATCGACGACGTGGCGGCTGCAATCGGGTATGTGCCGATGGATTCGTCCGCGCCGATTGAAACCGCCGAGATCGCCGAAGAAACCGAGGCCGCGCGCGACGCGAGGCATCTGATCGAGATCACGGAAGCGCTTGTGATCCGGCGCCGCTGGTAGTCGAGGCGGCGCAAAAAAAGCGTCCGTATTCATCAACCGTTAGTATCTGGACCAGACAATCGCAGGCAGACCCTATCGAAGAGGAGCCCGCGATGCGTTTCCTGCCAATTATGCTTGTTCTGTCGTTGTTCTCGATTCAGGCGCACGCACAGTCAGCGCCGCCACCGCCCGTACCTGCTCCGTCTGCGGCCACTGCACCGGCCGCTCCGCCCGCCACGAAGCCACATGCCGCGCGGACGTCGCACCGCATGTCATGGAAGCAACGCTTTGCCGCGGCCAATACCACTCACGACGGGCACCTGACGTTGCCGCAGGCCGAAGCGGGATATATCACGGTTGCCCGTCATTTCCATGAGATCGACGTCGACAAGAAGGGCTACGTGACGGTTGAGGACATCACCAACTGGCATAAGAAGGAGAGTGCGGCGCGCCATTCGCACCAGGGTCAGGCAAAGCAACACCAGCAGGCGATGAAGCAGTGAGTGCGACAGCGGCGCCAGATCGATAGGCCGGCTGCCGTGGCAAAGGAGCGAAGGAACCTGTCTGCCTGAGGCGGCCACGCCGGGGCGCGACGGCACTGGTGGCGGTCGTGAGGGTTTTGGTAGAAATTGTGTTCCGACCCGGTCACCCTCACCCTCGACGCTTCGGGTCTCGGCCTCTCCCGCTGTGCGGGAGAGGTTCAGAGAGTGCGTCCCTCTGCCAAATCTTGTCGCATTGCCTGGGTGTCGCGTTCCTCAGGCGGTCCATAGCCGCCTGAACCTGCCGTCACCACCTCAATGATCCCGCCGGTGCGCAACTCGCAGCTGCCATGGTTCAGCGGTTCGGCGTCGCCATGGACATGCACTACCGCCTTGCCGCCGGGCAGGCCGCCGAACAATCCCCAGGGTGAGGACAGACGCCGCGCGATGTCGACTCGCACGCGGCAGGGCGCTTCCGCCCGATAGACACGGCGCAGTCCCATGCCGCCGCGATGCCGGCCGGGACCGCCCGACCCGTCCACCAGTTCGTAGCGCAGCAGTGTCAGCGGGTATTCCATTTCCAACGCCTCGACGGGCAGGTTCGACGTGTTGGTCATGTGCACGTGCACGCCGTCCAGCCCGTCCTTTGTCGCGCGCGCTCCGGAGCCGCCGCCGATGGTTTCCAGATACACCCAGAGCGCATTGTCGCGCGGCTGGTGGCCGGCGAAGGTGATCGATGTGCAGGCGCCGTTGGTGGCGGCGATCACACGGTCGGGGATTGCGGCGGAGAGCGCGCCGTGGATCAGCTCAACCACGCGCTGACACGCACCGAGCCTGCCGTTCACCGCCGCGGGATGCACGCAATTCACGATCGAGCCTTCGGGTGCCGTCACGTGCAGCGGACGAGACAGGCCAGCATTGGGCAGGATGGTCGGATCCACCAGCGCCTTCACCGCGTAATACACGGTGGACAACAACGCCGTGTAGGTCATATTGAGTCCCGCGCGCACCTGCGGCGCGGCGTCGAATGCCAGGTGCATTTCGTCGCCCGCGACGGTGATTTCGCAGGACATGTCGAGTTCGCCCTCGATCTCGGGGCAATCGTAGCGGTCGGCGAAGCGGTAAGTGCCATCGGGAATGGAGGCAATTCCCGCGCGCATCTTACGTTCGGCATAGTCCTGCAGAGCGTCGCCCGCGCGCAGCACGGTCTCGCGGCCGTATTTCGCGCACAGCGCGGTCAGCCGCTGGACGCCAAGCCGGTTCGCCGCCATCTGTGCGCGGAAGTCGGAGAGGCGCTCGCGCGGCACCTGGCAGTTGAGCAGGATGAGCTGGAGGATGTCGTTTTGCAGTTCGCCGGCGCGGTAGAGGCGGACGGGCGGGATGCGCAGGCCTTCCTGGTAGATATGCGCGTGGCCACGGTCGGCGAAATCGGCGTGGTGGGCGAGATTCGCCGCGAAAGCGATGAGTTGGCAATCGACGAAGACCGGCTCGGCGAGGACGATATCCGGCAGATGGGTGCCGCCGCCTTCATAAGCGTCGTTGCCGCAGAACACGTCGCCCGGGCGCATCTCCGCGACAGGATGGCGCTTCATGATGTGCGGGATCAGGCCGAGGAAGCTGCCGAGATGCATCGGGATATGCTCGGCCTGGCACAGCGTGTTGCCGTTTATGTCGAACAACGCGGTGGAGCAATCGCGGCGTTCTTTGATATTGGTGGAGTACGACGCGCGGATCAGCGCCTCGCCCATCTCTTCCACGATGGAGGAGAGAGCGCTACCGATCAACTCGATTACGATGGGGTCGAGCCGGGTCTCGTCAGGGCCGGGCTTGACCCGGCCATCCACGAACGACCGTTTTGATCGCGAAGTGAGCGCCTGATCGACAGAAGCGGACGGCTGGGTCAAGCGCGGCCGTGAAATCGACGTCAAGGCGTTTACCCTGTCGCTCATCCTGCCTCCAGCACCAAATTCAAGTACGGCTCGACCCGTGCTACCATCCCCGGGAGCACCAGCGTTGTCGCATCCATCTGCTCTATGACCGCGGGTCCCGCCACGCGGTTCCCCGCGCGCAGGCGGTCGCGATCGTACACAGCGCATGACACGAACCCACTTGCCTCCGGCAACCAAACGTCACGTTGCGCGATCACCGCGCGCGATGCGTCCGGTCCGAAATCTTCGTGTCGTTCGAGCGAAGCCTTCAGAACGACACCGGTCGCCTCCACCCGGAACGTGACGAGCTGCAATGGATCTTCCTCCGCCGCGAACCCGTACGCCTGTTGATGCGCCGCCTCGAACCGTTCAGCCAGAACGTCCAAAGTTGCAGGCCCGATCGCTCCATCCGGCACCGCGATCGGCAATTCGTAATTCTGCCCTGCATAGCGCATGTCAACCGTCCGCACCACGCGACGTGCTTCCGGTGCAATGCCTTCCGCATTAAACCAGGCCTGAGCCTGCGCCGCCAGTGAATCGAATGTGGCGGCAATGTCCGGAGGCGCCGCCGCATCCAGGACACGCAGCGCCGTCGTAGCAAAATCCGTGCGCAGATCGGTCAGCAGCAATCCCATCGCGCACAGGATTCCAGGATTGCGTGGCACCAGGATGCGGCGGATGCCCAGCTCCTTCGCCAGCCGCGCCGCATGCAACGGTCCGGCACCCCCGAACGCCACCAGCGTATAGTCGCGCGGATCATGCCCGCGCTGCACCGAGATCACCCTGATCGCCCGCGCCATATTGGCCGTGACAACGGACACGATTCCCTGCGCCGTCGCCATCACATCCATGCCCAGCCGCGCCGTCAAATGCTCGATCGCCGCCCGAGCCAGATCCCGCTGCACTGCCATGCGCCCGCCCAACAGGAACGCGGGGTTCAACGTCTGCAGCACGACATTGGCATCGGTAACCGTCGGTTCCGTCGCGCCACGCCCGTAGCACACCGGCCCTGGATCAGCGCCGCTACTGCGCGGCCCCACTTTCAGCAGCCCGCCACTATCCACATAGGCGATCGATCCGCCACCGGCGCCCACTGTATGAATGTCCAGCATCGGTGCCTTGATTGGATAGCCGTGCACCGTGGCTTCCCTCGCCAGCTTGCAAACACCACCCGACAGCAACGCGACATCGGTCGATGTGCCGCCCATGTCAAACGTGATCAATTCGGAAAACCCGGCGACGCGCCCGGTTTCCGTCGCACCTATCACGCCGGTGGAGGGGCCCGACAACACCGTGCGCACCGGCAGGCGCGCGGCGTGGCCGAACCCGATCACGCCGCCATTCGATTGAGTCAGGTGTGGCGTGGCGCGCACGCCTAATGTCGCGAGCCGCTCGCCAAGTCGTTCGATATAGGACTGCATCACCGGGCCCAGATACGCGTTCACCACCGTGGTGGACATCCGCTCAAACTCGCGGAACTCCGGTGCGACCTGATGCGAGACGCAGGCGAAGGCTTCAGGGAATTCCTCACTCAGGATTCGCAGTGACGCAGCTTCATGTTCCGGACAGAGGAAACTGTACAAGAAGCACACCGCTACCGCGACCACGCCAGCCGCACGCAACCGCTCCACCGCAGCGCGCAACGCTGCCTCATCCAGCGGCGTTTCAACCGACCCATCATGCCTCACCCGTTCCGGCACTTCCAGCCGCAGGTCGCGCGACACCAGCACCGGCGGCTTATCCGCTTGCAAATCGTACAAATCGGGCCGCTTTTGCCGCCCGATCTCAAGCAGGTCGCGGAACCCATCTGTCGTGATCAACCCCGTGCGTACGCCGCAATGCTGAATTAGCGCATTCGTCGCCACCGTCGTGCCATGGCCGAAATAAGTCACCGACGCGGGCGGCGCATCAACCAGCGTCAATCCCTCCGCCACACCATCGGCAATGCCGCGTGACGGATCATCGGGTGTCGAGGCCACTTTCCAGACTGAAATCCGCCCCGTCGTATCATCGAACAGACAGACATCGGTGAAAGTGCCGCCGGAATCGACGCCGACGCGCATTGTCAGTCTCCAATCCTCGGTGGGCGGTTGTCAGATCAGTGAGCAGAAGCGAGGATATGCCCGACCGTGCTGTTTGACCATCGCGCCCGAGTCGCTTGGCCGCCGCCGGTAAAGACTGAATACTGATCGCTAACGCCTGATAGACGCTGACGCCCGCCAATGTCCCCACCCGTCGATCGCATCGCTTCCGACACCGTGCTGCCATCCCGTGCCGGCATCGTCATCATTGGCGGCGGCATCATCGGCACATCAACTGCGCTGTTCCTCGCCGAGAAGGGCCACAGCATCGTGCTGTGCGAAAAGGGCGAGATCGGGTGCGAGCAATCCAGCCGCAACTGGGGCTGGTGCCGCACCATGGGGCGCGACGCGCGCGAAATCCCTTTGGCGATGGAGAGCCTGCGCCTGTGGCGCGGCATGAATGAACGCACCGGCCGCGAGACCGGCTTCCGCCAGGCCGGCATTGCCTATCTCTGCGAAAACGAGAAGGAAGTGGCAGCGCAGGAAGCCTGGCTGGAGCAAGCGCGCGAATACCAGGTGGAAGCGCACCTGCTGCGCGGCGAGGCTCTGAACGACGTGATTCCCGGTGCCGCCGGGCCCTTTATCGCCGCGCTGCACACGCCCACCGACGGCCGCGCCGAACCGGTGCACGCGGCGCCTGCCATCGCCGCGGCCGCGCGCGCCCACGGCGCAACCATCTTGACCAACTGCGCCGTCCGCGGCCTGGACATTCAGGCGGGCCGCATCGCCGGGGTGGTGACGGAACATGGCCGCATCGCCTGCGATGCCGCAGTGCTGGCCGGCGGCGCCTGGTCACGCTTGTTCTGCGGTAACACCGGCATCGACCTGCCGCAGTTGAAATTGCTCGGTTCGGTGTTCCGTACCGCGCCTCTTTCCGGCGGTCCCGAAGTCAGCGCTGGCGGCAACGTCTTCGGCTGGCGCAAGCGGTTAGACGGCGGCTATAACATCGCCCGCCGCAACGCCAACGCCGTGGACGTTACGCCCGATTCATTCCGCCTGCTGCGCGACTACTGGCCGACGCTGCGGCAATACTACGGCGAGTTCCGTTTGCGCCTCTCACGCTGTTTCATCGAGGAATGGCGGCAGATCAGGCATTGGACTCTCGACCAGGCCACGCCATTCGAGGCGGTGCGTGTGCTGGATCCCGCGCCGAACGAGAAGGTGCTGGATGAAGCACGGGCAGTGCTGGCCCGCTTGTTCCCGGTGTTTGCCAACATGCAGGTGGTGCAGAGCTGGGCCGGGCTGATGGACGTTACGCCCGACGCCGTGCCGGTCATCGACCAGATCGCGCGTATTCCCGGGTTCTTTATCGCCACCGGCTTCTCCGGCCATGGCTTCGGCATCGGCCCGGGGGCAGGCCGCCTTATGGCTGACATGGTTGCCGGCGATATACCGATCGTCGATCCGGCACCGTTCCGGCTGGATCGATTCGCCCGAGCTCGCTGAGACCCACGGCTACGCTGAACCCCCCCATGACCCTCTCCCCCGCCGCGCGTCAGCGCGCGATGTTCCTTACCCTGTGCTTCGTCTGGGGCACCACCTGGCTAGCCATGAAGGTCGGCATCGCAACAGTCCCGCCGGGCATCTTCGCCGGCACGCGATGGACCGTCGCCGGGCTCATATTGCTGGGCATCCGCAAGCTTCAGGGCGAGCCTATACGCGCGACGCCGCGCATTGCCGGGCGCCTGATCGTGGTGGCATTGCTGATGGTGACGCTGAACCAGGTCATCCAGCTCTACGGCCTGAAATGGATCGCCGCCGGCCTTGCCGCCGTCATCAATAGCGCGCTCACGCCGATCGCCTTGCTCGCCTTCGCGGTCGCTTCGCGGCAGGAGCGGTTCAGTCCCCGCCAGCTCGCCGGCATGGCGGTGGGCGTGCTGGGCATCTTTGTACTGTTTGGTCCCGCGGCCTTCGACGGCACGCTCGACCTGTGGACCTTGCTGGGCGCGATCACCGTGGTGATTGCCTGCCTCAGCTATTCCGCCGGCTCCGTCATGGCACGGCGCCTGATGCTGAATCTGGCGCCGGGGCAGATGTCGGGCCTCACCAACCTGATCGGTGGGGTGATCCTGCTGATGTTCTCGATTCCGCTGGAACCGGGGGCAGGGGAGGCGCTGCGGTTCCACTGGGGGTGGCCCGCTTTCCTGGCGTGGCTCTATTTGCTGCTGCCTGGCGCGGTGCTGGCGACGACCATCTATTTCCAGCTTGTGCACGACTGGGGCGCCAGCAGGACAGGGACGTACGCCTTTGTCTCCCCGATTGTCGCGGTGGTTCTGGGCGCGCTGCTGTTTGGCGAGCATGTCACTGGCGCCGACCTCGCCGGCATGTCGCTGATGCTTGCCGCTGCCGCCCTGGCGTTGCCGCCGCGGCCAGCCAAACCCCGCGCCAAACCGCCGGTGCGGGCAGGGCTGACGGTTTTGTGAGTCGTGCAGTGAATTCGTTACAACTTACCGTGGTAGCGCTACTCTGGCTTCGTGCGTTCGATTAGTGTCCGACAGGATCGCGCGGGAGATGCGCCATGTCGGAATCCACTGCCGGAATGGGCCTCGCCAGCAATCTGCGCCGCGACGCCCGCATCATCGGCCTGCTGTTCGCCAGCACCACCAGCATGATCGGCTCCGGCTGGTTGTTCGGCTCCTATCACGCCGCCAAAATCGCCGGCCCCTACGCGATCTGGAGCTGGGTCGTCGGCGCCATCATCATCATGCTGATCGCGCTGTGCTTCGCCGAGCTTGGCGCGCTGTTCCCACGCAGCGGCGCCCTGGTGCACATGAGCCACGCCAGCCATGGCGAGGGCCTGGGCCGCATCTGGAGCTGGATGCTGTTCCTGGCCTACGTCCCTGTGCCCGCGGTTGAAGCCGAGGCAGTCGTCACCTACGCCAACAACTACCTGCCGTACTTCATCCAGCCCCATAGCAGCGGCCTGTTGACCGGCCTGGGCTTCCTGGTCTGCGCAATCCTGCTGGGCATCTTTGCACTGCTGAACCTGCTGGCCGTCAGACTTTTGCTGGATACCAGTACCATCGTGACCTGGTGGAAGATCTTTGTGCCCATCATAACCGTGGTCGCTCTGATCGCTGCCAGCACGCATTGGGGCGTGATGCAGGCTGACCCGAGCAGTTACCACTTCACCGGCATTTTCACCGCGCTGCCCGCGGCAGGGATCGTGTTCAGCTATCTCGGTTTCCGCACGGCGATCGACCTGGGCGGCGAAAGCGCCAACCCCCAGGTGCACATCCCAATGGCGGTGATCGGTTCGGTGCTGCTGTCGGCGGCGATCTATATCGGCCTGCAAGTCGCGTTCCTGCTCGCGCTTCGGCCCGGCGATCTGACGCATGGCTGGCACAATCTCAGCTTTACCGGGCAGCTTGGTCCGTTCGCGGGGCTCGCCGGTGTGCTGGGGCTGAGCTGGCTGGCGGCGCTGCTTTATATCGACGCATACATTTCGCCCGGCGGCACCGCGCTGATGTACCTC
>Ga0335072_10016976_pt1 | contig 10308 bp, 12 predicted proteins | sample Lox_Sample_21_FD_206725 | JGI IMG/M metagenome (GOLD analysis project Ga0335072, IMG submission 206725) | Soil microbial communities from Loxahatchee National Wildlife Refuge, Florida, United States - Lox_Sample_2.1 | ecosystem: Environmental > Terrestrial > Soil > Wetlands | place: USA...
GATAAGATAAACTGATGCGATTAGTGTTCTTCTTCTTGTACATTCCATTCTGGCAGAACATCATTGGAACAACCCCCATTCCCTATGAATACTACTTGTTCCCGATTTCCTACGGATTTGGATTGTTGCTTATTGATGAAGCTGTATGTCCCCTTGCAATGACACGGCTAATCTGAATAGAGAAAGTATTTCGTGCGGAAGTATCCTAAAGGAACCCTTGCAAAGATTGCGTGGTGAGAAGATTGTAGATTTGTTTGATATGCTATAACAACCTTTCGTTTCAATTAGTACGGATAGATATTTTTTGTTGCTTTTCTTTGTCAATACAAATGGTCTCTTTTGGTGAACCAGTCCTGTCAATCAATCGCCACTTGTGACTGAATAACTCGTGCATAACGAGGCCGCGTGGACGGCGACATCTGCGGGGTCAATGCCCGACCACGCGATCTGTCAGAAAATCCTGTCGCATGTAGAGAAAGAAACCTATGGAACAGAGAATGAATAAAGCTGATGGGAAATGTGACGACACGTTTGAGATCTAAGTTTACAGCCACATCGTCATTGGCAACGATCCTCTCAATAGTAGTCTCGAGTCGCAGATCGGCCGGGCCGCCCGACACTGCCATTGCGGGAAATCGCCGGGGCCAGATGAACGGCAGGAAGACAGTGGCACCACATTCAACGTCCCATTTTAAGTAATGAATGCGTGCGATCTGGGGGCGAACAGCCTCTTACAAGGTCGATTGAGTCGTTACATGAACAGTCCATACATTAAATGACATTTGCTGGAAATTAATTCAGCCTTACAGGGGGTGAGGGGAGAAGCAATTGAGCCAATCAACAACCGGACGGGCAGACTATATCTCGTCGGGATACTTCAATGCGAGTGGCACAGACTCAACCACCCACGAAATCCACCGAATTTGCAAATCGACTTGCTAAGCATCCAACGCAATTCCACTGTTGACCAAACAAGAGCACAATCCTGGAATTCTTTTTTATTCACTTCCTCACAACTATTAGCTACCTTGCTAATATCACTCAGCGAAATACGTGAATACTGTGGATACGGTGCGGCGGGTTCCTTTTGAATCCCTTGATGCCCACGTATACTATATTCATTAAAGGTGTGTGTCGCGGTCTAGGCACCGATGCCGCTACCCGTTCACATACACATTTTCCTACTTGTCAACATCGAACCTCCTTGTACACGAAAAATTGAACAAAATTAGAATCGTCTCATCGAGCATTGCGTATTCTGTTGGGGAGTTCCCTTTCGGCTGACCCGTTGGCCAAGAATTCCCGAGAGGCGTGTGGATCAAGAAGCCACCTGAAGTGGGTATTTGCCACCACATGTGCTAGTCCGTGGCTTGTCCTCTTCAACTCGATCCCGTCTTATCGTCACTAGCCGATTAAGAACGGTCGTTATTCCAAGAGACGAGACGTTTTGAAGCAAAGATACCTTCCCAATGGAGGGAAAGGACGATTCGGCTCCTGAACCAGGATCAAGTCCCCGAACTCACCAACGACGACGATCGAGTGCATCTCTCGAAAGTAGTCGCTCGCCAACAGCCGAACCTCATTCTCGAATACGACTAACTTCTCCAACATCTGAGCCTCCAGATCCGCTCTCACCATCGACACCTTCCAAACGTACCGAGCGGATTTTTCCAATTAGTTCGCTAGTTTTTGCTCCGCCTACACCCGGGACAACTTCGGAGCCACTGCGAACGGGAGGAAGTGTTAACAGCGGACGGCGAAGCGGGTCGACACCGAGAGCTATTGAACATGCAAATCCGTTTGATGGCGATAAATTGTATGTCAACTTCAACGAGGAATTGGATCGACACCGGCAGTTCCGGGAAGCGGCAACTGCTAGATATGCAGCTGTCTTCGACAATGTTCCTCCTGCTACTAGTACTGGTGTTCTCAAACATCCTATGACGATGCGATTTCAGCATAAAGAGACCTCCGACGGACATCGTGTTGTAACTGTATCCATGATTTCTTGCGTGTATCTGACTACACAGGGTCTCGAAGATTTCCAATTAACTCGCTGTGAAGACGAACCAATCCATATTCCTGGAGCTGTGCAAGGATTCGGCGTTTTAATTGCTATCCACGAAGATCCAGAGTCCACAAATCTAGTCGTTCGAATCGTCTCGGAAAATTCTGGCCTGGTATTAGGTCTTTCACCTCACTATCTCTTTTCGCTGGACTCTCTCACACAATTATTCAACGAAGAGCAGGAGAATATCCTTCGAGATCATATTGCTTTCTGTCGTGCAGAACAGTATGAGCCTCATGATTTGGATGGCCCTGAAGTCTTTCAACTCACCGGACAAAGTCAAGATTCTCAACGTGGGGAATGGACATGTTGGGTTGCTTTGCACATTGCTCCCCAAAGTGATCTTATTGTTCTTGAGTTTGAATTGGAGGAGGACAACTTGTTTCCGTTGGCAACGCCTTTGGATCAGGAATATAAAGATCAAGTTCGAAGCACAATTTCCGTGGAGCCAAATGAACATACCCAAGAAGATTTCATGGAAAGTACGAAGAATGAATCGAAACCTTTACGACTTTTGAGTAGACGCCAAACACACAAAAACGTTAGTTCACCGATGGAACATTTTTCTATTTTATCGCAAGTCAATGAACAACTTGCAGGAGCAACCGATATCAAACAATTCGTCAAGATAGTAGTGGGAGTTTTCAAAGAAATCACAGGTTTTCATAGAGTCATGGTGTACCAGGTATTACCACCTGGCGATATTTCTAATTGCAGTTTGACGAAGAGTGGAATGGACAAGTTGTTGCAGAACTGGTCGATTGGACAGCTACCAAAGATCTCTACCGCGGTCTCCATTTTCCCGCAAGCGATATCCCTGCTCAAGCCCGAGAATTATACACAGTCAACAAAGTTCGTCTCCTATATGATCGCGATCAACCTTCCGCTCGTTTAGTATGTCGCACAGCAGAAGACCTTAAACGACCACTGGACATGACACATTCCTATCTCCGAGCAATGAGTCCAATTCACCTCAAGTACCTAGGAAACATGGGTGTTCGAGCAAGCATGTCTATTTCAATAGTTGCATTCAAAGAATTATGGGGATTAATTTCTTGTCATTCCTACGGTAATAAAGGAATGCGAGTATCCTTTGTCTTACGGAAATTGTGTCGCTTGGTCGGTGAAACAGTTTCAAGAAATATTGAACGATTGTCGCTTGCTCAACGTCTCCATGCTCGAAAACTAATTAATACTTCTCCTACGGAAAGGAATCCGGGTGGTTACATTGTTACTCGAGCAGAAGACTTGTTATCTCTTTTTGATGCTGATTTCGGTGTATTATCAATTGGCGATGAAGGCAAGATTCTAGGATCAACCGCCAATTCTCAAGAAATTATGGCTGCTTTACAATATCTTCGACTTAAACATTATACAACCATTATCACTTCTCAAGATGTTCGGAAAGAGTTTCCAGATATGGCGCGGAATAATCATGAAATGATTGCTGGCTTGTTACTTGTTCCATTGAGTCGTGAGGGGAGAGATTTCATTGTGTTTTTCCGACACGGACAATTACAAAAAGTTCATTGGGCAGGCAATCCTTATGAGAAGTTTAGTTCGGATCATGGGATACCGGGGTTAGCTCCTCGAAAGAGTTTTAAAGTGTGGAGTGAGACAGTGGTGGGGAAGTGTCGGGATTGGACAGATGAACAACTTGAGACGGCTGCTGTGTTGCATTTGGTGTATGGTAAATTCATTGAAGTATGGAGACAGAAGGAGGAAGCTTTGCAAAGTACACGAATGGCTTCTCTATTACTTAATAATGCGAGTCATGAAGGTAAGTTTTATGTAGTTGTGGGTTTGGCGCTTATCTGACGATAGTTCGCACTCCTCTTAATGCAATTATCAATTATTTGGAAATTGCGCTTGAGGGTCATCTTGATAAGGACACGAGAGAACATCTTGTCAAGTCTTATGCTGCTTCGAAGTCGCTCATATACGTCATCAATGATCTTCTCGATCTCACTCGAACAGAAGCTGGGAACGATCTATTCCGTCATGAAGCTTTCAATCTCCCGGCGACCATCCAGGAGGCAGTCAACATGTTTGAACCGCATCGAGCTAAGCTGGAAGTTCGACTTAATATCAATCCAAATTTCCCGAAAGTGGTATTAGGAGACCAAGTCAAGATCCGTCAAGTCATCAGTAATATAATTGCGAACGCGCTGAAGCACACCGAACACGGGAACGTCACAATTGAGGCTCTCACAATTGGCAGGATGCAAGATGAGGTTGCAGTGGAAATCAGTGTAGCAGATACTGGTACGGGCATCAGTCCACGTAAAATGGATGCAATCTTCCAAAACTTCGAACAAAGTATGCTACCCTACCAAATAGTGCTAACTTGAAAGTTGAATCGTCAGATACAGAGCAGGAACAAGGAACAGGTCTCGGTCTTGCAATAGTGGCTCGTATTGTACGCAATATGAATGGCCAACTCCGTGCAGAGTCAGAAGAAGGTCGTGGCTCGAAATTCACTTTTGCATTCAATTTTCCGCTACCAACTGCTGCACAAGAATCTGCATTTTTGGAAGTTGGCAATGCAACTCCTCAACCCGACACTTCACAAATGACTTATTCGGTTCCATTGAGCAGTGACAAGACCTCTGAAAAGCCGTCTGCTGTTCGACGATTATCAAACGACTCGGTTCGTAGTCGAGGAAGCGCTGGAAGTGGAAAGAGTGAGATTGATCAACTGGTTGAAATGATTGCAAGTCCAAGTTTAGAGGAAGCCTCTCGAACCAATCAACGCATCAAACGACGCGACAGTCCGACTACAGAGCGAGGAGAATACACCGTTCAGGATTCCGGCGTGCCAATAAGGTCTGTCAAAGTCGATGAAGAGGAGGTCGACGTGCCTTCTGCTAATCAAGTCGCTGGTCGTCAGCCGGCAATTACACTCAGTCCTAAACGCCCTCAGCCGAGACCGAGTGTATCCTTCAAGCTCGCTAAGCTACAAGTGCTTGTTGCGGAGGATGATCCTGTGAACCAAGCAATCATGAAGAAACGTCTTGAGATTGATGGACATGACGTGATGTTGACAAAGAATGGACTAGAAGCAGTTGAAGCTTTTGAAAACGCTGGAAGCACTTGTGATATCATACTAATGGATCTACAGGTATGTTGGCTTTTTGGGATTGCGACTAACGCGCAGATGCCCATCTTGGATGGCGTTTCGGCTACAAAGCGGATACGGGAGGCCGAATCTTCCAATTCCCGTTCTGGACCGCGATCTCACGGTTTGAACAACAACCGAGTGCCCATCTTTGCAGTGTCGGCTTCCTTACCCGAATCACGAAGTGGAGAGATTACAAATGCTGAGTTTGACGGCTGGATACTGAAGCCTATTAATTTCCGTAGATTGGGAGAGCTTATGGCTGGGATCTTTGACTTTGAACGACGGAGGAGAGATCTGTATGTGGGTGCAAACTCAACGAAGATGACGTGGGAGAGAGGAGGATGGCTTGTACCACCTCCTGAATCAGCAATTGGGATTTAGCATGGCTATTGTTACTTGTTTGGGCGGACATGAATTACTCAGGCACAACTTATTTTTGTTTTTCGGAGGATTGTCTTTCTTGGACGGCGGCACTAACGGGACACAATTAGTTAATACATTCCGGCGTAGCATGCTTTTGACATATATGGAAAGGTCGAATGAGAAGATAGAGATAATGAACGTGTACAGTAATATTGACAGAACAGGAATTAAACTTTTTTGGAGAAGGCTGTGTCTTCGCTAGGATCCGCTATCGCGGCTGGGGCTGACAAAAGCAAAAAGCAGATAGATACTCAAAAGCGGACGTTATCTTTGTCGAATTCTGCGCGGAATGCGCGGACCTTCACCAAAGTGGATTGAGGATATTGGTGCATCACGGGTAATTTGTAATCTGCAGGTTGCACGAATTCTAATCTGCAAGACACTGCCTCGATCTAACCTTGATTCTGATTTGCTCGAATGTCGTGGAATCTCCAAGCTGGGAGAGATTCGAGTCCGAATGGTGGGGAAGAACCGAGCCAATACGCAGAGGGCAACGGTCATTTTGCCCGCGTCACGTAACGGGGCAGTCAATTACACCGACTGACGGCGCGTGGGGCGTTTGAACGGGCGAGAATCGAGGAATCAGAGGACGAGGACAGAATGGATTACCAGATCAGAGCACCGTGCAAGGCAACCGCACTCATTCATAGCCGATGTCGGCCTCTCAAAAAGTAGTCATGAAGTCATGGGTGTCAGGGACCAGACCTTATTGGATGCCACTTATATACCGACTTATAAATTTACACCCTGACCTCACTTAGCATTTACAAGCAGTAGTAGTGGGGTCAAGGTTCTCCTAAATAAATAGCGATTCGCTTCGTACATCTCCATCTTTTTCCCCTGCGTTTCTTTAGATACAACTCAATTTTGAGAGGACAAAGTCGCCCAGCTCAGAAAAATGGTATCTGCCTCTCCTGAGATCACAGATATCCGTTCCTCTGCAACGGTCGATCTCCGAGACACAATTCTCCAGGGATTGAAGCAAGTTCCTCCAACTCTTCCCACCCTCATCCTCTACGATGAGGCCGGATTGAAGCTCTTTGAAAAGATCACATATTTGGATGAGTATTACCTTACCAATTGCGAGATTGCAATCTTAAAGAACAAAAGCGACGAGATTGTTAAGCGCTTAGGTTTGAAAGACGGTGGCATCGTGGTTGAACTGGGAAGCGGGTACATCACCGTCGCAATGAATTGCTGACTTGTTAGCAACCTCCGGAAGACCGCTCATCTTCTTGCCGCACTCGACAAGTTGAAACTTAATTTGACATACTATGCTCTCGATGTCGATCAACAAGAACTTGTCCGTTCCTTGCAAGCCCTCAATTCCAACTACCAAAATGTCAAGATCGCCGGTCTGCTCGGAACATACGACGATGGCATCGCATTGTTGAAAAGCACCACTAAACCAAAGACAATTCTTTGGCTTGGTTCCTCGGCCGCAAATATGGACCGCCCTGAGACCGCTGCATTTTTGCGCAGCTTTCCCATGAATCCTGGAGACACTTGGGTGATTGGTATCGACCGTCGCAAAGACTCGCACAAGATCTGGAGAGCGTATAATGACTCGCAAGGTGTAACTCGCGACTTCGAGCTCAACGGCTTGCGCAACGCAAACAACATTCTCGGCAGCGAGGAATTCAAGGATGATGAATGGGAATATATTGGAGAATATGACGCCATCAATGGCAGACATGAGGCTTGGGTTGCACCACTCAAGGATGTCACAGTTTGTGGTGTTGAGATCAAGAAGGGAAAAAAAATATTGTTGGAGCAGAGCTACAAGTACAACAAGGCTGAAGTCCAAGAATTGTGGGAAAAGTCTGGCGTTGTCGAAGTCGGCCGCTGGTCCGATTCTGGCAAGGACTATGGTACTCCAACTTTCCGGATATAGCTGACATCTAGATATTCATGTTGTTCAAGTGCCTCCCTTCTACTTCTCCCTTACCCCGGTACGACAGCAACTTCCGACGCCCCGGGAATGGAATGAACTTTGGAAAGCATGGGATATGGTCACTCTCCAGATGATCCCTGAAGATCTTCTCCAAGAGAAGCCAATTCATCTCCGTCATCCATGCATTTTCTATATTGGTATCTGAATTTTCGAGTTTTACTGACTCAGGTCACATCCCGACCTTTCTCGACATCCATCTGACTCGTGTCACCACCGGCAGACCCACTCCTCCGGCATACTATACGCAGATCTTTGAACGTGGGATTGACCCAGACATGGAGGATCCAACTCAATGTCATCCTCACAGTGAAGTTCCCGACTCTTGGCCTACATTGCCAGAGCTCCTTGAATTCAGAGATCGTGTCCGCGAACGTCTCAGATCTCTCTATGATGGACGTGAATTGACTCAAAAGCAAAAGCGTGCCATCTGGCTCGGCTTTGAACATGAAGTTATGCACCTTGAGACTCTATTGTACATGCTTATTCAGTCTCCCAAGACTCGCCCTCCTAGCTATGCTCATGCTCCTGATTGGAAAGAGCTTGCGTTTAGAGGAACGAAACCTATTATCGATGAGTCTGAGAAGTGGCAGTACTTTCCTGGTGGTGAAATCACTGTAGGTCTTGACGATGCTGAAGAAGATGACACTCTCTCGTCCGCCTTCTTTGGCTGGGACAATGAGAATCCTCGTCGCAAGCAATTTGTCAAACCATTCCTTTCGTCCAAACGAGCCATCACCAACGGCGAATATGCAATGTATTTGCAACACACGAATGGTCGTCCTCCACCTTCGTGGTCAGGCACATCTCCCAATTGGACCGTGAAGACAGTATTTGGACCAGTCCCCTTGAGTCTTGCAACAGAATGGCCTGTCATGGCATCCTACGACGAATTGAAAGCATATGCGGAATGGAAAGGAGGCCGTCTTCCCACCGAAAGCGAATTGAGATATCTCTACGATTATCTCCACATGAAAGACTCAGTTGCTCGACGTAACGCCGTCAACATCGATGCCGTCAACGGTCACCTGACTCAAAATGGGGTCAACACTACACCTCCATCAGCCAGTTACGAATCCGCGACATCTTCCCTCAATGGGATTGATGGCGCCAAGGAAAGTATCAACGGAACCGCAACATTCGGCACCGGATCTGACGTTTTTGTCGACATGACTGGCAAAAATATTGGATTTAGGCATTGGCATCCTACACCCTTGCCGGCTGCAAACAAATTATCTACTTGCGCTGATGGTGGAGCGTGGGAATGGACTAGCACAACATTCGACAAACACGAAGGTTGGAAAGCATCAAAAGTGTATCCCGGTTATTCTGGTACGTAAATTCTGAATAGTGAGATGCTGATGATAGCCGACTTTTTCGATACCAAGCATAAAGTTATGTTGGGCGGAAGCTGGGCTACACTTCCTCGAGTCGCAGGTCGTAGGACTTTTAGGAATTGGTATCAATCTGGTTATGGATATGTTTGGGCAGGCGCTCGTGTCGTCAAAGACTTGGCTAACTAAACCATACCGGCGGAAAAAGGACAAAAAAAGAGTATTATATAGCTACAATTTAAGTTAGTGGACCGTGGTTTTATATATTGGGTGAAAATTGCCATCTTTGAGATATATCGAATGCAATGTTATATAAATACATGGTTTCCATGCTGCCAATGTAATGGATGCTTTGGCGAAGTTTGTCCCAGTACATGTGTTTCCCGCCTTTTGACCTGAATCGCTGATGTACACGTATTCCGTTCCTCTATGGCTTGCTTTCACCTGCCTCATCTTTGTCGGTATCATATCCGGCCGAGCATATCTTCGGTCAATGAGATCCATTGATGGACATACCACTTCCGCCATTGTCGTCCACTCTTGAAGGCCCTTAATCCAATTGTCTCGAGATTCCTCTGGTGCAACATGGTGTTCCCACACCGTCAAAGACTCGAATTTCTCTTTAGTCTGCCATACCCGAAACTCAGTCTCCTCTTCATCATCCTCAGACAAATCTTCATATTTCTTTGATCGTAGCTTTTCTGTCGAAGCTCCCGCAGGATAGGAGACATGGCCTTTTGTCAATAAGCAACTAGAGCAAGATATACCGGTATAATTCTTTGGCAGAGGCATTGTCTTTCCACATAATTTCCGCCCACGCAAATAAGAGGTAGACACCGATGAGTCCTGTGAGTCGATTCGGGGTTTGAAGAATTGCGAGACATTGGAAGGACCACCGTACGCTATATGGCACGGCAGGACATGAATCGAAACAGATTTCGCGGTCTTGGTATCTTCTAGTCTGATCGTGGTTGACATTTGTGATCAATATCAGATTCGAATTTCGCGCAAAACAAAAGAGCAAAACCAACCAAGTCGAAACTACCGCAGAAACGCGTCGAAATCCATCTGATAAACTTTGGGCCAAATCAAAACGACAGTCCAAAAACTTAAACTTCGTGCTAGATTGAGGCCTTGGTCTCCGCAATTTGCATAACATTTGTTTTCGATTTTTTTCTCTTTTTCTTCAGAACGGCCTTCGTTGAGAACCTCACCATGTCATCGCGAGAAGAGCAACTGGTAGCTCATGTGCAATGGATACAGGACTTCTTTCATCGGTTTGTGGAGCACATTGATCCCGAAAGTCAACCGGTCAAAAGTATGAAATCTCATTTTGAACAAGGAACTAAATGACAGTCGCTGTAGCAGCTATTGCATTCAATCCTGTGTTTTGGAATTTTGCCGCTAGACA
>Ga0335072_10016978_pt1 | contig 10307 bp, 13 predicted proteins | sample Lox_Sample_21_FD_206725 | JGI IMG/M metagenome (GOLD analysis project Ga0335072, IMG submission 206725) | Soil microbial communities from Loxahatchee National Wildlife Refuge, Florida, United States - Lox_Sample_2.1 | ecosystem: Environmental > Terrestrial > Soil > Wetlands | place: USA...
TGGTGCCGGGACTTGTGGAGGAACAGCCACGGGTCCCTTTACCGCTGAGATTGAATCTTCAGATCCGCCGTGCTTCGCTCCTCGATGCGCAGGTATTTCAAGCCCGAGTGCAGGAAGAACCTGTTTCTGTGTTGGAGGAGTGACAGGTTTTCTGTTGATTTGCGCCTGTTGAGCAGGAGCAGGAGCCTGTCTGGGTTTCTCGGATTCGGGTTCAGCGGGAGGGACGGGAGCTGGTCGTGAAGGTGCAAAAGGACGTTGTTCATCAGGAATTGGCTGCTGGTCTGTTCGCGCTATTGGGGATATTAGGCCAGGTGACGATGTCTGCGGGATATGGTTGAATTTCTGGAATACTTCCTCTTCTGGTTTAGTTTGAGTCTGTTCTGAATAGAAGGCGACTATATCCATCACCGCCTGCGGATTTTGTTCTTGTTCTCTTTGAGAAACACCGCTGTTCTCGAGTAACTTTTGCCATTCTGGAGGAAGTCCCTATACATTAGGCCAATTGCACTGAAGGGCAGAGAAGAGAGGGTACAGTGAATTCCCCAGTATGATAATTGAATCCAACATGCGTTAAATGAACCGGATCATAAGGCGTACTAATCTCCATTCTCTCCTTCTTATTCGAATTGCTCCCACCACCTAATCCCTTTGTCATTCCACTGACAAATTTGCCAAATATGCTCTTATCGGATTTCGTTGAGCCGTACTCTTCGCTATGAGCACGCGGACTGTTCCTCGCGGTCTGAGGACTATTCCCATCCGATTTACGTGAATCCGACCGTCTCGTTCGATTATTCGGTGTCCCAGGACTTCCATTCGACGGAACTCTGCCAACAAACTGCTGCGACTGAGGTGCAGTTCCCATTTGCTGAAATTCAGGGTTATATTGCATTGGCGGGGTAACAGGGGAAGGATTCGAAGCAATGGGCGGAGGCGGTCGTTTCGGTGCAGGCGGAGAAGATTTATGGTTACTATCCTCGGTTACCGAATACCCAGAACCCAAGGATGAAAGGGATTGAGAAGTAGAATGTCCTTTAGTCAAGACATTCGGTTTATGGCTAGAAGATTGAGGAGGTCGGGGTGCAGGTCGTTGAGGAACGAGTTCAGAGATGGGAGCTCCTGAGGAGGGGATAGTAGTGATTATTGGTCTGGCGGAGGATGATTCAGTACGCGAACTTGGATAAGGAGAAGATGGCGATCTTTTTACTGGAGAACCATTTGGGGACGGTTGTGGTGGACCGGAGCCGACTGGAGGTGTGGGCGCAGGTCTCGAGGGCTGCATTGAACTGTGTTTTGTAGGGGACTGTGGCACTGGCGGCATTTGCTGTGCGCGGTGTTACTAGAGGGAAATCAGGGGGATGCTGCTGATGCCTTGGAGAATGTATGTATGAATGTGCGTGACAATGTATGTATGATGAATGTGCTTTCGGATAATTTTGCTGCGTCCGAGATGAGAGGAGAAACGTGGTTAAGCCTCTTGACTCGTGCTGCTGAATATTGAAATTAAGATGGCAAGGAATAATAAGGTGGGATATACTGCTGCCAGTCGTGAATGACAGCAGGACGAGGTGTGGCAGAGACTACACCTTGGATTCGTCGAATTAATTATTCCCACGAGGTCGTGTGTGCGTTCAGACTCCCAACTTAAGTAGTCTGCTGCTAGTCGATCCTTGAAAGGCCCTCAGAAATTGGGGGGGTGGGGTGAAGCGAGGGAGGAGGGTTGTGCTTTTCCGTTGCTGCGGATTGAGAACCAAACGCTAGACAGACCAATGTGCAATTGGTGCCTAGGCTTGATACATGACACACTTGGCGCTATTGATCCCAGGAGTGCAAGGAGTTGATCTCGAGCACCAGTTGCTTACGGACCCAGACGATAGAAAGTAAGGAGGTCCTGTCCTTTGGAGCTTGAATCGGGTTGCAGAAGGTGAATTGTCCTCTGTACTCCCGGTACACAATTGAAATCGCAACTGGCTATGCGCCACCGAGAGCAAATAACACAGGTTCAGACAAATCTGAACGCTCGTTACGCAGTCAACAAGCTTTTGTCAATCTCATCCACTCGCGAGGACCCCTATAACCCCTAATATTCGCAACCCCCAATTGAGGGCCGAAGGCGCATTAATTCCTGAACTGATCCCCATCCGCTCCCATTGATAATTGTACAAACAGCTGGCAATCTGTTAGACTGGAAAGCATGCATTGGACAACAGATGCATGGGCTGCGAATCTGAAGAATGTCAGACAACATGCAGGTCACCAGTCTGTAGTGCACTCCGCGAAACTTGTGCGGCGGTCAGCATTCGAGTACGATGCATGTCCCCTGGTAGAATAGCACCGAGAAAAGTTAAAACAAAGAATATTAAAATTAAAAGGAAAGAAAACTGCAATCCCGCCCTCGCTAATGATGCTATGTATTCTTCCAAAAGCCCTCAAAACAACGTATAAAGAATACTGACTGCAAAAAAAGACCCTCCATACAATCATCGCAGCTAAACAATACAACACGTCCCCTATACAAATACAAAAACTTCAAAACCAACATTAAAACAAAACAACAACTTTTATTTTTCTCCCTTCTCTCAACCTAAAACAACCCACCATTCTCTAAGCTCCCTGCAAATTAATACCCTCCCTAGGAAGTCTAGGTTCGTCCTCTTCGTAAGGTTCACCAGCTTCCTCCCTCATATAATCATTAACCCATCCACCGTTCATCTGCAATTTCTCCCCTTTGGCCAATTTAGAACACATCCACAACCAAGCTGCGGCACTACCGACAGTGGAAACTTCATCGGTGACTTGAGTTCTTGCATATTCGCTCATTTTCTTATAGAGAGCTTTGTCGCACCATAGATTGACAATGTGGTTTGCTACTGCGTCGGTGTCGCCTACTTCGACGAGGAAACCGGATTTGCCGTCTTGGATTTGGAGGGGAATGCCACCTGCGTTGCAAGCGATGATTGGGATTCCTTTATGTAACGCTTCGGAGACTTTGATTTCGAAGCCTTCGCGTAAGGATAATTGTAATGCTATCTTGGCATTGCTCATGATTGCATTAAGCACTAGATTTGTTAGCGATACGTTTGAGAAAAAGATGGTACATTGATCACTAGAGGGAAGTCTCATGACAACAATGTCAGATGCATAAGGAGAATATTCATCGTCTTCCAACATCTCCATGATTTGATCGTAGATGATAGTAGCATCTGGATCGTCAATGGCACCGTGTCCGACAAGAGCAAGTTGAGGATGCTTGGATCCAGGAATCTTCTCATCGAGAATACGTCTAGCTTTCACATACGACTTGATGACATCTGGGATTCCCTTGGCTGGATCAAAGCGAGCGACTTGGACGATGTAGTCTCTAGCCGGGAAGAGAAGTCTACTAGCTCGCCTCTCAATACATAATGAACGGAAAGACTTCAGGTAGTATTGATGGTCAAACTCTCGCATAGGTTTATTCAGACCATCCAACCTAGAATAAGCCTCAATCGCAATGACGTGTTACCAGTCAGATGTAGCATTGAGCAATCCAACTCTTTCAATAGGAACTTCCTTTGGAACAAATTTACTCACAGGATGAGAAATGAAGACATCGGCAAGTCTGATGCGATCCCACAAATATTCCCAAACTTCTTTTTGAGGTGATCCGTCACGAGCGGCAAGATCGCTACGGATCTCAATGTGCGAGCGATAGATGATGGGAGTCTTGGGACAAGCTTCTCTGATCAAGGGGATAAGTCCAGGCATTTGAGGATCATCGATGATGACGACGTCGACACCAGTGGAAGTAAGTGGGCCGCCTTCAGAAAGCCAATATCTGGCGGCATTGTATCCAATCCATTGATCCATTTGAGATTGACGATCTTTCGTCAAGCGAAGCGAAGGATCGGCGACACCTTGACTTAGCTCGCAACAATTGCGAAAGACATACCTTGAAGGATATTATGATTATCCTTGGTAATACGGAATACTTGAGGATTGGGTTTTGGTACATACCTATTAATTAGCACGTATTGAAGTGAATGGGTACCATTTCGCATCAACACCAAGCATTCTGAACAAACGAATCAAAGCGTGACGCATCAATGCGACTCCACCACCTTGAGGGGTAGAACTGAAAAAAGCGATTTTAGTTCCCATTTGTTTGATTTCTTCCGTATATTTCATCAAAGCACGCCATGTAGGAGGTCTGACAGTTCTTCTGTAATCGTCGAGAGAATCCACAATTCTCACCAACCCACCTTCATCCACTTCAACCAGATTTCGGAATCCAATTTGCACACGGATCAAATGGCGAGGTCCGAAATGCATGATGAGTTTGCGGACGACCGAATCAGCCTGTTCATCGGCTGTCGGAATATAGGTACTATGCACACCGTGTTCATGGACATACACACTCAGAATCATGGGGATGATATCGAGTTCTCGCCAAAGCGCGGAACAAAGATGAGGCGCGAGATCCGCGAGAGGCTTGCCGACACCAGCGCCAATGAATTTGCAACGGTGAGTTTCGGAGAAGATGCGTACTTGATGGAGACAATGTTTGGTGAGCACATGTGCGGTGTCGGCCGGGTTGTTCAAAGTTACATGAACCTGATGGACGCAAAAGTCGACAGAGTAATTGGTGTCGTGCATCGTAAGACCAACTTCAACAGCAGATTCATCATCCAAAATACGTGCTGAAAGACCAATGTACAATTCCTATAAGTTTGTTAGCTTGCCCCAACCAAAATTCAGGGGTATAATAGGAAAAAGATACCTCGAAATTTGGGCCTGCCCAACTCAGTTTTGAGTCAGGGACAAGAGAACGTCTACGCTGATGATCGAGTCTCGAAGAAAAGGTAGCGATGGCTTGGACTGGAGTGCCTTCTGGCATACTTGGAGCCATGATGGGTGTTATCTCTAGACGAAGCGGAAACGGGTGGTGGGGATATTTAGTGCAGATGTTATCGATTTTAGGATCAAGAAATTGGTTTGAGTTATTAGTCCACGTAAAGGGGTTACGGGGGGTGGTTCGTGGGGGTCACACGGGTGTGGTCATAGATGGGAACCCTAAACCGACAATCGCGAAAAGATTACATGTCATTGTGACGTTTAAGGGGCGAATTACCCCCGATCGGCCCCTTGTTCATGAGATTCGCCGAGCCAACCTTTTTCAGAGCATCTGTCGTAGTACGTCGCTTTAATTCAACTCAAAACATTGAGTGTTGGAAATGCCCGCGATTGCACACTATTTGCAACAAGAGCGATCAATTCGCAGTCGCATATTTCAAACTCCTTTTCAAATCCGAGGATCAGGCTTCCAGATATATCCGCCAGTTCACACTTGATCAACTTGTCGATTTCATGTTGAGGGGGGTGATTATTGGCCAGGGTACCAGTTCCTCAAAGGATGTATGTCCCAAACATGACGTATATCTTTTATCCGACGAATGATTCGCCTACAATGGCTGCCATGCACACCTATTGACAATCAGTATTCCCATCTAGGTCTGTCGAGAAGTACGAAGCGCCCCCACTCTTCAAGTTTATGAGATCCGCATTTCAAGTAAGGTTAATCGTAAACATTATCCCAAGCAATGGAGGAGGGAAGCCATGTGGGCCCTGGTCGGGGCTCCGGGCGGGCTATTCTCGAAAAATATTCCAAAAATCCTGATGCAATTCCCGAACTGGTTCCGAAGTGTTTCAATTATAAAGAGTTTAATAGAGCCACAACTCTATTTCATTGATGCAGCAGCAAATTCTATTTCCCCAACAAAGTTTATGCAGTTTCATTTGAAGACCTGCAGGAAGGTGCGTGATTTCAAATTTCGTGTTGCCCCGCAATGTTCGCGAGGGTCCCACCCAAACTTTGTTAAATAAATAAGCGAGGAAATGATCTGTGCGCCGTGTGGAGGTCACAAGATGTCCATTTGTGTGCGGATTCGTCTGGATAAAGTTTAATTCTTCAAACTTAAAACTAGAGGAAATGTGGGGTGTGGAAGGGAAGGAGAGAAGCGTTTTAGTATGGCGTCCAGGGCAACGGCAAATTCGCCAGCGCCAAGAAAGGAGCGGTGGTGGGGGATTATGTAGGACTTCAAATCTGCGTGGTCCGCTGGCAAGCCAAATTTACGGTGCAAGCCTGGAGGCTGGTTGGAATATTCAAAAGGGGAATATAGTTTTGCCGATCAGGAGGTTCGGATAATCGTCCCCTGGCTGGAGATATGTGCCTGAGTCGGTGCCAGAACTGCCGAGGGAGCAATGGCGGCTGCCGGGTGATTAAGCGTACTGTATGGTTTCCTGCTTTTAAACGTAGAAGCCACTCCTAGGAACGGCTGCAAACCAGTCAGGATATATACGATTTGCAGAACAGAGCAAGGATGGAGGCAAGGGGCGGCAGGAGTGTTTTTTTAATGAAGATCGCATAAAGGCTGTTTAGAATGTGACAAACAGGGGTCTCTGCAATTGGACGGGTACCCACCCCGGTGGTGCATCTGAACCACACATGGAATCCTTATTACTTGTGGCACGCAGCCACCGCCTTCCACTTCAGCCAATCTCGGGATTCAGATTTGGCGAATTTCGCTATCCCGCTGAGAACTGCTCGACGGACACGGCCCAGGATCATCCATTAAATAAGAGCGGCCGCAACTGTCGGAAATATGGGCCATTTAAGGCTGTGGACGCTGTGGACCCAGACACCCATCGGCATTCCCCCAAGCTGGCGAGGAGCTAGTTGGATGATTGATCAACATGCCCGCAATATAATATTAACCCATGCATCCCGACTCGGCACGAATACCAGTACAGTATCCGTCGACTTAAAATATCCAAGCAACCAAAGAAACAAATTTTTCATTTCCCTCACCAGTCGTCGGTTTCGCGTCCGACTCTCCCCTGCGCTCAAGGCGATTTTGTCGCAGGACGACATCAAAACATGTTAAACAGCATCGTGTTACGGTCGCGATAACGAGACGGACGACTTTTGCTGAAGAATAACGCTCTCTGCGGGATTCTCGGACAGTATGAGCGCCTCTATAGATCCAAGCACAAATACAACCATGATACCAGTATATCTCACAAATATCGACCTATACACAACACTACAGAAGCGGCAGCTCCGAATCATTGGCATAACCTTCTCTTCAATGAGTATCTTCGCCGGGATAGTGATGATGTACTGGTATATTCAACTGCACCGACGCACGTTCCGCCACACGTATTTCCATTCTCTCGTATGACGTTAATCTTAGACTCATCATGGCTCTGATTATATCAGATGTGCTGCGTTCGTTCTTTGAGTTGATATATCCTATCATCACCTTATCGTCCGGGGACTTGGGGGAATCTGCAAAGTATGTCCAAGTAAGCGGATTCTTCACCGCATACTTTTTCGAAGCAAGCGATTTCATGGTGTTTGTCATCGCCGTTCACACCGCAGTATATGTGTTCAATTCGAAACTCACTCAGTCTGCGGATGAAGGAGGACTCTGGCGATGGCGATACTGGGTGTTCCTGACATGGGTTACATTACCCGCACTTTTGGCCGGATTGGCTTTCATTGATTCTCCAGCCTATGTCCCGCTGGTGACGTGGTGCTATCTTCCAGCTTACCCTCTCGTCTGGCGTTATACCCTTTCTTGGGGACCTCGATATTTCATTTTATTACTTATTACCGTCTTGTACGTTGCATTGTACGTCCATGTTAAACGGGCCTATCGAACACTTGATAAAAACCAACCTGGACCCCGTGGGGAATCTTCAGATTCGGACTCCCAGCATACTCCCTCGCCCCATACATCCCGCGATTCTCCAGAAGCTCCGAACACCCTTCAATTCCCTCAACCCGCGCCTTCAGCTGCAAATCCACCTTCTATTCCACCAGTGATTCCGGAAGGTCCAAGTGAAAAAGATTACAGCCCAACAGGATCAATACCAGACAGTCAAACTGACGACACACCCACCTCCCAATCCTTTATGATTCAACGTCCTCCTGCAACACCCGAAACTCCTAATTCGGCACCCCAACAAGCATCTCCAGACAGAGATATGTCTACAACCACAACACTACACGACGCGCTCCCTCCAACACTTCGAAATAACTCCCTCCAAGGACGCAACATAACTGACGATTTCGCACGTCGACGGGCCCGTGTCGAACGACAAATGCGAACTCTCTTCATCTTCCCAGTAGTCTACCTAATAATGTGGATTCCACCCTTCGTAAACCATCTCTACCAAATCATCACATACGCAAGTACCGAAACTACACTCCCACCAGGAACTTTTGCCGTTGCCGTTCTGGCAACTGTGTTTCTGCCATCACAAGGATACGTTAATGTACTTGTATATGCGATCAGAGAACGACCGTGGCAGAAATCGAAACGAAAATATTCTCAGCGTACAGCGACATCAACTAGTTCTGCATCGAGAGAAAGATCACATGAGGACAAAGAAGCACAACGAGCCAACGTAGATACTTTGCAGAATCAGATTGATGAGGCTAAACGGAAACAATTGGAGATCCGGGATCCGGCGCAGGCGGCATATGCCCGGAGAGAGATAGAACGGCAGGAGCGGCAATTAGCTAGGGCTCAAGGGGCTCCAAAAGCTAGAAGAAATAATTGGTGGGATGATATTAATGTTGCCGACCGAGTTTAGGAAACGACAGTCAAATTTTGTTTATAAGGGGTAGGACTATGTAATTGGCATTTGGCATTGGGTCGGATTGGGTTATGGGTAACTAGTGAGATAAAGGGACAATGGCATTGTAGATAAAAGTTAGAGTATATCGACATTAACGGGTCGTGAAATACATTATCCTCAAGAAATTTGTGTGCTCAGAGAGAGATGACGGTCGTCATGATGAGATGAGATTCAGGGATGTTGCACAGTTAATTTCCCGTCCCGTCTGTAAGATCTGCACAGACCCAAATTCGACGCGTTTCAGCGACGTACCGTGACCTGGATTTCCAACTTGACTAATCGCGCAGCGCACTAAAGGGGCTAATCAAAAAGCGATCCGAGCACAATTGAAGTTTGAAGCCTTAACTTCAGTCGGGCAATCCTCCTGCTCAGGAGCATAGACACCCCCGCTTCTTGGCTCTGGCCTGTTAGTTCAGGATGGATCAGGACTTGCATACCATGCATTTCTCAGGACAGCAACCTGCGTCGTCTCTTGCTCCTTCAGCATTGCATTCACAGGCATTCCCGGCGCAACAGCAGTTGCCGAATCAGACGGCAAATGGAGGTCGTCAATTCGATGTACCCGAAGATGTGGAATCTGCTCTTCGCTATACTCCACTGACGTCTGCTGTGCCAGCTACTGGAGGTATATTGCCTCACTTCCGCAGAGACGATGCTAACTTATAGTTCTTAACGTCCTACCTTCTCCTCAATTCACATCGTTTTATCATTTCAACTTGATCGCAAATCCGGAGAGAGTGCAGTCTGCGCAGGATTACTTCGAACTGATGAATCGGACTGCACATAATCAGGCAGAAGAAGGCTTTCAAAGAGAACAACTACAGATGACTCTCAATTTACTCAATCAAGTTGATGATCGCGATATGTACTACCCCATACAAGGTAAGCTGACAAAAGTCGATTCAAGACACCTCCACACTTTGTCGCTCCAACTCCTCAAAATGCGCCGACGCATAGTCCTACAGATCTAGGTCCCTTCGCCAAAACTGTATTAGACAAAACTACAAACAACTTTCGATGTAAGCCTGATCCAATATAAAGAAGCTAATCTAGATCCAACTCCTTTGACTCCAGAGATGCCTCGTCCCTCCCCTCCAATTCAACAAACCCAGCCTTCAACACCATACACGATCCCCATTCCAATCTACGACGCCAACTTCCGTCCATACTCAATGACAACCCTCCCTCCTCGTGGCTCACCACTTCGACAATCCGTAGCGGTCGAGATAATTTCTCGCACACCCAATTCCAGCATCGCCTCCTCACACTACAAACCCCAAAAAGTATCTCCGCAATATCCTCACGGTCGACATAGTTCCACATCTCCCTCTCCCTCCCACACTCTCGTTGAAAAAGATCGAGTGGATGCAATGATAAGTCAATTGTCAGCGTTACTGGAAGACATTTTCGAGGCTGAAGATGCATTTAACCCGGAAGCCGAGGTCCCTAGTGAAGCTTCTCTTGCATTTTTCGATCGTGAATCTCTTAATGGCGAGAGACCATGGTTATCACGAGAAGTACACAGGAAATTGGATATGCAGTTACGCCGGTTGGGAAAAACTAATTTGGGTAAAATGGGATCAAGAGTTGAGACGGATGAATTAGCTAGGATTACAGCTATT
>Ga0335072_10016979_pt1 | contig 10307 bp, 10 predicted proteins | sample Lox_Sample_21_FD_206725 | JGI IMG/M metagenome (GOLD analysis project Ga0335072, IMG submission 206725) | Soil microbial communities from Loxahatchee National Wildlife Refuge, Florida, United States - Lox_Sample_2.1 | ecosystem: Environmental > Terrestrial > Soil > Wetlands | place: USA...
GGGTGATGGGCTTCGAGCCGGTCGGCGTCTACCGGCGGATCGGCTGGAAGCTCGGCTCCTGGCACGACGTCGCCTGGGTCCAGCGGGCGCTCGGCGTCGAGCGGGATCCGCCCGCCGAGCCGCACTGAGGCGAGACTTGCGAGAACCTCACCCCAGACCTCCCGAGGCGCTGCGCAGCAGCGTTCGCCTTGGAAGCGGCGGACGAGGTTCGAACTCGCGACCCCGAGCTTGGGAAGCTCGTGCTCTACCAACTGAGCTACCGCCGCACTCACCCGGCATCTTACGCGCTCCGGGCAAGCCGCCCCCGCCGCCCGACCCCGCTCCTTGCGCCGCGGGCCCAACCCCCCGCCCTCTACCCTTCCGATCGTGAAGCGCCTGATCGTCCCCACCCTGGCCTGCGTCTGCGGCGCCGCCCTGCTCGGACTGCTCCTCTACGGGGTCACCCACCAGGCCCCGAGCCGGAGCCTCGACGAAGCCCTCAGCCACCACGACCCCCCGGCGGCGCCTGAAGCGTCCCTCTCCCGGCCCCGCCTGCAGGGCGGCGGCAGCTCCTCGCTGGCCGCCTACCGCGGCAGGGTCGTGGTGCTGAACTTCTGGGCCTCCTGGTGCGAACCCTGCCAGCAGGAGGCCCCGCTGCTGGAGCAGGCCCAGCGGGAGCTGCAGGCCCACGGCGGCACCGTCCTCGGCGTCACCTACGACGACAACACAGCCGACTCGCGGAGCTTCGTCAGCCAGTACCACCTCACCTACCCCAACCTGCGCGACGTCGACGACACCCTCGCCAACGCCTTCGGCACCACCAAGGTCCCGGAGAGCTTCGTCATCGACCGCGCCGGCCGCGTCGTGCAGATCTCGCGCGGCGAGATCGACAAGAGCTGGCTTGCAAACGCGGTGCGGCTCGCCCGGGAGACCAGCTGAGTGCGCCGGCTCGCCGCCGCCCTCGCCCTACTCCTCGCCCTCTCCGGCGGACCCGTCGCGCTGGCGGCGACGCCCCGCACGACGCTGCCAGAAGTGGAAGCCCAGGTGATGTGCGTCACCTGCAAAATCCCGCTCCTCGTCGCCCAATCCCACCAGGCCAACCGCGAGCGCGCCTACATCCGGGGTCTGATCCAGGAAGGCCGCACCCTCGACGAGATCAAGCGCGACCTCGTAGAACAGTACGGGCCCGTCGTGCTCGCCCTCCCCGCGAGCCACGGCTTCGACGTCGCCGCCTACCTCGTGCCCGCCGCCGTCGTCCTCGCGCTGCTCCTCACCGTGGCCGCCCTGCTGCCCCGCTGGCGACGGCACGCCCGCGACGCCCAGGCCGCCCGGGAGCGGGAGGGAGCGACCCGCGGCGCCCTGGACCCCGCCGACGCCGCCCGCCTGGAGGCCGACATGGCGCGCTTCGACCGCTGACATTCTCGGCGATCCAGGCGCCCACGACCGCCGAGGAGCCTCCTCGACCGCCGAGGCGCGCCCGGCCGTGATCCGTCCTACATCTCGGCCGGGGCCGCCACCCCTAGCAGATCCTCCAAGCAGGTGGCGATCGTGCGCTGCGCCGCCACGCACAGAGCCAGTCGCAGCGACTCGACCGCCGGCTCCGCGCCGAGCACGTGGCAGTCGCGGTAGAACGCCGTGAAGTCCTGGGCCAACGCCAGCACGTAGGTCGCTACGCGGTGCGGCGCGCGGCGCGCCGCCGCCTCCTGCACCTCCTGGGGGAACGCCAGCAGACGCTTCACCAGCGCCCGCTCCGAGGGGTGCAGCTCGACCCCCCCGCTCGCCCCACCGCGCCCGCCCACACTCGCGCCACCGCCTGCGCCGCCTGCGCCCACGCCTGCGCCGCCTGCGCCCACGCCGCCTGCGCCCACGCTCGCGCCCACGCCTGCGCCGCCTGCGCCGGCACTCGGCCCCGCACCACCGCCATCGCGCAGCGCCGCGCCCACCCGCTCCGGCCCCGCCTTGGCCTTGACGGAGGCGATCCGGGCGTGGGCGTACTGCACGTAGTACACCGGGTTCTCGCTCGACTCCTCCCGGGCGAGGTCGATGTCGAGATCGATCGTCGTGTCGTGCGAGCGCGACAGCAGGAACCAGCGGGCCGCGTCGACCCCGATCTCGTCGACGAGATCGTCGAGCGTCACGAACTCGCCGGCGCGCTTGGACATCTGGGCGCGCTCGCCGCGGCGCACCAGGTGCACTAGCTGCATCGTGATCAGCTCCAGCGTCTCCGGATCGCCGCCCAGCGCCTGGAACGCCGCCTTCATCCGCTTCACGTAGCCGTGGTGGTCGGCGCCGAGGACGTCGATCTGGCGGTCGAAGCCGCGGGCACGCTTTTCCTGGTGGTAGGCGACGTCGGAGGCGAAGTAGGTGTGTTCCCCGCTCGCCCGCACCAGCACCCGGTCCTTGTCGTCGCCGAGTTCCGTCGTGCGCAGCCACACCGCCTTGTCACTGCGGTACGTCAGCCCGCGTTCGCCGAGCACCTGCAGCGCGCGCGAGACCGCGCTCGGGATCCCCCGATGCAGCTCGCTCTCGTACTTCCACGAGTCGAACCGCACCCGGAAGCGCTCCAGCGAGACGCCCATCTGGGCCACCATGATCGAAACCGCCGCCGCCCCCAGCTCATCGGGAGCCAGATCGGCGGCGCCCGGGATCTCCCGCGCCAGATCGCCGACGTAGTCGCCCCGGTAGCCGTCCTCGGGCACCTCCTCGCCGCGGGCCGCCGCCAGGATCGAGTCGCCGAGCTTGCGCACCTGCGAGCCCGCGTCGTTGACGTAGAACTCGCGCTCGACCTCATCGCCGACGAACGCCAGCAGCCGCCCCAGCGCATCGCCGTAGGCAGCGTTGCGGGCGTGGCCCACGTGCATCGGGCCGGTGGGATTGGCGCTGACGAACTCCACCAGGATGCGCTCGCCGCGGCGCCGCCCGACGTCCGGCCCCGCCTCCGCGCCCACGCCCGAGACGCCCCCGGCGCCGGCGTCCGAGTCCTCGGCGGCGCCCGAGTCCTCGCCGGCGCCCCCGCCGCCCAGCACGCCCGCCAGAGCCCGCCGGTACCAGGAGTCGGCGAGAAACAGGTTCACGAAACCCGGCCCGGCGACCTCGAAGCGGTCGAGATCCTCGCCGAGCCGCTCGCCCAGCGCCCGGCCCACCCGCTCGGCGACCTCACGCGGAGGCGAGCCCAGCAACGGCGCCAGCAGCAGCGCCGCGTTGGTCGAGTAGTCACCGAAGTCCGCCCGCGGCGGGCGCTCGAGCGAGATCCCCCGCGGCGGGCGCCCCTCTCCGACGATCCCCGCCGCGACGGCCGTCACCGCGGCCTGCAGCGCCGCGAGCGATTCAGTAGTGGTAGGGCTCACGAGCGATGATCTTATGCGCCCGGTAGAGCTGCTCGAGCAGAACGACCCACGCCAGCTGGTGGGGCAGCGTCATCGGCCCCAGCGAAAGCCGGTGATCGACACGCGGCAGCGGCGGCGCCCCGAAGGGGCCGCCCAGGACGAACGCCAGGTCCCGGCCCGCCGCCCGGCGCTCCCGCACGAACGCGCTGAACGCCACGCTGTCATAACCGGCGCCGCCGGAGTCCAGCAGCGAGACGAATGCCTGCTCCGGCACCCGCCGCGCCACCGCCGCGGCGTCGCGCAGCGCGAGCAGCTCCAGGCGGGCATAGCGCGAGAGCAGCCGCCCATAGTGGGCGACGTCGTCCTCATACGGAGGCCGCAGACGAGCCTCGCCGAGCACGAGCAGCCGCACGGGTTGCGATACTAACGGGCGTGAACGACGACGATCCCGGCGCCGAGCGCCACATAAACATCCATCACTCCCCCGAGATCATGGGGGGCGTATACGCCAACTTCGCCAACGTCAGCCACTCCGACTACGAGTTCACCGTGACCTTCGCCAGAGTCGACCACGAGGTCGAGGCCGAGGAGGTCCCCGGTGTCGTCGTCGCCCGCGTCAACCTCTCCCCGCGCTTCATGCGCGAGCTGATCGACGCCATGGAGGACAACTACTCCAAGTGGCGCACCCGCGAGGGCATCAAGAACCTGCCCGAGTACGGCGGCAGCGAAGCCGGCGAGGAGGACGAGGGCTCCTAGCCGCGGAGGCCCCCACGAAGGCCCCGCGCTCGTGGCGGTCGGCTCCCGAGATCGGTCGGGGCGAGCCGCTCAGCGCACCGCCGGCCGGGCGCCGCGCTGGTAGGCCAGGGCGATGCCGCTCAGCGCACCGCCGGCCGGGCGCCGCGCTGGTAGGCCAGGGCGATGCCGATCCGCTGCACCGCCGGCGGATGGGTCCCGATCAACCCCACCAGCCAGCGCGGCGGATCGGGGTCGGCGAGGTTGCTGCGCACCAGGCGGCGCTCGCACGAGACGAACGGCGCCGGCGCGTCGGCCAGGGCAAGCGCAAACGCATCCGCGCGCCGCTCCACCCGTCGCGACAGCGCCGCCGCGAAGCCCCCGACGACGGCACTCACCGCGCCCAGCGACAGCACCAGCGCCGGCAGCACCGCGGCCGAGTCAGGCGCCGCGCCGGCGGCCGACCCCGGGCGAATGCCAAGCCGGCGGCACAGCGCTGTCCCCTCGCCGGCGGCGGCGTCGGCCAGGCGGCGCTGCAGATCGGGCGTCAGCTGGGCCGCCGCGTACATCGCAGCCGGCGCGCTCAGCGCCAGGTGGGCGAGCCCCCGCGAGATGTCCCGATGGCGGACGTGGGCGAGCTCGTGGGCGACGACCAGGCGGATCTCCTCGCGCGTGAACTCGCGCAGCAGGGTGTCGAAGAGCACCACCCGCCTGCTCGGACCGAGGCCGCTGACGTAGGCGTTGGCCGCCGCCGTTCGGCTGCTGGCGTCGACCACGTAGACCTCCCCCACCTCGACACCCGCACGATCCGCGAGCTCGAGCACGTCGTCACGGATCGGACCCCCCGGCAGCGGCCTGAAGCGGTTGAAGAGCCGGTCCACGGTCAGCGGCGCAAGCAGCGCCAGGGCACCGGCGCCGACCACCGCGATCCCCGACGCCGGCAGCCACCAGTCGCGCGGACGGCGGCGCATCAGCGCAAGCGCGGCCGGCGCCGCCAGGGCATCGAGGCCGGCCCCCAGCGCACCGCTCTTGGCGAGATCCCGCACCCACCCCCGCCAGGTCTGGGTCGCGAGCCCGGCCGCTAGCGCCCGCCGGCGCGCAAGTGCCCGCAGCGGCAGCGGCGCCAGGCCGACCGCCAGCGACAGCCGCGCCCCCGCGATCGCCGACTGCATCAGCTCCTCCCTGCTCGACGGCGCCGCCGGCCGCGGCCGGCCCGCCCCGCCGCAAACCGCCACACCGGCCAACGCCAGGACCTGGGCGGCGCCGGCTACGAGCTGCAGAGCGAGTTGCGGGCGGCCGAAGCGGCGCGCCCGCGCGATATCGTCAGCGGAGAAATAGGCATCGACATCGACCGGATCGGGCTCGATCGAGCCGTCGCGCGGGCGCAGCAGGAACATCGCGGCGCCCGCCGTGACGTGCGCCCCGGCCAGCGCCAGCGGCCACGGCGCCCCGTTCGGATGGCTCATCCGGCCTCGCATGGAACGCAACCCGCGGTCATGCCGTCGGCCGCGGAGTGGACGTCGATCGACGGTGCCCATACCCCGCAATGATGAAGGTCGCAGTCATCTCAGACATCCACGGCAATCGACAGGCGTTCGAGTCAGTGCTCGAGGCGGTCGCGCGGAGCGACGCCGAGGAGCTCTGGTGCCTGGGCGATCTCGTCGGCTACGGCGCCGATCCCGACGCCTGCGTCGAGCTCGCCCGCCGCCACGCCGCGGTCTGCCTCGCCGGCAACCACGACCTCGCCGCCATCGGCGCCGTGCCGCTGGCCGCCTTCTCGCGCGGAGCCGGCATCTCGGTGCAGTGGACCCGTGAGGTCATGCGCCCCGCGAACCTCGAGTTCCTCGCCGCCCTGCGCCCGCAGGGACAGGAGGGCACACTCGGCCTCTACCACGCCAGCCCCCGAGATCCGGTCTGGGAGTACGTCCTGTCGGCCCTCCTGGCCGGGCTCTGCCTGGACGAGCAGCGCGAGCGGATCTGCCTCATCGGACACTCCCACGTCGCCCTCGCCTTCGCCCGTCTACCCGGGGAGATCGCCACCGGCGAACCCCGCCGGGCTGGCGCCGAGCTCGACATCGGCCACGGCGAATGGCTCCTGAATCCCGGCAGTGTCGGCCAGCCCCGCGACGGCGACCGCCGAGCCGCCTGGCTGCTGCTCGACCTCGACGCCTGGACGGCCTCCTACCGGCGCACCGACTACGACGTCGCCGGCGCCGCCGCCGCGATCCGCGCCGCCCGGCTGCCCGACTCACTGGCCGAGCGCCTCGGGTACGGTCAATGAAGATGCCCATCGCACGCCTCCTGCTCGCGGCCCTCCTCGGCGTCGGCGCCGCCGTGCTCGTCTCCTGCGGCGGCACCGGCAGCGGGCTGATACCGGCCGGGAACGCCACCTACCTGGAGTCCGACTTCCAGGCCGTCGCCCAGGCCGCCCAGGAAGGCAACGGAAGCTGCGGCGCGACCGAAAGCGCGATCGAAAAAACCGAACGGGACCTGCGCTCGCTGCCCTCCAGCGTGAACGCCGACCTGCGCAGGCACCTGCAGGAAGGGACGACGAACCTCGCGACCCGCGCCCGCAAGGTCTGCGCCCAGCCGCTCGCCGGGAGCACCACCACGACCGAAACCACGACAAACGAAAAGACGACCACCGCGAAAACCACGCCGGCGAAAACGACGCCCTCCACGACCACCGAAACCTCGACCCAGGAATCGGAACCGAGCTCCACCACCGAAACTCAGTCAACCGCGCCGACGGGCACCGCGACCACCCCGAGCACGACGACCCCGACAGGCGGCGGCGTCCAGGCACCCGGCGGCGGCGAAAACGAAGCCGGCACAGAAGGCGCCCAGGGCAAGGGCCCCGCCGGCAACGGCCCACCGGGGCACGGTGGAGAAGGCGGAGGCACGGGGGTGGAACAGTGAGCGCCGTCGAGATAGCCGGGCGCTACCGCCTCGATAGCCGTCTGGGCTTCGGCGGCATGTCAACCGTGCACCTCGCCTTCGACCGGCGCCTGGAACGCCGCGTCGCGGTCAAGCTGCTCGCCGAGCACCTCGCCGAGGACCCGACGTTCGTCTCCCGCTTCCAGCGCGAGGCCCAGGCCGCGGCGCGCCTCGTGCACCCCAACATCGTCCAGGTCTTCGACTCCGGCCTGGATGAGCGCACCGCCCAGCACTTCATCGTCATGGAGTACATCGAGGGCCAGTCATGCGCCGAGATCCTCCGCGACGAGGGCTGGGTCGAGGTCGACGAGGCCGTCTCGATCGTCGAGCAGGCCTGCGCCGGCCTGGACTACGCCCACCGCAACGGCGTAGTCCACCGCGACGTCAAGCCCGGCAACCTGCTGCGCGCGCGCGAGGGAGAGGTCAAGCTCGCCGACTTCGGCATCGCCAAGGCCACCGAGCAGTCCAGCATCACCCAGGTCGGCTCGGTGCTCGGCACCGCCGCCTACCTCGCGCCCGAGCAGGCCCGCGGCGAGGAAGCCGGACCCAGCGCCGACCTCTACGCCCTCGGCGTCGTCGCCTACCAGCTGCTATCGGGTCGCCTGCCCTACGAGGCGGCCTCGCTCACCGAGCTCGCCCTCAAGCAGCAGCGCGAAGAGCCGCCGCTGCTCGACACCCTCGTCGCCGCCGTCGGGCCCGAGCTGGCCGAGGCCGTGGCCATCGCGCTCGCCCTCGACCCCCGCGACCGCTACCAAACGGCGCGCGAAATGGGCCGCGCCTTCACCGACGCCCAGCGCGGCATCACCCCGGCCGAGCCCGGTGCCCAGCCGCACGACCGCCGCCACGCGACGCAGGCCACGACGGTGCTCGCCGCCGGGGCCCGCGGCGAGGAGCGCACCGTCGTCTCCGCCCGGGCGGCGGCCGGCACCGCGGCGCCCCGTCGCCCCCGGCCGGGACCGGCTCCGCGACGCGCGGAGTCCGTGATCGCGGCGCCCGAGCGCCGGCGCGGCCGGCTCAAACGCCGCGTCTTCGGCACCCTCTTCGTCCTGTTGCTCCTCGCCGTCGCCGTCGGCGTCGTGGTGCTCGTGACCACGCCCGCCCCGACCACGATCAAACTGCGCAACGTCGTCTACCACGACGTCCAAACGAGCGCCAACGAACTCCGCGAACTCGTCGCCGAAAACACCAAGTAGGGGACAGTCAGCCGTCAACCGAAACCGCCGGTCGTCAACCCTGACCGCCGGTCGTCAACCCTGACCGCCGGTCGTCAACCCTGACCGCCGGCCGTCAACCCTGACCGCCGGCCGGCGCACGTCCGCCGAGCGTCCCCGGCGCCGCCCCCGCCCGCAGCGCCGCGGCGAGAACCCCGAGCCGCCCCGCGGCGATCGCGGCGCGCAGGTCAGACATGAGGTTCGCCAGAAAGCAGAGATTGTGGGCCGTCAGCAGCCGCAGCCCTGTCAGCTCGCCGGCGCGCGCTAGGTAGCTGAGGTAGGCGCGCGACAGGCCCCGGGAGCAGGCCGGGCACGGGCAGCCCTCCAGCAGCGGCTCCGGCGCCTCCCGCCAGCGGCTGCGGTGCAAATCCAGGCGCCAGCGCGCCTCGGGGTCCGGAACGAGCGCCGTGCCGTGGCGCCCGAGGCGGGTCGGCATGGCGCAGTCGAAGGTGTCGATGCCGAGCTCCACCCCGCGGATCAGATCGTCGACGTCGCCGATCCCGAGCAGGTGCCGCGGCTTGGTCTCGTGCTCGCCCCCCAGCGCGCCCGTCGCGAAACCGACGACCTCGTACATCTGCTCCTTCTCGGCCCCCAGCGAGCCCCCGATCGCGACCCCGTCGCAGCCGCTGGCGGCGATCGTCTCGGCCGACGCTCGGCGCAGGTCCTCGTAGACGCCGCCCTGGACGATCCCGAAGACCAGCTGGCCCGGCGGACCCTGCTCGGCGTGCCAGTCGAGGCAGCGCCGCAGCCAGCGGTGGGTGCGCTCGGTCGAGCGGGCCGTGTAGTCGCGATCGACGTGAAACGGGGTGCACTCGTCGAAGACAAGCGCGATGTCCGAGGCCAGCGCCGCCTGTACCGCCATCGAGCCCTCCGGGGAGAGGAACCGCTCGCGGCCGTCGATGTAGGAGCGAAACCTGACACCCTCCTCTTCGATCGACAGGATCGCGCCCGCGCGCTCCGACGCCGAGTCCTGGGCCACCCGGCCAGGCGCCTCCCCGTCCGGCGACTCGGCCGCGCCTCGGCGGCGTCGCTCGCCGACGTCGCGGTTGCGGCCCTTGATCTCGTCGGCGACCGCGCCGTGGCCCATCGAGAAGACCTGAAAGCCGCCGGAGTCGGTGATGATCGGCCGATCCCAGTCCATGAAGCCGTGCAGTCCCCCGAGCCCTCCGATCAGCTCCGCCCCGGGGCGCAGCATGAGATGGAAGGTGTTGCCGAGCACCATCTCGTAGCCCAGATCGGCGACCTCCGCTGGCAGCAGGCCGCGGACGGTGGCCTTGGTGGCAAGCGGCACGAACGCCGGGGTCTGGACGTCGCCGTGCGCCGTGTGCAGCACGCCGGCGCGCGCTTGGGAGCCGGCGTCTCGCGCGGCGATGGTCAGGGCGGCCACCGCGGCATCCTAGCCGCGGCCTCCTAGAGTCAGGTCATGCTCGCCTCCGTGATCGACGTCGGCAGCCTCGTCGAAACCTTCGGCTACCCCCTGCTGTTTCTGCTCGTCGCCGCCGAGTCCAGCGGGGTTCCGATTCCCGGTGAGACCAGCCTCATCGCCGCCGCCGTGCTCGCCAGCCAGGGCAAGCTGCAGATCGAGCTCGTCATCCCCCTCGCCGCCCTCGCCGCGATCGTCGGCGACAACATCGGCTACGTCATCGGCCGCCGCGGCGGCCGCTGGCTGCTCGAGCGCCCCGGCGCCTTCCAACGCCAGCGCCAGCAGGCCTTGACCTATGGCGAGTCGTTCTTCGCCCGCCACGGCCCCAAGGCGGTCTTCTTCGGACGCTTCGTCCTCGGTCTGCGCGTCTGGGCCTCCTGGCTGGCGGGCGCCACCCGCATGCGCTGGCGCTCGTTCTTCCTCTGGAACGCGCTCGGCGGCATCTGCTGGGCGACCGCCATCGGGGTGCTCGCCTACTCGCTGGGGAAGGCCGCCGGCAACGTCGTCGAAGCCTTCGGCATCTACGGCCTCGCCGCCGTCTTGATCCTCGTGATCGCCGTCGTCTTAGAGCACCGTCGCCGCCGGCGCCATCGACGACCGGCCGAGGATCAGGCCACGGTGCGCCGAGCGCCGGAGCATGCGCCGCCTTCCCAGCCGGACGTGCGCTCCACCGGCCGGCCGCGGACGCCGACCACCAAG
>Ga0335072_10016983_pt1 | contig 10306 bp, 9 predicted proteins | sample Lox_Sample_21_FD_206725 | JGI IMG/M metagenome (GOLD analysis project Ga0335072, IMG submission 206725) | Soil microbial communities from Loxahatchee National Wildlife Refuge, Florida, United States - Lox_Sample_2.1 | ecosystem: Environmental > Terrestrial > Soil > Wetlands | place: USA: Florida...
CTTCTGGTATGTTGGCATGATTCCCGACTTCGGGACGTTCCGCGACCGCTCGGCTTCCAAACTTTCCCAATACGTCTACGGCATTCTCTCCTGGGGCTGGCGCGGTTCCATCCGCCACTGGATGCGCTACGAGACTGCTTCGCTGCTGCTCGCGGGTCTGGCGACACCCCTGGTGCTCTCGGTCCACACCGTCATCAGCTTCGATTTCGCGGTGGCTGTTCTTCCGGGCTGGCATACGACCATCTTCCCGCCCTACTTCGTGGCCGGCGCCATCTATTCCGGATTTGCCATGGTGCTCACGCTGGCCATTCCTCTGCGCAAGTTCTACCACCTTGAGAACCTCGTCACCGAGCGCCACATCGACAATATGGGCAAGGTGATGCTCGCTACCGGGTTTATTGTGGCCTACGGCTATGGTATGGAAGCGTTCATGGCCTGGTACTCCGCATCCCACTGGGAAGCTTTCATGTTCTGGAACCGCGCCTTTGGGCCGATGGGCTGGTCGTACTGGGTGCTGGTCACCTGCAATCTCGCGATTCCGCTCACGACCCTGTGGTCGCGCAAGCTGCGTACCTCGATTCCGTTCATGTTCTTTATCTCCATCGTGGTGAACACGGGCATGTGGTTTGAGCGCTTCGTCATTGTCGTGACCAGCCTCTATCGCGACTTCCTGCCCTCCGCGTGGGGCACCTATCGCGCCACCAAGTGGGACTACATGACCTTCATCGGAACGCTGGGACTCTTCACGACCTTGTTCCTGCTGTTTGTGCGCTTCCTGCCCATGATTCCAATGAATGAAGTTCGAATGTTGCTGCCCGCGGCGAAGGTCAAGCCGAAGGCGGCGGAGGCTGCAGACTAATGCCGGCTCGCGAAGGAACCTACGGCCTGCTGGCCGAATTCGATACTCCTGGCGATCTGGTCAGGGCTGCGCGCCAGGCCTACCACGACGGATGGCGGCGTCTTGACTGTTACACGCCTTATCCCGTGGAAGAAGCGGCCGAGGCGATCGGATTTCATCGCAACAAGGTACCGCTGTTGACCTTGATCGGCGGCCTGATCGGATGCGCCGCCATGTTTTCGCTGGAGACGTGGATCTCCACGCTGGCGTACCCGCTGAACATCGCCGGACGTCCGACGTACTCATGGCCGGCGTTTGTCGTGCCCGCGTATGAGTGGACGATTCTTTGGGCGGGTCTGTCCGCCGCATTCGGCATGCTCGCTCTGAACAAACTGCCCGCGCTCTACCATCCGCTCTTCAATGCTCCTAATTTCCGCGATGGGGCGACCACCGACAAATTCTTCCTCTGCCTCGAGGCGCTCGATCCCAAGTTCGATCTCGTCGATACGCGCGCTTACCTCGCGGCCATGAAGCCGGTCAGCCTGGTGGAGGTGGAGTACTGATGAGAGGACAGTATCTCAGTTCTCAGTTCTTAGCTTCCGGCTCGACGCAGACGAGGCGGTATGCCTTGGCGACTGCTGGTTTGGCGCTTCTGGTTCTCGCCGGTTGCCGGCAGGACATGCAGAACCAACCGAAGATGATTCCGCAGCGCGGCTCCGAGATGTTCGCCGATCATCGCGGGGCGCGTCCGCAAGTGCTGAACACCGTGGCCCGCGGCCAGCTCCACGAAGACAGCTACTTCTACACTGGGGTGATCCAGGGCGCCAACGGCTACAAGGAAGAGCAAAACCTGATGCCGTTTCCGGTAACCATGGAAGTGCTGAAACGCGGGCAGGAGCGCTTCAATATCTACTGCACGCCTTGTCACTCGCGTGTGGGCAACGGTCTCGGCGAAATTGTCGACCGCGGCTACAAGCCTGCGGCGAATCTCCACGATCAGGTTCGGATGTCGCAGCCGGTCTCGCACTACTTCTACGTGATGACCCACGGCTACGGCGCCATGCCGGACTACGCGGCCCAGCTGACGCCCGTAGATCGCTGGGCGGTGGCCGCCTATATTCGTGCCCTGCAATTAAGCGAGGCGGCAACGACAAAAGACGTGCCTGCGGGTGTGCAAGTGCGCAATCTTCAGGACATCGCGTCGGAAGAAAGCCTGCCCGCCAGCTTTGCCAAACCTTGGACTCTCCCGGCATCGGCTGTTCAGGCCTACCCACCGGTGTCCAAGGAAGGCACGCCGGCCATGGCGCCGGCAAATCCCGCCGATCCTGCAATCAGAATCCCTGAAACAAAGCCGGCCGGCGGGGCCGCGAAGTGAGGAAGGACGGAATGGCTCACGATTCAAATACGGCGTCCCACGCGAAGCAGCTTCCCGCTGACTTGAGCGCTCCGGCCTTCGTCGACGGTTGGCGGTCGCGGGCCCTGATCGTGGGAGCGGTTTTCTCAGTGATCGCGGTGATTCTCGCGTTTCTCGGGCAGGCCCAGGACGGTCTAGGCTGGGATCACTTTTTACGCGCCTGGGTTCTGGGCTTGATGCTCACCTTCGGCTGGTCGGTCGGCGGCCTGGCGCTGCTGATGGTTCAGTACTGCTCGGGCGGCAAGTGGGGACTGCTGCTGCGCCGGCCTTTGGAGGCGATGAGCCGCTCGTTGCCCGTTGTGCTGGTCTACTGGCTCGTTACCGGCTTCTTCATGAAGCGCCTTTACCTCTGGGCGAATTTCTCCAGTAACAGTGACACTGCCGCTGCGCTCAAGGCCGGCGTCATTAGCGAGGTCCAGAAGCACTGCATGGACTTCAAGCGGGGCATGCTGAATCCGGAAATGTTCTGGCTTGTGGGCGCGCTCTGCTTCGCCATCTGGTTCTTCTACACCTACCGCCTCACCGCGCTTGGATTGAGGCGCGACTCTGAATCGCCCGACACGACGCCCTACTGGATCAAGAAACTCGAGAACATCAGCGGCCCCGGCATTGTGGTTTACTCGCTGACCATGACCGCTGCGGTCATTTATTGGGTCATGGCGATGGACCCGACGTGGTTCTCTTCCGTGTACGGATTGCTGTTCCTTGTCGGACAGGGTTACTCGGTACTCGCACTGGGCATCATCGTATCCATCGCCCTTTCCAAAGCCGAGCCCTTCAAGACCATTCTGCGTCAGACCGAGCAGCACGATCTCGGCAAGCTTACGTTTGCCTTCGTGATGCTCAACATCTATCTCGCCTTCGGACAGTTCCTCATCATCTGGTCCGGAAACCTGCCCGAGGAGATTAACTGGTATCTCGACCGGATCCGCGGCCACTGGGGCATCATCATCACTCTCGACTTTATCTTTCACTGGTTGATCCCCTTCACCCTGCTGCTCTCGCGCGACATCAAGCGCAACAAGAAGCGCCTGACCCGCGTCTGCCAGTGGATGGTCTTCGCCAAGGCCTTCGATCTGTTCTGGCTGATCGAGCCCAACTTTAAAGACGCCGCGCGCAATCTCCACTTCAGCTGGGGAATCCTCGAATACGCCGCGGTGCCCGTGGCCATGACGGCATTCTGGGTTGCCTACTTCTGCACGCGCCTGAAGACCCGTCCGCTGGTGCAAGTCAACGATCCGCACACCGCGGAGATTCTGGAGCCTGAACATGCCCACGCCTAACGAACATGATCAGCACGGCTCGCACGGCCCAGGACCCGGAGAGGTTGATACCTCGCTTGGTTTTGAGCAAAGTGATGTCCGCATCACCGGTATCGTGGTGTTCCTCGCGTCGCTCATGATCTTTGTGGGCGTTTGCGGCGTGCTGACCTGGGGCATGGGCAAGCTCATCAACGCCCGGCTCAATCGCGAAGATGGCCCCAATACCAAGTGGACAACGACCGTGAACGTGCGTGAACTGGGCAACCTGCCCAACAATCCCGAGCTTCAGCACAAGATGGCGGAGCTCACCCAGCAATTCCCGACACCGCGCCTGCAGACCGATGACGGCAACCAGGATGTCGCGGATCTCCATCAGCGCGAGGATTTGCTGCTCGATCACTACAGCTGGATCGATCAGTCGCAGGGCAAAGTGCGCATTCCCATCGAACGGGCCATGGAGCTGATTGCAGAGCGCGGCCTGCCGGTCGTCCCGGCCAGCACGCAGAATGAGGCTTTGATGACAGGCGACAAGCGTCCCGTCATTTCAAACCCGCTGACCGACGGATTTGCACCAACCGCCTACGAGCAGGACGAGGTTGCGGCACGGATGGCCGAGGAAAAGCAAAAGATGGCAACAGCGGGCGGACAGTGAAAGCGCGAGCGGAAGGCGCAGGAAATGGAAGTGAGCGAAACCCTCGGTTTTGAGAGGCGCTTCAGTCGGGCCTCAAAGAAGCCGGTAAACAGCGGGGCCTTAGCCCTGAGGAGTTGAGGCGGTATTTATGCGGTACACGAACACAGTCCGGAGAAAGTTGCACGTTGCGTCAACGCTTGCAGCCGCCGCGCTTGTGTTGTGCGTCTCCTCGCTTCACGCCCAGGTGTCGAGCTATGGCGACAAGGAGATGGGGCCTGCCAACGAGAAGCCGTCGCTGCTGAGCAAGGTGGGCATTGCGCAGCATCTCAACCAGCAGCTGCCGCTGGGGCTCGCCTTCACCGATGAAGAGGGCAAGGGCGTGCATCTCGGCGACTACTTCGGCAAGCGTCCGGCGATCCTGGCCCTGGTCTACTACCAGTGCCCGATGCTGTGCTCAGAAGAGCTGAACGGGCTCACCAGCGCCCTGAGCATGGTGAAGTTTGTTCCCGGAAAAGATTTCAACGTGATTGTCGTGAGCATCGATCCCAGCGAGGGACCCCAGCTGGCAGCCGCCAAGAAGCGCATTTACATGAAGCGCTATGGGCATCCTGAAACCGCCAACGGCTGGCACTTTCTTACCGGCACGCAGCCGAACATCGACGCGCTCACCCAAGCCGTGGGATTCAATTATGTAAAGCTCCCCACGCCGAGCGGTTTGACGCAATACGCGCATGCCAGCGCCATCCAGATCGTGACCCCCGCGGGCAAGCTAGCCCAGTACTACATGGGTGTCGAGTATTCGCCCAAGGACATGTTGCTGGGCCTCGATGAAGCATCGTCGAATCGCATCGGCTCGCCGGTCGAGAACATTTTGACTTACTGCTACCACTATGATCCGCAGACCAACACGCATTCCCTGATTGTGGCGCGGGTTGTGCAACTGGGCGGATTTTTCACGCTGGTTCTGCTGGGCGGTTTCATGGTGATCATGTTCCGCCGCGATTACTCCCAAGCTCATTCGAAGACTGCAAATGCAGAGGGAAAAGAAGCAAAGGTGAACGGATAGAGAATGTCCCACATTAGTCCAGTACTCTGGCAGTTTCTCGTCAAGTGGCTGACGAACTTCGCGCTTTTTCCGCCGGAGGCGTCGAAGATCGCCCCGCAGATGGATGAGCTCTATTTCTTCATGGTCCTGGTGAGCCTCGTCGGCCTCACGCTGGTCATCTTGTTGGTCTTGAGCTTCTCGATCCTCTACAGCCGGAAGCGCCATCCAGTAGCTGTGCAGATCGAAGGCTCCACGCTCCTCGAAGCCACATGGACCATCATCCCGCTTGGCCTGTTTCTGATCATGTTCGTCTGGGGCGCGCTGCTCTATTTCCGCATTTACACCCCTCCCGCCAACGCGATGAACATCTATATCGTGGGCAAGCAATGGATGTGGAAAGCCGAGCATCCCGGCGGTCAGCACGAGATCAACTCGCTGCACGTTCCCATGGGAGAGCCTATCCAGCTCACGATCATCTCCCAGGACGTCTTTCACAGCTTTTCGATTCCCGCGTTCCGCGTGAAGCGGGAAGCCATTCCCGGCCGGTATACCTCGGTCTGGTTTGAAGCCACGACGCCTGGAACCTATCACCTCTTCTGCACCCAGTACTGCGGCACCGAGCACTCGCACATGATCGGCGACGTGGTCGTGCTTTCACGTGACGACTTCAAGAAGTGGCTGCAGGGATCCACCAGTGGGGCATCGCTGGCGCAGAACGGCGAGCGGCTTTTTGCCAGCCTGAGTTGCACAGCCTGCCACAATACGCGGCCTGATGCCCGCGGTCCGAGCCTGGCCAACGTCTATGGCTCGCGGCTGACGCTCTCGTCGGGTCAACAAATCACGGCCGACGACGCATACTTACGCGAAGCCATTCTCAATCCTTCGCAGCACATCACCCAGGGCTACGCGCCAATCATGCCCACCTATCAGGGGCAGATCAGCGAAGAAGGCGTGATCGCCCTCGTCGAATACATCAAAAACCTCGATTCCGACTATCGCGTGCAGCAAACGACGGCATCGACAACCTTGCCGGTCGAAAACGAAGGCAAGTCCACAGCGACAACACCAGGGACGGTGAAGCCATGAGCGACGCAGTAACCATCGTGAACCTTCCCGATCAGTCGACAGCCCGCATTCCGAAGATGAACTATCTGTCCAAGGAGAACGGCCTGCTCAGCTGGCTTCTGACCGGCGACCACAAGCGGATCGCAACTCTCTATCTCATTTCCATTACGTTCTTCTTCTTCATTGGCGGAGCGCTCGCCGGGCTTATTCGTCTCGAACTTCTTACGCCGCAGTCGGACCTGGTGGCCACGGACACCTACAACAAGCTGTTCAGCATGCACGGCATCATCATGGTCTTCTTCTTCCTGGTGCCATCCGTGCCTGCGACCATCGGCAACTTTGTGATTCCCATGATGGTCGGCGCCCGTGATCTGGCGCTGCCCAAGGTGAACCTGCTCAGCTGGTATCTCTACATCGTAGCCGGCGGCATGATGATTTACACCATGGCGGCGGGCGGCGTCGACACGGGCTGGACCTTCACCACCCCGCTCTCCACGCACTACGTGAACACCCACGTCATCACGACCGGTCTTGCCGTGTTCGTTGCCGGTTTCAGTTCAATCTTCACCGGCCTCAACTTCATCGTCACCATTCACAAGATGCGCGCCCCAGGCATGACCTGGTTCCGGCTGCCGCTCTTCGTCTGGTCCCACTACGCGGCCAGCATTCTCATGGTGCTGGGGACCCCGGTCCTTGCGATCACCCTGGTGCTGATCGTCCTCGAGCGCACCATCGGGATCGGCGTCTTCGATCCTGCCAAGGGCGGCGATCCACTCCTCTTCCAGCATCTGTTCTGGTTCTATTCGCACCCCGCCGTCTACATCATGATTCTCCCCGGCATGGGAGTGATCTCAGAGGTGGTATCCACCTTCAGCCGCAAGCGTGTCTTTGGCTATACGGCTGTCGCGTTCTCCTCGGTGGCGATTGCGGTCTTCGGCTTCTTCGTTTGGGCGCACCACATGTTCATCATGGGTATTTCCAACTACGCGGCGCTCATCTTCTCGCTGCTCACCATGCTTGTCGCGGTGCCCTCAGCCATCAAGATCTTCAACTGGGCTTTCACCCTCTACAAGGGCTCGATCACCTTCGAGACGCCGATGCTGTACGCCTTCGGCTTCATGGGGCTGTTTACCATCGGCGGCATGACCGGCGTTTTCCTTGGTGCGACGGGCACGGACATCCACCTGACCGAGACCTACTTCATCGTGGCCCACTTCCACTTCGTCATGGTCGGCGGCATGTTGATGGCCTTCCTCTCCGGCATCCACTTCTGGTGGCCCAAGTGGACCGGGCGCATGTATCCCGAGAAGATCTCGCAGCTCGCGGCGGTCGTCACCTTTATCGGATTCAATCTGACCTTTTTCCCGCAGTTCATTCTTGGCACGCTGGGCATGCCGCGGAGGTATGCATCCTATCCGCCGGAGTTCCAGATCCTGAATGTCTTCTCGACCGCGGGTGCATCGGTGCTTGGCGTTGGCTATTTGCTCCCCGTGCTCTATCTGACCTGGTCGCTCAAGTACGGCGCGATCGCGGGCAACAATCCCTGGCAGGCTACGGGACTGGAGTGGCAGGTGCAGTCGCCGCCTCTGACCGAGAATTTCCCCGAGATTCCGATTGTGGATCACGAAGCCTACGACTATGAGTGGCTCGAACGCCAAAGAGAAAAAGAGGTAGCCAGTGTCGGATAGCACCGCAGTCGCGCATGGCGCGGCCGAGTCGGCTCATCACGAGCATCCGCCGTACCAGCGCCATCACTTCGAGACCGTCGCCCAGCAGTTTGACGCCACCAACTTCGCCATGTGGCTTTTCCTGCTCACCGAAGTCATGTTCTTCGGCGGCCTCTTTACTGCCTACCTGATCATGCGCAACTGGTACTATCCGGCGTTCGTCGAGGGCTCGCACCAGTTGAATGTAGGCTGGGGCACTGCCAACACGGGGGTGCTGATCCTTTCCAGCTTCACCATGGCGATGGGCGTGTGGTCGGCGGAGGTGCGCCGCAAAGGCTTGCTGGTTTTGTTTCTCTGCATTACCTGGATCCTGGGTATGGCCTTCCTCGGCATCAAGAGCATCGAGTACACCGAAAAGTGGGAAAAACACCACGTCCCCGGCATCCACTGGAGCGAGTCTTCCTTCCTCAATCCCCGCTCGGACCCCGAAGTCTACAAGGAGTATCACGACAAACCGCTCGCTCCCGACATGGCTGACAAGACGGAGATGTACTTCTTCCTCTACTTTGCCATGACCGGCATGCATGCCCTGCACATGATCGTCGGCATTTCCATCCTGACCTTCATGATTATTCGGGCACAGGCAGGCGCCTACACCACGGGGCACGTCACCTACGTAGAGAACTTCGGGCTGTACTGGCACTTCGTCGACATCATATGGATCTTTCTGTTTCCGCTGCTGTACCTGATAAGCCGTTATTGAGAGGAAACCCATGAGCGAACAGAACTACGAACTCGAGCACCATGAAGGGCCGCACATCGTGAGCCCGTTCCTTTATCTCGCGATCCTCCTGTCGCTGTTGGTTGCCACCGGCCTCACGGTGTGGATGTCCTTCATCGACCTTGGCGAGTGGCGCATCGCTCCGGGCGTCACCCTTTTCTGGAATCCTGTGGTCGCGCTGGCCATCGCGTGCACCAAGATGATGCTGGTCGTGCTCTTCTTCATGCACGTCAAGTACAGTCCCAAGCTCACCAAGCTGACTGTCGGCGCCGGCCTCTTCACCTTCATCGTGCTCGTGGGCATGACCATGGCTGACTACTTCACCCGCGCCTGGGGCCGCTGGTAAATACTGCGCACCGCGTAATCTTCCCGTTTCCTGGGAGTCGAAGATAAAAGGCCGCCTCGCTGGCGGCCTTTTTGTGTTGGTGGCAGGCGTCGGATTGTCCTGTAAACCTAGTGCCCGAATCCCGCCAGCTCGACGCGCCGCGCGATATGGTCATGAATCCAGTGCGCGTCCCACCACTCTTTGGGATCGATCTGAACCCCGTCCAGCTGCATCGCGAAATGAATGTGGTCGCCGCCAGCCATGCCCGTCATGCCGCTCAGGCCCATTACCTGGCCGCGCTTCACCATATCCCCTTCATGCACGTCGATCCGGCTCATGTGGCCATAGATCGTCTGCAATCCGTAGCCGTGATCCACTACCACGCAGTTCCCATAAATGCCCAGCGGCGCCGCCCACACCACGCGGCCGTCATTCGACGCCTCCACGCCGACATGTTGCGTCACGGCGAGATCGTAGCCCAGATGCACCTGGTGATCGATCACCTGGCCGTGATAGATATACGTGCGTTCGTCAGCGAATGTCGCCTCGGCTTGCGCGTGCGCTTGCCGCGTAAACGGCTGCGACCAGAGGAAATGATCGGCGGTCTTCAGACGCAGGTCGGCAAGCGTCTTGTTGTTGGCCTTTCGCATTTCGCTGTTGATCTTCACAAAGCGCGCCACCGGATCGCCACTGCCGTTCGGATCGAGCTCGCCCAGCACCTTCTGCATGAACTGATCCGTGACCTGGATCTGGTGCTGCGTGTAGACCGGTTGCTCTTTCTTGGGGAAGACGACGGTCAACGGCGTTGTTACGTCGCTGCCGGTCCCGTTCGACGCGTAGACCAGCGGCATGGTCCCCGGCGGCATGTTCCAGGCAAACGCGAAGAGCGAAAAAAGCCCTGGCTTGCCTCCCGGCATCGACCAGGCGCGAAACGTCTCATCGCCGACTTTCACGCCCGCCGCGGCGTACGATCCAGTGACGTTCATTGTGGCCAGATCCGCCATCCCGAGATACAGGTAGTGCTGCTCCGAGTCCGCGCTGACCGTGGGCGGTTGCGTCACCACATTCACGTTACGCTCCATGCGGCTCGAGCCGTGCATCAGGCCGCCGGATTCGGCTTCGATCATCAGGCGCGCCGGGCCATCGCGCAGCTGCGGGGTTGTCTTCGCGCCCACCGTAAAGTTGAACGTGGTGTCGGCAGTCTTTGAGGGACCACTCGACTGCCACGCCTGGTATTGCGCGCCATTCTGCTCGATGGTGGCTGTGAGTTTGCTTACG
>Ga0335072_10016984_pt1 | contig 10306 bp, 9 predicted proteins | sample Lox_Sample_21_FD_206725 | JGI IMG/M metagenome (GOLD analysis project Ga0335072, IMG submission 206725) | Soil microbial communities from Loxahatchee National Wildlife Refuge, Florida, United States - Lox_Sample_2.1 | ecosystem: Environmental > Terrestrial > Soil > Wetlands | place: USA: Florida...
AGAGAAGTCGAATGACAGCTTCTCGCCGGACCGGTAGAACAGGTCCGGGGCGATGCAGTAGTAGCCGTCGGCCGCGAAACGGCGCGCGTTGTCCTTGATCTGGTCGCGATAGCCGACGCCGTCCATGTACAGAACGGCGACCGGGAACGGGCCGTCGCCGTCCGGATGGGCGACGAACGTCGTCATCTCGCCATCGGCGGTCGAGACCTTCGTTTCCTGTTCGTACACGTCTCCTCCTTCAGTACGCGGTCACCACCACTTGCTTTCGCGCGCCCTGTCGGTGCCCCCGGTGCCGTCGAGCGCGTCGAGCGTGGCCATGTCGTCGTCGGACAACGAGAAGTCGAAGATCCGGGCGTTCGCCTCGATGCGCTCCCGGTGGGTCGATTTCGGCAGCACGATCGTGTCGCGCTGCACGCACCAGCGCAGCAGCACCTGCGCCGCCGTCCGTCCGAGGCGTTCGGCCACCTCTCCTACGGTCGGATCGCCCAGGTGCCGGCCCGTTCCGAGCGGGCTGTAGGCCTCGACGGCCACGCTGCGCGCCTCGCAGGCCTCGAGCAGCCCCCGCCGGTATTCGAACGGGCTGAACTGAATCTGATTGACCACCGGCGGCGTGCTCGCGATCGCCACGACCTGCTCGAGCTCCTGCGCGCTGAAGTTCGAGACCCCGATCGAGCGCGCGAGTCCGCGCTCGCGCGCCGCCTCCATTCCCGGCCACGCCCACGTCGGCCCGCGCTGGGGCCAGTGGATGATGTACAGATCGACCTGGTCGACCCCGAGCCGGCGGAGGCTGCCCTCGATCTCCGCTGCCGGGTCCCGGCGGGCGGGATAGAACTTGGTGGTGATGAACACGTCCTCGCGGGGGACGCCGCTGTCGCGAAGCGCCCGCCCGACGCTCTCCTCGTTGCGGTAGGCCTGCGCGGTGTCGATATGCCGGTATCCGGCTTCGAGCGCCCAGCGGACCGCCTGTTCGCAGTCGGTGCCGTCGGCCACCTGCCACACGCCCAGCCCGAGAACCGGGATCACGGTGCCGTCGGCCAGCGTGCGGTGCTCGTTTCCGGTCACCGTCGAACCCTCAGCCGAGGACGATCTCCGCGGCCTGGCGAAGCTGCGCCTCGTCGCCCTGGATCAAGAGCGTGGTCACGAACGAGTCCTTCCACGCTTCCAGATCATGGCGGATCTTGTCCGCCGGCCCGAGCAGCGACATCTTCTGGATCAGCTCGGACGGGATCTTGGCCGCCGCCTCGTCCTTCTTGCCGTCGAGATAGAGGTCCTGAATCGCGACGATGTCGCTCTCGTAGCCCATGCGAATCGCGACGTTGGCGTGGAAGTTCTTGCCGCCCTTGGCCCCCATCCCGCCGAAGTACAGGGCGTAGAACGGGCGCACCCAGTCGACCGCGGTCTCGACGTCGTCGTGGACGATGAGCGGCACCATCGCCGCCACCTCGAACTCCTCGGCGCTGCGGCGGGCGCCGGGCCGGGCGAACCCTTCTGCCAGGGCGTCCGCGTAGAACCGCTCGTGCGGGCTTAGCAGCATCGCCACCCAGCCGTCGCACACCTCCGCGGCGAGCGCGACGTTCTTCGGGCCCTCGGCGGCGAGGAACACGGGGATGTCCTCGCGCAGCGGGCGGATCGATGCCTTCAACGGCTTACCGAGTCCGACCACCCCGGGCCCGTCTCGCAGCGGGAGCGGATAGTGCGGGCCGTCGCTGGTCACCGGGCCCTGACGAGCCCATATGTCGCGGAGGATCCCGACGTACTCACGCGTGCGGGCGAGCGGCTTCTCGAACGGCATCCCGTACCAGCCTTCGACGACCTGCGGACCGGACGCGCCGAGGCCGAGAATGAACCGCCCGCCGGAGAGGTGGTCGAGCGTCATCGCCGCCATCGCGGTGGCAGCGGGTTGGCGCGCGCTGAGCTGCACGATCGCGGTGCCGAGCCGGACCCGTTCGGTCCGGCTTCCCCACCAGGCCAGCGGGGTCAGCGCGTCCGAGCCGTACGCCTCCGAGCACCACACCGAGTCGAACCCGAGTCGCTCCGCGTCGGCGATCCGCTCGACCGCGTCGGCCGGTGGGCCGCCCGCCCAGTAGCCCGTGTTCAACCCCAGTTTCAGCTGCTTGCCCATCTCGCTAGCCGACCAGGAGCTTGAAGCCGTGGTCCCACGCGCCGCGCGCGCCGCCGATCTTGACCCACACGATGCAGATCGCCTCGAGCTCGCGTGACCCCTCGATCCCGCCGATGTCGACCGTGTCGGACCAGCCGAAGTCGGTGAGCACGTCCCGCACCGTGTCCTTGGCGCCCTGATCGTCGCCGGCGATCAGCATCGTCGGCCGGCCGTCGCTGAAGCTTGGATCCACGAAGTACTGATTTCCGATCGTGTTGAACGCCTTCACCACCCGGGCGCCGGGCAACGCGCGCTGAACGCGCTCGCCGAGCGAGTCCTCGCCGGCGATCGAGAGCTTGGGCGGAAAGCCCCCGGAGAAGTCGAGCGGGTTCATCGCGTCGATCACGACCTTGCCCTTGAAGTTGTCGGGGCCGGCGTCGGCGACCGCCTCCTCCGCGGCGTTTCCCAACACGGCCAAGACGAGCAACTCGCCGTGCGCGGCCGCCCCCGCGAACGTGCCGGCTTCGATCCCGGAGCCATTGCCGGCGAGCCATTCGCGCAGCTCGGTCTTATCCGGGTCGCGCGAGCCGATCATCACCTCGTGGCCGCGGTCGGAGAAACCCTTCGCCAACCGCCGCCCGACCTCGCCGCTTCCCAACACCCCGATCCGGATCTGCGCCAGCCGGCCGTTCGCCATGTCTGCTCCTCTCGCGCGGTGTGCGACCGGAGCCTACTAGGCGCGCCTCGCCGTTCACGCCCCGATGAGACGGCCCAGCCGCCGTCCACGGGTACGCTGTCGGGCTGTGCGGCTGTGTGCACGGAAGCCCGTCCTAGCCCTCCTCCTCGCGCTCGCCGGCCCGACCGCGTCGGCGTGCGGATCAGCCCAGACGAGCACCACGACTCGCACGATCTCGATCCCGGCGACGGCCCGGTCGAGCCAGACGGCCACGAAGCCGTCCACCCCCACCCACCGCGCGGCGCCGTCACCCGCGCTGCCGCACGTCGGCGCGAGCCGGCGCGTCCCCGCGCCGGGCACGACCCTGATCGTGACGATCCGCTCGGTGATCGATCCGCTGAAAGACTCGGGCACGCAGAGTGTCCCCGGCATGAAGCCGGTGGCGATTCTGGTATCGGTGCGAAACACGGGACCCGGCAGCTATGACAGCTCGGCGACCGGCGACTTCTCGGTCGATTCCGCCGCCGGTCACGCGGCGCCGCTGTTCGTGAAAGGAGGCGTGTGCCAGACCCCGCTGCGCGACTTCATGAACGCGATCGCGGCCGGGGAGCTGCGCACCGGATGCGTGGCCTTCTCGATCCCGAGCGGCCAGCATCCCACCACCGTCGGCTTCGCCCCCGACGGCGGCTCCGGCGGCCCGCGCCATCTGTGGTCGGCTCAGTAGCCGGCCAAACAACCCACAAAGCGCCAGGCCCGCCCCGAGTCTCTCGGGGCGGGCCTGGTCGGCGACTCGCGAGTTCGCGCGGAACTAGCGCGACGTCGCCCTCAGGAGACGTTCACCGTCGAAGGCGATGATGCGATTCCGTTGGCGATCACGACCAGCGTGCCTCTGCCCTTGGGAGTGTTCCAGGGCAGGCTGAACTCGGTCGAGGACCTGGTGCCGGGGGCAACCGATACCGAGGTCCAGTCGTGGGTCCGGGCGTAGGTGACCACGCCCGTGGCGCTGTTGGTGATCCGTACCAGGGGGAAGTTGGTGTTGTCCTGGACGTCATCACCATAGGCGGCTCCCTGATCCAGGCCGGCGAGCTGGCTGCCGGACAGGCTGTAGGTCCCGCCTCGCCTGAGGTTGGTGTCGCTCAGCGACCTGATCGAGGGCGCCCACGCCCGGTTGGGCGCGCCGCTCCCCGTATACACCTCCATCTCGCTGCTGCCGTCGTTGTACAGCACCTGCCCGTTCGGCAGGTCGAGCATCCGCGTCTGATACGAGGTGTCGTTCTCCGCGTTCGGCGCGTCCGGTATCTGGGTCAACGTTCCGTTGCCGGTGCCGGCGGGGTTGTAGATCCAGAAGTGCGTCGGGATGTTGTACGTGCACGCGCTGGCGTCGAACAGGACGGTGCCGTCCGGCAGGGTCGCCGCCGGTCCATCCGTGCTCGCGTACTGCTCGCCGCCGACGGTCGGGATCTCGGGCGGCGCGGCCCATGAGCCCATCGTCCCGGCCTTGTACTGATACAGCCCGTTCTGCGTCGGCGTGTTCGTGGTGCACGGGTTCGGATATTCGTCCGTGCTCGTACCAGCCCCGACCACGAACACGTTCCCGCCCGGCATCTCCGCCTGCGGCCCGATCTCAACGACCGGCCACGGGTTGAGCGGGAAGCCGCCCGGGGCCTCGGCCCCGGAGAAGGACCAGGTGTTGCTGCCCGGATTGAACAGCTGCGAGCCGCCCACGGCTGCCCAGGTATCGACGGTCAGGACCTGGCCGCTCGGCTCGAGCGTCCACCCCTCTTCGTCGTTGGGATCTTCTTTGCCCGTCGCCGGGATCACGGTCCAGGTCAGATTCTTCGCGTTGAGCAACGCGTCGTCGACCGTCGGTTCCGGATCCGTGGTGCAGGTGTTACACGGATGCTCGAGCATGAACGTGCCGTCGTTCAGGACCTCGCTCGCGGCGTCGCCGATGTTCGTCCAGCCCCGCGGCGCCGGAACAGAACGCCAGCTGTTGGTCACCGGGTCGTAGATCGCGCCCTGGTTCGTCCACACGGCGTTCTCGCCGTTGTACTCGCCGCCCTCGACGATCATCCGGCCATCGGGCAGGATCGCCGAGCCGAAATACAGCGGCGCGTAGTTCGACGGCATCGACGCGATCTGGCTCCACGTCCCATCGGCGTAGCTGCCGTTGGCATCCGGCGTGAGCTTCCACCACTGATTCGTCGCGGCGACGGTGTCGTTGTCCGGCTCGTTGTGGACGAGCACGGTGCCGTCGCTCTCGAGCAGCATCGTGCCCGGCGTCTGGAACGGCGGCGGGTTCACGAGCGGCTTCCAGGGCGATGACGACGACGCATCCTTCGGGGCAAGATTGGCCTGCAAGCCCGAAGACGGCACCGGATGCTTGAACGGCGTGAGAATCGGATGGCCGGCCGCCTCGGCCGGCAACGCGGCAATCTCGGCCTTGCTGGCCCGGTGGGCGCCGGCCACCGGCGCACTGCCGATGATCAGCACCGCCACCACGACCAACGCGGACGTTCCCGCGGCCAGGCCGGCGGCTACGGCAAATCGACGACGGATAGAACGCAAATCTCCTCCCATCAGTTCGTCCAGCGTTTTTTGGCCGCACCACCCTACTGCGACTCGGCAGGGCCCCGCCGAGGCTTCCTCGATGGGTCAGAGTTCCGACAACGCGTCAGGCGAGCGAGTCGATCCAGCGCTCGAGGCGTCGGCTCTCACGCGCCATCAGCTCGGGATCGCGGAAAGTGTTGGTGAGCAGCGCGATGCCCTGGTAGGAGGCCATCAGCGCCACCGCGAGGTCGCGGGCGTCGCGTCGCCCCATCAACCGGAACTGGTTCTCGGCCCAGTTGATCGGCAGCTCGAGTAGCTGGGCGCAGGTGCCGTCGAGACCGTCCGTGCGCTTGTCGAGCTCCGAGCACAAGGTTCCGAGCGGACAGCCGTAGCGCGCCGCGAGCTCGCGCTGGGCGGTCAGCTCCCCGACCAGCGCCTTCAGCCGGGCTTGGGGGCTTCGTCCGGTGTCGAGCGACTCGAGCAACGCGCGGACGTCGCGGGCGTGGCTCTCGATCGTCGCCGCGACGAGCTCGTCCTTGGTCTTGAAGTAGTAGTAGACGTTGCCGACGGGGACATCGGCGGCCCGCGCGATGTCGGCGATCGTCGTCTTCTCGACGCCCTGCTCGTGGATCATCTGACGGGCGCCCGCCACGAGTCGCTGTCGTTTGCCCTGCGTCGGCGGAGAAAGTGAGTCAGTCATCTGACCCAAGCTTAGCTTGTGGTAGAACTAAGTTAGCTGACTAACTTAACCCCGCTGCGAGGAGTCGCGAATGTCGTCAACGCAAGCGCAAGACAGCCCTGCCCAGCCATCGTTCATCCGAACCCGTCTAGGAGTCCTGACGCTGCTGCTCCTCTGCGGCGTCCAGTTCCTGGATGTCGTCGACTCGTCCATCACCAACGTTGCCTTCCCCTCGATCCAGCGCGCACTCCACTTCTCCCAGCAGAACCTCCAGTGGGTGGCGAGCGGCTATCTCTTGACCTACGGCGGGTTTCTGCTGCTCGGCGGCCGACTCGCCGATCTGCTGGGGCGCCGGAGGATCCTGATCGCGGGGCTGTGCGTGTTCGCCGTCTGCTCGCTCGCCGCCGGACTCGCCCAGACCCAGGGGGTGCTGATCGCTGCGCGCGTGGCGCAGGGCGTCGGGGCCGCGATGATGGCGCCCGCGGCGCTGTCGATCCTCACGACCACGTTTGGCGAGGGGCGCGACCGGAACACCGCGCTCGGGGCGTGGGGGGCGGTCAGCGGTCTCGCCGCCGCGGCCGGGGTGTTCCTGGGCGGCGTCCTGTCAGAGGGGCCCGGATGGCGCTGGGTGTTCTACGTCAACGTCCCGCTATGCGTGCTCGCGCTCGGCGCCACGTTCCGGCTGCTGTCGGGCGCGCGCAGGCGGGCCCCGCTGGCCGAGTTCGACACCCCGGGGGCGCTGCTCGCGACGGGCGGCATGCTGCTGCTCGTGTACGCGCTGATCAAGGCCCCAGACGTCGGCTGGGGCAAGGCGCGGACGGTCGGGATCCTCGCGGTCGCGGCGCTGATCCTGATCGCGTTCCTGGCCAACGAGCGTCGCACCCGCAATCCGCTCATTCCCCTCTCGATCTTCCGGGTCAGGGGGCTCGCGGCGGCCGACGTGACCTGGCTGATCGGCATGGCCGGGTTCTTCGCGATGTTCTTCTTCGTGACCCTGTACATGCAGGAGGTGCTCCACTTCTCGCCGATCCAGGCGGGCGCCGCGTACCTGCCGGTGACCGCGTGCCTGGCGCTTTCGTCGGGTGTCTCGTCCCAGTTGTTCTCGCGCATCGGCACGCGCCCGGTCGTCGTAGCGGGCGCCCTGTTGAGCGCCGGCGGGATCTACTACCTGTCGAGGATTCCGCTGCACGGTTCGTATGCATCCGACCTGCTCCCCGGGCTCGTGATGATGTCGATCGGGTTCGGCGCGGTGTTCGTCGGCGTCACCACCGCCGCCAACGCCGGCGTGCCGAGCGACAAGGCGGGTCTGGCCGCCGGCCTGCTCGCCACCTCGCAGCAACTGGGTATGGCGCTCGGCCTCGCGATTCTGTCCGCGATCGCCACCGCCCGGACGGATCATCTTCTGGCGGGTCACGCGACGCGACCCGACGCGCTCACCTCCGGTTACCAGCAGGCGCTCCTGGTGTGCAGCCTGTTCGTCCTCACGGCAGCCGCGATCGCCACGCGCATCCCCAACGCTCGCGCCACCGCGCAGCCGCTGGTCGTCGCCGAAGCCGCCCCCGAACCGGCTCCCGAACCCACGCTCCTCTAGCCGACTTGTCACGCCCGCGTGCCCGGCGGTGTCTTCATGCCCGAACAGGCAAACGGACATGGAGGACAACATGGCACTACGCGTTCCGAAGACGGAGCTTCCGACCGGGGTCAGCGAAACCATGATCGAGCAGTTCGGCGCCGTACCCGAGCCCGTCGCGGTGGTGGCACACAACGCGAGGGTGGCCGAGTTCGCACTCGAGCTCGGCGGCAGGGTGGGCGCGTGGGATGAGGTCGACGAGACCCTGAAGTCGTTCGCGCACATGGCCGTCGCGGCACAGGTCGGCTGCAGCTGGTGCCTCGACCTCGGCTACTTCCAGGCGCAGAACCGGAATCTCGACATGACCAAGGCAAGCCAGGTGCCGCGCTGGCGCGCGTCGGACGCGTTCACGCCGCTCGAGCGGGACGTCATGGAGTACGCCGAGGCGATGACGAACACGCCGCCGACCGTCACCGACGAGCTGTCGGCGAGCCTGCTCGACCGGCTCGGCCCGGCGGCGTTGGTCGAGCTCACGGTGTTCATCGCGTTCTCGAACTTCTCGACCAGGGGCAACGTCGCACTCGGGATCGAGTCGCAGGGCTTCTCCGCCGCGTGCGAGATTCCGCTGGCCACGCGTCAGGAGGCTGCGGCGTAGGCTCGACGCGATGACCGAGGACCCGTTCGTCGCCCATCGCAGCCTGCTGTTCACGGTCGCCTACGAGATGCTCGGCTCGAGAGCCGACGCCGAGGACGTCCTGCAGGAAGCGTGGCTGCGGTGGGCCGGTGTCGACCACTCCACGGTGCGCGACGCGCGCGCGTACCTCGTCCGGGTCGTCACCCGCCAGTCGCTCAACCAGATGCGAACGTTGTCGCGCCGCCGCGAGCAGTACGTCGGCGAGTGGCTGCCGGAACCGCTGCTGACGAGCCCCGACATCGCCGAGGACGTCCAACTCGCCGAGAGCGTCTCGATGGCCATGCTGACCGTGCTGGAAACCCTCGGGCCGACGGAGCGGGCCGTGTTCGTGCTCCGCGAGGTGTTCGAGATGCCCTACGACGAGATCGCCGAAGCCGTCGGGAAGTCGACGGTCACCGTGCGCCAGATCGCGCGGCGCGCGCGCGAGCATGTCGCGGCTCGCCGGCCACGCGTGCGCGTGAGCCGGTCCGAGCAGGAGGCCGTGGTCGAACGTTTCCTCGCCGCGCTGCGAACCGGGCAGCTGCAGGAGCTGATGGAGCTATTGGCGCCGGACGTGGTCTTCGTCGCCGACGGTGGCGGCCTCACCCGCGCCGCTCGGGTCCCCATCCGTGGAGCCAAGGTGGTGGCGAAGGCGCTCGCCCGCGCACACCAGGTCCTCGCCAGCCTCGAGACGAAGACCGTGTGGCTCAACGGAGCACCCGCGGGGCGGATCGAGATGAACGGCGAGCCGGCCGCGGCGAGCCTCGTCGTCGAGGACGGGCGGATAACGCGGATCTACGTCACGGTCAACCCGCAGAAGCTGACGCGGCTCGACGAACCGGCCGAGCTCGTCCGGTAGGCCCATCACGAAGCATCCTCGCCGACTACCCGTTTTCGCCGACGGTGGCGGGGTTGAGCAGAGTCCCGCACAGCGCCGGAGCGGTGGCATCCTGCGACACGGCGCTGTCCAGCTCACTCCGGTTCAGCACGTTGTCGTAGTGGCCGCTGTGGTCGTAGTCGATGCCGTGGATCACGATCACCCCGTTGCCGTTGCGGATCGCGTTGGCGGCCGCGGTCGTGAGCGTGATGGTCCGCTGGTAGTGGATGGTCCCCGTCGTCGGATACCGGCTGAACGCCAGCATGCTGTTCATGCTGGTGTCGCCGCTCAGGGTCAGAGCGGCGGCCATCGGCCCGTAGTACTTCAGACCATCGGTGGTGCTGATCGCGAGATGACCGCTGTACAGCTTGGCGGCCGACGCCGGCGGGCAGATGCCCTCGCCGAACGCGTGAAGGTGCATCGAATGAGACCCGCCGTTCAGCAGTCCGGTCGCGTCCACCGTGAACGTCGCGACGTCGCCGTGCAGGGTCACGGCTGCCGTCCCTGAGCCGGTCACGTGGTTGTCCGGGACCGGACGTAGTACCGCCTGAAACAGCTGTCCGGGCCCGCTCGTGGAGCTGCCCGACGTCACCACGATGATGACAACCACCACCGCGGCCACGAGCACGCAGAGCCCCGCGACCGCCCACCAGTACCGCCGCAATCGCCCACCGCCGCCGCCCTCACCGGGACCGGCGGGCTCCTCAGGACCTCCGCCGCGCTGGGACACCGCCGTCGCCTTCCCCGCGGACACCTTAGACCCCGCGGGCGCCGCCGCCGCCGAGCCTGCGCGCGCCGCCGGTGCTGCGGAGCCCGCGGGCTCGCGCGTGGCGGTCGGTCGAGCATCGCCGGTCGCCACCATCGAGGGAGCGCCCCCGTAGCGCGTCCCTTCGAGCGCGGCCGCCGCGTCTCGGGCAAGGTCGCCCGCCGACAGGTAGCGCTCGTCGGGCTTCTTGGCCATCGCCTTCTGGACCACCGGCGTGAACTCCGGGTATTCGTCGACGAGCGGCGATTCGAGCGCAGGTGGCGGATCGTGCACGTGCGCGAACATGGTCGCCAGCGTCGTGTCGCGCTCGTAGGGCACCTTCCCGGTCAGCATCTGGAAGAACACGCATCCGAGCGCGTAGACGTCGGTGCGGGCATCGGCGGGGTCGCCGTTGACCTGCTCGGGAGCCATGTA
>Ga0335072_10016985_pt1 | contig 10306 bp, 14 predicted proteins | sample Lox_Sample_21_FD_206725 | JGI IMG/M metagenome (GOLD analysis project Ga0335072, IMG submission 206725) | Soil microbial communities from Loxahatchee National Wildlife Refuge, Florida, United States - Lox_Sample_2.1 | ecosystem: Environmental > Terrestrial > Soil > Wetlands | place: USA...
TGTTGACGTTTGCGGCTGGTGGATTCATCTGCGTGGCTGGAACTTATGTGATTATCACGCTGATTATTGATGCTTATCAGAGTGGATGTAAGTCACCCCAGGCTTCCAAACAGAAGGTATGATGCTAATAATTTGGATAGCGGTTCCCCCGCCGTTCCAGTGCTAGCCTAGCCTTGTCACGGAGCTCTATACATCGATGTAGATGCAGCAACCACACCCAGTCTTAATTCCCTATATCATAATTAATAATTGCGCGTTTACCGCTTCACTATATGCCTCCTCTCAAACATCTAGCATAAATAATCCATCGCCAAATACTTCCCCTAACCAAAGGCTAAACAAACTCCTCTTCACCCTCACCTCAATCAACCTCAGTCAATTCCTCCTTCCCCAAATTCTCATCAGCTCCCCTTGCTAAACGCCCTCTCCTCAGCCTCCCAGTCCTCTTCCCATCCCTCAAATACACACCTCTCAACACCCTCGACATACTCAGATATAGCCCCTCTTCTCTACCGTCGCGAGGTAGTTCTGCACCTGGCGATCAAAGATCCCACATTAGTCACGTTGCTTACTGCTACCTTACCTTCATCACCTTCTAACCTGCACCAAAATCAAGCCAAGCAAAGCAAAGTCAACCAAAGCCAACCAGATCCGAGATAAGACAAGTTAATAATTATTATTCTACAACCTCCTTTAGAGTATCTTACATAGCGTTTCGAAACCCCCGTACGTGTAAGCAGTGGTATGCTCGAACACACCACACACCCGACAGCGAGGAGCACGAGTGCCTGAGCGCGAGTAAGCGTTGTGTCGGGGCTGGCCTTTTTTTGGGTGGGTATCATGCATTTTGGGTTTTTATTTGATGATGTTCTGGTGCGGATTTCAGATATTATGGGACCCCAGGATGCGAATGGAAGCGCGCCAAAACCTTGCAGTGTGTGCGTGTGAGCTGAAAGGTAGCCCGTCCTACACATGCACCGCATGAGTTGCGCGTGTAGTGCGCGTGAAACAGCCAGTTTGGTGGTAGGGTTAGCGGCATAGGTTGGTTGGTATGAATACGTGGGTGAGGGAGACACCTTCTGCTTGCCTTGTGGCGAATGCTCGAAAAGGGGGGAGATTATCACTTTGTCACTTTTCAGGCTGTTGGTTGTGGTGGGGGCGCATGTCTTGATAGTAAGAATTTTTCAACTCTCGGTTTTGCATGTGCAGGGTTGGAGACTATGCTATGTGTATAATGGGCTCGAGATAGTAGCTGATGGGGGCATCATATGCGACTTCTCAGCTCTACTAACGTGAGCTTTGTATAAGATGACTTAAAGGGCCTGTTCCATTACAACATGGTGACTCGAGAAGCGAGATTCGTAGTTGGCGTTCAAGAGTACACATTTCTGATATTGAGGAAATTGTTTGAGAAGGCAGTGGGTGAGTCAAGAGTCCCAAAATTACCTCCAATGATAGTGAGGTTATTGCAAATCTTCTATGGATCGATCCAGAAGTAAGGGCAGCAGCGCACCGTTTAAGCCGTAACGGACTACGCATGTGCTACAGCAAACGGCTTTTGAACCAACCTCCTGTAGAGGTTGAGACTAGATATCGAATTTCGGAATGTGATGACGAGTTTTCTAGTCGTCGGGTCTGAGTTTTGGGTGCTGGTCGCAGAGGTTGAAGGTATAAAGTCTACAATGCTGGTGGCAGATTCTGAGCTCCTTGTTACCAAACCATCATAAAGCTCGATTCTTAGTTTCGCGGCTCTGGAAATCGAATTCCGCCCTGAAAATTGATTCCATACGGTATGATATCTCTATGTTTGATATTGAATGGCTTGCTCTCCTTTCCAGATGCGCTTAGTCTAATATAATTCAAGAAAGTACTGCTAGAGCTTTTAGTATCCTTGATATACCATTGCTTGTCTTTATACCAGATTATGCAGTGTCTTCCGCTTGCAACCTTAGTTTTGAAGCCAATAGGGACGGCAGAGGGCACATGGGATGGAGGATTGGATTGATATTCTACTTCCGAGTAGCGACCGACTCGTATAATCTCTCTGCCGGTAGGGGGCGTGCGCCATATGGGACTAAATTCTAGTGACGGGTCGAGATCTTTGATGTTCACATGCTGCGAAATTCGTATGGATGGATGGCAATTTAATCATGTTATCCGTATAATTAATGACATTGCTAGGCAGAGGAGATGGGGAATCACATTTTAACTGGGGTTCTGCGCTGCTAGTCGTTTGTGATAGATCGGAGCCTGCTAGTTGATGGGTCAGCTCCCTAGCTACTTCCACTGGTGATGGTGTTAGCGACGTGGAGAGTGCTTTTACAGGTATTGGCTCTATAAGCATCCATTCTAGATCCCGAGAACTCAGAGGATCGAGTTTAGGGTAGCTGGCGTCACCGTCCTGTGAGTGATGACCTTTGGAAGAATTTGCTCCGTTCAGGCGAGGAAGCCCAAGCCCATCCTCACCGCCGGGCTTTCACGAGGCGCGCCTCACGAAAAGTGTCTCGTTGTGCAACATCGACATCGTTATTGTGTGTGTGTCTGTATGTTGTGAGACAGGTATAGGCCGCTCGAGGTTATGGGAGAAGTTTTGAGGCATGGAAGAGAGTGTAGATTGCCCTGTATAAGGAAAAGATAGAGTAGTTTACTTCTGGCTCCAAAAGACAAGAAAAGTGAGTCAGAAGTCCACCTTCTTCTCTGTGGGTTGGAATTTCTTCTTTTACTGCGGAAACCGTGGCTACGTTGACGGATTCTGTTGGCATGGAGTTACTTGATGGCGTAATCAGGGGCGCGGGCTGGAAGTCTGAAAAAACTTTGCTTGGTGAAGCTACAGCATCCTCGTTATCGGTTGCAAGGGACGAGCTTTTAGAAGTCGTAGGAATGACTTGCGGAATACAATTTCCCGCAGCGGAAGATTGTAGGAGTTTGGACGTTATTTCTTCAAAAGTAGATCACTGGCTGTGAAAATTCCATAATCCATAACAGCCTTGGAAGACCGTGATTGGATGGAAGAAAGATTCGACACCCTTCCGCTTCCACCGTATGACTCTTGCTGTTATATATATATATGCCAGAAATGCCATCGAGTAGTAGAAAGAATGGCTCCTCTTGCCCAAGAATTTCCCGAGCCCCAAACGGCTCGTTTGCAATATTTTAAAGTGGTATCGACATTTCCCGTCTCTAGGTGAACAACTGCAAGAGTATTCATCCAGTAGAAGGCCATTATGTCTACAGTTCCCTTTGCCATCGCAATAGGAACTAATATTTTCTCGACATCTTACCATTTACCTTGACAGCCATAAGCATACAGCCATATATCCGTTCTGGCAATTGACATTGATAGAGTATCGTCATCCGCCCCTCGGTCGAGCAACTTCAGAAAAGTCTCCCTCTTTCATAATCTTTTTGCTCAAAACTATCCATTGCCAACTCCTCGAGTTTTTTGGTCAGCTGTCTTTCTATATCATCTGGATCCGCATCTAATTTTTCCCTGGATAGTGGATTTCGTCATGACCAGTGGGGTATATTCTCGAAGCAATTCGATCAGCTGATAGTAGTACTCCTGCATGTTCGTTTCCTTCGATTATTGGTGGCGGTGTCCAGTCCTGTATATTTCGATATTGCTCATCCGTCAACGGTTCGCCTATCACGCTGGCACCTCAAGTCGTCGATCGTGCTCCATCGCTTAGAATGACGCTGGCACTAGAGTGGAATGATTCTGCTGCTTGAAGGAGTCTTTGAAGATTGCGCCTGATGCGAGAATTCTCTTCTCTAATACCATCCCTGGAAGAATCCAAATACCCACGTTCCTAGAGTGCAGATTCAACTCTACTAATTCAGGTCTTGGGGCCCGCAAGAACTTTTGCAATTGACTCTTGTGAAGAGCTGCTGTTCAATAGTAGACAACTATCATAATAATACTTCAGTTCTGTATTTCAAATTGACGGAAAAAGTCAACATGCACGTTGATCATCTGGAAGAGCACTTTGCATGGCGTTATTGTAGGAATGAACTTGTTGCTTAAAAAGGACAATATTTTCCATTTTCATGTTCAGCTTGACGATTTTGGTTGGTTTCCTAAGAAATCCCTGTCCAAGAAAGCTTCCTGTCTGAACCTCGTCAAGCTTTGTGTCCAATTTCGCGAGTGTGACCTTGCAGTAGTCCATTGAGGCTTTGACACTAGCCCAGAGATTGCCATTGTTACTAGCCTCTGCCGCAGCGATCATTGGATGTTGTGTCCACGTCTGGCTGATCGCCCCCGACACTCGCGAGAATTTCCTGCATCAGGTCGCTGACACTCGAATCTACATACGTGTATCATCGAGAAAAGTAAAGATTACTCGTGCTACCTAGAAAGAAGAACCTTAGTTTAGACCAAAGCAATCTAATAGGACGAGAGCGCTTACCTTGAAGCACAGCCCAGCAATTGCAGAAGAGGTTGCAATCGATAAAGGGTCCAGCTTGACTTCAAGAACATTGCGAATTAGTCGCACAAACTAAACAATCACAGCGGGCCAATAGCGGGGCTGGGCTGTGAAGCCCTTCAGATCTTGAAGATCTTGCAGGGTGAAGATGGCAAGTCTCTATCGCGTTGCAGATTGTAGGAAGCGCGGCTGGATGATAGTTGGTGGGGTTTACGCTCATACTCCTTAATTTTCGCCGGTCTTGGCATGTGCCTCAAATTACAGGCTACTCTGAATACCTTGGACGATCAGCTGGCTAGAAGTAAATCTTTATTTCTATTGTACAAAATTTCTAGCGATTAATATGAACTATGATCACCCGTTGCACCCCCTATCCGCCAAGCTCTCAATGGTAGACTCTGTAATTTCAGTGCCGCCGGCTTGATATACCCCCAAAACGTGACCACACCAACGATCACACAGAGAATATTTATGATATAATACCCATCTCTTGAGATATTACAAGTACCACCTCCATTAATGCAGCGATGCTTTTCCTGTTCCAACACACAGCTGAAGGCTTCAGTGATCAAAGGCCCCTTAAGGTCGCCCTCTGGTTGAATGCTGGGCGGCGAGCATGTAGCTACGGTAAAGGCGTCGACCAATTTCAAGACGAAGAAGCGAGGAAATGTACCTCCAAGATTCGTCACACTGCAATCGAGTTAGTATAGACATAGTAGCTGAGGCAATTAAGACTTACGTTGCTAGTAACGTCATGTAAGTTCCACCAATGACCGGATCTGCAACTCTTGCGTGGAATGCTGCAATAGCAACAAACATAACGGTGTTAGTGAAAGTAGAGAAAACGTGCTCTGCTATCACGACCAAGAGGTACCATATGTCGACTTTAGCAGGAAAGATCATAACAGTGATTTGCGCTAGGATAGCCGCTATCAAACGACCGACAAAAGCCCAGCACCATAGTCGCATTGGTGTATAGGTTGTGGACCACTTTCCGGCGTAATACCCCAAGCCAATCTCGAAAGGAAAATCGATAAGGACAGTCAAGGCCATATCTTCCTTGCTGAAGCCCTTATCGAGTAATTTTAGATTCGTAACGCCATCATTGGCCTGAAATCCAATCTTGGCAATCAAGTGAATGATGATGATTGTTTGGATGTTTTTGAGCTTCAGAACCCCCCACATGACCTTGTATACGTCGTATATGCCGTCCTCGTTCTTTGTCTTTTCTTCGCGCTTGAATATGCCCAGTCCAATGGTTACGATGAGATAAGCCCAGCCCCAGAAGATTAAATATCCGCCCAATGTCATGACAGGTTCTGTTGACGCGACCTTCCGAAACCACTTATTCGCAAAGTCTGGGGAATTGAAGGCCAGAAAAACAGTATAGGACATGAACTGTCCCGCGGTCAATCCCACAGTCTGAGCCGTGGATGCATATGAAAGATTTCCCGGCGATATAAGTGTCAAGGCCCAGCCGTCAACTGCAATATCCTGAGTAGCGCACATGAATACCAGGAAAAACCACCATGCTGTAAATCCCCAAACACCAGCTCCACCATCCGCACCTGCGGACACCATCATATCCTTGACTCTGTCACCTAACCAAATCATCCCTATTCCAGACAGCATCTGTATTGGAATTATCCAACTCTTTCTCCTTCCCAGTTTCGGCGTCCACACGGCGTCGACGATGGGGCTCCATAATAACTTTAAGGAGTATGGATATGACGCTAGACTGAATATACCGATCTGGCCAAACGACATATGCTCCTTCAAAAGGAAAGGCACCGATCCAGTTGCCAAGCCCATTGGAATGCCTTGGAGGAAATATAGTAGTACAAGTAAAGCGAAATTCTTTCGGTCCTGTAGAGGTAATTGGAAGAAACTATGGTTATTGGCAACGGGAGTGTGAGGGACGTGTTCGTCTAAAGAAAATGATTCGCGGGACATAAGATTCGCCGTAATAGCTGGAGAGTCAAGAGAAACATTCTTTCGCCGGTATTCCACAGTGCCATTCATTTTGCCGTTCGCGTGGCCGTTCGTGTGGCCGTTGGCGTGGCCGTTCTCACCTCCTGTTGAGGATTGAGTTGGCCCCCCGTTTGGCTCTTGATGATTCGAGCGGCGGGATCTGGTACCCATAGAAGGATCCTCGTCCGAGTCGGACAGAGATTCCTCACTAAGAAGATGCTGGGAAGATTCGGCTTGCTGAGGGTTTTCGACGTGAAAATCGGAAGATACGCGCGGATTGGACCTAGAACGATAACGTCTGCCGGTTGATGATAGTTCGTCAAGTTCGTGTGAGTGTAGCTCTTCAGAAAGATGAGGTAAATGGTACAACGGCAGAAGGTTGGTGTTATCGCTGTCTAAAGAAGGAATGACTGTAAGAGAAGGGAGTGTGTCGCCCAGTGGGGTAGGCATCCATGTGGTGGGTTTATGACCTCGCTGGCCTCTATTTTTTTGCTAAGACGCCGCCGGGTCGATCGTCAGGCACAATTCCGTTCTAGCGAACGTGGCTTCTTCGCAGACGTCAGGGAGGCGAATACAGAAAGTCACTGTTTAAAAGAACGGTTCACGACAACGGCGAGAGTGACATCTCGATGAGAACCTTTAATACGGTATTGATATGTGCTGCACACAGAATAGAACGAGGAAGTAGCTGACATGGAGTGCATGGTACCTTCCCCTTGAAATGACCTTTGCTTCGCCGGGAGATAACAGCCCCCGGTCGCTTATCGCCAATTCACGTGATTTGGCGCAAGCCACCTTGAACTGACGCGACCTAAAAACATCAACAAATACACAAGCTATTAGTATTCGCCGTTTATTAGCCAAGGATGCTATCTACACCCGTATAAAGGCATTTTTATCATTCATATGAAACCCAATGGCCGCTCCTGTCACTAGTGACACTGTTGAGGACCCAATAGGACGGGAATTAGATCAGGAAATTGAAAACCTCCGATCTCAAGGTGTGCTGTCTACAAATTTCTTAAGATTTGAACTAAGGAGTTGTAGTGAAAGCATTAAAAACGCAAAGATCCATCCAAACCTCCAACATTCTCTCTTCCCGCTCATCCCAAGCAATACTCGCGCGTCTCCGAGCTTCCCAACTCCAAGCCCCCGCACTCCCCACATCAGCAACACCTCTCGAAGACAACAATCCCTTACATCAAGCTGTCCTCGATCTCTCCAAGAAACAACTCGCACACAACCAGGAATGCCTCTACCGCACCTGTGCCGGCATCACGACCTTCAAAGTCCAAGATCCGGACCCTTTCGCAGTCGACAAAGGCAGGGTCCTCGGCATCCGAATAGAAGCACTTACGAACGGGAAATTCATTCGGCCTTACTACGTCTTCTTGAATAAGCCTTACAAAGGCAGCCAGATCATGCGCGTTCATCGTCACACTGTGCCGCCATGTATACCACTGGCCGCACTGGCCGCGAAATATCTACCAACACCAGCTGCAGGGTCAGACGATGTGCTCAAGGCGCGGAAGCAGGATCTCCCAAGATTTGTGCGATGTTTGCGGCGGGAGATAGCGAGTTATCTCAACCGAATTGCTGCTATCGCCGGGATGCGGAAGGCTTTTGGGCTGGATGTCAAGAAGGGCAGGAATAAGGGCAAGGGCAGGGAGCTGGTGATTAGAGATATATCAGCTGCGGATGCGGAGGCGAAGCAGATTCGGTTTGAGTGGGTGGATGGAAGGATTGGAAGAGCAGTTATTGATGGGAAGGGGGAGATTCAGAAGTGTGTTATTATCGGCGAAGATGGTCGAGATCGGGGTATGGAGAGGCGGATACTGAGTGGGAATAGGACCATTGATGAGATGGCAGAGATGATAGGCACGGGCATTCAGATATGATGGAGGGCTTTTGGCGTATGTTCGGCGTCGTCTCGAGTCCATTGCACCAGTTCAGGCATAGGTCAGGTACATGGGCATCAAGTATTTGAAAGCGTTCCGAGGAGTATTATTGATCACGAGTTGGCAATTTTTAATGGCGCATCGATGAAATAGCTCGACTGACAGAGCAGCGATACATCACCCAATTATAGGAATGAGTATTAGCGAGGCCTGATACAGAAAGCCCTCTAATCTAAAGACAAAAATCCAAAAGAAAGAAGACATGCATATGATATCGGGCCACCTTTACCAGCTTGAGGACAGCGCCGACCTACACAGCGATATAATTCGAGCAACCAAGATCCGACTATCGTCGCCTCCCTCTCTGTGCAAGCACCGCCGGTTGCCACAACTCACCAAGCGAGGGAGTGAAGCCTAAGTCAGAGAATTCAGTCTGAAATTCTAGGCTGGCGGTACTCCCACCAAAAGCTGAGTGAGAGGACTTTGGACCCGTCATTGGAACTAGGTTGTAGGGGCAGGGGGTTTACATAGATGAACATATAGCTTGAGCAGCCTCCAAACTAGTTAAAATAAAAATAAAAAGAGTTCAGTAAACCCCGTTGCAGAGTGGAAAGAAAACACCTAATTGCGTAAGGTATTCTACCTAATATGTATAAAAAACCTAATGTAGTGCAATGAAACCTGGAAAGAAATGGTGCAATCCTACTTTTCTGCAACTAAACACAACTAAGAGCCGGGATAATATTCCACTGTAGTTGGTTCTTTCCTATCATTGCGGTTGCGCTACTGTTCATACTTCAAAGGGAGTAGCATGATCCCCAACAAATCATTCGATCCTTTGGAACGCAGTAGGATAAAGAACCTCAAAAAACACCTGCTCGAGCACTTCAAGCTCTCTAGCTGACATCTTGGAACCCATCAGATCCGCAAAGCCATTACGAACCATACAACGCGTAATCATCTCAATGTTCTCTTCCATCTTCCAGCAAGGGTTCCTGATCTCCTCCAGATAGGGCATCGATCGAGCCATGTCTTTGCAGAACTTGGCATTTTCTTCTATTATTAGAATTCCTAAAGCCCCTTATTACCGAAGTTTTTCTCCGAAACGTATTTAGGGCTTGGGCTTACCGCAGTCGCAGATGCTGCCTGCGTGTTTTGTTGAGTCAGCGCACACCCTCTAGCATGGTCCATATGGACCAATATTATGGGGAATTTTCACCTGGCGGACCAAAAAAAATGTGTCTCTGAAGGTTCATACGGTGAGCTCCTTCTTCGTCCATGGTGATTATGGTATCGAAGTTTATGTCCGGGTTCTTGATCATGCTGATGTTCTTAAGGGTGCCGTGCCACATAAGGCGGCAGAGCGCCGTGGTATTTCCGAAGATGTGACTTACTGTTTCGTTATTGGAGTTAGCAAATAAACGTCCACGGACTTGGATGAGAAGGGAGAAGAAAAAAAGATACTGCCCATGGCAATAGAGTCTTCAGGTCCGTCCATGATTAAGGTTTCCTCAAGCTCTGTCGCAATCTTGTCCTTTGGACCTATAGCACGGTCTCGCAGAAGCATGCTCCGTATGGATTTAAGGTACTGCCAGACCCTTTGAGGAGGAAGTTGGCAGAAGAGTTCTCTGAGGTTTTCTCGGACGCCCTCTCGGAAGTCTTCGTCTAGACCTTTTGTGAAGACGTCAATCTTTATTCGCATATTGAGCATTCGACGAGCTTGTTCCATGTCTTTTAGTAAGGTCTTGGGACTTCCTCCTACAGATTCTATATAAGACTACGCTTTCTTGTTGAGTAGAAACGAACCTACCAAGCTTGATATAGAGTTGCATGGTCTCAGTAGGCTCCTTTGGAAGGTTTTCTTCGAAGATTTGACCCCAGATCTCCTCGTGCTCCTCTATATACTGTTCTTGATTCACTTGTTCTTGATTCTTTGTGTTATAAACTGCCGTAATATTTGAACCAATTTCGTTGACTAAGTGCTCCAGCTTCTTCAAGTGACGCAATCTTGGG
>Ga0335072_10016987_pt1 | contig 10306 bp, 10 predicted proteins | sample Lox_Sample_21_FD_206725 | JGI IMG/M metagenome (GOLD analysis project Ga0335072, IMG submission 206725) | Soil microbial communities from Loxahatchee National Wildlife Refuge, Florida, United States - Lox_Sample_2.1 | ecosystem: Environmental > Terrestrial > Soil > Wetlands | place: USA...
ACGCCAGGGCTTCGTACCAGTTCAGCATGCCCTGGAATTTCTCATTGAACCGCCGATCGAAGCGCGCGAAAAAACCGGGTTTCGTATCGTCCGCTCGCCCCTCTTCGTCGCGTGGACGAATGAACTTGGCGCAGTAAAGAGGCACCACTGTCATGGCGATCAAAAACGACGCGAAGATCGAAAACACCACGCCAAGCGCCAGCGGCGTAAAGATGTACTTGCTCACGCCCGTAAACGAGGTGACGGGGAAGAAAACGATGGCGGTGGTGAAGGTGGCGGCAAGAACCGCCATGTTCACCTCGGTGCCGCCTTCATCCGCCGCAACCTGGGGCGACTTGCCCAGTTCCATGTGACGGAAGATGTTTTCGAGCACGATCACGCCGTTGTCGATCAGGCGCGAAAACACCAGTGCCAGCCCTCCCAGCAGCATGGTATTGATGGAGCCGCCCATGGCGTTGACGCACATCACGCAAACCAGGGCGGAAAGGGGAACCGGCAGAATCACAGCCACCGTCGCTCGTGGGCTGCCGAGGAAGATGAGCACCATGATTCCGGCCAGCACGAGCCCGATGAGGGCTTCGCGCGAGACATTGGCGATGGCCAGCTTGACGAAGACCGACTGGTCAAAAACCACTGCGGTCTTGAGCTGGCTGGGAATATCGACCAGGTTTTTGACGGCCTTCTTGATGCCATCCACGATGGTGATGGTGTTGCTGTTGCCGCCCTGCTTGAAGATGGGCACGTAAACGGATTTCTGGCCGTCGATGCGGACAATGTTGTATTGCAGCGCGCCGGCGTCCACCGCTTTGCCGACGTCGGCCACCAGCACTGACGAGTTGCCCACCGACTTGAGCGGCATTTCATTCATCGCGTTGGCGTCGGGGAACTGGGCATTGGCGTAAATGTTGAAGTCCTTTGAGCCGATGCGCACATCGCCGGCCGGAAGAATAAGGTTTGAGCTGTTCACCGCCGTCACGATGTCGTTCAGGCTCAGGTTGCGCGCCTCCATCTTGAGCGGATCGACGTAGATCTGGATCTGCCTGTAAGTGCCCCCGTAAGGCTGCGGCACCGAAGCACCCTGCACGGCTGAGATCTGGTTGCGTACCTGGAACTGCGCCAGGTCTTTCAGCGCGGTTTCATTCAGGCCCTGGCCCTTCAGCGTGACCAGACAGACTGGCTGAGTGGAAGCGGTCATGCCCAGCACGACAGGCGGCAATGTGCCGGGAGGCAGGCGGCGCAGATCGGCCATGGCCAGGTTGGCCACGTTACTCAGTGCCGCGTCGGCGTTGGTGCCGGGCTTGAAGTAGATCTTGATGATGCTCACGCCCGTCAGCGAGCGCGATTCGCTGTGATCGACGTTTGCGGCCAGGGTGAAGAATCGCTCGAACGTGTCGGTGATGTCGGCTTCAATCTGCTCCGGAGGCATACCGTTGTAAAACGTGGCAACGACCACCACCGGCATGTCGATGTCAGGGAAGAGATCGACGGGCATGCTGACCCAGGTCACCGTTCCGATGAGGACGATGACCAGGCAGACCATAAGGATGAAAAAGGGATAGCGGAGAGCAAACTTCGGCATTACTGATTTCCTCCGTTTGCCTCGCCTTTCAAGTCGATCATGCCGCCGGACTCCTGTACGGTTTCCGACGCAGGCTCGGTCGTGACCATTGGGCTCACTTCTTCATCTTCGCGGTATTTTTCCTGTCCGCCCAGAATGACGCGATCGCCCGGGCTGACGCCCTGATCGATCTCCGCCAACTTCGTTCCCTCGATCCCGAGTTGCACGGGCCGAATGTGGACGCGATTCGCCGCATCAAGCACATAGACCGTGGGCCGCTGCTGCGCATTCAGAACCACCGCATCCACCGGGATGGTCACCACGTTGTGGACGCGGGCAAGCTGCAGAGCGGTGTTGGCATACATTCCGGGGTCGATGGAGAGGTTTTTGTTCTCGACATCCACTTCAGTTTCCATGGTGCGCGTCTCGAAGTTCACGTTCCGCGTAAAGCGCACCACCTTGCCCTCGAATGAGCGATTGATGGCGTCCACGCGCACCTGGAGCGTGTCCCCGATGTGTACGTATTTCACGTCGTTCTCCGGCACCGGAATGCGAAGCCGCAGCAGCGCGCTCTGCGAGATGCGGACAATCGGCAGCGTAGAGTCGTTGGAATTCGTGCCGCCCTGGATGAGCGCTCCGGTGTCGGCATAACGCCAGACCACGACGCCGGAGATGGGAGCGGTGACGGTGGTATAGCTTTCCAGGGCCTGCACACGCTGATTGTCGGCCCGCGCCGCCTCGGCATGTTGCTGCGCTGCAGCGAGCGTGGCCTTCGCCGCGTCTACCTGCGCCTGCGAATTCAAGTCCTTGGCCTGCGCATCATCCAGCTCCTGTTGCGCAATCAGGCCCGGGCGGGTTGCCGCCGCCTGCTTCAGTCGTTCTGACTCCGCATGCAGGGCATATTCCAGTGCCTCGGCGCTCTTCACTTCATGCTGCGCGCGGGTAATCTCTTCCTGGCTTTGCTTGAGCTGGAAAACGGTGCCCTGCAATTGCGCCTGCAATTCGGGGACCTCAAGAACCGCCAGCGTCTCGCCCTGGTGCACAATGTCGCCGATGTCGACATTGATCTTCTTCATGTAGCCGCTCACTTTGGGGTGAACATCGACCTCCTGGTACGGTTGAAACTGGCCGGCCAGCGTGAGGATTTGTGAGATATCGCCCCGTTGCGCGCTCGCGACCTGCGCCGAGGGCACGGTGGCAGCTTTGGCCTCGGTGCTGGAACTGCCGGAGTGGCAGGAAGTCATCCCCAATGCTGCGATCAAGGCCACACCGGTAGACAAGGCGGAAGACAAATGATTCTGCATATCAATCTTGCTCCTGATCCAATTCCTCGCAAGGCGTTCGCGGCTGGAATCGAATGAAAAACCCATTAGACCCGGGGATACCCAGTTAGATGCGACCTCAAAAGGGCCGGTTGACCGCGCAGTTCCGGAATGAACAGCCACTTGGAAGTGCAGCGGCGAAATCATCCAGGAGCATCTCAGCGCAAATCGCCGGAAATGCCCCTGCTTCACGTTCAGAAAATCGGTAGCCCGGAAAATGTGCGCCTTCAGCTACAGTAAACTCCGAATCGTTACCGCGCGAAAACCACGCACTGCGCTTTAGGCAGGACGGGATGCGCGTTCAAGGCAAAAGACGGGTACGCTACGAAGCGGGGGGCGGGCGGAAGAAAATCGTGGGAGAAAAGTAAGTTGCGAAGAACAATAGGTGGCTGCGCTGCATCTCGCCGAGCGCGGCAACCTCGACACGAGGAGGCCAAGCCGGTGTGCTCTCTTGAAGAGCAGGAAATGCCGCTCTGGGATGTGCAGGATCGGGTGTAGGAACTCCGTGATCGACCAGTTCGGGCAAGCCCATGGGCAGAGCCTTCGCGGCCCGGACAGCACATCCCGGACCTAGAAAAGGCCCGTACCACGCCGTCTTTGCTTCGACTGCGAAGAGCATTGCCAGAATGCACAGGCCAATCGCGAGAGGAGTGCGCCGCGCAAGTGGGGAATCGGCGAACGATCCTGACATATCGGCAGTCTATCATGCGGCGCGGGGCCGCCGCCTCGCCGCAGCCATCGCGATTCGCTCAGTCGGCCGCCGCGACGGTCCGCGAAGCCGAGGCTGCCACTATGTCGCGAATGGAATCGATCACCAGTTCGGGTTCGTCGAGGTGAATCCAATGTTCACTCCGGGTGGCGAGCACCTGCTGGATGTTGTCGCCGATGCGCTCCAGTTGTTCCTGCGACAGCGGCTCCGCATTGCACGGCGTCAGCACGGTGATCGGAATGTCGGCAATTGGCTCAGCCGCATGCATCTCTCTCACCGTTTCCGGAATGGCCTGAATGTGGCAACGTAACCCGGCGAAAAATCCGGGACGAGACCAATGCGCCGCGACTGCGGGCCACACCTCACGCGGCATCTTGCGCACCTCGGTCGTGATCCGTTCGAGAACGTGGCGCGGATGGGCTCCAGCGGCGCCGGCGATCTGATGGGAAAGTTTGGCCGCGCGGCAGAACAGCAGAGATACGAGCAGGCGCGCCAGGCCGCAATAAGTGACCGGCAGAGCGAAACGAATCAGCTTGCGGCCGAGATTCAGTTGCGATTGCTTCGATGGATCGAGTGGCGGCCATTCTTCGCAGCGCATGGGATCAACGAGGACGATGCCGCCGACCTCGTCCGGATGGAGCAGCGCAAATCGCCGCATCACCAGCCCGCCGAAAGAATGTCCGACCAGAATGTACGGCGGCCTGATGCCGGCCAGTTCCAGCGCCCCGCGCAGCTCCGCGGCAATATTGCTCGGCGTCCGCGGAGTCCTTGAAGGTCCGCTCCACCCCAATCCTGCGCGATCGTAAGAGACCGTGCTGTTGCACTGCGCGAGCGATTCCTGGATGTACCGCCAGTTCAGGTGGGTGGCTCCGATTCCCGCTTCAAAGAGAACGACAGGTTCACCTTCACCGCGCTCGAAGAGATAGAGATTCTGTCGCCGCCCAATACGAATCCAGCGCCCCTCGGTGTACCGCCGCCGGTCGCGGCGGCTCCCCAGCCACTGATACGCGAACCCTGCCGCAACAAGAACCACAACCAACGAGCTAAGGCAAACGGCGATAACCATTGTTCTCCTAGAAGTGCGTGAGCTGAGCCGGATTGAAGTCATTGATGCCGAGATGTGCTTTCACCGTGCCATGATCGATGATCAGCAGCGTCGAGCCGGATTGCCCGCGTGTCTTCGCCTCGATCTGGTGCGCCGACCACACTCCTTCTTCGTGGCGAATGCCATAATACGTGAATTCCTTCACTGCTCCTGTTTCCTTCACGGTTTTCTCTTCGTATACAGGAAATGCAATGCTGGGATCAAACCACGTTTTCACTTCGCTCAAGTGGGTCCTGTCAGAGGGGCCGGGCGTGCTCTTCACGACCTCGCACTCGCGGGCGCCAAACTTCTCCTCCCCCTCCGCAGACTGCCCCGGCCAGAAGTATTGCTGCTCGATGAAATCCTCGTAGCTGAATCCGGGTCCGAGCGAACCCGTGTTCCATTTTTCGAAGGGGAGGGTGCGCGCAACCGCGTCTCCGGGTTTGGCAATGCGGATGCTGTCGTCACCATCGGGTCGCATGTCAAGCAGGAGGTGTTCGCGCAGGTCGTGTTGTGTATTCGGCGGCTGTCCCAAATCGACCACGACTCGGAGAATTCCCGGAAACCAGTGCGCCTTGATCGTCAATGGGTAACTGATGCGCTGCCCGCTTGCTTCAACTGCCACAAGATGCCCGGTCGCACGCAGGTCTGCGCTTTCAATCCGCTGGCGCGCGGCGCCAATCAGATCGTGAACTGAAGTCGTCTGTGCCCAGAGCGCGGGCACCAGTGCTGCCAGCCATGCCGCATGCAGCACCTTCATGCCTCGATCCTCCCATCGCGGATGCGAATGTGGCGGGGCGCCGAGCTGGCAATCACCTGTTCGTGAGTCACAATCACGAGTGTCATGCCGCGTTGTGCTCTCACCTTGCACAGCAATTCCATAATGTGTTCGGCGGTCACGCTATCGAGGTTGCCGGTGGGCTCGTCTGCAAGCAGGATGGCCGGGTCGTTGGCCAGCGCGCGCGCAATGGCTACGCGCTGCCGCTCCCCGCCGGAGAGTTCATTCGGATAATGGCGCAGGCGGTCTTTCAGGCCCATCTCTTCAAGCAGAGCCGCGGCCCGTTCGGCGCGATGGTTGGCGCGTCCGTTCATGGCCAGCATCGCCACCTGCACGTTCTCCACCGCGCGCAGCGTCGGCAGAAGGTGAAACGCCTGAAAAATGAAGCCGACCTGGCGCGATCGATAGCCATCCAGATCGACAACCGTTCCCAGCGGTGAGCCGCGAAACAGAACTTCGCCCTCGGATGGAACATCGAGGCCGCCCAGCAGATGAAGAAGGGTCGACTTTCCGCTCCCGCTCGCTCCGCTGATCGTGACATACTCGCCCGCATCGATGGTGACGTCCACCCCGCGCAGGGCTTGCACGCGCTCATTGTCGTAGGTCTTTACCAGTCCCCGCGCAACCAGAAGTGGGCTACTCATAGCGCAGCGCCTCCACGGGCGAAAGCCGCGCTCCGCGCCACGCCGGGTAAGCTCCCGCCACCAACCCCGAAGCGATGGCAATGATCATCGACTCCGCCAGGTGCAGCGGAGAGATGGAAGGCGACACAATGCTCGCGGTTTCGGGTAAATTCGAGAGCAAACGCAGCGCGCCCCATCCCGCGGCTATGCCAAGAAGCCCCCCGGCAATTCCCAGTGCGGCTGCCTCGGTCAGAATCAGTAGAATCACGTGCCGGCCTTTCCATCCCAACGCACGCAGTATACCGATTTCCCGCGTTCGCTCGAAGACTGACATCGCCATGGTGTTGGCGATCCCCAGAATGCCGATCAGCAGCGCGATCGACGACGTGCCCCACGCTACCGAATGCGCCAGTTCCACAAGCTGATTGTTTTCGGCGCGGTCGGCGGCAGGATCGGCGTGCACACCCGGCACCGCGGCTTCAATTTCCGCTTGCGCCCGCTTTACGTAGTGATCGTACGATTCCCCCGCCGGCGCTGGTTTCAGCCGGACATGAAACGCCGTCACCTTTCCCTGCATGCTTGAGATTTGCTGCATCTGGTCAAGCGCCATGATCACGGCGCCTTCTTCCAATGCGCTGCCCCCATGGAAAACGCCCACCACGGTGAAGTTCTTGCCTTGTATGGGAAGGATGTCGCCGGGCTTTTTCTTCAGGTCATCGGCGAGATAACGGCCCAGGATGACCTCCGGCTGGCCATCGCGGAACCTTCGCCCTGACAGCATGGTGAGAGCATCGAGCTCGTAAGAGTCGGCGCGCCAGCCGTAGACCAGCGCGTTTACGTCGGGAGTGAGATCGACGAGGTTGAATATCATCGGCACCGCACGAGCGACCACGGGGACGGCGCGAATCCTGTCGCCGATCGACTCATCGAGCGATGTATTGATGAAGTTCTTCTCTACGACGGCGATATCGGTTCCGGCAACCGTGTACAGGCGCATCCATTCGTGCTCGAAGGCACGCGAAAACCCCACCAGCGCGACGAATGCGCCGATGCCCATTGTGATTCCGAAGAGCGTCAGGAGCGTTCTCAGGCGGCGGCGCCACAGGTTTTTCCAGGCGAATCCCGCAAAGGAAAGTTGGGAGGCCATGATCTAGGAAAAAGGTCCTCGTTCGCTAGTTTTCAGGGAGGGGCCTTGTGCGCAAGTGTACCGGCTGGAGCCGGTTCTGTCCATGCGAGACTTCCCAGCGGCATCTGAATGTGCCACTGTTCCTTGCAAGCACTTGTCCAGTCGATGCGGAACTGGTCTCCTGCCCGGTTGCCTGCAATATCGCGGGCGCGGGAAAAATCTCTCCCATCCATCCGCCTCGCGGCCCGCACCCGTTGGCGCCATCAGCACCGAAAACGCACAAGCGCCGCACTCATGCAGCAACCGTGCATTGCCGCCTCGAAGGCCCGATCGAAGGTCGTTCCCGCCGCAGATTCGTCGGGCCGGGGCAGAACCTTCGTCGCGCTACCGGCCATCGGTTTCGCTCACGAGCGCCCGCACGCAGACACGCCGCGACCCGGCGGCTGCGCACGCGCCTTGAATGCGGATACTCGTTCCCGAAACCGTCGTCAATCGGAAGTTCTCAGGCTTCCGGCGAGCGCGCCCCGCCCCTGCCGCCTTTCCGCGCTACGTAGCACGACCGGCAAAATACCGGCCGGTCACCTCGCGGCTCGAAAGGAACAGTCGTTGGCTGGCCACAACCCGAACAAATCACAGGCGTTCCCTGTGAAGGAGCCGAACGGTAGCCGGAATCTCCCTGTGCGTTTTTTTTCGCTTGGCGGCAAGGCCTGCAGCGCTTGGGGATCGAGTAACCGCGTTCCTGAAAAAACGCTTGATCGGCAGCGCTGAAGGTAAATTCCTGCCCACAGTCACTGCAAGTAATTTGCATGTCTCCGGCCATAGTTCTCCTTATTGGGGGATTGTACAGCCCATTTTATGGTTTTCCCACAAGGATTCTCATGAAAAGAAAAAGTTAACCTGAAAACCACACGGCGATGGCCCGTTTCGGCCCCCGGCTTGCCGCTGCGACCCCAGCCTGCCGCTGTATAGTTCATTGCATCGGGACAAAGCTGCGTTTTCGTCGCCTCTCCAGGTTTTGCTGAAGGATGAACAAGGCGCCCAATCCGGAATTCGAAGCCCAGTGCATTCGCCGTATTCTGGCCGGAGAGAAGCACTTGTTCCATGACCTGATCCGCCCCTGTGAGCGCGGCATTTACTTTCTGCTCTTCTCCATCTTGCGCAATGAAGCGGACGCCGAAGATGCGGCCCAGGAAGCGGTGCTCAAGGTCTATCGCAACCTGCACCTGTTCCGCGGGGAATCGCAATTCCGCACCTGGGTGCTTTCGATCGCTCGCAACGAGGGTTTGGGCCGCCTGCGCAAGACCGAGAATCGCCGCGAGGATTCACTCGACGCCCTCACCGACGACCAATCCGGCGACTTCACTCCGGCCATCCTGACTAGTTGGCGCGACGTGCCGGGGGAGACTTTGGAACGCAAGGAACTCGCGGCGCTCCTGCGCCAGGCCATCGAAGGCCTGCCCGCGATTTACCGTAACGTCGTGCTGATGAGGGACATCGAAGAAATGGATGCGCGCGAAACCGCCACCGTACTGGGAATTACCGAAGGAGCCGTGAAGGTTCGCCTGCACCGGGCACGCGCCCTGCTGCAGCGCAGCCTGGCTCCCAGGTTGAAGGGGTTTGCCCCCAAACGGGCCGGCAAGCTGTTTGGGTGGGCCAGATGAGAATCGACTGCAAGCACGTCTGGGAGCACATCTCCGCCTACATTGACGGCGAGGTGGACGCGGTTCTGCGCGCCGAAATCGACCGCCACCTCGAAACCTGCGAAATCTGCTCCGCGGTCCTTGACTCCGCGCGCAATGTGGTCGTTTTGATCGCCGACGACCGCGTCTTTGAGTTGCCGGCCGGCTTCAGTGACCGGCTCCATGCGCGGCTGGACCGCGAACTGGAAGCTGCCGGGCCGTAGAAGCTTCTGCGAGGCCTGCCCGCAACTATCGCCGGCTCGAAGGCGCCGCGCCGGGTGCGAACGGGTTGCGATGGACGATGGGATGCGCCCAGGCCTCCACGCCAACGAGAACCAGCGTCAGAATCGCCAGCGCGAACTGCAGCCGTTCGGAGCGCCGCTGTTTCTTCGTGGTTTCGCGCCGCCGCCATTGCGATTCCGGCCGCGAACGCAGGTGCCGGATCCAAGCCAGCACGGCGAGATCGACGACCGCACCGATGACAGCCAGAACGAGCATGGGCACACGAAAGGCGGAATGGTGGAACGAGATCAGCGGCGCCGCGATGCCGCCGGCAAACAGCGCGGTCAGGCCTATCCCCAGCCGGACACTGTTGATGGTCAGCACCGCCGTGCAGATGCTCTGCAGCAGAGCCATCGTCACGCTGGCGGCCGACAAGACACTCAGGCCTTTTGTGCTTTCCACTCGTCCTCCGGGCGGGGCTGATCCCGACTGGGCCTAAACAGACTAGCTCACCACCCGGGCAGCCGCCAATCCGCAGTCCTCGGGCTTCGCTGACCCCAACAGCCGCGCGCTGACCGGAATTCATTTGCCAGCATCGTAATTCTTTGTAACCATTTCGTGGGCCCTCCACTCCATGGTTGCGTACCACCCATTCTGCGGGACGGATCCAAACCGCTCCTGCCTTGCCACAACCTGCGGATCTCTTCCGCCCAACTCCCCAAAGCGAGGTCAAAAGAAAATGAAGAACCAATGGAATGCACTGCTCCTGTCTGCCGCATTGGCCGGGCTTACCGGCGGAACCACGGTTGCGGTCCATGCCCAAACCACGAACGGTGCCACCTCTGTGAACGCATTGAACGCCGGTCTTCGCTACAACACCAACGCCGCTACCGCCAAGCACTCCTGTAAAGGCAAGAACGATTGCAAAGGGCAGGGCGGCTGCAAAAGCAGCGATAACGGATGCAAGGGCAAGAATAGCTGCAAGGGCAAGGGTGGCTGCGCCACCGACGGCTCCAAGATGCCTGACTAACAATGCGTTCGGAGATCGGCGGGCCGCTGTGGTTCTCACGCCTCAGAGCTCGCCGATCGCTGACCACTCACCACTGACAACCACGACCACTCCCTATGCGCAATCGCTTTAATGCATTTCAAGATCACGGTGTCGGAATCGGCCTGCGCATTCCGCACTACGACCACATCTTTTC
>Ga0335072_10016988_pt1 | contig 10305 bp, 7 predicted proteins | sample Lox_Sample_21_FD_206725 | JGI IMG/M metagenome (GOLD analysis project Ga0335072, IMG submission 206725) | Soil microbial communities from Loxahatchee National Wildlife Refuge, Florida, United States - Lox_Sample_2.1 | ecosystem: Environmental > Terrestrial > Soil > Wetlands | place: USA: Florida...
TCGGCCTGCTGCTGAACATCAACACCGGGGCGCTGCGTCAGGCCATCGTGCCGAGCCGCCTGTACGGGCGGGTCATCAGCGTCGCGAGCGTGCTCGCCTGGTCGGCGATCCCGCTTGGCGCGCTGGCGGGCGCGGCCGCCATCCGGCTGACCGGCAGTGTCGCCGACGTTTATGCAGCCAGTGGGATCTTGATCGCGCTGATCGCGCTGGCGTTCGCCTTCAGCCCGGTCCGGCACGGTGACCGCTACCTGGCGCAGGCCGCCGCAGCCAGGGCTCCCGGTGCTGCGGACGCGAAGGTCGCGCCAGCGACGGAGTGACGATCCAGCAACCGGCCCGGTCAAGTCGAACCCAGCGCTAAAACTTCGGCGTGACTGGCTCGGTGCCGTCATTTCGATGGGTTCCGGCTCAGTGATGCGCGGCGGCGGTTGCGAGGACGCGGCGTCTGGCATCGAAGAATGCGAGCGTTGCCGTTGCTTCTTTCCGCAAGGTAGCCAATCCCCGGTCATGGCGGTCGTCTGCGTCGGCGATGGCCTCCCATAGGGCGCGTTCAGCCTGATACCAGGAGGGCCTTTCAGCGACTTCGATCTGCCCGAAACCGGCCTGGGCGAGGTCGCGGGCTAGGTTCATGTCCCGCACCCGGGATGGCAGCCGCGGGTCGCCTGGCTGGACAGGCTCCCAGGCCGTGACCGCGAGCCGTCCTTCTGCGGCCAGGATCCGGCGGCACTGGTGCAGAGCTGCTAGCGGCGGGTCGGCGAACTGGATCGCGTCGATGCACGCGACCGCGTTAACGGACTGGCTGCGCAACGCGGGGGAGGTGTAGTCCCCGACGCAGAACCGGGCTTGGCCGTCCAGGCCGAGGAAGCCCGCGCGCTCGTGTGCGGCAGTAACGGCGACAGGCGAGAGGTCCAGGCCGACTAGCCGCGCTCTCGTCCGGCGGGTGATCTCCAGGCTGTAGCCCCCTCGGCCACAGCCCAGATCGGCGAGTACCTGGCCGGGGGCAAGCCGGAGCGCGTCAGTCACCTCGGCGATGCCGTCCCACGGCAGCAGGCTGTTGCAGTCCAGCTCCAGTGGCAGGGCGAGCAGGCTGGTTACCATCTGCCTGGCGGCATGGGACCCGGCGATGGCGCTATGCCAGGCATCCCACTGCACGCGTACATCCTGGCATGCGTCGAGCTTCAGCGGCCTGTTGACAGCACCGTCTTCATTCACGCGACGCGCGGAAGGTGGCCCGGCGTGCGCCGGACAGGCGCCCCAAGCACAGAGCCCGGCGCTCACATCGGGCCCGCGGTGCCGCAGGCGCCGCGCTTGATTTTAAGTAAGGCTCAATTCGGCACCTTTTGCCCTCCTTGCCCTCCTGGGCCTGTCCTGTCCTGCGCCAGTCCTCCTGTGCCCTGCCATCCTGCCCGGAGTGGAGGAGATCTCGCGCGGTAACTAGTTTGCAGCGACCGCCTGTTGTCGGAGTCCGTCAGGCGCCTTCGCCCCGCCAGGGCCTTGAGCGCAGCGTCGAGCTGCTCTCCATCGTCGGGATCGCGTGGTACTGGTGGCAGGCATGGCGTGTACAGCAGCCGAGTACAGCAACCCTTGTGCATACCGACAGACGGAGGCGGACGTGTAGGGACGAGTGAGCTGCTGAAACAGCTGGTCACACGGCGCTTGCCGGTAGCTACGGAACAGAAGGCTAGGGTTCGAGTGCCACCGAGCGTCCTCTGGTCGTCTCGTAGGCAGGACTTTGCGTCTCTCGGTCGCTCGTCCTCCGTTCACGCGTCGGGGAGCGTGACGACGAGCCCGGGGTGGGCTGCGGACATCCAGTCGTTGGTCGTTGCGGTTGGCATGGCGGCGAGGTCGGGCATACCGAACACGGCGCGCTGCTCTGTCCGTTCAGCGGCCTGCATGAACTGGGCAGCGGCCTGGGCCTGGGCCTCGCCCCATCGGCGCAGACCATCATCAACGGCCGCGGCGCCGGCGAGGGCATCTGCCAGTGAGGTGACGTTGGCCAGTGCCCTGAGGACGCCGCTACCGGTGAACGGGGGGAACACCGCGCCGGCGTCGCCGGCCAGGCACAGGCGATCGCGGGCGTAGCGGCGGGCCGCGACGGAGTAAACGGCCTGGATCGATGAGTTGCCGCATTGTTGCACCAGCTCGAAGAGCGACGAGGGCAGCAGGTCCGCGAGGCGAGACTCAAAGCGTGCCTTGACCTCCGGGTGCACCTTGCCGAACGGGACGGAGCTGGACTGCTGCCGCTCTTGATCATCGACGAGCACCGAGGACAGGGCATCCTCGGGGACCTGGAGGTAGTAGCCCCACATGAGAAGGCGTTTCCCTCGTTCGGTGCTCTGCTCGGGTCCGGGGATGTAGTACACGACCCCGTGTCCCCCACGGTAAAGGACTCGCTGGCCGTTGCAGCCGTCGAGTGCATCGGCGCCGAGGTCGCTTTCGGGGAGTAGCCCGCGCCATAGCACCATTCCCCGGTAGCGGGACGCGGCGCCGGGGTCAACGAGGCTGCGTCCCATCGAGTGGTAACCGTCGGCGCAGACGACGAGGTCGAAGTCCAGTGCGCCGCCGCCTGGGCGAAGATGCACCGTCGTGCCCCGTGGCCGCGCTTCGGCCAGCTCTACGGTCGAGGCAGGCTGATACAGCTCGTCAGGGACGCACCGCCGGAGGCGCTGGTACAGATGGGCCCAGTTGAGCAGTGTGAAACTCGCCCGGACGTCGCCGAGCCATCGCTGCTGGCCGGTCCCGCAGCCACGGGTGACGAACCGGAAGTAGTCCGCTCGGCAAGCGGGGATGGACGCATCGATCAGACCGTGCGCCATCATGTCCTGCCAGGCGGCCGTCGGCGCGGCGATCCCGGCACCCCGGCTCACGAGACCGGACTCGGATCGCTCGAAGACGATCACGTCGTGGCCGGCCCGATGCAAGAGCGCCGCTGTCGCGCATCCGGCGATTGATCCCCCGATAATGCCGACCCGCATGCTGTCGCCCCCTGCCCCTTGGAGCACCACCCCGGAGGTGATGGCGGTTCGCCAGTCTAGCGGCGTCCACATATAGCCTTCGAAGCCGAGACCGTGCCCGATGAGCGGCCGAGGCGAGTAACCAACTGAGTAACGATCCATGCTGACGGCGACGGACGTATATGGACCTTAGGGGACTGCTCATAGCAGATCATGACCAAGATGCGAAACCATGAGCGGCTGGTAAGCTTCCCTGATAAGGAAGAAGTCACCGGGCCGCCTGTAGCCGTGTCTGTGCCGGCGACTGAGGCGTTGCGTGCCCGGGCAGGCGCTCGTGGTGCTACTTGACCTGGTTGTTGTCTTTGAAAGATCATGGATCGGCAGACCCTCGGAGGGGGCAGAGACTGTCGGGGACATGAGTAGTGGCGACGTGGGTCGGGAGCTTGGTCCGTCTGGTGATGACGGCGGGCCGGTGTTCGATCTTCTCGCCGCTAAGCTGCGCCGCCCCGCGCCGCGGCCTGGGACCGTGCGCCGACCCTTGCTGGTCGAGAAGCTGGCGCGGGGTGACTGCGGTCCGGTGGTGTCGGTGGTCGCGCCTGCGGGTTACGGGAAGACGACGCTGCTGGCGCAGTGGGCCGAGCGCGACGGCCAGGCGTTCGCCTGGGTGCAGGTCGATGAGCAAGACAACGATCCGAAGGTCCTGCTCCGCTATGTCGCCGAGGCGCTGGATGCCATCGAGCCGGTCGGCCAGCGGGTGTTTGAGGCGCTGGCCTCCCCGGTGAGCTCGGTGCCCGGGTCGGTGGTGCCGCGGCTGGGATCGGCGTTCGCGTCGATGACGGTGCCGGTGGTTCTGGTGCTCGATGACGTGCACCTGCTCCGTAACCGGGAGTGCCGCGCCGCGCTGTCGGTGCTGGCCGATCATGTGCCGGCCGGTGGCCGCCTGGTGCTCGCCGGGCGGGATGCCCCGCCGGTACGGGTCGCGCGGCTGCGCGTGGAGGGCCGGATCGCCGAGATCGGCCCGGCGGACCTGGCGCTGTCCCGCGAGGAGGCGGCCGGGCTGCTGCGTGCTGCGGAGGTGACGCTCGGCGAGCAGGACGTGGCCGACCTGCACCAGCGCACCGAGGGGTGGGCGGCCGGGCTGTACCTGGCGGCGCTGTCGCTGCGGGAAGGCGGCTTGCTGCCGGCCCCGGCGGTCTCCTTCGGCGGCGCCAACCGGTTCGTGAGCGACTACGTGGAGTCGGAGCTGCTGGCGCGGATCTCCCGCGAGCAGCGGGAGTTCTTGACCCGGGCCGCGGTCCTGGACCGGATGTGCGGGCCGCTGTGCGAGGCGGTGCTGGACCTGCCCGGGTCCGCGGCGACCCTGGCCGATCTCGCCGAGTCGAACCTGCTGCTGGTGCCGCTGGATCGGCGGGGGGAGTGGTACCGCTACCACCACCTGTTCCGCGACATGCTGCGAGCCGAGCTGGAACGCCGCGAGCCCGGCCTGGTCCCCGTCCTGCGGCGCCGCGCGGCGGCCTGGTACCTGCGCAACGGCCGGCCCGAGGAGGCGCTGGAATATTCCATCGCCGCCGGCGACGCCGGCACCGCCGCCCGGCTGGTGGAGCAGATCTGGCTGCAGGTCTACTTTGCCAGGCGCGCAACGGTCGAACGCTGGCTGGATTGGCTAGAGGAGCGGGATGCGGTCAGGGGCCACCCGGTCATCGCGGCCATGGCCGCGCTGCTGTACCTGACGACGGGGCGCCCGGTGGAGTCCGAACGGTGGGCCGGCATGCTCGACCGGTGGCAGTACCAGGACCCGGACTGGCCCGCTGACCCCGCCAGCGAAGGGTGGGCCGCGCTGATCCGGGTCCTGCACTGCCGCGGCGGGATCGAGCAGCTGCGCGCCGACGCCGAGGAATGTGCGCGGGGCTTCGCCGCCGCGGGGCACGTGGACCCGGCTCCGGACCTCTACCGCGGGTTTGCGTGCGTCTTCTCCGGTGACCCCCAAAGCGGGGACCGGTTCTTCCAGGAGTCAGTCACCATCGGACAGCCGATGAACGCGCAGGAGGTCATCGTGACTGCGCTGTGTGAGCGGTCGGTGGTCGCGATGGCACGCAGCGATTGGAGTGCGGCCGAGACCTTCGCCGGCCAGGCGCGGACCGCGGCGCGGCTGCCCGGGATTGAGCAGGCCGTGGTGTGGATGGTACATGCCCGCATCGCCATGCACCGCGGCGATGTCCCGGCCGCACACCAGGCCCTCGCTAACGCCCAGCGGTCACGGCACCTGCTGAACTTCGCCGTCCCCCACCTGTCGGTACAGACCCTGATCGGGCTCGCCCGCGTCCACCTCGCCCTGGCCGACCTCGCCGGGGCCAGGACCCTGATGCAGGAGATCGGCGAGATCCTCCAGCGGCGGCCCCACCTGGGCACCCTGGTCGGCGAGGCCGCCGAACTGCGCAGCCAGCTCGCCCGCGAACGACGCCCCAGCACCCCCGGAGCCTCCTCCCTGACCGCCGCCGAGCTGCGCCTGCTGCCGCTGCTAACCACGCACCTGTCTTACCCCGAGATCGCCGCCGAGCTGTTCGTCTCGGCCAACACCATCAAATCCCAGGCCTACTCGCTGTTCCGCAAGCTGGGTGTCTCCTCCCGCAGCCAGGCCGTCACCCGGTCCCGCGAGCTGGCACTGCTGGAAGGAGTCATACCCCGTCCCTCACCCCCACGAGATGATGCGCCGGACCGCCGCCCAGCGCGGCCGGCGACGAGCACCGATACAGCAGCCGGGTACAGCAACCCCAGTACACACAGGCAGACGCAGGCGGACGTGCGGGGATAAGTGACCTGCCGGAACCGCTGATTAGAATGCGCTTGCCAGTGTCTCCGGATCTGAAGGTCAGGCGAGCCAGGCTCACGCAGGCACGCAGCGACCGAGTAACCAAGTGAGTAACGGCGGGGGGCACTAGCAGTGGACACCAGCGGACACTGACGGACGGTGACTCGCAGTTCAGAGCCGCTACCGGGCTGGCAGACCGCACGGCGACTTGGCTTCGGGACGAAGAGGCCGCCGGGTTCAAATCCGGCTACCCCGGCCTGACCAGATATGGTCCGGTTAAGTCCAGGGCCTTAACCATCCGGTAATTGTGAATGACTACGCCGCGGATCACCAGGTCCTGCCGTTCCACCACCGCGAAGCCCTTGTGCTCGAACAGCCGCTGGGCGAGTTCGCTGGCCTCGGTGAACAGGCTCTTGATTCCCCGCTCGCGGGCTGCCGCCTCCACGGCGTCATAAAGCCGCGACGCGATCCCCTGCCCGGCTGCCTCGGGCGCGCAGAACACGCGGTCGATGTGCCCATTCGGCTCAAGATCGATATAGGCGACGGGGCGGTCATCCTCATTGGCGGCCACGAGAACAAGGCGGCCGTCGCTGGCTTCCCCGTGCGCCCACTGGGCGGTCCTGGGCTCCGGGGCCCAGACTGTCACTTGGGCGGCCGTGTAATCGGAGAGCGCCACCTGCCGGACTGAGCGAAAGAAGACATCGGCCAGACCGGCCGCGTCACGCGGATCGTAGGCACGGATGGTGACTTCCACCCGGCAAATGTAACTGCCTGCCAAAGTCACCGCAGGACTTAAGCCGGACCGTCGGGCCGTAATCCGCTGACGGCTACTGTTGGTGCCGCTTCGGGATCTTGGAATCATCCGGTAGATGCACCCGTGTTCGGTGCCTTGAACGCCGAGACCTGAGGGTGACTGGCCGCTTTTTGGCCGCCAAACGACGCTCAATGCCGCTATCTACTGGCATCAGTGAGCAGCATTCCGGCAGGCCAGCGCCGGAATAGGCAGGTCCCGGGTGCGTGTGACACAGTCTACAGATCTGAAGATACCGAACTGGTAAGGCGCAGTAACCGGTTCGGCGGTCACTGATGACATCCCGTCGCCACCGTCAAGCACCCGTGCCACCGAGACCCCGGCTGCCAGGGCATCGGCGACGGACCGCAACTCCACCCTCATCGAGACCGTCGACTGTGTGCATGTCCACGCCGTCAGCAACCCGCCCGCACCGATGGCCGCGGCCGCCAGTTCCACCGCGGCCTGCCCGGGGGAACAGCTCGTGATCGCCGTCTGGCCGGGGAAGCGTGACAGTCACCTGGAACGTCCGCAGAGGTAGAGGACATTGGGCAGTGGCCGCGTGCTCGCTCACCAATACACCGTACGCGGAGGCAGTGACATTTCGGAGTGGCTGCCGGGAGGTACGGCCGGTCGGCGAGCGCCAGGAGCTCGGCCACACGCGGCCCGGTACAGCAGAGAAGTACCGCAACCGTGACAAACCAGCAGACTTCGGCGGACTTCGATGGACAGGCAGCAATAGTTAGAACGTGAGTTTTCGAACGTGGGGTCGATGCGTCTTCAAGATGGCATGCTGACGACGAAGCCGACGGTCTTACACACCCCTGTCATATGCGCTTCACCTGCGGCAATACGCCGACACCCCTGAACTTCGCCGCGTATTCGCCAGATAATCCGACACGACAGGGTGCAAAGGCAGCAGGGCTGACCGCGCCAACGCCGATCTCATGACCACCCGCCGGGGCTTTTCGGAAATGATCCGGTCCGCGATCCGAGATTTGTGGCAGCCCAGTGGGTGGGCAGAGTCATAGATCCAGCCTTTGACCGATCAGTGGGAACGAGCCGTATGGGCGGGTGTTCGCCTGGTAACCGAGGCTTGATGGTTGAGATGTCTCGCGGAGTGGCGTCCCACGGCGGGTGACATCCCCCGCCAGCGAAGGGCTAGACCACAGGCCGCAAGTGCCCCCAGTCCCCCACCAAGAGCGATGACCGTCGAGGGGGATACCATCTCGGCAGCCGCTCCGGCCAGCGCGAAAGCCGCACCCTGACCGGCGACCAGCCCGGCGTTGGCGAAGCCGAAGGCCTGAGCCCGGCGATCGCTGCGCACCCGCTCGACGAACGCAGTGTTTGCTGCGATCTGGTACATCGCGAAGCAGCCGGACAGCGCGAAGATCGCCATCGAGGCGGCCAGCCCCGGCCGAAACACGGTGAGCATGAGCGTGCCGCAGGCGCATGCGGCCATCGGCCCCATCCACTTCAGCCGCGTCAGCGGCCCGATCCGTTTCGCGAAGACCGGCGTCGCCATCGCGGCACCTAGCTGCGTAGCCGCGATCAGCAGGCCGGCCGCGACCGGCCCGCCGCCGAGCCTGGCGGCATAGGGCGCCGCGATTCCCCCCGGTATCTCGTAGAACGCCGCCAGCCAGCCGAGCATCAGCAGGATGCGGAGAGCACGGTCACCGAACACCACCCGTGCCCCGTCGCCAAGCTGACGCAGCGCGCTGGGGACGGACGTTGCCGCGGCGGGCCTGGCGAGTACGCAGAACTTGATGAGCAGCGCGGAGACCACGAACGTGGCGGCGTCGAAGCCCAGCGCGGGTCGCGCGCCGAGCAGAGCGACCGTCAGGCCGCCGGCCGCGGCACCCGCCACCACCATCACCCGGAACGTGGACTGCATGGTCGCGGCGGCCAGCGCATAGCGTTCTCCCTGGATCATGTCCCGGAGGATCGCGGAGCGCGCGGCGTCGAAGGGCGGCTGGAAGGCCGTTACCGCGTACAGCAGGGCGATGAGGACGTCCAGCGGCATCCGTGGGACGAGCATCACCGCCACCAGCGCCGCCCGCACCACGTCGCAGGTGACCATGACTTCCCGGCGCGGGAAGCGGTCGGCAATCCCAGACAGGAACAGCGCGCCTATCAGATAGGGCAAGGTTCCCGCTGCGTAGGCGATCGCGGCGAGCAGCGGCGACCGGGTCCGGTCGTAGATGAGGAGCGCCAGGGCTACCAGGGCTAGGCGGTCGCCACCTGCCGAGAGGATCTGGGAGAGCCAGAGCGCTCGGAACTCGCGCACCGCGAAGACATCGCGGAAGGTTGCACGCTGTGCCGGGGAACTGCTCACGGCGACCCACTTCTTCTTCGCACCGGCTGACGCGTGACGGCCACCCGAAACGCTCAAGCCGACTATCAATCGCCATCCTGGCAAGAAAGAGCAACGCCTTGCGGCTAAACCGTCACGGCTGGTGCATGGGTTACGAAATTGGCTATTTATGACTAGGGAGTTGCAGCATGAAACGTTGACGCTGCCCAGGCACCTTCATGAGGGAGCAGGCAGTGAACTGCCAATCCGGGAACCGCCGCCGCCGACCGGGGCACCGCGGACGACCCGTCCGGCGAAGCCTGACCAGCCGCCGGTCTGGCCCTGGCAATTACCAGTACTGGCCGGGCGCCTGCGTGTAGTAGCCCGCCGGGTATGCTACGGGCGGTTCGCGGCGAGGGAGCGTGCAGGCCAGGATCATGCCGGCCAGCCATCCAACACCTGGAACGAGCACATTGAAGGCCACAAGCCAGCCGAGACCCTCGACATGGCGGATGGCGCCGATCAGGCTGGGCAGGAGGTACACGGCCAGAAGCCCGGCGATCAGCGCACCCCAGAACAGGGAACTTTGAGCCAGTGCATTCATATCTGCCTCCGTTGCCAGTATCTCACGGAGCAAGCCCAGGGCGCGGGGCGTTGTGGACGGCGGCCGTGCGAGCCGGGGAGGGGGCAGGCTGCTGGAGCCGGCCGTTGACGGCGGCCCGGATACCGTCCGCGGTCGTGTAAGGGAAGCTCTCGGCTGCGAGCTGGGCTGCGGTCCGGTCTGCGCTGGCATGCGCGCTTGCGGTGTCGGCGATCATCGTGTCGCGTCCCGCCGTGGCCAGGGCATCGGCGCGCTGCCTCGCGGAATGCGAGGCAGCGGCGTGATCGAGGTCGGCGGCGCGGGCACGCTCGGCGCGAGCGGCTATGTTCTCGTCGCTCCGGGCGCGGGCGAGCCGGGCGATCACTTCGGCGGGCAGGCTGGTCGATGCCTCCAGGGCTGTGGCCAGTTCGTCGGGGCTGAGCCGTGATCCGCGCTCAGCCAGGGCGCGGGCTTGCAGCCGCTCGGCGATCCGCAGCCCACGGTGCTCGGCGTCCTGGTAAAGGTCCGGGCCGGGATCGGGCTGGGGAGCACTCGCGCCGGCGGCCTCGGCAGCGTCGGGCCAGGAACCGGGCGTGTAGGCCCGGATCCCTGGCCGTGCGGCAGCTGGCTGGCCGGGGCGCGCGTGCGGCGGCCACGCGAACAGGCGCGCAGCCTCCCGCATCGCCTCCAGCGGGTCGGCTCCCTCGGCGCGGAGCCTGTCATAGCGGGCCATAGCGTAAGGGTGCAGGCTGCGCAGGCGCCCCTCGGCTCTGCGCAGCGCCGAGGCCGCCTCGGGGTCGGCGTCGGCGTACGGGGCGGCGGCGCCCCAGACACGGCCGGCCTGAAACAGGTCAGCCTGGGCCAGCCACTGCGCGTCGTAGG
>Ga0335072_10016990_pt1 | contig 10304 bp, 7 predicted proteins | sample Lox_Sample_21_FD_206725 | JGI IMG/M metagenome (GOLD analysis project Ga0335072, IMG submission 206725) | Soil microbial communities from Loxahatchee National Wildlife Refuge, Florida, United States - Lox_Sample_2.1 | ecosystem: Environmental > Terrestrial > Soil > Wetlands | place: USA: Florida...
CCAAGGGCATGCAGCAGAAGATCCAGTTCATCGCCACACTCTTGCACGAGCCCGAACTAGTCGTCATGGACGAGCCGTTCTCCGGCCTCGATCCGGTGAATGCGTCCCTGCTGCAGGACACCCTCATCGAGCTTAAAAAAGCGGGGAAGGCCATCCTGTTCTCCACGCACCGAATGGACCAGGTAGAAAAGCTGTGCGACACCATCTGCCTCATCCATCGCGGGCATCCTGTGCTCTCGGGAGGAATGCGCGACGTGAAATCGCGCTATGAGCGCGACCATGTGGTGATCAACTTTGAGGGCGACGCCTCGTTTCTGCAGCATCCATCCATCGAGAGCTATAAAGACTTCGGAGGCCAGGCGGAGATCAAGCTGAAACCGCATGCCGATGCGCAGGACCTGCTGCGCGCAGCGGCAGCCAAGGCATTTATTTACAGATTTGAGCTCATGGAGCCGTCACTTGAGGAAATCTTCATCCGCACCGTGGGGGAAAAGATCGATGCGTAACATCTGGCTCATTGCCCGTCGTGAATATCTTGAGCAGATTCGCGGCAAGGCCTTCAAGATCACGACCATCCTGATCCCGCTTGTCTTCGCCGGTATTATGGCGGTCATGATTCTGCCCTCGAAGTACTGGGGCACGAACAAGCACATCGTGGTGGCAACCCAGACTCCCGCGCTGGCGGAGCGGCTGCGCGATCAGCTCACCGCCGACAAAGACGCAAAGATGACCGTGGATATTCTGTCCCCCGTGACCGCCGGCGACCGGCAGGCCCTGCATGAGGAGATGAACGAGAAGAAGATCGACGGCTTCCTGTGGGTCACGGTTCCCTCCGACGGCAAAGAGCAGGTGACGTATGTCTCCCGTTCAGCCGGAGACTTTACCACCGATGACCAGCTGGACTCTGCGGTAAACCACGCCTTGGTGGAGCGCCGTCTGGTTAAGGAAGGTGTTCCCGCCCCGGAGGTTGCTCCACTGACCAAAACGGTGGATGTCATCACTATGGTCTATCGCAATGGGAAGGAAGAGCCTTCGAGTGCCCTGAGTACGCTGTTTTTTGGCGAGGCCATGGCTTTTCTGCTGACCTTCAGTGTGGTGATGTACGGCATGAACGTGGGCCGTTCCGTAATTCAGGAGAAAACCTCGCGCATTTTTGAAGTCATGCTTGCAACGGTAAAAGCCACCGATATGCTCGCCGGGAAGCTGATCGGCATCGGAGCAGTTGGCCTCACGCAGATTCTTATCTGGATCGCGCTCGGCGCAATCCTGTTAAGCTCCGCATTCGTAGAAAGCTGGTTGGCAGGCGCCCCCAAACCCCAGGTTTCTATCGTCGAAATCGTCCTGCTCTGCATCTACTTCGTGCTCGGCTACGCGCTCTACAGCACCTTCTTTGCGGGACTGGCCGCAACCTGCGATACCGAACAGGAGCTCCAGCAATATGCGCCGCTTGCCGCCGTACCGGTATGGCTCAGCTTTGGCATGTTTGTGTACATTCTGAGCAACCCCAATTCGATCTGGTCGATCCTCGTCTCCATGTTTCCGCCGACCGCGCCCATCACTATGGCCTTCCGCTTTACGGCACAGTTTCCACCGGCGTGGCAAATTGCTTTGTCGCTCGCGCTCATGGTGCTCGCCATCTATATCGTGCTGTGGCTCTCTTCGCGCATCTACCGCGTGGGTATCCTTATGTATGGCAAGCGTGCCACGCTGCCGGAGATGCTGCGCTGGCTGCGGTATAGCTAGAACCGTGAACGAGCAAAGATTCTCCTTCGGTCAGCGCATCGCACTCTGGATTGTGCCACGCCTGACTGCGCTGCTGCTGGCCATAATCGGCATGACCCTGCGCTTTGAGGTCGTCGCCGAGGAGGGTGCGGTTCCTGCGACGCCCCCTGCCAAAGGAATCTTCTGCTTCTGGCACCGCTGCACGTTACCCTGCGGATGGTACTTTCGCAAATTCAGGTGCTCCATCCTGATCAGTCAGAGCTTCGACGGCGAGTTGATTGCGCGCACCCTCGGCCTGCTGGGCTACAACACCGTGCGCGGATCAAGCTCTCGCGGCGGCGCGACCGGCCTGCTGGCCCTGCAAAGCGTGCTGGAAAACGGATTGCCTGTCGTCTTTACGGCCGACGGCCCGCGCGGTCCCATCTACCAAACCAAGATCGGTCCGGTGAAGCTGGCGCAGATGACCGGTGAACCCACTGGCAGCTTTTACCTGTTGCCTGAGCGCGCCTGGGTGTTGAAGTCGTGGGACAGGTTCATGATTCCCAAGCCGTTTTCACGTGTGGCCGTAAGCTGGGCCCGATCGCTGGATGCTCCTCCGAAAGATGCCGATGCGGATGCGCTGGAAGCCCGGCGAATTGAGTTGAACGATGCGCTGGAGCGGGCGCGATCACAGGCAGAGCGCTACTTTGCAGTACGGAGTGATGCGGATGCTGGTCTCTGACTTCAACTACGAGCTGCCCGAAAGTCTCATTGCGCAGCGACCGCCTGTGGAACGATCTGGCGCGCGCATGCTTACACTCAACCGGATGACCGGTGCGTATGAGGACTGCATGTTTCGCGATCTTCCTCAGATGCTGCACAAGGGAGACCTGCTGGTACTGAATGACAGTCGTGTGATCCCGGCACGTCTGTTCGCCCAACGTGAAAAATCGTTCGGGCATACACAGAAGGAGCCGAGTAAAGCGCCGACCGGGCGCGTGCAGGTGTTTTTGACCGAGCAAAAAGGCGACTGGGAGTGGAATGCGCTCGTGCGCCCGGGTCGTAAGGTACTGACCGGAGAGGTTCTGTTCTTCGAAGCGTCCGGGGGCGAGAAAAAACTCCGCGCGGAAGTCATCGCCCATGGCGATTTCGGTGAGCGGACCCTGCGCTTCGATCCAGTTCCTGACTTCTTCGGCGCACTCGAAGTGCTGGGGCATGTGCCGCTGCCACCCTACATCCACCGCGAGGATGCCGACACGGACCGCGACCGATATCAGACGGTTTATGCGCGGGAGCGCGGCTCTGTGGCCGCGCCGACCGCAGGGCTGCACTTCACGCCTGAGATTCTGGACCGAATCCGCGAGCGCGGAATCCGAGTCGCATTTGTCACTCTGCATGTTGGCCTTGGTACTTTCCAGCCTGTGCGCGTGGAACGGGTGGAGAAGATTCAACTGCATTCGGAGCGTTACACGCTGCCGGAAGCGACGGCGAAAGAGCTGAATTCCGCAATGCGCGATAGTCGTCGCATCATTGCCGCAGGAACCACTACAGTCAGAACGCTGGAACATTGCGCACTGCAGGGAGAATTCAGGCCGCATTCGGGTAGCACAAGCATCTTCATTTCGCCCGGATTCCGTTTCCGCGTGGTGCAGGCGCTCTTGACGAACTTCCACCTGCCGCAATCCACGCTGCTCATGCTGGTGAGCGCCTTCGGAGGTACGCGTCATGTGCTCGCCGCTTATGGCCATGCAGTCGCGGAACGATACAGATTTTTCTCCTATGGCGACTGCATGTTTCTCTCGTAGTGCATTCAGGCAGTAGACTCAACTCGATGCCCTCTGCAGCAACCAAGCCGTCCATTTTTCTGCTCGACTCCATGTCCTTCATCTTCCGTGCATACCATGCCATGCAGCGGCAGCGGCCCATGTCCACACGCACCGGAGTGCCCACAGCGGCGACCTACGTCTTTGTGAACATGATCAACAAGCTGCGGCGGGATTTTCAGCCAGAATATTTTGCGGCGGTGTTCGATGTGAGCACGCCGGTCTTTCGCGATGAGCGCGCGAAAGAAATGAAGACCATCCGCAAGTTCAACATCAAGACGCAGACCTTCGACGAGGTCGATTACGCGGGCTACAAAGCGAATCGCGCTGAGATGCCGCCTGATCTCGCTCAGCAGTTGCCTTATATCCGGCGCGCCCTGGAGGCCTTTCGCATACCTATCCTGCAGTCCGAGGGCTTCGAGGCGGATGACGTGATCGGCACGCTGGCCAAGCAGGCCGCGAAGGCCGGGCATCCGGTGTTTGTCGTCTCAAACGACAAGGACATGCTGCAGCTCGTGACGGATCAGGTGAAGGTGCTGAACCCCGCGAAGGACAATCTGGTGCTCGACCGCGAAAAGGTGACGGATACCCTGGGCGTGCCGCCGGAAAAGGTGATTGACGTGATGGCCCTGCGCGGCGACTCCATCGACAATATTCCCGGAGCACCCGGCATCGGCGACAAAGGGTCGGTCGAACTGATCCAGCAATTCGGAAGCCTGGAGGCCGCACTCGACCGCGCTGACGAAGTGAAGCGCAAGACCTACCGCGAATCACTCGAAAACAACCGCGACAACATTCTATTGAGCAAGGAACTGGTGACGATTCATTGCGAAGTTCCTCTGGAGTTGAACCTTGAAGAAATGCGGACACAGTCGCCCGATGCTAATGCCTGTCGCGCGCTGTTTACCGAGCTGGAGTTCACCACGCTGCTCAAGGAGCTGGCTCCGACGGAGGAAAAGCGCACGGCAGAGTACATTGCCGAGCCGAGTAAGGATGAGATTGCGGAATTCTTGCGCGAGGCAAAGGAAAGTGGATTCGCACTGTCAGTGCCGTCTTCACAACTGGAGGCGGCTACCGAGCAGGTGAGCGAGCAGGAGTCGGAGTCGATCGAGGAGCGTGAGCCGGAGCTTAAATCGATGTCGCTGCTCGATCTGGTGGATGCCGCAGAGAAATCTGCAGGGCTTGGGCAGGCCGCACCCGCATACAAGGTCGCCGTCACCAACAGCCCGGAAAGGATCCTGCTCCTGCCACTTGACAAAGTCAGTGCGCTGCTGGAAGACGAAGCCGTGCCCAAGCGGGTGCATGATCTGAAGGGAACGCTGCGCGTCCTCGAATCACATGGGATCACGCTGCGTGGCGCGCAGGACGACCTGATGCTTTACTCCTACCTCATCAACCCCACGCATGCCTCACACCGCCTGAGCGATGTTGCAGCGCGCTTCAGCAAATATCCGCTGAAGGAGACGGGAGATAAATTGCTGCTGGAGTCTGCCCAGGCCATCCAATCGCTGGCGCCCGTGCTGCGCGAGGATGTAAAGAATTTAGACGCGACCCGCGTGTACGAGACCATCGACCTGCCACTGGTTCCGGTGCTGCTGCGCATGGAAAAGGTAGGTGTCCGCATCGACTCCGCGGTCCTCAACGCGATGGCGGAAAGGTTGTCGTCGGAGATGCAGCGCGTAGGGGAAGAGATTTTTGCAAGCAGCGGTCATCGCTTCAACATTAATTCGCCAAAGCAGCTCGGTGATGTGTTGTTCAACAAGATGGGACTACCCAAGCCGCTGAAGTACGGCAAAGGCAAAGTGGTTTCTACCGCGCAGGATGTGCTGGAGGAACTGGCCGAGCATCACGCCACGCCGCGCATGGTGCTTGAGTATCGCCAGCTGGCCAAGCTCAAGTCGAACTACGTAGATTCGCTGCCGCTGCTCGCCGACTCCGAAGGCCGCGTGCACACCACATTTAACCAGGTGGGCACTGCGACGGGGCGTCTATCGTCGACGAATCCGAACCTGCAGAATATCCCCATCCGTACGGAGTTAGGGCGCGAGATTCGCGCGGCGTTCATTGCCGCGCCGGGATACAGGCTGATTTCAGCGGACTACTCACAGATCGAGCTGCGCTTGATGGCGCACTTCTCGGCTGATCCGTTGCTCACAGATGCGTATATTACGGGGCAGGACATTCATACGCTCACCGCATCCGAAGTCTTCGGCGTCCCGCCGGAAAGCATGAGCAAGGAGACGCGAAATCGTGCCAAGGCTGTAAACTTCGGGATCGTGTATGGCATCTCGCCTTTTGGGCTGGCGGCGCAGCTCGGCATCGACCAGCACGAGGCACGGCTCTACATCGAGACTTACTTCGAGCGATACAAGGGGGTCCGCGCCTTTATCGATCGGCTGCTCGAAGAGACGCGGCGCGAGCAGAAGGTAAGAACCATGTTCGGGCGCGTGCGTCCCATCCCCGACATTCAGAGCCGCAACGCCAACCTGCGCGGCTTTGCGGAGCGCACCGCGGTCAATACTCCTTTGCAGGGAACCGCAGCGGACCTGATCAAGCTAGCCATGATTCGTGTTGAAAAGCTGCTGGATGCCAAAAAGCTGAAAGCACGCATGACGCTCCAGGTACACGACGAACTGGTGTTCGATGTTCCGGAGGCGGAGGTGGATGAAGTTCGCGAACTCGTGCAGCATGAAATGGAGCACGTTGTCGAGCTGAGTGTTCCCTTAGTCGCCGACGTGGGGGTCGGCGACAACTGGCGGGACCTTAAATAGGTGGAGCGGCGTTACTTGCGGTCGGGAAGCAGCTTCCAGATCGCAGGATCTTCGGTTCCGAGCACCCAGGAGCAGAAGCCCTCAAGCCCATGCTCCTGCGCAAGCTTGTAGCGATCTTCAAAGGTCGGCGCGTCGGTGTAAAAAACCCATTCGCGCATCTGGTCGCGATAGAAATAAAACCAGGCGGTGTGATCAACCGGGTCCCACAGCGGAGTAGCTTTGTACTCCTGTGCCAGAAGCGCCACATCCGGCTCGCCGATATAGTCGGCGGTGATGTTCGATCTTTCCTTGCCATCGACAAGAGGATTGCCGGTGTACCAGTGGTATCCATAGAGCGGGATTCCGAGTGATAGCTTTTGCGGCGGCACCACTTTGAGCGCGTAGTCGAGGTTGTCTACGGTCCACTGCCACCCTGCAACTGGGCCGGGAGTGGTCCAGCGGGTGTGCTGGTCGTAGGTCATCAGACAAATGAGATCGACGGACTGCGCCAGAGCTTTAAGGTCGTAGGCTCCGCGCCAGTCGGCGTAGATCCAGCGTGCAAACGGGCTCGCTCCTGGATAGCCGGGGGCATTGGGCACGGTCGCTATGCTGAGCTTCAGCCCCACGGCGTGCAGCGCATCGGCGGTCTCTTTCACTAAGGCCGAAAGGGCGTCGCGATCCGTCCAAGAAATATCTTCAAAGTCAAATTGAATGCCCGAGTAGCCATAAAGCTTCGACTGATGGATAAGGGAAGCGATCATCGCCTTTTGCGCTGAGGGGTTCCCGAGCAGATCATGAAATGCGGCTTTGCCTGTGCTGCCGATGATGGGCATGACCGGCAGGTTTTCCTGTTTTGCTACGCGAAGCACTTCCGGAATGGGTGCACCGGTTACAAGGCCATTGGCGTCGACGGAATACCAGGTGGGCACGAGAATGCCAATCTTTTCAGAGTGAGCAAGGAACGATCGCACCGAGTCGGGACTATTCGTCATATAGAAGAGTGCGACAGGGCTGTTCTGGGCGCGTGCGAAAACAGCCACTCCGAGGAGGCATACACACAGGAAATTCCGAAGAAGTGAACCAATGCGCGGATTCATAGTAGTTAAAACAAAATTCTCCCAGAAAAATTTATATAGCAAGGCACTGCATGATTTAAGCTCCAAGCGCATCGCGAATTGCGCTGGCAATAGCGTCCGCATGACGGTGCATGGCCTCTTCCGATTCGGCTTCAATCATGACACGCGCTAAAGGCTCCGTCCCTGAGTACCGGATAACAACGCGGCCGTTGGTCTTTAACTCTTCTTCAGCATTGCGGATGCTGGCGGCAACGGCAGGGATCGCATCGAGCGGCTTCTTTTCCTTTACGCGGACGTTGACGATGACCTGCGGAAACACCTTCAGATCGGAAATAAGTTCGTTAAGCGGTTTTTCTGCGCGTCGAACCATGTCGAGCATCACGAGCGCGGTCAGCAACCCGTCACCGGTCGTGGCCAGATGCGGAAAGAGGATGTGTCCCGATTGCTCGCCGCCTATGGATGCTGAATTCGCCTGCATCATTTCAAGAACGTACTTATCGCCGACCGGAGCGCGCAGCATAGTGATGTCATCGCGTTGCAGCGCCGTCTCCAGCCCCATGTTGGACATGGTTGTGGCAACCACCATACTGCCGCACAGCAGTCCACGCGCCTTTAGATCTCGTGCTGCAAGCAGAAGCACGGCATCGCCATTGACGACTTTGCCGTTGGCGTCCGCGAACAACGCGCGGTCAGCGTCTCCGTCGAAGGTGATACCGATATCGGCGTGATACGCTTTGGTTTCCGCAGCGACGATCTCCGGATGCAGCGCCCCGCAATCGGCGTTGATATTGCGGCCATTGGGGTGAATGTGCGTGAAATGAACTGTACCACCGAGCAGAGCGAACAACTCCGGAGCGATGGCGAACGCGGCTCCGTTCGCGCAATCAAGCACGAGCTTTAATCCATCCAGTTCGAGATTCGGCACAGCGGATAGTAGAAAGGTTTCGTAATCCACACGGAACTCCCCATTTACTGATGGCGGCGAGAGCTTGGCCGGTTCGGGGGCCATTATCGTTTCAAGCCTGCGAAAGATCTCTTCTTCAATGCGAATTTCAACCGCGTCGGGCAGCTTGTAGCCGTCGCAGCCAAAAACCTTAATGCCGTTATCGTGCCAGGGATTGTGCGAGGCGGAGATGACGACCCCCGCTGTGAAGCCATGTTTGCGTGCCAGGTAAGCGATGGCAGGTGTGGTGATAATGCCTGCGCTCTGAACAGTAGCACCTGCCTCCATGAGACCGGCTGAAAGGACAGCAGCAATCCAGTCGCAGGACTCACGCGTATCCATTCCGAGAATGATGGAGGGCTGCGCGCAAATGCTCTTGAGCTGGTGCGCAAGCGCCATGCCTGTTGCGTAAATTGTCTTCACATCCAGCGGTGGCTCACCTGCTATGGCGCGAATTCCATCAGTCCCAAAAAGCTTTCTCATGCGTTTATCTGGTTCTCATACATCTGCAGTTTTCGTTTTTGTCACGCGGCTCTCAACAACTCCTCTGGCCAACCTGGTGGTGAGAAGTTGCCCGATGCCGAGACCGTCTACACTTTTCAACAAGGCACCCGCTTCATCATAGACGAGGGCGTAACCGCGGTTGAGCACGGCCAGCGGTGAGAGTATGGCCAGTTGCCGCTCCAGCGATTGCAGAGCGGCCCGGCGGTTTTGATTCAATAGGATTTGCGCACGGATCAATCTTGTGGCCAAATTTTCCAGCTGTTCCCGCATGAAACCGATGCGCCGCGCCGCGTCATTCCGCTGGATGACCGACGCGAGTGATTGCAGAATCTGTGTCTTCTCCTGCGCAAGTGCCCGCCATGCCGCTTCTATACGAAAACAGAGCTCGTCGATGCGTTGCTGCCTGCGATTGAGGTTGTCCCGCAGACGCGTCAATGCCGCGTCGATCGACATGCGTGAAAAGCTCTCCCGCGCTTGCATGACGGCATAGCGCGCCCCACGATACAGTCGTTGCACAAGTTGCTCCACGTGTTCCTCTACTCTGTGCTGTGCCGCGGTGATGAGCTCCGCAGCTGCTGAAGGAGTGGCCGCGCGTAGATCGGCGGTAAAGTCCGCGATGGTAAAGTCTGTCTCATGGCCGACCGCAGAGACGACGGGCAACTCCGATGCGGCAATGGCGCGGGCCAGCGACTCTGAGTTGAAGGGCGCGAGATCTTCAAGCGATCCTCCACCGCGTGCAATCACGATGAGGTCGACTTCGCGCGTCATGTTGAAGTACTCGATGCCTTTGGCAACCTCGGCCGAGGCAGAGTCACCTTGAACCACTGCAGGGTACAGAAGAATCTTAAGCGCCGAGTGACGGCGGCTGGTGATGGTGATGAAGTCGCGAATGACCGCTCCGGCCGGCGAGGTCACGATACCGACGCAGCGCGGAAACGCAGGCAGGGTCTTCTTTCGTTCGACGTCAAAAAGCCCTTCCCGCTGGAGCTGGCGCTTTGTCTGCTCAAAGGCAAGCTGCAGCGAGCCTGCACCCATCGGCTCCAGATGCTCAGCGACGATCTGCACCTGTCCGCGCTGTTCATAAAGCGACATCCTTCCGCGCAGCAGGACGTACAGTCCATTTTCCGGACGAAAACGCAGAAGCGATGCCTGACGGCGAAACAGAACGGCGGAGAGCTGGCCGCTGTCGTCCTTGAGCGTGAAGTAAACATGGCCAGAAGCGGCGGGACGGAGGTCGCTGATTTCTCCTTCGACCCAGAGATCAGAGAATTCGCGCTCTATTTCTGCGCGCAGCTCTCCCACCAGCTCGCTTACCTTCCAGATGCGACGCTGTTGTGGCGGCTGCGCGGTTTCAAAACGAAAGCCAAGCTGGGCTGCGCCCGCGGATTTTTCTGGACTCTCCACAACTTCCCAGTCTACATGTAGTTAGCGACGAAAACGCGAGAGCAAATAGAGAATGAGCGATAGCAGAAGGCTGAGCAGAATTGACGTTCCCACGGGGAAATAT
>Ga0335072_10016991_pt1 | contig 10304 bp, 9 predicted proteins | sample Lox_Sample_21_FD_206725 | JGI IMG/M metagenome (GOLD analysis project Ga0335072, IMG submission 206725) | Soil microbial communities from Loxahatchee National Wildlife Refuge, Florida, United States - Lox_Sample_2.1 | ecosystem: Environmental > Terrestrial > Soil > Wetlands | place: USA: Florida...
ACTGACATGCCTCCTGCGCCTTTGCACAGCGGGGAGGGCGCCAGTCCGCACGCGATTCCAGCACGAACCTACGGCTGGGCGAGCCGCTTGCGTTCGTATTTTCTTCTTGATCCGCTGATATGGTTCTATACGCTGGCCATGGGTGTGTTCGCTTTGCCCGGCGGGCTTTTCGATCGCGATGGCCGGCGGCTGCATTGGTTTTCTTACGCGTGGTCGTGGCTGATCATGAAGTCGATTTTTTCGCCGGTAACGGTGACCGGACTCGAAAAGATCGATACGGCCAAGCCACTCGTATACGCCGCCAATCACGCCTCGGCGCTGGACATTCCCGTTCTCTACGTCAATCTGCCATTTCAATTCCGCATCGCCTTCAAGAAGGAGTTGCTGTCATATCCTGTGATCGGATGGCAACTGAAGCGCTCGCGCCAGATATGCCTGGATCAGCAGAATCCGTCGCGCTCTGTAGGCAGCATCCGCGCTGCGCTCAAGGGACTGAAGGCCGGTATGCCGCTCGTGATTTTTCCCGAGGGCGGCCGTACCGACGATGGACGCATTAAGCCATTTCTGCCGGGAACGTTCTTTTTAGCAATCAAGGCGCAGGTCGACATTGTCCCCATCGCGCTCGTGGGAACGTTCGAACTCCTGCCCATGGACACCTATCACATCAAATGCCGGCCGCTGGAAATGCGCGTAGGCGAACCGATCCCGACAAAAGGACTGACCATGGCAGACCTGGAAGCTGTTTCCAACCGAGTACACGCAGCTCTGGAAGCGTTGTACTATGCTCCCGGCTCTGTTCCCCGATAATTTTGGGGCGTAACCTTTTCGCCCGCATTACGGTTATTCCACTGTAAGACAAGCCGCGGAGAATTCCTTGAAGGTCGGGAAGTGAAGGCTCTGAAGAAAGAAGCGGACGAACGGCTTCTGATCGAGGCTGCGCAGCACGATCCCGCTCGCTTTGCCGACCTGTACGAATTGAATTTTGAACGTGTGTACGCCTACGTCGCCCGCCGCGTGGGCAATCGCGCCGAGACCGAGGACATTACCGCGGAAGTATTCCATCAGGCGCTCGCTAACTTGAAGCGCTTTGAGTGGCGCGGCATTCCTTTTGCGGCGTGGCTTTTCCGGATCGCGGCCAATTTGATCAATGATCGCTGGCAGCAGGCTGGGCGCGAGGTTCCGGACGAAGGACAAATCGAAGCGACCAGCGGTGAGGTCGTGGGATCGGGCAAGAACTCGTCGGTTCAAACCGGCAACGTGACCCCCGCCGAAATCGAGGAAGTCGAGCGCCGCGCCACGCTGTTCCGTCTGGTCGAATCGCTTCCGGCCGAGCAGAAACGCGTAGTCGTGCTGAGATTTGTCGATCAGAAAAGCATTAAAGAAGTTGCAAGTGAGATTCACAAGAGTGAAGGAGCCGTGAAGCAACTACAGTTTCGCGCGCTAAGCACGTTGCGGGCGCGCCTGGAGGGTGCCGATGCCTAAGCGCTCTCTAAATCCGGGTAAGGGCGGGCCGAACAAGCCCGACCAGAAAAAGATCGACCAGCTCAGCCGGGCTGTCGAGGGAATGCTGGCGCGAGCCGATGGCCGGCTGGGGAAGGTAGACGTTGCGATCGAGCCCTTGGTGCGCATTGCGGCGGAATTGCGCAATCTGCCGAGCGCAAGCTTCAAGGCACGATTGAAATCTGAATTAGAGGGGAAAAAACGTATGTCTACCGTTCTTGAGCCCGTTGCGGGCGTTCATGTAACTGCCTCACCCAATCTGTCATTTCGAGATCCAGCCAAGGCGATCGAGTTCTATACCAAAGCTCTTGGCGCGAAAGAAACCTTCCGCTTCGAAATCGGAGGCGACATTCCGCACGCGGAAATTGTCATTGGAGATTCGACCATCAATCTGGTGGGCGAATGGTCCGAAGGCGGCCGCTTCAGCGCCGAAACGCTGGGATTTTCACCGGTGAGCATCAGCATTCGTGTCGACAATGCCGATCGTTTTGTCGAGCACGCTGTTGAAGCGGGAATGAAAGTCGTTCGCCCGCCAAAAGATCAGTTCTACGGCATCCGCGATGCGACCTTGACCGATCCCTTCGGTTACTCGTGGAACATCCGCCAGGTGATCGAAGAGATGTCGGTTGAGGAAATGCATCGCCGGCACAGCCAGCTGCACATTGGCCCCGAGGGGGGGCAGATGCGCAAAGAGCGTCCGATTGTAGATCCCGTTCCTCGCGGCTTCCGCATGGTCACGCCATATCTCGTCGCAGCCGACGGTCTGGCGCAACTCGAATTCGTGAAGCAGGCCTTCGGCGCCGAAGAACTAATGCGTGCCGTAATGCCAACCGGAGTACATGCCGAAGTCCGCTTCGGTGACTCGACTCTCATGATGGGCGGCGGCATTCCGGGCAAGAAATTCCCGGGCACGCTCCAACCGCAGGCGCTGCACGTCTATGTCGAAGATTCTGACGCTGCATACCAGAAAGCGTTGGCTGCTGGCGCAGTTTCGATCGATGAACCTCGCGATCAGGATTACGGCGAGCGATCAGCTACGATTCAAGATACTGCGGGGAATTTCTGGTACATTGCCACCGCCAAGGGCGAGAGCTATGTGCCCCATGGATTGCACAATGTAAATCCCTATCTGCATCCCCTGCGCGCTGAACCGTTCATTAGTTTCCTGAAGCGTGCTTTCAACGCGGAAGAGGTTGCGAAATATGCTTCGCCCAATGGCGTCGTGAACCATGCCGTCGTTCGCGTAGGCGATTCGGTGCTCGAGATGGGCGAGGCCCACGGAAAGTATCAAACCATGGACGCCATGTTCTACATCTACGTGCCGAACATGGAATCCGTGTATCGCCAGGCCATCGCCGCGGGTGCGACTTCGTTCCAGGAGCCGACCGACCAGCCATACGGCGATCGCAACGCCGCCGTGAAGGATCCTTTCGGCAACAAGTGGTACATCGCCACCCATATCAAAGACGTGCAGATGTAACCATTCCAGAAATAGGTCTCGGTAGGTGCCCCACTTCTCGCCGCGGTTGCGGGAAGTGGGATGGTTTCCCTTGTTGTGCTCTCTGATTTTCTATGCGACAATTCGGCGGTTTCCGGAGCTTGCCATGCTGAAACGCTCGGCCGTCACTTCTTTATGCGTACTTGTGCTGATCCTTTCCGCCGAATCGAAGACGAAAAACTCTACGACGCCTGCTGCTCCCGACAAGGCCTTTCTGCAGAAAGTTTGGGACGGTTGGGGCACGCTCAATCCCGACAACGTCGCGCAATACTATGCTTCGGGCCCAAACACGTTTTTCGATATCGCGCCGCTGAAGTATTCGAGCTGGGATGAATACGAAAATGGCGTCAAGACGGTGCTCGCAGATTACAAGAGCGCAAAGTTCACTCTCAACGAAGACACTGCGATTCATCCGGACGGAAATTCAGCGTGGGTCACGGCAACCGTGGCGTTCGAAATGACACATCAATCCGGGAAAGTGGATATGGGCAACATGCGCTGGACCGCAATCCTGGAGCACCACGACGGGAAATGGCTAATCGTGCACGAACACGTGTCGGTACCAATGCAGTAAAGCGAGTGCAGGGCCGTCTGGACTGAACGGCGGTCATGGGAAGCAGCCCGGAGATTCGGTGACCCAGCGCTGACTCCTTGCCCCTGCCTTTCAGTAGGACTTCCAGAAGAAATACGCCGCCATTCCGGTTCCCACGAGAACGACCAGCCAGCGAATCCACGCCTGCGGAAGTTTCTGCGCGTAGTGGGCGCCGAGGTATCCGCCAAGAATGCCGCCGGCAATCATGATGATGCCGTGTTCCCAGTACACCGCTTTCTCCACGACGAAAACGACGACTGCTACCCCGTTGATCACAAATCCCATGACGCTTTTCAGCGCGTTCATGGAATGAATGTCTTTCATCCCGAGCGTGGCCAGCATGGCGAGCATCACGATGCCCATGCCTCCGCCGAAGTACCCGCCATAGACGGCGACTGCAAGTTGAAACAATGCTGCCGCCGCCAGTTCGCTCCCTGACCTTTCATGCCCCACGACAGATTTTCTTCCCGTCGCGAGCCGGCGTCCGAAGGCGAACAGCAGCGTTGCGCCTAAAATGAGCCAGGGAATCACGCGCATAAAAGTTTGCGCCGGAGTCTTGAGCAATAAGATGGCTCCGGTAACGCCGCCAATCAGACTCGCGCTCAACAGCGGAATCATGACGCGCCGTGCTACGTCGAGCCGCTTGCGATAGGCGCCGCCGCTCGCGGCCGCCGCGGTCCATAAGGCGATCGTGTTGGTCGCATTGGCGGGGATCGGAGGCACTCCGCTGAACAGCAGTGCGGGAAACGCGATGAAGCTGCCGCCCCCCGCAACCGAATTCAGCGCTCCACCGACTGCGCCAGCGAAAAACAGAAAGATGATCGTTCCTGGAGTCAAGCAGTCAGGTGTACCAGAAATCCAGGCGGCTCGCCAAACATGCTCCAACCAGATCAAAACACAAAAGACACGAATGCGAACGCTGTTTGGTTTTTCATCCATGTCCTTCGACCTAGTCAGATTACCTCTGTAATCCCATGAAACTCAGCATCTCTTGCAGAAACCTCCGGCGTCGATCAGGGTTAGTAATCAAGAGAAGTTTCTGGGGGATCTCCTATGCGCGGCCGATCACTGATTTTCATTGCTCTTGCATCATGCATTGCCTGGGGACAGGCGCCAAACACCACGCCCAGCACCCAATCCGGCTCAGGTATGGATATGTCCGGAATGCACGACATGTCGAACATGAAAGACATGCCGATGGACGACGAAGACGCGAACGGTGAGGCCGCCGCGCATGCCATGCATTCTATGGAGGGCCACATGGATATGGGCCCGCATATGAAGATGACGGCTCTGCGTGCCCCGAAGCCCGGAGACGCGGAGCGCGCGCAACTGGTCGTGGAAGCCGCGAAAAAGGTTTCAGAGAAGTACGTGGACTATCGCACCGCGCTCGCCGACGGCTTCAAGATTTTCCATCCTGAACTACCGCAGAAGGTCTATCACTTCACCAGCGCGCGCTACGCGATCGAGGCGCAATTCCGATTTAATCCGGAGCATCCGACTTCGTTGCTCTATGAGAAGCACGGCGACGACTACAAACTCATCGGCGTAATGTACACCGCACCGAAGCGCTACACCGAAGATCAACTCGATCAACGCATTCCGCTCAGCGTCGCCCAATGGCACGAGCACGTGAATTTCTGCCTGGCGCCACCCGACAAGCGGGGCGAAGGATTCCAACCGCATCCACAGTTTGGCATGCGTGGTTCCATCGCCACGAAAGAAGGTTGCGATGCCGCGGGCGGAACGTTCATTCCGCTCGTTTTCAACTGGATGGTCCACGTCTATCCATTTGAAAAGGATCAGGCCGCCATCTGGTCAGTCGAAAGGCAACACGGAGACGCCGACTAACGGCAACGATTGAATTGCGTTACACGGAACTGCCTGCCTCGCCGGGCATTGATCGGACGCTCCCAGCGGCCGAAGGTGAATGCTTTCGTGATTGCGTTTCTCGGTGACCGCTCGCAAACCAACTGCCAACAATTTTGCTACCTAGCGATAGCTTGGCGCGTCAAAGAAACTAACGTGGGGCAAGACCCGAAAAGCCGGATTATGGAACCAATCGCGGGAGGCTCACGTATCAGTTAGAACAGCCGGCAGAGACCTGCCGGAGTTTCAGAATCGTTGCGGGGCTGGGATTCTCTCACGCTCGGTTTGGCGGCCCAGGTGAGAGAACCCCATAGCGGCAGCGCAAGCCTATGGCTTGTCTGTTCAGCCCCGGCGTCAGCATTGTAGGCGATTGGCAGAAAAAGACAAGCGGCTTTCTACGCCAATTGTGAACCGGGCCGCCCAGCCGATTTCCGACCGCCAGTCGGAAAAAGAACGGAGCGATTATGAAATTAGCGACAGCATCGAAGAGTTTGGTAGCGGGGTTGGCTCTCTTGTTGGCCTCGAGCGCGTTTGCAGCCACGAAGGGCCACTTGGAACTGCAAGGTCCGACGGTGGTCAGCGGTACGCAACTGAAAGCCGGCGATTACAACCTGCAATGGGAAGGCACTGGCCCGGAGGTGCAAGTCAGCATTATGAAGGGCAAGAAAGTGCTGGCCAAAGTGCCAGCGAGAATTGTCGAACTGAAAACCAAGTCGCAAGGCGATTCCGCGGTGGTCAGCACCAACACCGACGGCACAGCGTCGCTGGCGGAAGTTCACTTCGCGGGCAAGACTACGGCTCTTGAACTTTCCGACAGCGGTGATGGCATGCAGGCGGGATCGGCGAAGTAATCGGGCGGAAGCAAGGTCTTCGGCCAGGGGTGGACGCATCGTTCGCCCCTGCTATTCTTGCGATGCCTTCGTTCCCCTCAGCGCATCCAGTTCCCACAGCACCTCTGCGCTGTGATTCGACGGATTGACGCTCATGTATTCTTTGGCGATCTTCCCTTCAGGATCGATCACGAACGTATGGCGCTTCGAGAACTTCACCACTCCCAGATTCGTCAGCGAACCGTATGTGTCGCTGACTTTGTGATCCGCGTCCGAAAGTAGTTTGAAATTCAATCCTTCGTTGGTGCAGAACTTTTTGTGCGACTCCACCGTGTCGACACTTACCCCAAGCACCACTGCGTTTCGCTCGGCGTACTTCGGCTGATCCACCTCAAACTGGTGGGCTTCCCGCGTTCAACCCGGCGTCTGGTCTTTAAGATAGAAGTAGAGCACAACCCACTTGCCGCGATAATCCTTGAGGCTAACCAGGGAACCGTCTTGCGCAGGCAGAGTAAAAGCCGGGGCAGCGCTTCCGGCGGCTGGCGCCTTCGAGCGCGAAAAGAGTCGTGGTATGAACAGTAAAGCGGCCGCCACGACGATGCAAATCAGCACGATGCGCAGCATGCGAAGACCTCCGCGCGAAACGAACAAGCATTTTAACCGGCATCCGGGGGGCTGTCCCTCAGCAAAATTCTTCATAATTCTTTATGATGATGGATTACCAACTCCATGGGGGAATCAGCAGACGTGGCTCAGACGGAAACTGACGGGCTTGAGGTTCTAGAAACTCGGGAATGGGTCGATTCGCTCGACTACGTTCTCGAAAAAGGTGGTCCGAACCGCGCCGGGCGCCTCTTGCAACAATTGGCTCTGCACGCTCGCCGCGAGGCCGGAGTCAATCTTCCTTTCACGGCGACGACTCCGTATCAGAACACCATCCCCGCGCGGCAGCAGGCTCCATTCCCCGGCAGTCAGGAGATGGAACGCCGCATCAAGAGCCTGGTTCGCTGGAATGCCCTCGCCATGGTCGTCCGTGCGAACAAAATTCAGGAAGGCATCGGCGGACACATCTCCACCTACGCTTCCGCCGCCACGCTCTACGAAGTTGCATTCAATCATTTCTTTCGAGCGCAAACCGAAACCGGCGACCGCGACGTCGTTTACTTCCAGGGACACGCCGCTCCGGGTATGTATTCCCGGGCCTATCTCGAAGGCCGCATTTCGAAAGAGAAGCTGCAGAATTTTCGCCGCGAGTTGAAGCCGGGCGGCGGATTGAGCTCCTATCCGCATCCCTGGTTGATGCCGGACTTCTGGGAATTTCCCACCGTCTCCATGGGCCTCGGCCCGATTCAGGCGATCTATCACGCGCGTTTCATCAAATACCTTGAGAATCGCGGACTCAAAACCTCAACCGGCGGAAAAGTCTGGGCGTTTCTGGGCGACGGCGAGATGGATGAACCCGAATCGCTCGGCTCCATTACCCTCGCTTCTCGCGAAAAGCTCGATAACCTGATCTTCGTCGTCAACTGTAACCTGCAGCGGCTCGATGGCCCGGTCCGCGGCAATGGAAAAATCATTCAGGAACTGGAAGCGATTTTCCGTGGCGCGGGCTGGAATGTGATCAAAGTCATCTGGGGATCGGATTGGGACAGCCTGATCCTGAACGATCGCGACGGTCTTCTGGTCCGCCGCCTCGGCGAGATCAGCGATGGACAGTATCAGAAATACTTCGTCGAGAGCGGAGCGTATTTCCGCCAGAACCTGTTCGGCAGCGATCCGCGGCTGCTGAAGATGGTCGAGCATCTTTCCGACGAGCAACTGGCGCGGATGCGGCTCGGCGGACACGATCCCATCAAGGTGCATGCCGCCTACCGCGCGGCCGTCGACCACACCGGCTCGCCGACCATCATTCTTGCGAAAACCATCAAGGGCTACGGACTCGGCGAAGCCGGTGAAGGCAAGAACATCACGCATCAGCAGAAAAAGTTGAACGACGAAGAGCTGGAGATGTTCCGCTCCCGCTTCGGCATTCCCATTCCCGACGGCGAATTGCACGAGGCTCCATTCTATCGTCCAGCCGACGAGAGTCCCGAGATCAAATACATGCAGGCGCGCCGCCAGCAGCTCGGCGGATACATGCCGACGCGCCGCGTTCGCGCCGCAGCGCTGAAGCCTTTCCCTGATTCGCATTTTGAGGAGTTTCATAAAGGCACCGAAGGCCGCGAAGTTTCCACCACGATGGTTTTCGTCCGCCTGCTCGCGAAATTGCTGCGCGACCCTGAACTTGGCAAGTTCATCGTCCCCATCGTTCCCGATGAAGCGCGCACCTTCGGAATGGAAGCGTTATTCCGCCAGGTGGGAATCTATTCGAGTGTTGGCCAGAACTATGAGCCGGTGGATATGGACACTCTGCTTTACTACAAGGAAGCCAAAAACGGCCAGATTCTCGAAGAAGGCATCACCGAGTCCGGTTCGATGTGTTCGTTCATCGCAGCCGGTTGCGCCTATGCGAATCACGGAATCAACACAATTCCGTTTTTCATTTACTATTCGATGTTTGGTTTCCAGCGCATCGGCGATCTGATCTGGGCTGCGGCCGATATGCGCTGCCGTGGATTCCTGGTTGGCGGCACTGCCGGTCGAACCACTCTCGCCGGCGAAGGCCTGCAACACCAGGATGGAAACAGCCATGTGCTTGCCCTTCCTGTGCCAAATCTGCTCGCCTACGATCCTGCCTTCGCTTACGAAATCGCGATTATCATTCAAGACGGCATCAAGCGCATGTACGTCGATGGCGAATCGATCTTCTATTATCTGACCGTCACTAACGAACCATTACCGATGCCCGAAATGCCAGGCAATGTGCGCGAGGGCGTGCTGAAAGGGCTTTATCGATTCAAGGCCTCGGAAAAGAAAGACGCCAAGCTGCGCGCGCAATTGCTCGGCAGTGGCACGATCATGTTCGAAGTTTTGAAGGCGCAAGAGATTCTGGAAGAAAAATACGGAGTCGCCACCGACGTTTGGAGCGTCACAAGCTATAAGCAGCTTTATCGCGACGCCAACGACTGCGAGCGCTGGAACATGCTCCATCCGGCCGACACAGCCAAAGTGCCCTACGTCACGACGACTCTAAAAGACGCGCAAGGCCCGTTCATTGCCGCGTCGGATTATATGAAAGTATTGCCCGAGAGCATTGCGAAGTGGATTCCCGGACAACTCATTTCCCTGGGTACCGACGGTTTTGGACGCAGCGAAAATCGTGCCGCGTTGCGCGATTTCTTCGAAGTCGACGCCAAGCACGTCGTCCTGGCCACATTAACGGCTCTCATGCGGGAAAACAAACTTGGCGCGGATGTCGTAAAGCGCGCAGTGCAGGAACTTGGCATAAATCCGGGAAAAGCAAATCCAGCTGTGAGTTAAGCGAATCGCGCGCCACGAACGGCGCAGCCGCGGAACGTGAAGGCCCGCCGCGGCAGCTCTGCGACGATGCAGGTGGAGGCAACCGAGTCGCTTTGCTGGACGACAGATTTTTCGTATCAGGGCATGGCTTCAGGCATGTCGTCGCATTCGATAATTTACCAAGCGCCTTCAGGCGCTGAGATAGAAACAACGTGCGAGGAACAACAAGCGCTTTGATCGAATTCAAACTTCCCGAACTTGGAGAAAACATCGAGCAGGGCGATCTGGTTCGCCTTATGATCGCTCCCGGCGCCAGCGTCAGCTCCGGCCAGTCCGTAATGGAACTCGAGACTGATAAGGCTGTGGTGGAAGTGCCCTCTTCCGTGAGCGGCACGGTGCAGGAAGTTCGTGTCAAAGAAGGCGACAAGATCAAAGTCGGCCAAGTGATCTTTACTGTCGACGGCGCCGACGGGAAAGATACCGAGGCAGTGAATGCTGCTTCCGCTGCTTCCGGTCAAGCTGCCCCGACCGGCGCTGCGCCCATTCTCAGCGAGAATCCTCCGCTTCCCTCGCCGGCTCAACGCGAGGCCCACGCAGAACCGTCCACGCAGCCCAC
>Ga0335072_10016992_pt1 | contig 10303 bp, 8 predicted proteins | sample Lox_Sample_21_FD_206725 | JGI IMG/M metagenome (GOLD analysis project Ga0335072, IMG submission 206725) | Soil microbial communities from Loxahatchee National Wildlife Refuge, Florida, United States - Lox_Sample_2.1 | ecosystem: Environmental > Terrestrial > Soil > Wetlands | place: USA: Florida...
GACGGCACGCCGAGCACCGCGCCCCGTACATGAACTTGATTCCCGCGTGCCCTCCGCGAAAGCCGCAAGCCGCTCAGATTGCCCGCGCTGTTGCCGAATCGAGACACGGCGGGATCACCCGGGGCCGCCTTCATCAACGATCTCGATTCAGCAACGTCAGTACTTGGACTGCGGATTCATGCTTCCCCGGCGACGACACCGGGATTACTCTTCGTGCAATCCCGGGGCCATCCGGGACGACTCGCCCGTAGCTGGCACGCTTCCGGGCAAAAATCTGACGGTCCTCCGGGCCGCCTGACCCGCCCCCGCAGAGGAGGTACCGGTGAGAGTCACACTGAGGGCTGTTGCCGCGTTCGGCGCGATTGCCCTTCTGGCCGCCGCATGTGGCAGCCCGTCATCGAGCAACGGCTCGCCGAGCAGCAATTCCGGCACGTCAGCCGGCGGAAAGTTCCTGGGCTGCATGGTTACCGACACCGGCGGCATCGACGACAAGTCGTTCAATCAGTCCTCGTGGCAGGGCATGCAGGCGGCTGCGGCAACCGACCCGGGCAAGATCAAGGTTACGTACCTGCCGTCCACCACCTCGGCTGACTACGCGTCCAACATCAGCACCTTCATCGGCCGGAAGTGCGGGATCATCGTTACGGTCGGTTTCCTGATGGCGGACGCGACCGAGGCGGCAGCCAAGGCCAACCCGAAGCAGAAGTTCGCGATCGTTGACTGCTCGTATGCCTCCCAGTGCCTGACCGGCGCCAAGGAGACGAACATCGACCAGTTGGTGTTCGACACCGTGGAGGACGGCTTCCTTGGCGGCTACCTGGCGGCGGCCATGAGCAAGTCGCATGTCGTGGCCACCTACGGCGGTGAGAATTTCGGCACGGTCACCATCTACGAGGACGGCTTCTGGGACGGAGTCCAGTACTACAACACGCAGAAGCACGCCAACGTCAAGGTCCTCGGCTGGGATGAGCAGACTCAGAAGGGTGACTTCATCGGCAACTTCACCAACGTCGGCGCGGGCCAGACGCTGACGAACACCTTCGTCGGCGAGGGCGCGGACGTCATCTTCCCTGTGGCCGGCGGCGTCGGCCTGGGTACCGCGAAGGCCGTCCAGACCGCCGACACGTCCGGCAAGGGCGTGTCGATGGAATGGGTGGACACCGACGGCTGCATAAGCGCCGCGCAGTACTGCAAGTACATGCTGACCAGCGTGACGAAGGGCATCAGCGAAGCCGTCAAGACCGCGGTGCTCGCCGCAGCGGACAGCAAGTTCAAGGGCGGGACCTACATCGGCACCCTCGCCAACGGCGGCGCCGTGCTGTCCCCGTACCACGACTACGCGTCCACGGTGCCTTCCTCGCTGCAGGCTGAGATCAACACGCTGAAGCAAGAGATCATCAGCGGGCAGATCAAGCCGGCCACCAAGAGCCCGGTCTGACAACGGATCAAAGCCGAGTAACGATCGGATGAGCTGGTCAGGGCTCCGGCGCCGCCGGAGCCCTGACCAGCCAGTTCACACGGAGACAGCCGGTGAAGCTTGAACTGCGCGGTATCACCAAGCGATTCGGCGGTCTGGTGGCCAACGACCACATCGATCTGGTCGTTCAGCCTGGCGAGATCAGGGCGTTGCTCGGTGAGAACGGCGCGGGCAAGACAACCCTGATGAACGTGCTGTACGGGCTCATGCAGCCGGACGACGGCGAGATCCTCATCGACGACCAGCCCGCGCACATCCGCTCCCCCAAGGACGCGATTAGTGCGGGCGTGGGCATGGTGCATCAGCACTTCATGCTCGTCCCGGTCTTCACCGTCGCGGAGAACGTCACGCTCGGCGCCGAGCCGATTCGAAAGCTCACCCTGCCCGGAGTGAGAGCGGGCGGACTGCGCCTGCCATCGCTCGGGCTGCTTGACCGGCGCCAGGCGCGCGCCTCGGTCCGCGACCTGTCAGAGCGCTTCGGGCTCCGGGTCGATCCCGACGCCTACGTCGAGGACCTGCCTGTGGGCGTGCAGCAGCGGGTCGAGATCATCAAGGCGCTGCTGCGGGACGCAAAGCTGCTCGTGCTGGATGAGCCGACGGCGGTACTGACGCCCGGCGAGACCGAGGACCTGTTCCAGATCATGCGCCAGCTCCGCGACAGCGGCCGGTCGATCGTCTTCATCTCGCACAAGCTCCGCGAGGTCCAGGCCATCGCCGACAACATCACGGTGCTCCGGCGCGGCAGAGTCGTCGCCGAGCGTCCGCCGAGCACCAGCGACGCGGAGCTGGCCGCCCTCATGGTCGGCCGGGCCGTCCAGCTTCGCGTCAGCAAGCAGACGGCCAGGCCGGCCGACGTCATGCTCGACGTCCGTGACCTCAGCGTGCCGGCCGAGTACGGCGGCCTGGCCGTGGATTCGATCTCCTTCGACGTGCGCGCCGGGGAGATCCTGGGCATCGCGGGGGTGCAGGGCAACGGGCAGACCGAGCTCTGCGAGGCGCTGATGGGCCTGCGGCCCTCGACCGGGTCGGTGCTGCTCGCCGGGGCGGATATCGCCGGGGCGAGCACCCGCGACCGGCTTCGTGCGGGCATCGGCTACGTGCCTGAGGACCGGCAGGAGGACGGTCTGGTGGGAGCCTTCCCCGTCGCCGAGAACCTGGTGCTCGACGTCTACGACCAGCCGCCGTACGCCCGTCGCATCGCCATGTACCCGGACGCCGTCAGGAAGGCGGCCGTCCAACTGGTCGATGAGTACGACGTCCGTACCCAGTCGGTGCTGACCCCGGCCGGGACCCTGTCCGGCGGCAACCAGCAGAAGGTCGTCGTCGCCCGCGAGCTGAGCCGGCCGAACAAGCTGCTGCTGGCCAGCCAGCCCACCCGTGGCCTGGATGTGGGATCGATCGAGTTCGTGCACTCGCAAATCGTCAAACAGCGCGACCAAGGGGTCGCGGTCATCATCGTGTCCTCCGAGCTCGACGAGATCTACGCGTTGTCCGACCGGATCGCCGTCATGTACGAAGGCAAGATCGTCGGCATGCGTGCGCCCGACATACCAGAGCAGGAGCTTGGCCTGCTGATGACCGGCGCCGGGTCTGACGGCCAGCCAGACGGCGGCGCGAGCCCGCACTTGCCCGATGCCGACGAAATCCTGGAGATGCCCGGCCCGCTGGCCGACCGACCCGCGCCCCGACCGGAGGAGCCGACGCAGTGACTGAGACCCCGGCGACCGGGCCCGATCCGGCGTCAGCCTCGACCGGCTCAGCGGCGGCTCAGCCTGCCGAGCCCCGGCCGGCCGAGCCCGGACCGGCGGAGCCGGGCAAGCCTGCGGGGTCTCGTGCCAGGCTGACCGGAGCCGTGATCATCCAGGCCATCACGCAGGGCAGCTCGGCGGTGATCACGATCCTCGCGATCTTCCTGGCGCTCGTCGTCGGGGGCTTTCTCATCGTGTTCAGCGACCCGGTCGTGACCAAGGCGTGGAGCACGTTCTTCTCGTACCCCGTCTATGCGCTCGCGCAGACCTGGGACTCGGTGTCGTTCGCCTACTCCCAGATGTTCGAGGGCGCCATCCTCAATCCGTCCACGGTCAGTGCGGCCTTCCACGGCGGCTCGATCGCCGCGATCTTCTACCCGCTGTCATCGACCTGTGCCCAGGCCACGCCGCTGATCCTGACCGGCCTGTCGGTGGCCATCGCGTTCCGGGCCGGGTTGTTCAACATCGGCGCGGCCGGCCAGTGGGTGGGCGGCGCGGTCGTGGCGACCTGGCTCGGTTTCGGGGTCAGCCTGCCGCCGGGCATCCACGTCATCGTGTGCCTGATCGGCGCCTTCGTCGGCGGCGCCGTGATCGGCTGGTTCGTCGGCCTGCTCAAGGCCAGGACCGGCGCCCACGAGGTCATCGTCACGATCATGCTCAACTACGTGATGTACGACCTGCTCTCCTATCTGCTGTCCCACCCGACCATGCTCCAGCAGCCGCACCAGACAAACGAGATCGCGCCGTTCATCGCGAACAACGCCAACCTCTCGCATGTCGGCGGGCCGCCGCCGCAGGTCGGCATCGGGTTCCTGATCGCTGTCGCGGCCGCGCTCGCGGTCGCCTGGCTGCTCTCCCGCACGACGACCGGATTCCAGTTCCGTACCGTGGGCGCGAGCCCGAGCGCCGCGCGCACGGCGGGCATCAAGGTCGAGCGGTCCTGGATCCTGGTGATGCTGCTGGCCGGCGGGCTGGCCGGGCTCTCCGCGGCGACGGTCATCCAGGGCACGAATACCCAGCTCACCTTCAACAGTTACGGCACCTACGGTCCGGACGGCATCACGGTCGCCCTTCTGGGGCGGGCGAAGCCGATCGGCGTCGTGCTCGCCGGGCTGCTGTTCGGCGCGTTGCACGTGGGCGGGACCTACGTCGAGGCCGCCACGCTCGGCCAGGTTCCGGCCGACATCGTCCAGGTGCTCGAAGGCCTGATCGTGCTCTTCGTCGCCGCGCCCGCGCTGATCCGCGCCGTCTTCCGGCTGCGGAGCACGGCCGGTACCGGCATGGAGGCCGTCGCGAAAGGATGGAACGGGTGACCACGCTCGCCGCGGCGGTGCGCGCGCCGCTGACCACGGAACGCCGGCACTTGGCGGCGGTCACCTTCATCGTTATCGGCCTTATCAATATCGTTGTCTTCGGCGTGCTGGCTCATGCGGGCGACGCCAGCTTCGAGCTGTCGCTGGCCAAAGCGAGCATCAAGATTCCGGTGATCAGGGTGCCGGCCGCGCCGGTCTGCTACGCGCTGGGCGTGGTGGCGCTCGGGCTCGGCGTCCTGCGCGCGACGGTGCCGTTCAGCCGGCTGGCCAAGCGGCTGGCCATCGCCGGCGTGCTGGTGTGCTTCCTGCTATCCCTGCTGTGCTGGGCCGACGCCGGCGCGATCCCGCTCAACGTGATCATCATCTCGCAGGGGACGTTCACCGAATCCATCCCGCTGATTCTGGGCGCGCTGGCGGGCTGCCTCTGCGAGCGCTCGGGCGTGATCAACATTGCCATCGAGGGGCAGTTGCTGTTCGGCGCGTTTACCGCCGCGATCGTGGCCAGCGCGTTCGGCGGGCTGTGGGTCGGGCTGGTGGCCGGAGCGCTGGCCGGCGGCCTCGTCGGAGTGCTGCTCGCGGTGTTCGCGATCAGCTTCCTGATGGACCAGATCGTCCTTGGTGTGGTGCTGAACGTGCTGGTGCTCGGCATGACGGACTACCTGTACGACCGGCTGATGTCCCAGAACCCGAACTACAACACCGGGATCACCTTCGGCAGCATCAAGATCCCCGTGCTCAGCCAGATCCCGATCGTCGGCCCCATCTTCTTCGATTCGACCGTCTTCCTGTACATCACCTACGTCGCGATCATCGTCATCCAGGTTGCCCTGTTCCATAGCCGATGGGGCCTGCGGGTTCGCGCGGTCGGCGAGCATCCGACCGCCGCGGACACGGTGGGGATCAGTGTGCTGTGGATCCGTTACCGCAACGTCATACTCGGCGGGCTGCTGGCGGGCATCGGTGGTGCCTACCTGACCGTCGGCTCGGTCGGCAGCTTCATCCCGGACATCAGCTCCGGGTTCGGGTACATCGCGCTGGCGGCACTGATCTTCGGTCGGTGGACCCCGCTCGGTGCGCTCGGCGCGGCGCTGCTGTTCGGGTTCTGTGAGGAGATGGCCCTGGTACTCCCGACGGTGAACCCGGTACTGCCGGCTCCGATCATGAACATGGCACCCTACGTGGCCACGATCATCGCCGTGGCCGGCCTCGTCGGCAGGGTCCGGCCGCCCAAGGCCGACGGTCAGCCGTACGTCAAGGCGTGACAGTGTGAGCCGTGGAGTGGACGGACGAAGGGGTGACCTTGACGATCGACTGGCCGGCCCTGCGCGCGGCCGCACACACGGCGGCGCGTTCCGCCTACGCCCCCTACTCGGGGCTGAGGGTGGGAGCCGCCGGCCTGGTCAACGGGGAAGGCGAGGGCGGCGCCGGCCGGGTCGTCGTCGGCTGCAATGTGGAGAACGCCTCCTACGGGCTGACCCTGTGCGCTGAGTGCGGCCTGGTCAGCGCGCTGCACGCCAGCGGTGGGGGCAGGCTGGCCGCGGTCAGCGTGGTGGCCGGTGACGGCGCCCCGCTGGTCCCGTGCGGGCGATGCCGCCAGCTACTGATGGAAGCCGGCGGGCCCGGGCTGCTGCTCGACGCCGATGGCGGGCCGCGGCAGCTCGCCGCGCTGCTGCCCGAGGCGTTCACCGGCTCCGACCTCAGTTACCGGCGCGAGCACGATGGCTGACCCCGGGCGGCACGACGCGGTCGAGCTGATCCGGGCCAAGCGGGACGGCCGTGCCCTGTCCGGCGACGAGATCCGCTGGCTGATCGCCGCCTACACCGCGGGCGACATCGCCGACGAGCAGATGTCGGCCCTGCTGATGGCGGTCTTCTTCCGCGGGCTGGAGCCGGCCGAGCTCCGGGCCTGGACCGCCGCCATGGTTGCCTCCGGCGAGCGGCTCGACCTCGGCGCCGTGTCGCCGCCCACGGTCGACAAGCACTCGACCGGCGGCGTCGGAGACAAGGTGTCGCTGGTGCTCGCCCCGCTGGTGGCGAGCTGCGGGGCCGCGGTGCCGCAGCTTTCCGGGCGCGGCCTCGGCCACACCGGTGGCACCCTGGACAAGCTGGAGGCGATCCCGGGGTGGCGGGCCGGCCTGTCGGCCGCCGAGATGATCGCGGTGCTGCGCTCGGAGGGCTGCGTGATCTGCGCCGCGGGCGCCGACCTGGCGCCGGCCGACCGCAAGCTGTACGCGCTGCGGGACGTGACGGGGACCGTGGAGTCGATACCGCTGATCGCCAGCTCGATCATGTCCAAGAAGATCGCCGAGGGCACCTCCGGCCTGGTGCTGGACGTGAAGGTCGGCAGCGGGGCGTTCATGACCGAGGTCGCGGCGGCCCGGCTGCTGGCGCGGACCATGGTCGGGCTCGGGGCCGAGGCGGGCGTGCGCACCACGGCGCTGCTGACGAGCATGGACGTGCCGCTCGGCCGGGCCGTGGGGAACGCCGTCGAGGTGGAGGAGGCCGTGGCCACGCTGCGCGGGGACGGCCCGCCCGACCTGGTCGAGGTGACGCTCGCGCTGGCCAGGGAGATGCTCGCGCTGGCCGGGATCGACGCCGACCCGGCCGCGGCGCTGGCGGACGGCAGGGCACTGGACCGTTACCGGCGCATGATCACGGCACAGGGCGGCGACCCGGACGCGCCGCTGCCGCAGGCCCGGCAGGCCGAGCAGGTCACCGCGGCGGAGTCTGGCTGGCTGCGTCGGCTCGATGCGCTCGCGGTCGGCGTGGCGGCGTGGCGGCTCGGGGCCGGCCGGGCCAGGAAGGAAGACCCGGTGAATCCGGCGGCCGGCGTGCTCTGCCTGGCCAAGGCGGGGGAGCGTGTCGAGGCGGGCCAGCCGGTGCTCGAGTTGCGAGCCGATGACGAGTCCCGGTTCGCGCGCGCCAGGGAGGCACTCGCGGGCGCGATCGAGATCGGCGCCGAGCCCCCCGCCACCGTGCCGCTCGTGCTCGAGCGCATCGCCGGTCCCGCGTAGCCGCCCCGCTCGTCGTGGAGCGCATCGCCGGTCCCGCCGCAACCGCCCCGCCTCATCCGATATGCCGGACTTAGGGCATTCCAGGGGGCAGGTGATGGGGGCGAAGCCTTCATGGGTGTACGAATGGGCACGCCAGAACGGGCCTAAACGTACATCCATGCCGGCATTGACCCGCCGTCCGGCTGGCCGGGACCGGCCCGGGCCACGCGGCGGTTACTGTCAGTGACACGATGAGCATGTGCGAGCACGTAGCGTAGTCATTGCCGTCGCCAGCCTGCTCAGCGTGGCCTGGGTGACGGGGAGCCCCTCGGCGCTCACCGCTCTGGCTGCGACGGCTGCGACGGCTGCGACGGCCCAGCCGTCGGCTGGGTGCGCCTCGGTGACGTCCTGCTACACCCCTCAGCAGATCCAGGTCGCCTACGGGATCCGGCCGCTGCTGGACCGGGGGATCGATGGCCGCGGCGAGACCGTCGTGCTGCCCGAACAGGGCGAGCAGGAGGCCGTGCCGCCGTCGGTCACCGACATCCGCCAGGACCTCGCCGGGTTCGACCGGCGGTTCCGCCTGCCCGCGCCGAGACTGACGGTGACAACGACCCTGGCCCGCGGGGCCTCGCGCTGGCTCGCGCTCCAGGAGGAGACCCTCGACGTCGAGATGGTGCACGCGGTCGCCCCCGCAGCGGCCATCCGGGTGATCCTGCTTCCGTTGTCGGCGATGAACTCCGCTCCCGGGCTGACCGCCGCGCTGACCGACGCCGTGCGGCTGGGCACCTCCCTTGGCGCCGTGATCTCGCTCAGCATGGGCGTCGGCGAGCACTGCTTCTCCGCCGCCGAGGTCGCGCGCATGCACGGCGCGCTGCAGCAGGCCGGCCGCCACCACGTCACCGTGGTCGCCGCGTCCGGGGACACCGGCGCCGTGGGCGGGGCGTGCCCGGCTCCGTTCGCCGTGCCCGGCGCGGTTCCGGTCGTCGAGCCCCTGCTCCCGGCCGCGGACCCGCTGGTGCTCGCGGTCGGCGGCACCAGCCTCAGCGCGAGCCACCGCACCGGCGCCTACATCGGCGAGACGGCGTGGAGCCAGCCGCCGCAGAACGTTGACGACGACACCCTGGCCTCCGGCGGAGGTTTCAGCCGGGTGTTCGCCCGGCCTTCCTACCAGGGCGGTGTGCCGGGCATCGGGACCGCCCGCGCCGTGCCGGATGTCGCCGCCGACGCCTCCGCCGCCACCGGGCTGGCCCTCGTCTCCGCCGATGGTCCCGGCTCGTACGCGGTCAGCGGGAGTTCCGGCACCAGCGCCGCAGCCCCGCTGTGGGCCGGCCTGGTGGCCGAGGCCGACCAGTTGGCCGGGTACGACCTGGGTTTCGTCAACCCGGCCCTGTACGGCATCGCGGGCGGCCCCGATTATCATCTGGCCTTTCACGACGTGACGCGCGGGAACAGCACCGTGATCGTCGCGCCGGACCGATTCCCCGGCTACCGGGCCGGCCCGGGCTGGGACCCGGTCACCGGCTGGGGCAGCCCCGACGCCGAGTTGCTGATACCGCTGCTGGCCCGTTACCCCGACTACTGCTCTGGCCCCGCGACCTGGGCGCGACCGCCCTGGCTGGTCTGTGACAATGGGGAACGTGCCACCCACCCTGGATCAAATCCGCACAGTGCCCAAGGTCCTCTTGCATGATCATCTCGACGGCGGCCTGCGGCCCGCGACGATCGTCGAGCTCGCGGCGGAGACCGGGTACAAGGGGCTGCCCACGACCGACGTGAGCGACCTCGCGCGCTGGATGACCGGCGTCGCCCAGCGCGGCAGCCTCGAGCTCTACCTGGAGGCGTTCCAGCACACGGTCGGGGTGATGCAGACCAGGGACGCGCTGATCCGGGTGGCGGCCGAGTGCGCCGAGGACCTGGCCGCCGACGGCGTGGTGTACGCCGAGGTCAGGTTCGCTCCCGAGCTGCACGTCACCAAGGGCCTGAGCCTGGACCAGGTGGTCGACGCGGTCCTCGAGGGCTTCCGGCGCGGCAGCCGCGGCCGCGGCATCGCCGTCTACGCCCTGCTCACCGCGATGCGGACCGCGGCACGGTCGCTGGAGATCGCCGAGCTGGCGGTGCGGCACCGCGACGCCGGCGTGGTCGGGTTCGACATCGCCGGCGCCGAGGCCGGCAGCCCGCCGAGCCGGCACCTGGACGCGTTCCAGTACGTGGCGCGGGAGAACTTCCACATCACGATCCACGCGGGCGAGGGCTTCGGGCTCCCGTCGATCTGGGAGGCCGTGCAGTGGTGCGGGACCGACCGCCTGGGTCACGGGGTACGGATCATCGACGACATCCGGCCCGCGCCCGGCGGCGGGCCGCCCGCGCTGGGACGGCTTGCCAGCTACGTGCGGGACCGGCGGATCCCGCTGGAGATGTGCCCGACCTCCAATGTGCAGACCGGCGCGGCCAAGTCGATCAAGGAGCACCCGATCGGGCTGCTGCGCGAGCTGCTGCTGCGGGTCACGGTCAACACCGACAACCGGCTGATGAGCGGGGTCACCCTGTCGTCGGAGTTCTTCGCGCTCGTCGAGGCGTTCGGGTACGGCTGGGGCGACATCGAGTGGCTCACCACCAACGCGATGAAGAGCGCGTTCGCGCCGTTCGACGAGCGGCTGAAGATCATTAACTTGAAGATCAAGCCGGGGTTCGCCGTGGTCAGGACCGCGCCTCCGGTGTCCGGCTGACGCACGGGTATCCGGGAGGATGAGCATGGGCATCGAGGCCACG
>Ga0335072_10016993_pt1 | contig 10303 bp, 8 predicted proteins | sample Lox_Sample_21_FD_206725 | JGI IMG/M metagenome (GOLD analysis project Ga0335072, IMG submission 206725) | Soil microbial communities from Loxahatchee National Wildlife Refuge, Florida, United States - Lox_Sample_2.1 | ecosystem: Environmental > Terrestrial > Soil > Wetlands | place: USA: Florida...
CGCAATCGACAGGTTCCCCGGTTAGCCGCGCTACGCTAATCTCTGATAACAGCAAGAAGCGGCGCCAGCTGCCCGCCATCTCGGGCGCGGGCCGTGCCTGGGATCGACATAGGGCGCAAAAGTGACCAAAATCTGTCCGGTATGTCCGGTTCCCGCAGCACTTTCGCGCCCTACGGTAAGTGGACACAGCCACCCTCTTGACCGCGATAACAGCAAGAAGCGGGCAGCAGGCCGCCCGCTTCGACCGTTAGGCCAGGCGGACCGGCAGCGACTCCAGGCCGTGGATGAGGCTGCTGGGGCGCCAGCGCAAGGACGACTCTGGGACGGCCAGCGACAGGGAAGGGAATCGCGTCAGCAGCGCGCGGAACGCGACCTCGCCCTCCAGGCGGGCCAGCGGCGCGCCGAGGCAGTAGTGAATCCCGTGCCCGAACGCCAGGTGCCCGGCGGCGTCCCGCCCTAGGTCGAGCCGGTCGGGGTCGTCGAACCTGGACGGGTCCCGGTTCGCCGAGGAGGTCACGCACAGCACCCACTCGCCGGCCGGGATCGTGACCCCGCCCAGCTCCACCGGCTCCGTCGTGAACCGGTCGGTCGTGTGGTTCAGCGGGTTGGAGTAGCGAAGCAGCTCTTCCACCGCGGCGGGCAGCAGCGACCAGTCACCGCGCAGCCGCGCCAGTTCGGCCGGATATGAGAGCAGCGCGAGCGCCCCGGTCGCGATCAGGTTCGTGGTCGTCTCGTGGCCGGCGACGAGCAGCAGGAACAGCAGCGCGATGAGCTCCCGCTCGTCGAGCGAGTCGCCCGAGTCGCGGGCTGCGATCAGCGCGGACGTCAGGTCGTCCGCCGGGGAGCGCCGCTTCGCCGCGAGCAGGGCGGTGAAGTAGTGGAACATCTCGGTGCCCGCGCGGAGCCACTCCTCCTCCGTCACCACCGACGACACGATCGCGTGCGACCAGACCTGGAACTTGTCCTGGTCGGCCGCGGGTATCCCGAGCAGTTCGCAAATCACCGTGATCGGCAGCGGGAACGCGAAGGCCTCGATCAAGTCGGCCGACTTGCGCCCCTCCAGAGCATCGAGCAGCGACGCGGTGATCTCCTCGATCCGCGGCCGCAGCGCGGCGATCCGCCGGGCGGTGAACGCCTTGACCACGAGGCGCCGCAGCCGCGTGTGGTCCGGCGGGTCCAGGCTGAGCAGGTGCGCGCTGAGGTAGCCGGTCACCGGGTCGGGCTGGAAGTCCGCCGGCTTCAGCTTGCCCACCCAGTCCTTGGCCAGCCGCGGGTCGGTGAGCGCGGCGCGCACCTCGGCGTACCTGGTGATCATCCAGGCCCGGTTCCCCTCCGGCATCGTCACCGGCGTGACCGGCGCCTTCGCGCGCATCCGCGCGAAGTACTTGAGAGGCTCCTGGAAATAGTCGGCCGGGAGCTGGCTGGCATCGTGCGCCCTTGTATCGCTCACACTCGCCAGCTTAAGATATGACGCGTTTCCTCTCAAGGCGTCATTTTCCTGAAAGCGGAGCCACGCGTCCGTTCCGGATAACCCTGAAAACCTCAGCAGGCGACTACCCTTACAGTCGTGGCAGACCCGCACCGATACCGACCCGCCCCAGGGGAGATCCCGGAGGCGCCGGGCGTGTACCGGTTCAGGGACGAGCGCGGCCGGGTCATCTACGTAGGCAAGGCCAAGTCGCTGCGCCAGCGGCTGAACCAGTACTTCGCCGACTTCACCCAGCTCCACCCGCGCACCCAGGCGATGCTGACCACCGCCGCGAACGTCGACTGGACGGTCGTGAAGACCGAGGTCGAGGCGCTGCAGCTGGAGTACTCCTGGATCAAGGAGTTCGATCCCCGGTTCAACGTCAAGTACCGCGACGACAAGAGCTACCCCTACCTCGCGGTCACCATGGACGAGGAGTTCCCGCGGGTCATGGTGATGCGCGGCGCGAAAAGGAGGGGCACCAGGTACTTCGGCCCGTACAGCCACGCCTGGGCGATCCGCGACACGGTGGACACCCTGCTGCGCGTCTTCCCCGTCCGCACCTGCTCCAAGGGCGTCTTCAAGCGGGCCGGGCAGATCGGCCGCCCGTGCCTGCTCGGCTACATCGGGAAGTGCTCCGCGCCCTGTGTGAAGCGCATCTCGGAAGAGGACCACAGGCAGCTCGCCGAGGACTTCTGCGACTTCATGTCCGGCCAGACCGCGCGCTTCATCAAGAAGCTCACCGCCGAGATGAGGGAAGCCGCCGACGAGGAGGAGTACGAGCGGGCCGCCCGGCTCAGGGACGACGTCAAGGCCCTGGAGAGGGCGCTGGAGAAGCAGGCCGTGGTGCTCGGCGACGGCACCGACTGCGACGTGATCGCCCTCGCGGAAGACCCCCTCGAGGCCGCCGTGCAGATCTTCTACGTGCGCGGCGGGCGAATACGCGGCCAGCGCGGCTGGGTTCTTGAGAAGGTGGAAGACGTCAACACCACCGACCTTGTCGAGCGCTTCCTCGGCCAGTTCTACGGCGAGGGAACCTCACCGGACAGCAACGGCATCCCGCGCGAGGTGCTCGTCCCCGAGCTGCCGCCGGATCCGGCGACCATGACGCAGTGGCTGACCGCGCGCCGCGGCGGCCCTGTGCAGCTGCGGGTCCCGCAGCGCGGCGACAAGAAGGCCCTGATGGAGACCGTCGCGCGCAACGCCAAGGAGGGCCTGGCGCTGCACAAGACGCGCCGCGCCAGCGACCTGACCACGAGAAGCCAGGCGCTGCACGAGATCCAGGAGGCGCTGAGCCTGGACGACGCGCCGCTGCGGATCGAGTGCTACGACGTGTCCAACCTGCAGGGCACGCACGTCGTCGCGTCGATGGTCGTGTTCGAGGACGGGCTGGCCCGCAAGAGCGAGTACCGCCGGTTCTCGATCAAGGGATTCGAGGGCAGCGATGACATCTCAGCGATCCGGGAGGTGATCACCCGGCGGTTCCGGCGCTACCTGGCGGAGCGCGAGGAGACCGGTGAGCTGGACATGCTCGGCGATCCCGAGGCGAGGGAAGATCAAGACATTTCCCCTGAACGTACGCTGGCTTCGACTCAGCGGAAGTTCGCGTACCCGCCGAACCTGGTCGTCGTCGACGGGGGCGCGGGCCAGGTCGCGGCGGCCGCGGGCGCGCTCGCGGAACTCGGCATCGACGACGTGGCCGTCTGCGGGCTCGCGAAGCGGCTGGAAGAGGTGTGGCTGCCGGACCAGCAGCACCCGGTGATCCTGTCCCGCACGTCCGAGGGGCTGTACCTGCTGCAGCGGGTGCGGGACGAGGCGCACCGGTTCGCGATCACCTACCACCGGGCCAAGCGCGGGAAGGCCGCCACCGTCTCGGCGCTGGACTCGGTGCCGGGCCTGGGCCCGGCCCGGCGGGCGGCGCTGCTGAAGAAGTTCGGGTCAGTGAAGGCGATCTCGGCGGCATCGGACGAGGAGATCGCCGAAGTGCCCGGCATCGGGCCACGCCTCGCGGCCACCATCACGAGCGCCTTGCGGACTGAGGAGCCTGGTCCTTCCCGGAGGTTAGCCACATGACTGAACCTGCTAGCAACCATACGTCGCACGGCATACCCGACATCGTCATCATCACCGGCATGTCCGGGGCCGGCCGCTCCACCGCGGCCAACGCGCTTGAGGACCTCGGCTGGTACGTGGTGGACAACCTACCGCCCGCGCTGCTGCCTACGATGCTCGACCTCGCGGACCGGGCGTCGCTGCCTGGCATCGCCGCGATCATCGACGCGCGGTCGGCCGGGTTCTCCACGGACCTGAAGTCGGCGATCGCGGCGCTGGCCGCGCGCGGCGTGTCGCCGCAGGTGGTGTTCCTCGAGGCGTCCGAGAGGACGCTGGTGCAGCGGTTCGAGAACGTGCGGCGGCCGCACCCGATGCAGGACTCGGGCACGATCACCGAGGGCATCTCCGCCGAGCGTGACCTGCTGCGCGAGGTGCGCGGCGACTCCGACATCGTGCTGGACACGTCGTCGCTCAATGTGCACCAGCTGCGCTCCCGGATGCACGCCTACTTTGCCGGGGACTCGGCGGGGACGCTGCGACTGAACATCGTGTCGTTCGGTTTCAAGTACGGGGTGCCGGTGGACGCGGACCTGGTCGCCGACTGCCGGTTCCTGCCGAACCCGCACTGGGTGCCGTCGCTGCAGCCGCTGACCGGCCTGGACGCCGGGGTGCGCGACTACGTGCTCGCCCAGCAGGGGGCGGAGGAGTTCCTCGACGCGTACCTGAAAGTGCTCGAAGTGTCGCTGCCGGGGTTTGAACGCGAGGGCAAGAGGTATGTCACGCTGGCGGTGGGCTGCACGGGCGGCAAGCACCGCTCGGTCGCCATCGCCGAACAGATCGCGGCCCGGCTCGGCGACCGCGATATCACGGTGTCGCACCGGGACCTGGGTCGGGAGTGAGCTGCTTTTGAAGGTCGTCGCCCTGGGCGGGGGGCATGGGCTGGCCGCGTCGCTGGCCGCGCTGCGGCGGGTGACGCCGGACATCACGGCGATCGTGACGGTCGCGGACGACGGCGGGTCGTCCGGGCGGCTGCGCCGCGAGTTCGGCGTGCTGCCGCCTGGCGACCTGCGGATGGCGCTCGCGGCGCTGTGCGGCGACGACTCGTGGGGCGAGACCTGGTCCCGCGTGGTGCAGCACCGGTTCGGCGGCTCGGGCGAGCTGGCCGGGCATGCCCTCGGGAACCTGCTGCTCGCCGGGATGTGGGACCTGTTCGGCGATCCGGTGGCCGGCCTGGATCTGGTCGGGCGGCTGCTGCGCGTCACCGGGCGGGTGCTGCCGATGGCCGCGGTGCCGCTGGAGATCGTGGCGCACGTGGCCGGGCTCGACCCGCTGGCGCCCGAGGTGGTCCGCGAAGTGCGCGGGCAGGCCGCGGTGGCGGTCACCGGGGGCCGGGTGCGGTCGATCTCGCTGGAGCCCGTCGACCCGCCGGCCGTGCCAGAGGCGGTCGCCGCGGTGCTCGCGGCGGACTGGGTGGTGATCGGCCCCGGGTCGTGGTTCACCAGCGTGCTACCGCACCTGATGGTGCCGTCGCTGGCCACGGCGCTGGAGGGTACCCGCGCGCGTCGGCTGGTGGCCTTGAACCTGGTGCCGCAGCCCGGGGAGACCGAAGGATTTTCCCCGCACCGTCATCTGGAAGTTCTCGCCGACCACGCGCCATCATTGACTGTTGACGTGGTGCTCGCCGACTCGGGCGCGGTGGCCGGCGCGGAAGACGAACTGAAACAGGCGGCGGGACTGTTGCACGCGTCGCTGGTGTTGTCCGACGTGGCGGCGGCCGACGGCGTCAAGCACGATCCGGTGCGGCTGGCCGCGGCGTACCGGCAGGTGTTGGGGGCTTAATCGTGGGGGTGGTGCCGCAATGGCGATGACGGGCGTGGTGAAGGACGAGCTCAGCCGCATTCCGGTGATCAAACCGTGCTGCCGGAAGACGGAGGTGTCCACGCTGCTGCGGTTCGCCGGCGGGCTGACCCTGACCGCCGGGCGGATCGTTATCGAGGCGGAACTGGACACCGCGGCGGTGGCCCGCCGGCTGCGCGCGTCGATCGCCGAGGTGTTCGGCCACACGTCGGAGCTGCTCGTGCTGCAGCCGGGCGGGCTGCGCAAGGGCAACAGGTACGTCGTGCGGGTCTCCCGCGGCGGCGACAGCCTGGCGCGGCAGGCGGGACTGATCGACAGCTTCGGGCGCCCGGTACGCGGGCTGCCCCGGCAGGTGGTGTCGGGTGGCATTTGCGACTGCGAGGCCGCCTGGCGCGGCGCGTTCCTTGTACACGGGTCGCTGACCGAGCCGGGCCGGTCGATGGCCCTGGAGATCACCTGCCCTGGTTCTGAGGCGGCGCTGGCGCTGGTGGGGGCCGCGCGGCGGCTGAAGATCTCCGCCAAGGCCCGTGAGGTGCGCGGCGTGGACCGGGTGGTGATCCGCGACGGCGAGGCGATCGCGGCGATGCTGACCCGGCTCGGGGCGCACGACAGCGTGCTGGCCTGGGAGGAACGGCGGATGCGCCGCGAGGTCCGCGCTACCGCCAATCGCCTGGCGAACTTCGACGACGCGAACCTGCGCCGGTCGGCCCGCGCCGCGGTCGCGGCCGGCGCCCGGGTGGAGCGCGCCCTGGAGATCCTCGGCTCTGACGCGCCCGATCACCTGGTGATGGCCGGCCGGCTGCGCGTCGCGAACCGGCAGGCGTCGCTGGAGGAGCTGGGCCAGCTGGCCGACCCGCCGCTGACCAAGGACGCGATCGCGGGTCGGATCCGCCGGCTGCTCGCGATGGCCGACCGGCGCGCCCAGGACCTCGGGCTGCCTAACACGGAAGCCTGCCTGACGGCCGACATGCTCCCCTAGGGATAGCTTGAAAGCGTGCGTTATCTCAAGGTCGGCACTGCTGCGAGGATCTCCGCGATAGGACTGGGCACCTGGCAGTTCGGTTCTAGGGAATGGGGATACGGCACGCCGTACGCGGAGGGCGAGGCGCGGGCCATCGTCAGGCGCGCGATCGAGTTCGGCGTCACGCTGTTCGACACCGCCGAGATCTACGGGCTCGGGCGCAGCGAGCGAATCCTCGGGCAAGCCATCGCCGGGCGTCGCGAGGACGTTTTCCTCGCGACGAAGCTGCTGCCCGTCCTGCCCGTCCCCGCGGTCGTCCAGCAGCGCGCGGTCGCCAGCGCGAACCGGCTCGGGGTGAGCCGGCTGGACCTGTACCAGGTGCACCAGCCGAACCCGGTGGTGCCGGACACCGTCATCATGCGGGGCATGCGGACGCTGCAGCGGATCGGCCTGGTCGGCGAGGTCGGCGTGAGCAACTACCCGCTGGCCCGCTGGAAGGCGGCCGAGGAGGCGCTCGGCCGCCGGGTGCTGAGCAACCAGGTACGCTTCAGCCTCGCGGCCCCGGGGCCGGCCGACGACCTGGTGCCGTACGCGGAGCGGACCGGACATGTCGTGATCGCCTACAGCCCGCTGGCCCAGGGGTTCCTGTCCGGCCGTTACGACGGGTCGAACCGGCCGTGGAACCGGGTCAGGTCGTTCAACGCGCTGTTCCTGCCCGTCAATCAGGAGCGGGCCGCCGGGCTGCTGCGCGTGCTGCGCGAGGTGGCGGACGCCCACGACGCCAGCTTCTCGCAGGTCGCGCTCGCCTGGCTGATCAGGAGCCCGGCCGTGGTGGCGATCCCCGGCGCGTCCAGCGTCGCGCAGCTGGAAAGCAACGTGGCCGCCGCCGAGATCGACTTGACCGACGACGAGTGGCAGGCGCTGCGGGACGCCGCGGTCCGGTTCCGCCCGGCGACGGGCCCGGTCGTGCTGCCGCGGCTGCTGCGCGCCCGGCTCGGGTCACGAGCCGGCGATCCAGGCGAGCAGAGCGGCGACCAGGGCTAGAACCGAGACCGTGGTCAGGCCCGTGCTGAGGCCGACCGCGGTGGCGAGGAACCCGATCGTCGGGGGCCCGAGCAGGAAGCCGGCGTAGCCGAGGGTGGACGCGGCCGCGACCCCGTTCGGCCCGGCGACCAGGCCGGCCCGCGTCATGGCGGCGGGGAACATGTTGGCCACCCCGAGCCCGGTCAGCGCGAAGCCCGCCAGCACCACGGGGACGGACGGCGCGAGCGCGGCGGCGAGCATCCCCGCGCAGGCGGTGAGCCCGCCGAGCATCAGGACCCTGGTCTGCCCGAGGCGGACCAGCAGCCAGCTGCCCGCCAGCCGCCCGCAGGCCTCGGCCAGCGCGAACGCGGCGTAGCCCGCCGCCGCCAGCCGCGGCCCGGCGCCGAGGTCCTGCCGCAGGTGCAGCGCCCCCCAGTCGCCGATGGCCCCCTCGCCGTACGCGGAGCACAGCGCGATCAGCCCGAACAGCAGCACCACGCGCCAGCCGCGGCCGATACCGCGCCGGCTGGCCCGGCCCCCGTGGCCGGTGCCGCTGTCCGGGCTGGCGCCCCTGTCCGGGCCGGCACCGCTGTCCGGCATAGCGCCCTCGCCGCCCGCCCCCTCCCGCGGGTCGGGTAGCTCACCGGTGATCGCGCCTGCCGCCGCCAGCGGGTGCGTGAGCAGCGTCCGCCCGCACCACGCGGTCACCACCAGCCCCACCGCACAGACCAGGGCGAAGTGCGGCAACGGCGTCAGGTACGGGGCGAGCAGCCCGCCGAGCGCGGCCCCGGCCAGGCCGCCGAAGCTCCACGCGGCGTGGAACGACGGCATCACCGGGCGGCGCAGCGCGGCCACCACGCTGATCGCGAGGCTGTTCATCGACACGTTCAGGCTGCCGTACGCCGCGCCGAACACCAGAAGCGCGAGCGCCAGCGCCGGCGCCGACCTGGCCAGCGGCGGCAGCAGCAGCGCGAACAACAGCAGGATCGCGCTGCCGACGGTCATCCGGCCCGCGCCGAACCGGCGGCAGAGCGCGCCGGAGATCGTCATGGTGGCGATGGCGCCGCCGGACAGCCCGAGCAGCGCGAGCCCCAGCGCCGCGGGCGACGCGTGCGTTGCGGCCTTGACCGCCGGAATCCGCACCGCCCAGGTGGCGAAGACGAAACCATCGACAGCGAAGAATGCAGTAGCGGCGGCCCGGACGCTGGTCATATCGTGACGCGAGTCAACAGGACGCGGTATTTTGTTTAGCAACTGCACAAAATCAGGATACGGGCAGGACTGGATGAGGACAATGACCACTGGGTGGAGCTAACGGTGCCGGGCCCGCCTGACCGCCGGGACCAGGCCCAGCCCGCGCACAGTCCGCCCCCGCAGACTCCGCCCCCGCAGACTCCGCCGCCGCAGACCAGGCACGACCGAGTCGGCCTGCCCGGCGCCGCGCTCACGCTGATCCACACCGGGCAGGCGCCCACCAGGTCCGCGCTGACCGCGGCGCTGGGCGTCACCAGGGCCACAGCCGGCGCCGTCACCGGCGAACTTCGCGACCTGGGCCTGATCCAGGTCGACACAGGTACCCGGGCCGGCACCCAGGGCCGGCCGTCACACGGCCTGGCGATCGACCCCGGCGGACCGGTGGCCCTCGCGGCCCAGCTGCACCCCGACGGCTTCGCGGTCGCCCTGGTCGGGCTCGGGGGCCGGATCGTGGCCGAGACCAGCCGTCAGGTCCCGGCCCCCGGCGATCCAGCGCGCGCCCTGGCGCCGCTCGCGGCGGCCGGCGCCAGGCTGCTGGCGCAATCCGGCCGGGCCTGCGTCGGCGCGGCGCTCGCCGTGCCGAGCGCGGTCTCAGAGCCGGAAGGAGCCGCGGTCAGCCCGCTCTACCTCGGCTGGCCGACCGGCGCCAAGGTCAGGGACGTGTTCGGCGGGCTGCTGGCCGACGAGCTGGCTGAGCATGGCATCGGCGGCAGCGTTGGCGGCAGCGGTGGCGCGGGCCCGGCCAGCGCCATGACCTGCGTCGCGGTCAACGACGTCAACGCGGTCGCGCTGGCGGAACACCGGCACGGCGCGGGCCGCGGTGCCGGGTACCTGCTGGTCGTCGCGGCTGAGCACCGCGGCGTCGGGGGCGCGCTCGTGCTGCGCGGCACGCTCTACACGGGAAGCGGCGGCCTGTCGATGGAGGCCGGGCACGTCAGCGTCGACCCCAACGGCCGCCCGTGCCCGTGCGGCAACCGGGGCTGCCTCAACGTGGAGACCGACGCCGAGAGCTTCATGGCGGCGGCGGGCCTCGTCCCCGCCCAGGACACCGCGGTGCTCGACCAGGCCATCGCCGCGCTCAGTGCCGGGTACGCGACCGACCCGCGAGTGCGGGCGGCCGTCAGCACCCTCGTCGTTCCCCTCGGGCTCGGCCTGGCCGGCCTGATCAACGTGGTCAACCCCGACCGGGTGCTGCTCGGCGGCCTGCACAAGCACCTGCTGCTCGCCGCCCCCGATCAGCTCCGCGAGGCCGTCGCGCTGCGCAGCCCGTGGGGCCGCGGGGCGGGAGTCCCGATCCACCCTTGCGCGCTCGACCACGGCGGCCTGATCGGCGCCGCCGAGCTCGCCTGGCAGCCGGTCCTCGACGACCCGTCGCTCGTCGCGCGGCTCGCTCAGGGACCGCCGAGCAAGCCGTAAGGCAAGTACCTGTCCGGGCCGGTCTTCAGGAACACCACAGTGGGACATGCGGCGGGCTGGCCTGCCATCGAGACCGCGAGCAGCTGCTGCTGCGGCCCGAGCGGCGGGTAATCGCCGGCGACGCGCAGCGGCAGCGGGCTGCCGGCCTTCGCCTGCCGCAAGGTCTCCGCCGAACCGGGCCCTTGGTCGTTCTCGTAATCGCGGCCGCACCAGTGCACCCGGGCGCCGGCGGCCTGGCCCGGCCAGATGTGGTAGGTGCCGCGGTACCAGAC
>Ga0335072_10016994_pt1 | contig 10302 bp, 7 predicted proteins | sample Lox_Sample_21_FD_206725 | JGI IMG/M metagenome (GOLD analysis project Ga0335072, IMG submission 206725) | Soil microbial communities from Loxahatchee National Wildlife Refuge, Florida, United States - Lox_Sample_2.1 | ecosystem: Environmental > Terrestrial > Soil > Wetlands | place: USA: Florida...
AACTTTGGGGTCAAGCTGCTCTTTCCAGCGGCTGGACCATTACGGGCGGCCAGCAGTGGAGCTTGGCCACCGAAACAAAGAAGGGCATGGATAACCGCACGGAAAATTTGCCGATGACCATCGATCCGCAGTACCAAGTGGGCTTTACATGGGCACGCCAGTACGGCTTCCGCGTCACGAAGAACTTTGGTGACAAGTTTTGGCTCGGAGTCTCCGCCGAAGGCCCGCAATCGACCATCACCGCAACCGGCCAGCCAACCTCCTTCCTTGTCGGATCCGCAGGTTCTGCCGGCGGATTGTACAATTCGGCCGATGGCACCGGTTATTCACTCAACAAGACTCCGGATTTTATCGTCAAGACCGTCTTTGAACCAGGTTTTGGCCACTACGAAATCTTCGGAATCGTGAGCGATTTTCGTGATCGCGTCTTTCCGTGCTCTGCTGCCATTACGGCAATCCCATTGCCCGCCACTTGCCCAGGCACAACTCCCTCTTCCGCAAACGCCTTCAATGACAGCCGCATTGGTGGTGGCATCGGCTTAAACATTCGCGTTCCAGTCGTGCCAAAGAAAGCCGATTTTGGCATTCACCTTATCGGCGGAGACGGCATCGGCCGTTACAGCTCGGCGCAGTTGCCTGACGTGACGGCCCGTCCGGATGGCACGCTCGCTCCGATTCGCGGCGCTGGCGCTCTCGGGACCTTCGAACTTCATCCGACTCCCAAACTCGACATCTACTTCAACTACGGCGTCGAGTACGCCGAGCGTACAGACTTCAACTTCACAAACGTCGCAGGAGCAAACGTCGCCGTTGGTTATGGTTCTCCCTTCTTCAATAACTCAGGCTGCGAAACACCTGCTCCGCTGCCTACGGGGGACTTCACGGCTGCTTCCGGCAGTTGCAGCGGCAACATCCGCAACATCCAGGAAGGAACCGTTGGTTTCTGGCATAAGATTTATCAGGGACCAAAAGGCGGCCTGCGCTGGGGCCTCCAATACTCCTACCTGACCCGCGATTCTTGGTCTGGCAACGACAACACTCCGACCGTCGCGGGAGTCAACGCCAAGGCCGTGGATAACATGCTGTTCACCTCTTTCCGCTACTACATCCCCTGATGGGGGATTGGTAGCGCTTCGTCCTCTACTTGGACGAAAAGGGGCAGTTCCTCACGGAGCTGCCCCTTTTCTTTCAGAGGTACTGCCTCGCGCTTCCCGTAAATTACAAAATTGCCGTTTTCATCTATAAGAAAAGGCGTGGCTTAGGTACGATTCAACAAACTCTGAATAGACTGTAACAATCCCGTAACACCCGAGAACGAGACTCCTTCCCTGGGCAAATACAAATTCTTCGTGTGGAGATGACGGATGAAAAGAATCGTTGGTATCCTTCTGGCTTGTCTCGGATTAGCTGTTGCCGTTTGGGCTCAGGGTACGCTTTCCATCACGGGCGCAGGCGCCACTTTCCCTTATCCGATCTATTCCAAGTGGTTCGATGAGTACCACAAAGTTCACTCGAACATTCAAATCAATTATCAAGCCATCGGCTCGGGCGGAGGAATTCGCCAAGTGACGGAAGGCACCGTCGATTTTGGCGCTTCCGACGGTCCCATGACGGACGAACAGTTAAAGACATACCAGGATAAGCACGGTTTCCCCATCCTCCACTTTCCGACCGTGCTCGGGGGCGTCGTTCCCACCTACAACATCCCCGGAGTCAACGCCGAATTGAAATTCACCCCAGAGGCCTTGGCTGGTATTTATCTCGGCACAATCACAAAATGGAATGACCCTGCTATCACAGGTCCGAATCCGGGAATTAACCTGCCCGGCAGCGATATCATCGTCGTTCATCGTTCCGATGGCAGCGGCACCACATACATCTGGACGGACTACCTCTCGAAGATCAGTTCGGCTTGGAAAGACAAAGTCGGAAAGTCAACTTCGGTCAATTGGCCGGTGGGCCTTGGAGGCCAGGGCAATCAGGGTGTTGCCGGGTTAGTCAAGCAAACGCCTGACTCGATTGGCTATGTCGAGCTCATTTACGCCATCCAGACGAAAATGCCGTACGGTATCGTTAAAAACGCAGCGGGCGTCTTCATCAAAGCGTCGCTCGAAAGCGTGACAGCTGCCGCTGCAGGGGCTGCCAGAGAAATGCCGGCCGACTTCCGCGTTTCCATCACCAACGCCCCAGGCAAGGAGGCCTATCCGATCTCCAGTTTTACTTGGCTGCTCGTTCCGTCCAAAATCTCCGACGCCGCCAAACGCGATGCTATCAAAGGATTCGTAAAATGGATGCTCGGCCCCGGGCAAAATTACACGGAGGCTCTTGCTTACGCCAAGCTGCCCAGGGCCGTCGTCGCTAAAGAACTGACCGCTCTCAACAAAGTCGAGTAACGTCTGGTCCGCAGGAAATGTCAACCGCCAGCACAACCGTTCCGGGCGCGGGCCCTATCGAGGGCTCGCGCTCCTTTTTGAGCCGTCTCCGCGACGGCGACGAAATCGCGCGTTTGATCACCTTTGTCTTTGCCGGCTCGGTTGTCCTTCTCACCGTCCTGTTGGTCTACGAACTTTGGATAGGTTCCGTTCTTCCACGTCATAAATTTGGCCTGGGTTTTTTTGTCACCAAAGTATGGGACCCCGTTTTCGATAATTTCGGCGCGCTTCCTTTTATCTACGGAACGGTTGTAACTTCCGCCGTCGCCCTTTTCATCGCCGTGCCCCTCGGCATCGGAGCCGCCATTTTTCTTGCCGAGCTGGCGCCTGCTCGTGTCTCCGACACCTTGGAATTCTTCATCGACTTGCTGGCCGCCGTTCCCAGCGTAATTTATGGTCTTCTGGGCATCTTCATCGTCGTCCCTCTCATGCGCGAGTATGTGGAACCTGCCCTCAAAGATTCCCTGGGTTTTCTTCCCCTCTTCAAGGGACCGGCCTATGGGATTGGTTTTCTCACCGCCGGCGTCGTTTTGGCCATCATGGTCATTCCTTACATCATTTCTGTCTCCCGCGAGATCCTTCTGTCGGTGCCGCGCGACCAGCGTGAAGCTGCTCTGGCTCTTGGCGCCACTCGATGGGAATCCACCTGGAAAGTCGTCGTTCCATTTGCCCGCACAGGCATCATGGGCTCTATCTTCCTGGCTCTGGCTCGCGCCCTCGGCGAAACTATGGCGGTCACCATGGTCATCGGCAATGCTCCCATCATCGCCGCATCTCTCTTTTCCCCGGGCAATTCGATTGCCTCCGTCATCGCCGCCCAATTCACCGAAGCCACCGGCGATCTCTATCTTCAGTCCCTCATTGAATTGGGTCTGGTGTTGTTTCTGCTCACCTTTGTGCTCAACGGCCTTGCCCGCATCTTGATCATTGTTACTTCTCAGCGCGGCAGCGGAATGGGGAACGCATGAACGCTCGCCTCCGTTGGCGCAAGTTCGTCAGCAATTTCATGCTCACTTTGACTGGCTGCTGCGCTCTTGTGGCCGTCTCCGTCCTTTTCTTGATTTTGGGTTATCTCGTCGTTCATGGCGGCGCCTCCATCAACTGGAACTTCTTCACGAAATTGCCAGCTCCCGTGGGAGAAACCGGCGGGGGCATGGCCAACGCCATAATTGGGAGCGCCAAGTTGCTCTTCCTCGCCACTCTTTTTGGAGTTCCGGTTGGATTTCTAGGGGCGATCTATCTGGCCGAGTTTAGCGGCAACAAGGTAGCCTTCGTCGTGCGTTACTCGGCGGACTTGCTCAACGGAGCCCCGTCCATCGTGATCGGCATCTTCGCCTATAGCCTCGTGGTCAAGCCTTTCGGGCATTTCTCGACGTTCGCGGGTGGGGTTGCCCTCGGCATAATGATGATTCCAATTACTTTGCGCAGCACGGAAGAATTCCTACTGGGTGTGCCTCGCAATTTACGCGAGGGCGCCATGGCTCTCGGCGCCAGTAAGTGGAAAACTATCGCCACAGTTATTGTTCCGGCGGCTTACCGCGGTATTCTCACGGCGATTCTTCTAGCGTTCGCGCGCGTTGCCGGCGAAACTGCCCCGCTCCTTTTCACGGCCTTGGGCAACGAATTTTGGAGCCAGGGGTTCAATCATCCTACGGCTTCGCTTCCGGTTATGATATATCACTATGCTCTCTCGCCGTACGACGACTGGCATCGGCAGGCGTGGGCTGCAGGTCTTGTCCTGCTGGCCTTGATCTTGATCATCAATATCGTTGCTCGGGCGATTTTGTCCCGTGGCATATCGGCTCCGAGGTAGTAATTTATGAACGCTTCTGTGAGGCAAGCTGTGTCGGTCAATATAAATCCCCCAGCAACGACCTCCGCAAACCGCGAAACTGCGGCGCCCGCGGATATGCGCATGACCGTTTCCAAGGTCAATTTCTGGTACGGCAGCAAACAAACCCTCTTCGACATCAATCTCGGCATCGCCACAAACAAGGTCACTGCGCTCATCGGTCCTTCCGGCTGTGGCAAATCCACTCTCTTACGCACGCTCGACCGCATGCACGAAACCGTGCGCCACTCTCGCCTTGAAGGCGAAATCCTTCTGGATGGCAAGAACATCCTCGCCCAGGACGTCACGCTCCTCCGTCGACGAGTCGGCATGGTTTTCCAGCGTCCCAACCCTTTTCCCAAATCCATTTTCGAAAACGTCGCCTACGGCCTGCGCATCAATGGCTCCAAAGTCCCCATGGCCGAAGCTGTCGAGAAAAGCCTCCGCCACGGCGCCTTGTGGGACGAAGTAAAAGACCATCTTCACAAATCCGCCTACGAACTCTCCGGCGGCCAGCAGCAGCGCCTCTGCATCGCCCGCGCCCTCGCTGTCGAGCCGGAGGTCCTGCTTCTCGATGAGCCGTGTTCCGCCCTGGACCCCATTAGCACCGCTAAAATCGAAGAGTTGCTCGTTCAGCTCAAGGATCTTTGTACTATCGTCACTGTCACGCACAACATGCAGCAGGCCGCCCGCATCAGCGATTTCACTGCCTTCCTCCTCAACGGGCAGCTTATCGAGTTCAATCCCACGCCCCACCTCTTTACCACGCCGGCTGACCCACGCACGGAGGCGTACATCACCGGCCGCTTTGGCTGATGCGCTGAGGCAAGAAACGTTCACGATATTCGATCCGATTTCGTCGCCTGAGGGGAATTAGTTCATGGAACGCCACTTCGAAAAAGACCTGAACGAGTTGAAAGAGCGCCTCTTGTGGATGGGCAGCCTCGCCGAGCGCGCCGTTCACCAGGCTGTCCATGCCGTGCTCGAAGCCGATGAACTGCTTGCCAAGCGCGTTCTCGACGAAGAAGATGCCATCAACGAGCTACAAATGGAGATCGACGATCGCGTCGTTCAGCTTCTGGCGCTCCATCAATTGATGGCCATCGATCTGCGCTTCGTCCTCGCCGTTTCCCGTATCAACAACGATCTCGAACGCATCGGCGACCAAGCCGTCAACATCGCGCAGTCCGCCACGCGCATTCTCCGCCATCCCCGCGTCAAGCCCTACGTGGACCTGCCGCGCATGAGCGAGCTTGCCGAAGAAATGGTCCGCAACGCCCTCAACGCCGTCGTTCGCCGCGACGTAGAATTGGCCCAAAAAGTCCTCGCGACCGATGACCAAGTCGACCACTTCCGCGACCAAATCTTCCGTGAACTGCTCACTTATATGATGGGCGATTCCAGCGTGGTCTTCCCCGCTTTCGAGCTGATCCTCGTCGCCAAAAACCTCGAGCGCATCGGCGACCACGCCACCAACATCGCCGAGGACGTTATTTACATCGTCCAAGGCCAGGACGTGCGCCACCCCACCGTGGACCGTCGCTAATCTCAGTTTCTTCACTCCGCCTTCCGACATTCCGTGTGGGCGCGCTATCTCTTGCCCCACTTCCTTTCGTCCTCAGTCTTATCGAGCGCCGCGCCATTCGGATAGCGAGTCAGTACCACCACCAAAAATGTTCTGTGCTTCCCTCCGGGTGGAGCTCGAGTTTGTCGCAGGAAGATTGTGGACTGCGGAAGCCTCCGCTGCCGCCTTTCTGTTTATGGAGCTTGCGATAGCTGAATTACCGCCAACCTTTCGGCAATTATCAACTCCAGATCGCAACCAGCTGCTCCTTGCACCGCTCATTCCTGCGCTATGTTGCGTGAACTTCTAAGTCTTGTAGAATCAGCCTTTACAAGGAGGCCCATAAATCATAAGTGTTGATTCTAATAGACTTACTGAAAAGCTAAACTGTTTAGAATGAGTGTTTACAAGAAATTGAGGAGGGAGGCGGACCGATTATTGTTAACCGCCAATCCGCCCTAACCCGAACTTTGCTGAATCTTTCCCGGCCCGCGGTGCTCACGCCTGAATTGCATCAAGGACCACCAAAGCCAAAGCACGATCACTCCGCAAACCAAGCTGAGGACGTCCCCAAGGGTTCGGTCCCAAGTCCTGAGGAACCGCACACGAATTTGCGATTCGCCGGCCGGCACCGGTACCAGCATCTGTTCGAAGTCTTCGCCGTTCAGGGGCTTAACGACAGCGCCGTTCACCTTTACTTGCCAGGCGGGATAATTCAGGAGCCGCAGCCCAAGCGCGAACGGCTCTTTGGTATCCACTGTCACTTCTTTGTCCTCCGGCGCCCAGTGTTCCACATGCACCGTCGGAGCCGTATCTGGTCCAGGCGTGGAATCCGTATCCATCACTTGTACCTCCGGGGCTTTTCCCAAGGGCACGTTAGTGTGGTCGTCTCCCGCAGGATCATATTCGTCCGTGCCGTCGAATCCTTCTCCATGCGCGATCTCTTGGCGCAAAAACGAGATGTCGTCCTTATTCCACCAGCCCTCGTGGACAAGCGCCGGGCCGACGGAACCGATAAGGGCGAACGTCACGATCACCCAAGCCCACCCCCAGCGCTTTCCTGCCATTACGCTGCCGAGAAAGAGCGCAAACGGCACGGCTAGAATCGCCAGCCAGCGCCATGGGAATTGCACGAAGCGCAACTTGGGAAGCAGTTCCCAGAGAATGAAACTGAAGCGGAACATAAGCAAGCTGGCGAACGCGGCGAGGAACAGTAGAACTCGCCACATTCCGCGATTCAGAGCGCCTTCGCGACTCTGCTCCTTTCCTTGGGCTCGCAGAGCCGCCAACCCGGTCAAGACCATGACTAAGACCGCGATGCCGGAAACGATCCAATTAAAGAGCGTGTGCTCCGGATCATTAGTCGCCGTAAAAAGGAAGTTTTCAGAGGGATGCAAACCGGGCGAGAGCGCTTGCGCGATGTTCACCCAGCGTTGCTCGTAAGCCGCTGGCACGAGGTAGAATCCAGTGAGTCCTAACCCCAGCGCCAAACCGGCTGCTCCGTGCACCAAAGGCTGCCAGGACTTCCACGTCAGCGCCGCGAAACCAAAAAGCGCAGCGGAACTATAACAGGCAATCACGCCCGCCGGCGCGTTGGAAAGCCAGATCACGGCGAGCACAGCGGCAAAGCACACCACCTCCCGCCGCACGGACCATCCCGGCGGCTCCTCCGGGTCCTTGCGCAACTCGCAGATTTGCAACGCCACAAGAATCAGCAACGGAAAAAATGCATTCGCCAGCAGTTCGGCGAAATCGCTGCGTATGTAAACGATCACCAGCGCGTAGGGATTCGCCACATAGCACGCCACGCAAAATAGTGCGGCTCGTTTTGGCAAAGCGCGTCGCGCCAGCAAGAATGCGCTCAATCCTGAAAACGTTTGTACCAGCGCGATGAAAACAGCCGGCACTGCGTTCCACGGCACGACAAAACCCAGAGCGGCCCCGAGCATCCAAGAAAAAGGCGGATAAAAGATAAATCTCGGTTCGCCGTAACCGCGATTCGCCCACTCCGTCCATCTCGGATAAAGAGTCCCCTGCTTCAACTGCGCGGCAGCGTCCAGCCAGGAAGAAGCGTGAAAGAGAAAATCATGCCCAGTGGCGTTGCCCATCCAGAAAAACGGCGAAACAATCGCCAGCGAAATCAGAGCGGAAATGAAAATGGCGGGAAACCAGCCGCGAAGCCGAGCGGTAGAACGCGCTGGATTCTGAAGTTCAGCGAAGGATGTCATCTGGTGTTCATGCTATTGTAACCAGGAAATAAACTGTCAAGCGAGCTTCCTCCTTCCGTCTGTTCCCGCGCCATGGAGTTGAGCGATAATACACGCTCTTATGAGCACGCCCAGCACAGCACCCGCGCCCATCATCGAGGCGCGCAAGCTCGAAAAATTTTATCCCCAGCCGGATGGCGGCCGCATTCAGGTGATTGCGCCCACGGATCTCGCCATCTACCCTGGACAAATCATCGCCATGCTGGGCGCCTCCGGATGCGGAAAATCCACGCTGCTTCGCATGCTGACGGGACTATCGCCGGCCAGCGGCGGCGGCGTCTTCTGGCATGGCGAGCCCGTGAACAACGGTTGCCCCAACGTTTCGATCGTTTTTCAAAGCTTCGCGCTGTTCCCTTGGCTGACCGTTCTCGAAAACGTGGAAGCTCCTCTCGAAGCCCGCGGCATGGTTCCCATCGAGCGCCACAAACGCGCCCTCCGCATCATCGACGCCGTCGGCCTAGATGGATTCGAGTCGGCATATCCCAAGGAGCTTTCGGGCGGCATGAAACAGCGCGTCGGCGTCGCCCGCGCTCTCGTCGTCGAGCCGGAAGTTCTTTTCATGGACGAGCCGTTTTCCGCGCTCGATGTGCTCACCGCCGAAACGCTGCGCGGCGAGCTTCTCGAACTCTGGATCGAGCACAAAATTCCCACTCGCGCCATTTTCATTGTCACGCACAATATCGAGGAAGCCGTCGTCCTCGCCGATCGCATTGTCGTTCTGGGCCGCAATCCCGCCCACATCCACGCCGATTTCTCCGTGGACATGCCACATCCTCGCGACCGGAAGTCCTCTAATTTCGTCGAGCTTGTCGACGAGATTTATCGCGTCCTCACGCGTCCGGACCACGAACACGACGCGGCCCCGCCGAAATCCCCCGCCCCCGGCAAGCAGCTCTTACGCAAAGCAATCATGCTCCCGCACACGCGCCCCGGCGGAATGGCCGGGCTGCTCGAGATTCTGATGGACCAGGGCGGCCGCGCCGATCTCCACAAACTCGCCGATGAGCTCAGCCTCGAGGTCGACGCTCTCCTCCCCACCGTGGACACCGCCGTTCTGCTCGGCATGCTGCGCCTCGAAGAGGGCGACGCGATCATTACTGCGGAGGGCCAGGCCTTCGCGCAGGCGGACATTCAGGCCCGCAAAGCCATCTTTCGCAAAGCCGCTCTCGCGAATATTCCGCTGCTGGCACAGATGCAAAATGCCCTCAAAGCAAAATCGGACCGCACACTCTCCGACGATTTTTTCCGCGACCTCCTCGACGAACATTTCAGCGAAGACGAGTCGCGCCGGCAACTGGAAACCGCCATCCAGTGGGGACGCTACGCAGAGATTTTCGATTATGACGCCGCGACGGGCAAGCTGACTCTCACCGAGGCCTGATCCACCCGTGCCAACTTCCACGATCGCGGCGAACAGCGCTACCCCCATCCCCCCGGCAATCCGCCGGCCCGCGGGTTCGCGCTGGTCTTGGGCTTTTCTAATCGATATTGCCGTTTTTCTTTTTGTCTTTGCCGCAATCTATGGTGTCTACGCCATTGGCCACACCTGGCTCGGACCTGTCCCCGCTCAGGTTGAAATTTCGCAAAGTCCGCGCTCGCTGCCGCTTTACGCGTTCTATTCGCTCGTGCGCATCAGCGTGGCCTACGCGTTAAGTCTGGTTTTCGCGCTTGCTTATGGCTATCTTGCCGCCAGCTCCAAGGCGGCCGAGGTCGTTCTCGTTCCGCTGCTCGATATCCTGCAGTCCATTCCTGTCCTTAGTTTTCTTCCTGGCGTGATGCTGGCGATGGTTGCGCTCTTTCCGCGCAGCCAGATTGGCATCGAACTCGGCTCGATCATCCTTATCTTCACCGGACAGGTTTGGAACATCGCTTTTAGTTTTTATTCTTCGCTGAAGAGCATCCCGCGCGAGTTGAGAGAGGCGGCCATCATTTACCGTTTCGGCCGCTGGCAAAAATTCGTTGAGCTGGACTTGCCGTACTCGACGATCGGCCTCGTGTGGAACTCGATGATGTCCGTCGCCGGCGGCTGGTTCTTTCTGATGGCTTGCGAAATGTTTGTTCTGGGCAGCCGTGATTTCCGGCTCCCGGGACTCGGCTCGTTTCTCCAAACCGCCGCCAGCCACGGCAATACACGCGCCATTCTTTGGGGCCTCGCCGCGATGGTCACTGTTATTGTTCTGCTGGATCAACTCATCTGGCGGCCGGTCA
>Ga0335072_10016995_pt1 | contig 10302 bp, 10 predicted proteins | sample Lox_Sample_21_FD_206725 | JGI IMG/M metagenome (GOLD analysis project Ga0335072, IMG submission 206725) | Soil microbial communities from Loxahatchee National Wildlife Refuge, Florida, United States - Lox_Sample_2.1 | ecosystem: Environmental > Terrestrial > Soil > Wetlands | place: USA...
GGCGAGCGCACCCGCTCGAGGTCGACGACGCCGGGGCGCGGCTGGCCGTAGAACTCGCCGATGTACTGAACGCGCCCGTCGCCCCGGAGCGGCACCCCGAGCGGCGCGACCAGCGGCGCGAACGTCGACATCCGGGTGAGATGCACGTGATGGTGGGAGTCGACGTGCGTCGGCTCGGAGCCGGTCAGTTCGCGGAAGCGCTCGAGCTGCGCGGCGAACGTGCGGGCGGCGTGCCCGGGCTCGTCGATCTGCGGTCCGTCCTCGACGTAGTGGAGCCCCACCGACAGCCCCGGGTGCTCGCGCATGAGCCGGGCGGCGTCGGCGGCCGCGGCCCGGTCGATCATCAGGCTCGTGCTGGTGAGGATGCCGTTGACGTGCGCTTCGATGATGCCCTGGTTGACGCCGGCGGCGAGGCCGAAGTCGTCCGCATTGACGATCAGGCGGCGCATGTCGAGTGAGCCCGCTAGCCCCGGGGCCCGGCGAGCAGTGGTTGCAGCGACGGCGTGCACGCGCAGGCGGCGCCCCGCAGGCGCGCGAGTCCGAGCAGATCCTCGATCGTCTGGAGCACCGAGTAGTGGTCAGCCGGGTTGGCCAGGCGCGCCCCGGCCCTTGCGCCGGGTCCCGCCACGATCGTGACTATATGGCCGCCCGAGGCCAGGCGGCAGCACGCCGCGTCGCTCGACCCTTCATCCCAGGTCAGGAACAAGAGCCCGTCCGGTCCGAGCGACTGCAACAGCGACGGGATCAGCCTCGACAGGAACCGGTCGCCGGTCGCGACCGAGCAGTCGTGCATGTCGTCGCACAGGTTCGGGCTGATCCACAGGAACCTCGGCAGCGCCCCGTCGCGCTCGTCGGCGTACAGGCGGCTGAGCGAAACGATGTGGTCGCACCGCGCGCGGTTCGCCGTAACCCGCGTGTAGTACGCGAACGGGTCGTGCTTCTTGGCGTACTCGCCCGCGCTGGCGCCGGTGAAGCACGGGCTCGGCAGGTCCTGCATGTAGGCCCTCCACGACGACCGCGCGCCCTCGAGCTGGTCGACGATGCTGGTGGCGGCGACCGAGCAGTCGGTGCAGTCGCTGTCGATCCCGAACGTCGAGCCGCCCGTCAGCGCGAGGTAGTTCGGGAGCGACGGGTGGGTGATCGCGTACATGCCGGTCGCGAGCGCATACCTGCGGGCGAGCGCGTTGATGTAGGGGGCCGACCGCGATCCGATGATCCCGCCGTACTCCTCGTTCTCCATCAGGATCACCGCGATGTGGGCGGGGGGGCCGGACGCGAGATGCGCGACGGGGGAGGGGTGGCGCTGGACGTGGAGCGTCGCGCTGGGCGACGCGTTACTCCCGCCGCACGCCGCGAGCAGCACGATCGCTACGGCGCAGGCTGGCAGCGCTCGCGCGTGCAGGTGGCACAGCGGACGTGGCATCGGGGCAATTCTGGCGATCGAGGTCGAGCTCGTAGGTCTGGCCGACGAGGTCGACGCCGAAGCTGTGGTGAGGACCCTCTCCGACCAACTCGAAACCGCGCTCGAGATAGAGGCGGCGAGCCGCGGCGAGCGGATGGTTGGTCCACAGCCGCACCCGCTCGTAGCCGGCGGCGCGCGCGAACTCGAGGCAGGTACCGATCAGCCGGCGCCCGAGGTCCTGGCCGCGCGCGCCGGGGTGGACGAGCAGGATCCGCAGCAGCGCCGTGCCCTCGTGGTCCGGGTCGGCCACGCAGAAGATGCAGCCGACGCGCCGTCCGTCGAGGTCGGCGATCCACGCGGCCTCGCGGTCGGGGTCGCGCCCGGCGGCGTAGTCGGCGACGATTCTGGCCACGAGCGCCTCGAAGCTCGTATCCCAGCCGAATTCGCTCGAGTAGACCTCGCCGTGGGCCATCACGACCCAGCCGAGGTCACCGGGCTCGCCGAGCGGGCGGATCGTCACTGAAACAGTCGTTTCAGTAGCTTACACTAGCCGCCGATGTCCGCAACCGCGCCCGCCACCTCGCCACGACGCCGCGAGCTGCTCGAGCTCGCGTACGCGTACGTGCTCGAGCACGGCGTGGCCGACCTGTCGCTGCGCCCGCTTGCGGCCGCCGTCGGCTCGAGTCCGCGCGTGCTGCTGTTCCTGTTCGGCAGCAAGGCGGAGCTCGTGCAAGCTCTGCTCGCGCGAGCCCGAGAGGACGAGCTCGAGTTGCTGCGCCGCGCGCGTGCGGCGGGCGACGCCGAAGGAGGCGACCTGCTCACGGTCGCCTCCGAGCTGTGGGCGTGGCTCGCCGCCGAGGAGCGCCGGGGGCTCCTGACCCTCTGGGTGGAGGGTTACGCGCGTTCGCTGATCGACGCCGACGGTCCGTGGGCCGGCTTTGCCGCCGCGACCGTCGCGGACTGGCTGAACGTTCTCGCGCAGGCCGGCTCCGGCGAGGTCGGCGAGGTCGAGCCGACGCTCGTCCTCGCCGTCCTGCGTGGCGCGCTGCTCGACCTGCTCGCGACCGGCGAGGCCGAGCGGACCACGGCCGCCGTGAACCGGCAGCTGGCGCTGATGCGCGGCCGCCGCCGAACCTAGTCCCGCATCAACGGGTCGAGGTACAGGTTGTAGACCTGGAACTCCTTGGGCCCGTCTGCCGTCAGCGTGACCTGCATGAGCTGCCAGCCCGCGGTCGTGCTCGGGTCGAGGTCGGCGGGGGCCGACAGGGACCAGGCGCCGGCGACACCGGCGCTGCCGGTGGTCTTGAACTTCCCGGTCTGGAGCGGGGCGTCCGCGGTGCTCGTCCCGGCGTAGGACACCGAGAAGCCGACGTCGCCGCCGTTCGAGCCCGAGGCGTTGCGGATCATCATCCGTGCGGTCGGGTACGCGGACGTCAGGCACACGGTCGGGCTGACCGCCTTCGAGCCGCGCGGCAGGTCGAGCACCGACCCCCGGGTGCCGTCCTCTAGCGTGGTGGTGACGATCTTCGCGCCGCCGGTGAGGGTCCACCCGGCGCCCGCAAAGTCGTCGGCAGCCTCGCCGGGGGCCAGCGCGTACCAGTGGCTGTCGCCCCAGGTCAGAAACGGCTGCGTCAGCAGCGGATTCGTGCAGGACGCCGTGGTGGCCGCCGCGCTCTGCGCGAGCGCCTGGGCGGGAACAGCGCCGAATGCGGCGACGGCTGCCCCGATGCCGATGCCGCGGAACAGAGATTGCTTCATGTATCGACCTTCCGTGGTTTCTTTGTTCGGACGAGGTGCCTCACTTCCGTGTGAGGTGTGTACTTCGATCCCGGTCCCGTCCGTGTTCAGCTGATGTAGGGAGTGATCGTCCACCAGGGCCGATCTGCAGCATTCGCGGGCCCCACCGTGGACGCATATTCGGAATCCGAATGATCGTCCGCTCCGCGCGGCTTCGTTAAGAGTCCCTCACGCCGGCGCCGATATCGCGCAGGATGTCGATCGAGCCGACGATTGAAGAGCAGTCGCTGCTCGCTGCCCGCTTGCAGACTCGCCAATCGGGCATGTCCAAGCGCGAGCGGCTGGCAACGGCCACGACCACGACGGCGTTCGCCGCGGCCCTGGCAGCGCTCTGGGTCACCAATCCGCCGCACGGTCTCCCGGTCGTCCAGACCGTCGTGTGCGTGCTAGTGCTCGCGCTGGCCACGAGGATCGAGTTCGACACGCCGTTCGGCTTCACGGTCCCGACCCAGCTTGCGTTCGTGCCGCTGGCGTTCGCCGTCCCGCTCGCGATCGTGCCGCTCGCGGTCATCGCGGCGCTCTCGATCCACCGGCTCGAGCGGGTCATGCGGGGAGAGCTCCCCCCGAGCCGCCTTCTCCGCGCCATCCCCAACGCGTGGTTCGCGATCGGACCCGTCGCAGTGTTCGCGATCGCCAACGTCGAGCCGCGCCACGCCGGCCCGGCCCTGCTGATCGCCGCGCTCGTCGCCGAATGCGTCCTCGACTTCGCCGCCGCGAATGTGTATGACGCGATCACGCGCCCGGGGAGCTTGAGCGCTCACCTCCGCGAGGGTTGCGGGGTGTACGCCATCGACGCGGCGCTGTCCGGCGTCGGGCTCGTCATCGCCCAGGACATCAACCATGCCCCGGCGGAGGTGCTGTTCCTCGTGCCGTTGCTCGGACTGTTCGCGGTATTCGCCCACGAGCGCAATCACCGCCTCCGCGGGCTGCTGGAGCTCAACAGCGCTTACCGCGGCACCGCGCTCGTGCTGAGCGACGTCGTCGAGTCAGACGATCACTACACCGGCCAGCACTCCAGAAGCGTGGTCGAGCTTGCGCTCATGCTCGCCTCGGACCTCGAGTTGAGCGACGAGCGCAGGCGAAACCTGGAGTTCGCCGCGCTGCTCCACGACGTCGGCAAGATCGCGATCCCGAAGGAGATCGTGAACAAGCCGGGGAAGCTCGACCCGGACGAGTGGACGATCATCAAGACGCACACGCTCGAGGGCGAGAAGATGCTCTCGCAGGTCGGAGGATTCATGCGTGAGGTCGGCATCCTCGTCCGCTCCCACCACGAGCGGTGGGACGGCCACGGCTATCCCGACGGTCTCGCCGGCGAGCAGATCCCGCTCGAGGCGCGCATCATCGCGTGCTGCGACAGCTGGAACGCGATGCGGACCGATCGCATCTACCGCCGGGCGCTGTCGCTCGAGGTCGCGCTCGACGAGCTGACCGGCAACGCGGGGACCCAGTTCGATCCGCGCCTGGTCGAGGCGCTGCTCCCGATCATCGCGCGGACCGAAGGTGCGCCGGCGGTCGCACCGGTGGTGGAGCGCCTCGAGCCGCGCGCACCGGCGCCGGCGCCGCTGCCGCGACCGGTCACGCCCTGACCGGGGCGGACAGCTCGACCGGCCCGGCTAGACGCGGAGCGCCTCGGTCGGGCTGAGCCTCGCGGCCTTCATCGCCGGATAGACCCCGGCGAGCACGCCGATCACGAGGCCGGCGGCCGGCGCGGCAATCAGCGCGTACAGCGGCACGACGAATGGCTCCTTCTGCGCCACCGCGTAGGCCTCGGTGGCGCCGGCGCCGAGGGCCAGGCCGGCGAGCCCGCCGAGCGCCGCGAGCAACGCCGACTCGGCCAGGAACTGGGTGCTGATGTGGCGACGGGTGGCGCCCAGCGCGCGGCGCAGTCCGATCTCGCCTCGGCGCTCGAGCACCGAGATCACCATGATGTTCGCGATTCCGATCGCGCCGACGAGCAGCGCCACCGCGCCGAGCCCGAGCAGGAGCGTCGTGAACTGACCCTTGGCGGCGGCACGAGCCTCGAGCGCGTCCGACGGACGGCTCACCTGGACGCCGCTCGCGTCCTGGGGGTCCGCGGTGGGGGCGAGCAGGTTCGAGACCGGGGTGACGTCGTTGACGTTGGCGCGCACGTAGATCTCGGACGGATTCGGCTGGGTCTGGAACAGCCGCTCCGCCACCGGGAGCGAGATGAACACCGTGGTGTCGATCGACGAATCCAGCAGCGCCGGCTTCAGGATCCCGATCACGTTGAACCAGGTGTTACCGAGGTACACCTCGACGTGCCCGCCGACGTGTTCGATCTGGAGGATGCTCGCGGCCTGTGCGCCGAGCACGACCTCGGGGTAGCGGGCCGCGACGGCGTCGAGGAACTGCCCGGACGCCATCGACGTGCCGACGACCTGGGGCAGGTTGTCGCCGGCGGCGTCGACACCGATGCCGCCGGTCTCCTGCGAGGGCACGAACGGCGTGCGCAGCACGATCGCGTTCGAGACCTGGTAGACGGCTGCGTCGTTGTCGACGTTCTGCATGTGCTCGATCATCGCGACCGACGTGTCGGGGAGAACCTCGTTGTTGCCCTCGAAGTTCTGCCCGGGGGTGACCGTCAGCAGGTTGGTCCCGAGCTTGTCGATCGTCGCGAGCAGGTTCGCCTGGCTCGAGGCCGACACGCCGACGACTGCGACCATCGCGCCGATGCCGATCGCGATCCCGAGCGCTGAGAGCGCCGCTCGCAACTTCCGGGTCCGCAGACCCTGAAGGGCAACGCCGATCAACTCGCGCGCCGGCAGGCGCGCGGCTTCGAAACGGTCGCGTTCCGGCAGCGTGGCGGTGGCCGTGCTCATTCGCGGTCGTCCTCCACGACCTCGCCGTCGCGCATCTGGAGGCGGCGGGGAAACGATGCGGCGATGTTCTGATCGTGGGTGATCAGCACCAGCGTGGCGCCGTCCGTGGCGAGTTCGTGGAGCAGGGAAATGACACCCGCGCCCGACTTCGAGTCGAGGTTGCCGGTCGGCTCATCCGCCAGGATGATTCCGGGGCGCTTGGCCAGGGCGCGCGCGATCGCGACGCGCTGTCGCTCGCCCCCGGAGAGCTGCGGCGGCCGGTGGGTGAGGCGGTGGCCAAGGCCGACGCGCTCGAGCGCGGCCCGCGCCGCTTCCCGCCGCTCGCGTGAACGGACGCCGGTGTACAGCAGTCCGGTGGCGACGTTGTCGACCGCGGTCAGCGTGTCCTGGAGATGGAACGTCTGGAATACGAAGCCGATCTCGTGGGCGCGCAGCCCGGCCAGCTCGCGGTCCGAGGCCTTGGCGACGTCCCGCCCGTCGATCCGGACCTCGCCGCTGCTGGGACGCTCGAGCGTGCCGAGGATCGTCAGCATCGTCGTCTTTCCCGACCCCGAGGGACCGACCACCGCGACGCGATCGCCGGTCGGAATGTCGACGGTAACGTCCCGCAGCGCCGCGACGCCGCCCGGATATTCCTTGTCGACCCGATCGAGCGCGAGCATCCGGCCACTAGCCCTGGGAGTCGGTCACCTGGAGCCCCTGGTAGACCCCGGGGCCGGAGATCTGGACGTCACCGGCGGCGAAAAGCCCGGTGGTGACCGCGATCAGGTGATGGGGCGGGGCGGCCTCCTGCACCGCGTAGTTCCCGCCGCCCGTCGCGAGCAGTGCCGTCACCGGCACCGACAGCACGCCCGTCGCCTTCTGCTGGACGAAGTTCACGCTGACCGCCGCCTCGTCGAGCCCGGCGCCGCTGATGTGGCCGTCGAGCGTGATCGTCACCGGGATCGTCGAGGACGAGCTGTTCCCGTTGCCGTTCCCGTTGCCATTGCCGCCACCGCTCCCGCCGCCGCTCCCGTTGCCGCTGCCGCTGCCATTGTCGCTCGAGCTCTGAGCCACCGGGCTGACCGCGGTGATCTTCCCGTTGACGAGGTTGCCGCTCGGCATCTCGACCGTGACGTGCTCGCCGACGACCGCCTCGCTCTGGACCGAGGCCGACAGGTCGACGGTCGCGACGAGCTGGGTGGAGGTCGTCTGGAGGATCGCGGTGGCGCTCCCGCCGCTCGACCCGGAGCCACTGCCGGATCCCGAGCCACTGCCGGATCCCGAGCCGCTGCCGGATCCCGAGCCGCTGCCGGATCCGGAGCCGCTGCCCGATCCCGAGCCGCTGCCCGATCCCGAGCCGCTGCCCGATCCCGAGTGCCCGCCGCCGCCCGAGTTGCCGCCGCCGCTGCCGCTGCCGGGCGAGGAGCCGTGCTCGTTCTTCAACTGCTGAGTCTCGGCCTTGAGCAGCGCCAGCAGCGCGGCGATCTGTTCCTGCTTGCTGACGCCTTTGGACTTCTTGCAGTTGTTGGGGTGAGTTGTCGAATCGTGCGCGCCGCTCTTCGATTGCGTTGTGCTCGGGTTCGTCGAGGTGGTGGGCGTCGTGCTATTGGTCGTCGAAGGACAGGTGGGGGTCTTTGCCTTCTTGTGCGGAGACTTCGCGTCCGAAGCCGTGTGGGGCACCTGATAGTCGACGAATTCGGGCGCCGGCGGATCAACTGTGGCGCTCGCGCTCGTGCCTCCGGTCGAACCGAGCGTGCCGTCGACGGTCGTCACGATCTGGTCGCCGGGGAGGAACACGATCTGCCCGAGCGTCAGCGTGCCGGTCTCGGTCTCGCCGAGCGACTCCTGGAGCAGGTCGACGCCCTCGGTGGTGGCGTCCTGCCAGACGTCGTCGACCGTGATGTTGGCCGCGTTGAAGCCGAGCCTGACCAGGTTGCGGTTGAGTTGCTCGATGTCGGCGCCGTCGCTGTCGGAGGGGCCGAGGTCGCGATAGGCGGGGGTGGTCCCGTTCATCAGAAGCACCGGGTCGCCGTCGACCTTATACAGCGTTCCCCCGGCCTTGATCACCTGCCCGACCTGCGGAAGCCACGTGATCGTCCCGGTCAGCCGGTTGTAGACGGTCTGCGGGCTGTTGTAGCTCAGCGTCCCCGACTCGGTGTCGGTCTCGACGAGGTTCCGCCGCTTCACGGTCGTGGCTCCGGTCGCCGTGCTGCCGGTGCTGCCCGACGCGCTCGGAGACGACGAGCCCGAGTTCTCGACGATGACGACCACGACCGCCGCGCCGATGATGAGGGCCATCCCGGCCAGCAGGCGGACGCGCCAGTGTCTCATCCGGTCGCTCATCCGGGGATGCTCAGTCTTCGGCCGTTCCCGCCACCGCAGCGGGCCACTGCCTGCCGGAAGGCGGGCGAGGACGGGTTGAGGCCGGCGGGCAGGTGCGACGGCGCCTTCGGGCCGGCGCCGGTCGAGAACGTGGGGTCCGGGAAGCTCGGCACGCCGTGCCTGCGCATGCACGCGGCGAAATCGAGCGCCTGTTGCTTCTGCTTCGCGGTCAGCGGCGGTGGCGGGCCGCCGCCGCCGGGTAGCAGCTTCGCGCAGGCCTTCGCGGCGGTCTCGAACGCCGGCCCGCTGAACGTGATGCCGTCGGCGACGACCGTCCCGGTGCCCGGAGTCGTCGCGAGCGACATGCCGCCGTTCATGGGATCGGGGAAGTTCTTGATCCCGTGCGAGTGCATGCACCGCGACAGCGCGAGCGCCGAGTCGTCGTTCGGGTTCGTCGCCGCCGCCGGGTTGTATCCGGCGCTCGCGCCGCAGGCGGCGAGCGCCATCGCGCAGCCTACGGCGGCAACCCCGATGACCATCAGCTGCGAAATGTGCATGCCCTAGCTCCCTCTGCTCGCTGGATCGTAAGCCGCAGGGTGTTGTACGCAGCGGGCAGTAACAGGGTCGTAACGCTGTTATGGCGCTGTTATGCCGGCTGCGGCATTCTGGACTGGCAGACGCCGGCGCGGGCCGCGGTCCCGCCCGGCTCTGCCCAACAAGGAAAGGGTCTGGTAGCGGAGCGAGCGATGAGGGTGTTGGTGGTCGAGGATCATCCGAGGCTCGCCGAGACCGTGGCGACGGTTCTGCGCCGCGAGGGCATGGCTGTCGACGTCGCCTTCGACGGGCGTGAAGCGCTCGGGCGAGTGGCGCTCGCCGACTACGACGTGGTCGTGCTCGATCGGGACCTCCCCGGCGTCCACGGCGACGAGGTCTGCCGGGCGATGGTGGCCGATGGGCGCCCGAGCCGCGTGTTGATGCTTACCGCGGCCGGCACGCTCGAGGATCGCGTCGCCGGCCTCGGCATCGGCGCCGACGACTACCTGCCCAAGCCGTTCCACCTGGCCGAGCTGGTCGCCCGGGTCCGCGCGCTGTCACGGCGCTCGCGTCCGGCGCTCGCCCCGACGCTCGTCCACGGCGACCTCGAGCTCGATTCCGCCCGGCGCCGCGTCACGAGAGCCGGCCGGCTCCTCGCCCTCAGCCCGAAGGAGTTCGCGGTGCTCGAACTGCTGCTCGGCGCCGACGGGGCCGTCGTCTCGAGCGAGCAGATGCTCGAGCGGGCCTGGGACGACGCGGTCGACCCGTTTACGAACACGATCCGCATGACGGTGAGCCGGCTGCGGGCCAAGCTCGGGGATCCGCCGGTGATCGAAACCGTGACCCCGGTCGGCTACCGGATCGGAGGCTCGTGATCACGGGGCGGCGCCGAGGGGCCGGCCTGGCCGCCCGCCTGCGCCAGCCGCGGACCACCGTCCGCTGGCGGCTGACGCTCCTGTACGGCGGCCTGTTCCTCGTTTGCGGAGCCGCCCTGCTCGCGATCACATACACGCTGGTCGAACACGCCACCGTCACGAACACCCCGTTCAACTTCGGGATTCAGGCGGCAGGCGCCGCCGGGCCGGGCACGTATGTTCCAGCCCGCCGGTCGCCCGGGGCGCTCCCCCGAAAGAGCTTCGTACGGACGCCGCCGGCGCAGCACGAGGCCGTCAAGCAGACGCTGCCGCCGCCGATCCAGAGACTGCTCAAGACGGCCTCCGGCCGCCGAGTGGTGTTGAGTGTCGGGTCGGTCCAGCGCATCTCGGATCTCCATCAGCTCGTGATCGAGTCGAGCATCGCGCTCGCGATCATGGCGCTCATATCCGCCGGGCTCGGCTGGGTCGTGGCCGGACGCGTGCTCGCGCCGCTGCGGACGATGACCGGCGCCACCCAGCAGATATCGGAAGCCAACCTGCACGAGCG
>Ga0335072_10016996_pt1 | contig 10301 bp, 9 predicted proteins | sample Lox_Sample_21_FD_206725 | JGI IMG/M metagenome (GOLD analysis project Ga0335072, IMG submission 206725) | Soil microbial communities from Loxahatchee National Wildlife Refuge, Florida, United States - Lox_Sample_2.1 | ecosystem: Environmental > Terrestrial > Soil > Wetlands | place: USA: Florida...
AGCGGGACGCCGCATTTCGGGCAGAGCCCCGGGCAATCCGCGCGGCACAGCGGGGTAAATGGCAGTTCCAGGCCCACGGCGTCGATGATCCGCTGCTCGAGATCGACGACATTGTCGACGACCCGACCGACCTCGTCTTCCTCGGTCGTCGCGTCGGTGATGCTGTCCGGGTACGCGAAGAGCTCGGTCAGGTCGACCTGGATGCGGCCGGTGAACGGCGTCAGGCAGCGGGAGCATTCGCCGGTGATGGGCGCGGACAGGGTCCCGGTCACCAGGACGCCCTCCGACACCGACTCGACCCGGAGATCGAGGTCCAACGGCGCACCGGGCGCGATGCCGATCAGCTCCAGCCCGATGCGCGACGGGCTGTGCACGGTGTCGTGCAGCGGAAACATCGATCCCGGGCGTCGTCCTAACCGGGCGATGTTGACGGCTAGTGGCGAGTCCGAATGCGACCTTGCCGGGTGGCTGTGCTGCCTGGCCATAGCGGCAATCCTACGGCCGACAGCGACGTTGCAGTGACGAGCTAGCGCTGGGCGTAGTCGTGCACACCCGCCGCGGTCCGCAGCTGATGGCGACCGCGGTTGACCGAACGCAGCGTGGTGTTGAGGTGTTCCTCGAACTCGGCGAGCTTGCTGTCGACATAGATGTCGCATTCGCCACGAAGCCGGTCGGCCTCGGCGTGCGCCGCGTCGATGAGCCGGGCGGCTTCGGCGTTGGCCGATTGCACGACCTCGGTCTGGGAGACCAGGCGCTGCTGTTCTTTGATGCCTTCCTGCACGGCCTTCTCGTAGGAGATGTTGCCGTTTTCGACGAGCCGGTCGCATTCCGCCTTGGCCCGCCCCGTGGTGGCTTCGTACTCGCGCTTCGCCGCCGCGGCGATGCGAACCGACTCCTCACGCGCTTCGGAGACCATCCGTTCGCTGTGCTGGCGTGCTTCGGCAACCATCCGGTCGGCCTGCGCTTTCGCGTCGGCGAGGATCCGATCCGCCTCCGCGCGGCCGTGGTTGAGCAGCGACTCCGACTCGGTGTTCGCCGACGACACCACGGAGTCCGCGTGCGTCTTGGCCTCGTGCAACAGCGAGTCGCGGGCGTCGAGCACGTCCTGGGCGTCGTCCAGCTCGCCGGGGATCGCATCCTTGATGTCATCGATCAGTTCGAGCACGTCGCCGCGAGGGACCACGCAGCCCGCGGTCATCGGCACGCCACGAGCTTCCTCGACAATGGCGCCCAGCTCGTCGAGCGCCTCAAAAACTCGGTACACGGCAACACCCTCCCGGCATCGTTGTTGTTACCAGTGTGCCTGGTGTTACGTCTGTGACTCGGTTGCCAGGCCCGGTGTGTCGGGCATTAAACGCCCGGGACTGCCCCACTTACCTGCACACTTGACCGATTATGTCGGCTTTCGCGGGTTTCCGGCAATCGCAGTAGTGCGTAGCCCTCGCACAAGCGCGACAATACGGAGCGGTAGATACCCCCTGGGGGTGTACCAATCGGGTCGAAGTGGGAGGTCTGGTGCTAAACCACGCGCTGCGAGCGGTCGGGCACGCATTGGCACTGTCCGGGTCGATGACATGGGAGATCCTGTGGGCGCTGATCCTCGGCTTCGCCCTGTCGGCGGTGGTGCAGGCCGTGGTGCGCCGATCGACCATCGTGTCACTGCTGGGTGACGACCGGCCGCGCACGCTGGCCGTCGCCGCGGGACTTGGCGCCGCGTCCTCGTCGTGTTCCTACGCCGCGGTGGCCCTGGCCCGGTCGCTGTTCCGTAAGGGTGCCAACTTCACCGCCGCCATGGCCTTCGAGATCGGCTCCACCAATTTGGTGGTGGAGTTGGGCATCATCCTGGCCCTGCTGATGGGCTGGCAGTTCACCGCCGCTGAGTTCGTCGGCGGCCCACTGATGATCGTCGCGCTGGCGTTGCTGTTCCGACTGTTCGTGCGCTCCCGGCTGATCGACGAGGCGCGCCGGCAGTCCGATCGCGGGTTGGCCGGATCGATGGAAGGCCATGCGGCCATGGACATGTCGGTGCAACGCGAGGGTTCGTTCTGGCAGCGGCTGTTCTCGCGCGATGGTTTCACGTCGGTGTCCCACGTGTTCGTCATGGAATGGGCCGCGATCATTCGCGATCTGGTGTTGGGGCTGTTGATTGCCGGCGCGATCGCCGCTTGGGTACCCGAATCATTCTGGCAGCGCTTCTTTTTCGCCGGCCATCCGTTGTTGTCGACGCTGTGGGGACCGATCGTGGGGCCGTTCGTCGCGATCGCCTCGTTCGTGTGCTCGATCGGCAACGTGCCTCTGGCCGCGGTGTTGTGGAACGGCGGCATCAGCTTTGGCGGCGTCGTCGCGTTCATCTTCGCCGACCTGATCATCCTGCCGATCCTGAACATCTACCGGAAGTACTACGGCAAGACGATGATGCTGGCATTGCTCGGCACGTTCTATGCCGCGATGGCTGCCGCCGGCTACATCGTCGAATTACTCTTCGGTGCAACAGGTCTCATCCCGTCGCAGCGCAGCGCGATGGTGATGCATTCCGGCATATCGTGGAACTACACCAGCTGGCTCAACATCGTTTTCCTCGCGCTGGCGGCAGTGCTGGTGGTGCGCTTCTTTTCGAGCGGCGGCATGCCCATGTTGCGCATGATGGGCGGCTCCCCCGGCGACGGTGAGGGCCATCACGACCACGGCCAGCCATGTCAATAGCCAACTGTGGATGAAGTGGCGATCCGAATTCGGGTTGACTTGCTACCCTTTCGCGATGCACCGTCGGCTCAGGCTGTCCATCGCGGCGCTCGTCGCTATCGGTGCGTTCACACTTTTGCCTCACGAGCCGCACGCGACGGCGGCGCCGAACATCGCGGGAATGGCCGTCTTTCTCGACCCGGGCCACAGCGGACGCTCCGACTCCTCGATAAGCCAACAAGTTCCGAACGGCCGGGGTGGCACGAAAGACTGCAACACGACCGGCGCCGCGACCAACGACGGCTATCCCGAGCACGCCTTCAACTGGGACGTCGTATCGCGCGTTCGTGACGCGCTCAACCAGATGGGGGCGCGCACTCAGCTGTCACGCGACGACGACAGCTCGCTGGGGCCCTGCGTCGATCAGCGGGCCGCGATGGCCACCGCGATGCATCCCGACGCAATCGTGAGCATCCACGCCGACGGTGGACCGCCGTCGGGCCGCGGATTCCACGTCAACTATTCGAGCCCACCGTTGAACGACGTGCAGGGCGCACCCACGTTGCGATTGGCGCAGACCATGCGCGACTCCCTGGCAGCGGCAGGCCTGCAGCCCTCCACCTACGTCGGCTCGAACGGCCTCTACGGTCGCGCCGACCTCGCGGGTTTGAATCTCGCGCAGTACCCGGCGATCCTCGTCGAGCTCGGCAACATGAAGAACAGCGACGACGCGGCTCAGATCGAAAGCCCGGACGGACGTGCCAAATACGCCACGGCGGTCACTCAGGGCATAGTCGCCTACCTCAGCGGAAAAGCTACTGCCTCTTGATCTCTCGCACCGATTATTTCCGCTCGACCGGTACGGCCTCGCGGGGCGCACATGCACCGGCGGCTTCGGTCGGCGCATTGCCGGCGCGGTAGAGCAGCAGCTTGAGTTGGCTCTGCTCTGCGGGAGTGAGGTGGGCCAGCATCTGTTCGTCGGCCGCGGCGACGGCTGCTTCCGCGCGCCTGAGCAGTGCCCTGCCCTTGCGGGTGAGCTGAGCCGGCAACGCACGGCCCGACGGCGCCGTCGCTGGACGGGTCACGACACCGATGTCCTGCAATCCCTGCAGAACCTGGTGCATGGCTTGGGCGGTGACACGGGTATGCCGCGCAAGTTCGGCGCTGGTCCGGCCCGGATCGTCGTCAAGAATGCGCATGCAGACGAACTCTGGGAAGCCCAGCCCGAGCGGTCGCAACGCCATCGCCGCGTGCGGTCGCAGTCGTCCCATCAGCCGCCGCACCAAAAATCCCAGCGGTTGATCCTCGAATTCACTCATCCCGTCCATGCTGACATGAATCGCCCGCTCCGACGCGCCGATTGGCTGTCGACCGCTGATCTCGCAGAGCGAACACATTCACAGGTATCAAGTTACTTGACACGACTAGATGGCGCGCGTATCAACTAAGTAGATCTAACGGTAGCGGCCAAGTCAGTCGACTGGTCGCAACACAGTTGAAGGAGAACACAATGTCTGGTGGATTCTTTGGTGGACCTGGCTTCGGTGGTCCCGGCGGCGGACCCGGCTTCGGCGGTGGACCCGGCTTCGGTGGTCCCGGCTTTGGCGGACCCGGCTGGGGCGGACCCGGCTGGGGCGGACACGGCGGGCACGGCTGGGGCGCACCCGGCTTCGGCGGGCGCGGGTTCGGTGGACCCGGCTTCGGCGGGCCCCGCAAGCGCATCCTGGTCGGCACCGCCGCCCTGTTGCTCGACGGGCCCGCGAACGCCGAGCAGATCGTGCAGCGTGTTTCGGAAGCAACCGACGGCGCCTTCGCGCCTCCGCAGGGGATCGTCGAGCTGGCGATCGGACGGTTGGCCGGCCGCGGTTTCGTGAAGGTCGAAGACGGCGTGGCCACCCTGACCGAACTGGGCACAAATGTGTTGCAGTGGAAGGGCATCAGCAGCGAGACCATCCACGCGCGGCTGGCTCAGGCCGGTAAGTTCGGCGATGTCGCCAAGATCCGTTGGGGAATGTTCGAGCTGGCTGGGCTGGCGCGGACCATCCACTGGTCGGGCACGGACGCGCAGAAGGAAAAGCTCGCTGAGGCGCGCGGCAAGGTTTTGGCCGCGATCACCGAGGCGAAGAAGTCCCTGCACGCCGCTCTCGCCGAGAGCTAAGACAACCAAAACACCAGCGCGGCCGTGGCTTTCGCCCGGCCGCGCTGGTGTTTGCGGCCTAGTGCGGGTGACCTGAGCGCAGTTTTTCCGCCAATCGGCGGTTGACCGGCGCGGGTAGCAATTCGGACACGTCACCGCCGAGCATGGCGACCTCTTTGGCCAGCGACGACGACACGAACGAATAGCGCGGCGTGGTCGCCACGAAGAAGGTGTCGACGCCGGCGACGTGTTTGTTCATCTGCGCCATCTGCAGCTCGTATTCGAAGTCGGTGCCGGTGCGCAGGCCCTTCACGATCGCGGTCATCCCCTGCGCCCGGACGAAGTCCACCACCAGACCCTGTCCGGCCAACACCCGCAAGTTGGGCAGATGCGTCGTCGACTCCTCGATCATCGCGATCCGCTCGTCGAGGTCGAACATGCCCTTCTTGGCGGGGTTGATCAGGATCGCCGCCACCACTTCGTCGAACTGGGCCGCGGCGCGCTCGAACACATCGATATGACCCAGCGTCACCGGATCAAACGATCCCGGGCATACGGCGCCGCTCATGTCCGATGACGGTACACGCTGCCTCACAGCCGTTCGGCCAGCTCCAGACGGGTGTCGCCGTAAATCCGCGGCTGCCACGGTTGCCATCCGGCGGGCCAGCTCAGCGGCGCGCCGGCGGCTGCGCGCTCGAAGACCGCGACGGTGCCCGACTGCGCCCAACCGTATGTGAGCAAATCGGCCAAAACGCCGCGCACTTCGGCGGTCTCGACGTCGTAGGGCGGGTCGGCCAGCACCAGGTCAACCGGCGCCGCGGCTGCGGCGGCCAACACCGTGGTCACGAGTCCGCGACGCACGGTCGCGCCGGCCAGCCCGACCGTCGCAATGTTGCGCGTCAGCACGCCCGCCGCCCGCTGGTCGGACTCTACGAACAGCGCCGACGCTGCGCCCCGCGAGAGCGCCTCCAGACCCAGCGCACCCGAGCCCGCATAAAGATCGAGCACCGCCATGCCGGTGAAGTCGAGCCGCGAGCTCAGGATGTTGAACAGCGCCTCACGCACCCGATCGGTGGTCGGCCGGGTTCCCCGCGGCGGGACCGCGATGCGCCGCCCCCCGGCGGCGCCGCCGATGATCCGTGTCAGGCGAGTACCACCAACAGATCCCCGCCCTCGACCTGAGCGGTGGCGGACACCGCAACCCGCTGCACGGTGCCGTCGGCGGGCGCGGTGATCGGGGCTTCCATCTTCATCGCCTCGATGGTGGCGATGGTCTGACCGGCGCTCACCTTGTCGCCCTCGGAAACCCCAACGGTGACAACGCCGGCGAAGGGTGCGGCCACGTGGTTCGGGTTGCTTCGGTCGGCCTTCTCGGCGGTCGGAATCTCGCTGGCAATACTGCGATCACGCACCTCCACGGGTCGCAACTGCCCGTTGATGATGCACATCACCGTGCGCATGCCGCGTTCGTCGGGTTCGGAAATCGCCTCCAAGCCGATCAGCAACTCCACGCCCGGCTCGAGCTGCACCCGGTGCTCTTCGTTCTGCCGCAGGCCGTAGAAGAACTGGTTCGCCGACAGCCGCGACGTGTCACCGAACGTCTCTCGATGCGACTCGAATTCCTTTGTCGGGCCTGGGAATAACAGCCGGTTGAGAGTGGCCTGACGTTTCTGTCCGTGCAGCGCCAGCGTGGTCTCGTCCTCCGGTGTCAGTTCCTGGACGGGTTTCGGCTCACCGCGGCCCGCTAACGCCTTGGTGCGCAGCGGCTCGGGCCATCCGCCCGCCGGGTCGCCCAACTCGCCACGCAGGAACCCGAGCACCGAATCGGGGATGTCGAAATGCCCAGGATCCGAGGCGAATTCATCGGCAGTCAGGCCCGCGCCCACCAGCGCCAGCGCCAAATCGCCGACCACCTTCGACGACGGTGTGACCTTGATCAGCCGGCCCAGCACCCGGTCGGCGCCGGCGTAGGCCTCCTCGACCTCTTCGAACCGCTCTCCCAGCCCCAACGCAATGGCCTGCTGGCGCAGGTTCGACAGCTGACCGCCGGGGATCTCGTGGTGGTAGACCCGTCCGGTCGGCCCCGGCAGTCCGGATTCGAAGGGCGCGTAGACCTTTCGCAGCGCCTCCCAATACGGCTCCAGCGCACAGACCGCCGACAGCGACAAACCCGTGTCGTACTCGGTGTGCGCGGCCGCGGCGACGATCGAACTCAACGCCGGCTGACTGGTGGTTCCCGCCATCGGCGCGGCCGCACCGTCGACGGCGTCGGCCCCCGCCTGCCAGGCAGCGATGTAACTGGCCAGCTGACCACCGGGGGTGTCGTGCGTGTGCACATGCACGGGCAGGTCGAACCGGCTGCGCAACGCACCGACCAGTTTCCGTGCGGCCTGCGGACGCAGCAGCCCGGCCATGTCCTTGATCGCCAGCACGTGGGCACCGGCGTCCACGATCTGATCGGCCAACTTCAGGTAATAGTCCAGGGTGTACAGGTTCTCAGCGGGGTCGGACAGGTCGCCGGTATAGCACATCGCGACTTCGGCAATCGCAGAACCGGTTTCACGTACCGCGTCGATCGCCGGCCGCATCGAGTCGAGGTTGTTCAGCGCGTCGAAGATCCGGAAGATATCGATCCCGGTGGCCGTGGCCTCCTCCACGAAGGCCGACGTGACCAGCTCCGGATACGGTGTGTAGCCAACGGTATTGCGGCCCCGCAGCAGCATCTGCAGGCAGATGTTCGGCATCGCCTCGCGCAGCGCGGCCAGCCGCTCCCAGGGATCCTCTTTGAGGAACCGCAGCGCCACATCGTAAGTGGCGCCGCCCCAACACTCCACGGAAAGCAGCTGCGGCATGGTCCTGGCGATGTAAGGAGCGACCCTGCCGAGACCACTGGTGCGTACCCGCGTCGCGAGCAGCGACTGGTGGGCGTCACGGAATGTCGTGTCGGTGACGCGAACCGCCGACGAGTCCCGCAGCCAGCGCGCAAAACCCTCCGGCCCCAATTCGACGAGCAACTGCTTGGACCCGGGTGGCGGCGCGGCGTCCAGATCGATCTCGGGCAGCTTGTCGTGGGGGTACACCGCCGACGGTCGTGACCCGTGCGGCTTGTTGACGGTCACCTCGGCCAGGTAGTTGAGGATCTTGGTGCCGCGGTCCGCCGACGACCGCGCGGTGAGCAGTTGCGGGCGCTCCTCGATGAACGATGTTGTGACGTGGCCGGCCTGGAAGTCGGGATCGTCCAGAACCGCTTGCAGGAACGGGATATTCGTCGATACCCCGCGGATGCGGAACTCGGCGATCGCGCGCCGCGCCCGGTTCACCGCGGTCGGGAAGTCACGCCCCCGGCAGGTCAGCTTGACCAGCATGGAGTCGAAGTGCGCGCTGATCTCAGCGCCCAGGTTCGTGCCGCCATCGAGCCGAATGCCCGCGCCGCCAGGGCTGCGGTACGCGCTGATCCGCCCGGTGTCGGGCCGGAAACCGTTGGCCGGGTCTTCGGTGGTGATCCGGCATTGCAGCGCCGCGCCGTGCGGACGAATGTTCTCCTGCCGCAAGCCCAAGTCGTCGAGGGTCTCGCCGCCGGCGATGCGGAGCTGGCTGGAGACCAGGTCGACGTCGGTGATCTCCTCGGTGACAGTGTGCTCGACCTGGATTCGCGGATTCATCTCGATGAAGACGTGATGGCCCCGCTCGTCGAGCAGAAACTCCACGGTGCCCGCGCAGCTGTAGCCGATGTGGCGGGCGAAGGCCACCGCGTCGGCGCAGATCTTCTCGCGCAGCTCGGCGGGCAGGTTGGGGGCGGGCGCCAGCTCGACGACCTTCTGGTGACGCCGCTGCACACTGCAGTCCCGCTCGTAGAGATGGATGACGTTGCCGTGCGTGTCGGCGAGGATCTGGACTTCGATGTGGCGCGGGTTGATGACGGCCTGCTCGAGGTAGACCGTCGGATCTCCGAACGCCGACTCGGCTTCCCGGCTGGCCGCCTCGATGGCCTCGGGCAGCGCGTCGGCCTCGGTGACCCGGCGCATGCCACGGCCCCCGCCGCCGGCAACCGCCTTGACGAACAACGGGAACTCCATGTCGGCGGAGGCGGCCACCAGCTCGTCGACCGACGCGGACGGCGTCGACGACGCCAGCACCGGCAGGCCGGCATCCCGCGCCGCCGCGACCGCACGAGACTTATTACCGGTCAGCGCAAGCACTTTGGCACTGGGGCCGACGAACGTGATACCCGACTTCGCGCACTCGGACGCCAGATCGGGGTTCTCCGACAAGAACCCATACCCGGGGTAGACCGCGTCGACGCCCGCCCGGCGTGCGGCATCGACGATCTCGCGGACCGAGAGATAAGCCCTTACGGGGTGGCCGATCTCGCCGATCTGGTAAGACTCGTCCGCTTTGAGGCGGTGCAGCGAATTCCGGTCTTCGTAGGGATACACAGCGACGGTGCCGACACCGAGTTCGTAGGCAGCGCGAAACGCGCGGATGGCAATCTCGCCGCGATTGGCAACCAGCACTTTGGAGATCACGTGTGTTCCCTTACTTCGGTTGTTCAGATGAGTGTCGACCAGAAGGCCCAGAACCGCTCCAGAATCAGCAGAAAGACCGTGGTGAACCAGATCGTGGCGATCGACCACCGCCAGCGATAGAGTTCGCGCGTCACGGCGCTGCCGCCGCCTGCACGGGCCGATGGAAACGCGAGCGAGGCGACCACCACGAGCAGCGAGATCGTCGCCACCCACACCACCATGCAGTACGGGCACAACGCCCCGATGCGGTAAAGGCTCTGGAATATCAGCCAATGGACAAACGCGGTACCGGCCAACGTGCCGACCGTCAGCCCGACCCAATACCAGCGCGGCAGAGGCACTTTCGCCACCGCCAGCACTCCGGAAACCGTCACAACCGTGAATGCGGCAATGCCGATCAGCGAGTTGGGAAAACCAAACGCCGACGCCTGTGGGGTTGCCATCACCGAACCACACGACACGATCGGGTTGATGTTGCATGACGGCACATACGACGGGTTGAGCAGGAGTTCGATCTTCTCGACCGTCAGCGTCGCCGAGGCGATCAGCCCCGCCACCCCCGCGATCAGCACCCACCAGGCGCTGGACCGCGCCACGGCTGGCGGAGGCTCCGACGGCGGCTTCGAATCCGCAACCGGCCCATCGGGTTTGGCCGACACGGTGTCGGTCACGACGCCGCTGGGGTCGCCGCCGTATCAATGCCCGGCACGTCCCCGACGATCTGCTTGATCTTGGCGACCAAGTCGGCCGGGGTCGACCACTGGTAGTCCTCGCCATTGATGCGGACCGTCGGGGTGCCGTGGATCTTGGCGGCCGTGGCCAGCCCGTCCACCATCGCGGTGTACTTTCCGCTGTTGATGCAGTCCGGCACCTTCCCGACTACACCCGACTGGCGGGCATATTCGATCAGCTTGGCGTTGTCGGGAAAAGTCTTGTCTGTCTCTTTGGGTTGAATG
>Ga0335072_10016997_pt1 | contig 10301 bp, 10 predicted proteins | sample Lox_Sample_21_FD_206725 | JGI IMG/M metagenome (GOLD analysis project Ga0335072, IMG submission 206725) | Soil microbial communities from Loxahatchee National Wildlife Refuge, Florida, United States - Lox_Sample_2.1 | ecosystem: Environmental > Terrestrial > Soil > Wetlands | place: USA...
TTCTTCGCGTGCCAGGAGGATTTGTCGCACGAATCGCCGGACGCGCCGCTGCCGGAAGCAGTGGCGTCGGGGGCCGAGCCTTTCTACGTTGTCGGGGCCATCGCCGGCGGGTAGTAAGTGGTCTAATGAATATCGAGCGGTCACAATGTCATCCAATCCCAACGTAATGAAGGTTGCCGAATTGGCGATGGAGCGCTCAGGGGCACGGGTGCACCTGGGCTTACAGAAACGCTTATGGCACCTGGCGACTATCGCATCGATAGCGCCGTTTCTCGGCATCTTCGCCACGCTGCTGCAAATCGTCGATGCCTTTCGGGGATTTTCGGGATCTCCACTCGCATTTTACTTCGCTGTGACGCAAGGGTTATCGGAGGCACTTGTCCCGACGGCTTTGAGTCTCCTTGTGGCTATTCCTGCGTACTGGAGCTACCGGTATTTCAGTAACCAAGCGGAAATCTTTAAGACCGAGATGAAAAACACCTCGCTCGAGTTGCTGAACTGCGTGGTGCGTCGGGCGTAGAGCCTTGTTCGTGATTCGGGCCATCGCGGGCGGGTAACGTCAGTTGCGTTTGTGTTACGCTTCTGACAAACGATGCCTGATCTTCTTGCCAAAAAGCCTCTGGAGATGATTCGCGATGAGGCGAGCGAATCGGGGGAACATGCGCTGCGGCGCGTCCTGGGGCCGACGAACCTGGTGGCGCTGGGCATCGGGGCCATCATCGGCACGGGTATCTTCGTGCTTACGGGTTCGGTGGCGGCGCAGAATTCCGGGCCGGCCATCGTGCTTTCCTTTACTCTGGCGGGACTGGGCTGCGCGTTCGCGGGCTTATGTTACGCCGAATTCGCGTCGCTGATTCCGATCGCTGGATCGGCTTACACGTACGGTTACGCGACGTTAGGCGAGATTTTCGCTTGGATCATCGGGTGGGACCTGATTCTGGAATATGCTTTCGGCGCCGCAACCGTCGCTTCGGGCTGGAGCGCTAACATCGTGCAGCTGCTGGCGCGGCTGGGCATTGAACTGCCGCCGCAACTGATCGACACTCCCGGCAAGACGCTGGTTCTTTACAAGGGCTTATGGCAACCGGCATCCTCTCTGCCCACGGGAATCAACGCGACGGGTCTTCCGCACGCCACGGCCGTGTTCAACCTGGTGGCTTTTCTTGCGATCGCCATCGTGACAACGATTCTCGTCATCGGCATCCAGGAATCCGCGACCATCAATAGCGTCATTGTGTTCGTTAAGGTAGGCACAGTCCTGATTTTCATCGCGGTCGCGGGCGCGTTTTTGTTGCAGCATCTGCCGCAGGCCAAAGCCAACTGGACGCCGTTCGTTCCCCCCAACCAGGGCGAGTTCGGACAATACGGCTGGTCGGGTGTGCTGCGCGGCGCGGGCAAGATCTTCTTCGCCTACATCGGATTCGACGCCGTTTCGACCGCGGCGCAGGAAGCCAAGAATCCACAGAAAGACATGCCGGTAGGCATTCTGGGATCGCTCACGCTGTGCACCGTCCTCTATATCGTCACGGCCGGGGTGCTCACGGGCGTGGTCAGCTATACGCGGCTGAATGTCGGCGCGCCGATCGCACTGGGCATCGCGGAAACGGGCGTGCGCTGGGGCGAGTTTCTGGTGCTGATCGGAACCATTATGGGCCTGAGCACGGTGATGCTGGTGATGCTGCTGGGCCAGTCCCGAGTGTTCTTCTCCATGTCGCGCGACGGGCTGCTGCCGCGCTGGGCCGGCGCGGTTCATCCGCGATTCCACACTCCCTGGATTTCGTCCATCATCGTTGGTGTTTTCGTGGCGATTCTGCCGGCGGTGCTTCCGATCGATGTTTTGAACGATCTGACCAGCATCGGCACCCTGCTCGCCTTCGTCATCGTCTGCGCCGGCGTCTGGGTGCTGCGGGTGCGGCGACCGGACTTGCCTCGCCCGTTCAAGACGCCATGGGTGCCCGCAGTGCCGATTCTCGGCATTGTGGTTTCGTTGGGGCTGATGAGCGGTCTGGCGGCGGGGGCGTGGCTGCGGCTGGTAGTTTGGCTCATCATCGGCATGTTCATCTACTTTGGCTACGGCCGGAAGAATAGCCGGGTGCAGCAGCATCTCGCGGCGGTCCAAAGCGGCGTTTCGGCCGGCAAGCCGCGTTAGCCCGCGTGGACGATCCAGCGGTTTACCCGAGATTGCCCGGTCTATCCCCCTAGGCACTATAAGGTTTTCGTACCGCTCAGCCGATCAAGTAGTACGGGTGTATAGCTGCGTGCCTCTCCTTTCTCGAGACCGGCTGGAGCGCAAGGCGAAGCGGATCCAGGATCCCATCGAGCGCCTGCGCTACTTGCAGCGCCACGCGGGTTCTGCCCTGCGGGCCGGCCGGTCGCGAAAATTCCCGATTCTCACGGCGATCTTGCTTTTGGGCGGCCTGCTGATCCCCGGGTTCAAGGCATCCAGCACGAGGAACGCGCCGTCGCAAATCGGCGAGATTCCGCCCGCGCCGTCCGACAGCGTGGACATCTTTACCAATGTCTGGCTGGTGGAAAAGACGGCGAGCTATGAAGTCTACAGCAACGGCTTACGCATCGAGGACGAGTACGCCGTGTCCAATCAGAAACGGACGCCCTATCCGGTTTACCCCCGCGGCGCGATCGACGCCACCCACCCGGAATGGCGAACCGATCCGGCCGGGATTGTCTATCACACCACCGAGAGCGACCTGGTGGATTTCGATTCGGACCAGAACGCCAGGTTGCAACGCGTCGGGCAAAACGTTCTGACTTACGTGCAGAAGAACCGCAGCTACCACTTTCTGATTGACCGCTTCGGGCGCGTGTACCGGCTGGTAGCGGAGTCGGATGTGGCGAATCACGCTGGATTCTCGATTTGGGCGGATCGCAACGTTGTCTACGTCAACCTGAACAGCAGCTTCCTGGGAATCGCGTTCGAAACGCAGACGTTGCGGCAGGACGACCAGCCGTCGGCCAATCCGGCGCAGATTCACGCAGCGCGCGTGTTGACGGAGATGCTGCGCGCGAAGTATAAAATTCCGGAAGCCAACTGCGTAACCCACGCCCAGGTGTCCGTCAATCCGGACCGCTGGCTGGTGGGCTATCACACCGATTGGGCGGGCAACTTTCCCTTCGCCGATGTCGGCCTGCGCGACAACTACGCCACTCCATCGCCCAGCATCTATGCGTTCGGCTTCGACTACGACCCGGTGTTCGTGCACGCCACAGGCGTCCGCATCTGGGAAGGGCTGGTGCTCGCCGAGGACCAGTTGCGTGGCGACGCGATCGCGCATGGCGTTGCGCTTTCGCGCTACCGGCCGATTCTACGGGAAAAATATCAACAGATTATCGCGACGCTCAAAGCCGCGAGCGACGCTGAGGAACACAATCATGGGAACTGAATCCAGAGTCAATACTTCCGCCTTGGGATTGGATGTGGGCACCAGCCGCATCTGCCTGGCGCACCGCGAGGGCGACGAGTTTCGCTACCAGACACAACTGAACGCCTTCGTCACCATCCCCTACTCCAAGATCACCGGAGACGTGCTGAAAAAGGAGCAGGTGCCGCATACGCTGACCGGTTCGGAAATCGTCGTGCACGGCAACGAATCGGACCGGTTCGCCGACCTGCTGAACGTGGAGACACGCCGGACCATGGATCGCGGCGTGCTGAATCCGGCCGAGCCGGAGAGCTTGGCGATGCTGCGCAAAATTGTCGCGTCGCTGGTGCCGCCGGCGCACGACCGGCGCAAAGCGTGTTTTACCGTCCCCGCGGCGCCGCTGGGGGCCGAGGAGAATCTCACGTACCACGAAGCCACCCTGCGGCAGATTCTCACCGATTTGGGCTACGACGTGAAGAGCATCAACGAAGGTCTGGCGGTGATCTATTCGGAGCTGGAAAGTTCCAACTACACCGGCATCGGCATCAGCTGCGGCGGAGGATTATGCAACGTATGCGTGGCGTATTTGTCCGTGCCGGTTCTCAGTTTCTCGATTCCCAAGGCAGGCGATTACATCGACACCAACACGGCGGTGATTACCGGCGAACGGGCCAACCGGGTGCGCATGGCGAAGGAGGAATCGTTCCACTTCAACGGATTCTTCGCCGACAAACTGCAGCAGGTTCTGAGCGTGTACTACGACGAGATGATCCAGTCGCTAGTGGGAGGCATGAAGCAGGGCTTCGCGAATTCACGGACCCTCTTCAAGTCCAACCGGCCGCTGCCGATCGTGCTCAGCGGCGGAACGGCGCTTCCGGCGGGATTTCTGGGGCGTTTCGAAAAGATGCTGCTCGAAGCGGAGCTTCCGATTGCGACTCACGACATCCGGATGGCGGCGGATCCGCTGCATGCCTCCGCGAAAGGGGCGCTGGTAGCCGCGCTGGCGGACTCCTAAGATTGTCTGGGCAGAGTTTAGGGGCGTTGAGAAGTGCCCTGTTCCAGCACTTCGCCGGCCCAGTGCAGCGCCTGGCAGTAGGCATCGCCCAGCTGTTCGGCGCGGGCGCCGAGACCGCACGCGAGGGTTTCCACCTGATCCCAGTCCCCTACTTCATAGGTTCGGGCGAGCGCGTAAATTCTGGCCAGCGGAGTGGCGGCGGGAGCCTTGCCGGTGAGCACGGCGGTAATCTCGGGCGCGACGTTGACTTCCGCCAGAGTGTCCTCCAGCGGCCGGTCCACCAAAGCATCCAATAGAGAGAACAGGCCCATCAGGAACGCGGATTCCTCCAGGCCCAGGTGCAACAATCGCGCCACAGCCTCGCAAAACCGGGCGCGAACCAGGGAATGCAGGATCAGCTCGCCGGGTTTGTCGTCGGCCGCCCGGGTCAGCGTGGCGAGAGCGATCCACTTACGCAGTTCATTCTCTCCGAAGAACATCAGCGCCTGGGGGATGGAACGGATCTGGTTGCGCAGCCCGAACAAAGCCGAGTTGACGTAGCGCAGAAGCTGATAGGAAAGGGAGACATCGGCCAGAATGAGCTTTTCCAACCGGTCGAAATCCAGCTCCGGCCGCTGCGCCTCCTGCAGCAAACGCAGGCAATGCAGTTTTTGCGCCGGGATCTGCCGCGCGCGCATCACCGCGGGGCGGGCGAAAAAGTAACCCTGAAAATAATTATAGCCGGCCTGGCGCGCCCATTCGAATTCTTCGGGAGTTTCCACCTTTTCGGCCAGCATGTCCATTCCGCGCGATTGACAGTAGCGCACCAGCTTTTGCTGCTCGGCTCGCGTGGCGCCGTTCACCTCGATTTTGATGAGATCGGCGACATCCAGCAGAGCTTCGTACTCGGGGCGGAACACAAAGTCGTCCAACGCCAACCGGTAGCCCTGCTGGCGCAGCTTGCGGCAGGCTTCCAGGACCTCCGCATCCGGCTCGACGTTCTCCAGCAGCTCGATAACCGTGGTGCCCTTGGGGAGGGACGCGTGCCAGCCCTGGAGCAGCGGCCCGCGGCCAAAATTCACGAAGGCCTTTTTGCGGCCCACCAGGTTGTCCATGCCGATGACCAGTAAGCTGTTGGCTAGAACCTGTTTGGTGGCCAGAGTGCCATCGGTGCCATCGAAGGCATTATGTTCCGCGCTGGAGCGGAACAGCAACTCGTACCCATGCACGCGACGGTCGCGGTCAAAGATGGCCTGGCGGGCGACGAGGACATCCATGATCTCTCTATCGACCGATTTCGTGATTGGTTTAGCGGGTTTCTTCACGGTAAGAGCCGCGTACGTGGAGTCGCATCGTGTTATAGTAAAAAAGTACCGAGCACGCCTGTTGATGATTCTTCCTGTAAGTGCCTCACACAAGCCCGCCTGGTTCAATTCAACATCGAGAGAGTTCAATGACTAACATATTTGTAGGAAACCTTTCCTATTCGACCACCGAACAGGAGCTCGAAGCAGCTTTTGCCCAATACGGCGCGGTGGAGCGCGCCAGTGTGGTGCGCGACCGGGACACCGGACAGGCACGCGGTTTTGCGTTCGTGGAAATGACCAACAAGAGCGAAGCCATCAACGCGATCCAGGGCCTGAACGGTCAGGAACTGAATGGCCGCGCGATGAAAGTAAACGAGGCGCGCCCGAAGGAAGAGCGCGGCGGCGGCGGCAATCGGGGCGGCGGCTTCGGCCGGCGGCGCGAACCGCGCTGGTAGCGGCAGTTTTCCGAAAAATCGACTAATTCCGGTCCCGGAAGCGAAATTCCGGCGACGCGATCAAGGTTACATAAGAACCGAAACGGGCGGCGTCCCAACTCGTTTCGGGTTCGGCCGGTTCCTCGTCAAAAACTCGAAGGGTCTGGTACGCGGTGGTGCGCTGTACTGGAGTACGTCCGGCCGCGCGGATCCAGCGCCGCATTTCCGCCGGGTGTAGAAACTGGCCGTGCGGCGCTCCAGCCGAGGTCGAGATACTCTCGTTCATGAGCGTGCCTCCGAAATCGTTCGCTCCGGCATTGAGGCATTCCTGCGCGAGCCGCGGGCCCTGTTTCACCCACGCTGCTTGAAGGTTCGGAATCCAGGCGTCCAACATTAGGCGTGCCACGGCGTACATGCGCAGCACGTCCTCGCGTGTGACCGTGGTGCGCACATCCGCGACGAGCGACTTTTTGACCATGGGAGCTTCGGCCGAGATGAAGCTGAGCGGCACGAACTCGGTGATGCCGCCGGTTTCCTTCTGGATGCCGCGGAGGAGATCCAGATGCTTCGCGCAATCCAAAGCAGTTTCCACGTGACCGTACATGATGGTGGACGTAGTCGGGATGCCGAGCCGGTGCGCGGTCCGGATGACGGTGATCCACTCGCTGGTGCGAATGCGGCCGGGTGAGATCCGGTCGCGAATCCGGTCGTCCAGGATCTCGGCGGAAGTGCCGGGCAAGGAGCCCAGGCCGGCGTCCTTCAGCGCTCGCAGGTAATCTTCGATGGTCCGGTTGGAAAGCGTCGCGCCATAGAGGATCTCCTCGGGCGAGAACGCGTGGACATGTATGTCTGGGACGGCCTTCTTCACGGCTGCGCAAAGGTCGACATAGAACGATCCCTCGATACGCGGTGGAAGGCCGGCCTGGATGCAGACTTCGGTGGCCCCGAGTTCCCGGGCCTCGCGAACGCGGCGCTGGACCTCTTCGGTGGGCAGGAAGTAACCCTGCTCGGCGCGATGGCCCCGGCTGAAGGCGCAGAAGCCGCAGCGCTTCACGCAGACGTTGGTGAAGTTGACGTTGCGGTTGATGACATAGGCGACGCGATTGCCCACGCGCCGTCGTCGCAGTTCGTCGGCGGCGGAGAGGAGCTGCGCGAGATCCGGCCCTTCGGCGGCGAAAAGCGCCGCACCGTCCTCGATGCTCAACTCCCTGCCTTCGAGCGCCCTATCAAGAATCGCCAGGATACTCATGGGACCAACCCCGCGTCATCGGTATAGGCGAGCGCTTGCCGGCGCAGCGGCTCGGCGATCCAGCTCGGATCGCGCAGATACTCCGGATAAGCGGCCAGCCGCTCGCGCAGTTCGAATCCGGCCTCTTCGGTGACAGACCGCAGCGCGGCGATTTGCGGCCAGGCCATTTCTGGATTGATAAAATCGCGCGTCACGGGCGAAATCCCGCCCCAATCGTTGATGCCCGCCAGCAGGTAGAAGCCGTAGGCGTCCTGCGAGAGATTCGGCGGCACCTGCAGATTGACGCTGCGGCCAAGGATCAGGCGCGCGACCGCCGTGGTCCGCGCAACGTCCAGCGCGGTGGGTTCCGGCCGGCCGGCAAATAAGGTGTCCGGCTTGCCGCGGAAGTTTTGCACGATCACCTCCTGGATGTGCCCGTAGGTTTGGTGGATTTCGCGGATCGCGAACAGAGCATCCAAGCGCTCGTCCAATGTCTCTCCGATGCCGATCAGAATGCCGGTGGTGAAGGGAATGCGCAGTTCCCCGGCAGCTTCCAAAGATGCGAGCCGGACTTCCGGAACCTTATCCGGGCAGCGATGATGCGCTTCGCCCGGCTGAAGCAAGCGCCGGCTCACCGTCTCCAGCATCATACCCATGCTGACGTTCACCGGCCGAAGCCGCTCCATTTCCTGGCGCGACAAAACCCCAGGGTTCGCGTGGGGAAGCAGGCCGGTTTCTTCGAATACCAGCTGACACATGGCCTGCAGGTATTCGATGGTGGAGTGAAGGCCGCGCCGCTCCAGCCAATCGCGATACTCGGGGTAGCGCAGCTCGGGTTTGTCGCCCAGGCTGAACAAGGCTTCTTTGCAGCCGGCCTCACGCCCGGCGCGCGCGACGGCGAGCACTTCGTCTGGGGTCATGGTGTGGGCTTTGGCATCGCCCGGCTCGCGCGCGAAAGTGCAGTATCCGCAGCGGTCGCGGCAAAGATTGGTAAGCGGGATGAAGACTTTGCGCGAATATGTGACGCAGGGGCCGGTGCGGGCGTCGCGAATCGCGCCGGCTTCCCGCAGCAACTCCAGGAGCTCGCCGCCGGTGGCGCGAATCAGACGCCAGGCGTCTTCGCGAGAGATGCCGGACTCGGTGCGTGACGCAAGCATGGATCAGCCCATCGCGTAAGTGCGCTCGACTTCGATCTTGTAAATCACCCGGACCTCGCCAGGTCTCCGATTGGGATACTTCTCCTGCCCGATGTATTTCTTGGAAAGTTTGTCGATGTGGTCGTCGGCGCCCTTTTCGGTGATCTCCACCACGCGGCCGCGCATGGAAAGATGCCGGTAGGAATTCTCAGGGTCCAGGATGTCGCATCCGACCCGCGGATCGCGCCGCATATTGATGTCCTTGACGCGTCCTTTCGCGCTGTTGATCAGGATGTGCTTGCCATCGTACTCGCACCAGACCGGCGAAACCTGCGGGCTGCCGTCGGGCATTATGGTAGCCAGCTGCAGGAAGGCTTTCTTGTCGAAGAGGTCGGTAAATTTGTCCGGAATCGTCGCCACTTGTGTTCCTCCAGTTCCTTTTCGAGAGTACACCAAGCGTGGGCCGCGCGGGGCGGGTTATTTTAGGAATACGTGACGACGAGCGTAGCGGTGGTTGGAGGAACGGGAGCCGAAGGCGGCGGTCTGGCGTTGCGTTTTGCGCGGGCGGGGCGGCGCGTGCGGATCGGTTCGCGCAGCGTGGAGAGGGCGCAGGAGGCGGCGCGGCGGATGGAGGGAGACGTTTCCGGGCACACGAATGCGGAAGCGGTCTCCGAAGCGGGCATCGTGGTGCTGACGGTGCCGCTGGCGGCGCAGATTGAAACCTTGAAAGCAATCAGAGGCGGGCTGGCGCCGGGTGCGATTGTGGTAGACACCACGGTTCCGCTCGAGATTGCGATCGGCGGGCGCGTTTCGCGAACGCTCGCGTTGTGGGACGGATCCGCGGCGCAGCAGGCCGCGCGGTTGCTGCCAGGCGTGCCGGTGGTGGCGGCATTTCATGCGCTGAGCGCGGAGGCACTGGGGAATCTCGAGCATCCGCTGGATTGCGACACGTTGATTTGCGGCGACAGCGCGGAAGCCAAAGCGGCAGTGGCGGAGCTGGCGGCGTTCATCCCGGGCGTGCGGGCGATTGACGCGGGACCGCTGGACAACGCGCGGCTGCTGGAAACCACCGCCGCGTTGCTCATCTCGCTCAATCTGAGGCATAAGGTGAAGCATTCGGGACTGCGGATCACCGGGCTGCCCGCCGGTGGGGGCGCATGAAGCGGCGTACTCAAATGGTCGCGTTGGCCGGCGGCGTGGGCGCTGCTCGCTTTCTGGATGGATTAACGCGGGTGGTGGCGCCCGAACGGGTGTCGGTGATCGGCAACACGGGCGATGATGCTGAAATTCACGGCCTGCATATCTCGCCCGATCTGGATACGGTGACCTACACGCTGGCCGGGCTGGCGAATCCGCGGCACGGCTGGGGAATCCGCGGAGACCGTTTTCGATGCCTGGAAGCGCTAGGCAGGCTGGGCGGCGAAACCTGGTTTCAACTCGGCGATCGCGACCTGGCCACGCACTTGTACCGGACCGGACGTTTGCGCCAAGGGGCGACGCTGGCTGAAATTGCCTCCGAGATCGCGAAGGCGCTGGGCGTCCAATCCGCGGTCGTGCCGATGTCCAATGAGCGGGTGCGTACGCGCATCTGCACCTCGGCGGGCGAACTGGAGTTCCAAACTTATTTCGTGAAACGCCGCGCGCGCGATCGTGTCGCGGGCGTGCGGTTCGAGGGCGCTGAACGCGCTACACCCGCGCCGGGCGTGCTGGAGGCGATTGCGGAGGCAGAGGCCATTATTCTGTGTCCTTCGAACCCTTTCATCAGCATCGGACCGATTGTCGCGATCCCGGGCATTCGCGAAGCGTTGCAGAGGCGCCGGGA
>Ga0335072_10016998_pt1 | contig 10301 bp, 6 predicted proteins | sample Lox_Sample_21_FD_206725 | JGI IMG/M metagenome (GOLD analysis project Ga0335072, IMG submission 206725) | Soil microbial communities from Loxahatchee National Wildlife Refuge, Florida, United States - Lox_Sample_2.1 | ecosystem: Environmental > Terrestrial > Soil > Wetlands | place: USA: Florida...
TGATCTGGGCCGTGCGGCGCGCGCCGGCGCGCATATACGCCACCGTGATCGACTTGCCCGCCATGCTCGCGACGTAGCGCCCGAATGCCTTGTAGTCATCGACCGGTTTGCCGTCGACGGCGACGATCCGATCACCTCCTCGCAGGCCGGCCTGCGCGGCCGCGCTTCCCGCATCGACCCTCACGAGCACCGGCGGCATGATCGGCTCGGCGAAGCGGAATCCGAGCACTCCGAGGACGTTCGGAAGCTCGCTCAGGCGCTTGCGCTCGGCGGGGTCGCTCACGACGAGCGTGACGCCACGCACAGCACCGCTCGCGCCGCGAACGGTGAGCCGCGCCTCGCCGCGGCCGAGGAGTGAGTCGAGCAGGTCGAAATCCACATCGCGCTGGTCGGCCACGGCGTGATCGTTCACCGCCGTGATGTCATCGCCGCTACGCAACCCGGCGCGCGCCGCGATGCTCGCGGCGCTCACCTCGCCCACGACGGGCCGCACGTCGGTGGTGCCGTTCACCCACAAGAGCCCCCAGAGCAGCAGCACGGCGAACAGCACGTTCGATGCGGGCCCCGCGAGCAGCACCAGTATGCGTTGCCACGGCGGCCGGCGCGTGAAGGAGCGCGGCAGATCGGCCGCCGCGACCGGCCCCTCACGCTCGTCGAGCATCTTCACGTAGCCGCCCATCGGGATCGGCGCGAGCACGATCTCGGTCCGGTCGGCACCGACGCACTTGCGCCACAGCGGCTTGCCGAAGCCGATCGAGAAGCGCAACACCTTGAAGCCGAGTCGGCGCGCGACCCAGAAGTGGCCGAACTCGTGCACGATGACCAGAAACCCGACCGCGACGATGTACCAGAGGGCGTACCAGATCAAGCTCATGCGGGAACGACTCCAAAGCTTCTTGAGAACGCACTCTAGCCGAATGCGCCGGCTCGCGCGTGCCCACGCCACCCGGACTGTCCGATGGGACAATATTACTGCGCTCGCCCAGCCGTCGCCGATCGGAGCGTGACGGTCGCGAGGCCGGCCGCGGCGAGCGTATCGAGGAGCCGCGGCAGGACCTCGAGGATGACGGGAGCGCCCGAGCGCGTGCGCGCCGCATGACCGTCGTGCAGCAGCAGAATGTCGCCGGCCGCAAGGTCACGCGTGAGCCGCTCGAGAACCCGGCGCGGATCGCCGCTCACGGTGTCGAATCCGCGCCGCGTCCAGCTCACGAGGGCCAGTCCCGCGCGCGCGAGCGCGGGCTCGAGCAGCGGACTGCGCAGTCCCGCCGGTGCGCGAAAGAAGCTTGGCGCGGAGCCGCTGATTGCTCGGATCGTCGACTGCGCCTCCCCGATCTCTTGGGCGATTCGCCGCGGACCGAGCAGCGAGAAATCGTGGCGATGACTGTAACTGTGATTCTCGAGCGCGTGCCCGCGCGCGACGATCTCGCGCGCGAGCTCGGGATGACTCGCGACCTGCCGGCCGATGCAGAAGAACGTCGCCCGTGCCCCTGAGCGATCGAGTATCGCGAGCACCTGCGGGGTGACCTCCGGATCGGGGCCGTCGTCGATCGTGAGCGCGACGGCGCGGCGCGCTCGCGCGGGCTCCGGTAGCCGCGTCAAGTTGGGTCCGAGCAGCGCGCTGCGCGGCAAGAGCCCACTGCCGGCGAGCAGCAGGTGATCGGCCACGACGGCGCCCACGGCCCAGGGCCATGCGCGCGGGCGTGCGATGAGGCTCGCGGCCGCACCGAGGTGCAGCAGCGCCGAGCTCCTCGTGAGCGGCGAGGGCAGCAGTCGCGCGAGCGTGGAACGCACGGTCATGGCCAAGCTCGATCAGCGGCGTGGAGAAACGAGTAATCCTCGCCGCCCGCGCCGGCGAGCAGCGCGAGCTGCTCGGGCTCGTCGATATCGCCGGCGAGACCGGGACGCTCGATCACCTCGAAGGCGACGTGCGCCGCGCGCGCGGCCGCGGCGTGTGCCGCGAGACTCGCGCCCCCGAAGTGCGTCGCGAGCATCCGTGCGAGCGGCAGCCGCAGCGCGTTGGTGCCGACTTTGCGCCAGTCGGGTGCCGCGACCAGCATCTCGCGGGGAGCGCAATCGATGACCGTCTCGATCTCCGCGCTCGTTACGAAGGGTAGATCGGCGGCGAGCACCAGCATGCAGCGTGCGCCCCGCGCCCGAAGCTCACGCGCGGCTGCGCCGAGGGCGGTATTGAGATCCCCGCCCCGATCGAGGAGGTGCGTGCACCCTGCAGGCATGTGCGCAGCGCTCGGGGTGAGGATGCCCACCTCCTCGACTCCACGGCTCCGCCGTGCGACGGATGAGACGTGCTCCAGCATGGTGAGGATGAGCCGCACTCGCTGCGGCTCGGCGAGCGAGCGCGCGAGCCGGCTCTTGCCGCTCGCGGGATCCTTGAGCGGAATCACGATATGCACGGACAACGCCTGCTCCGGATGCTAGCGGAAGAGATCTTCCTCCTTCGGCCGCAGCAGCGCACGCGCCGAGCGCTCGGGCGCGCTCGAGTGATGCCCCCGCGCGATCACCACCGGGGTACCCTCGGCCGCCTCACCCATCACGAGCGCGGCGCCGGCCGCGAGCGCATCGGCGTAGGCGACTTCGGTCACCTCGAGGACACGCCCCTCGCGGTCGCGCTCGCCGCGCCGATCGATGAGCGCGGGAATCCCTGCGCTGCCGAGTGCGACGTTGAGTACGCCGCGGCGCCACGGGCGACCGAAGCTGTCGCTCACGATCACGCCGAGCGCCACTCCCGAGCGGTCCGCAAGCGCGCGCTGCAACCGCGCGGCGGAAGCGTCCGGATCGCGCGGCAGCAGCAGCAGCCGCTCAGAGCGCGCGCCGTCCGCGGCGGAGTGCGGCACGTTGGAGCGATCGACTCCGGCGTTTGCCATGACGAAGCCCAAGCGATGCCGCACGATGAGCACGTGGCTCGCCGCGCGGACCACCTCCTCCGACTCCCCGAGAATCACCTCGATGAGCCGCGGATCCTTGCCCGTGACCGCCGCGAGCCGCAGGGCCTCGTGCGATGGCACCACGGAGCCGAGCTCCACCGTGCGACCTTCGGCCTTGGAGATGATCTTCTGCGCGACGATCACCACATCGCGCGCGAAGAGGACGAGGCCGCAGCGCCCGAGCGCAGCGAGGATCTCCTGAGCGAGATCGGCGCCGGGCTCGATCTCGGGCAAGCCCGGAAGGGCGGTGAAACTCAAGGATGGCATCACGGGATCAGGCACTCCGAGGCTCAGCAACGCTGCGAGGGCGCGCTCAATCTAGCGCTTCGCACGCGGCCTGTCGTGGCGCGCCCCGCCGGCCGGCGCGGTCCATGCGGCTGCATTCTGTCGCCAAACGCATACGTCACGTGCGCAAGCCGCGGCTGTCAACCAAAGACGGCCTCGAGCGCTCCTAGCGCCAGGAAACTGCGATGGGCACGCGAGCGTCGGCCGCTCGCAGCGCTCACGCGCTGGGTCTCGTATTCAATCGCGTCACGTCACATCCCGAGGTGGTTGTCATGAGCTTCAAATGGCTTCGGCCGCTTGCATGCGGCGCGCTGCTCGCGAGTCTCGCCGCATGCGGCGGCACCGGGTCGAGCGGATCAAACATGGACTCTGGCTCCGGCGGATCGACGGCGCAGAGCGGCTACGTCCCGCTCATGTTGAGCGATGCGCCGACGGATGACTGGGCCACCATCGGCGTCAGAGTTCTGAGCATCGCGCTCGTGCCGCAGGCCGGCGGGGCCAACGTGACGGTCTACTCGGTCGATGAGGCCTCGGCACCTTATGTCAATCTGGTTGAGCTCGATCAGCTGAGCGAGATCCTCGGCAACGTCGCCGTCCCGGTCGGCACCTACACGGGCGTGGTGATCACGGTCGGCGGCAATCCGGGCGATGTGATTCTCACGACCTCCTCGGATCCGGACTCTGGCTTCGCCGGCGCGGCGAGCACCACCCTCGCCTCCTCCGCCATTCAGATTCAACACACGCAGGGCGCGAGCGGCACGCTCACGGTGCCCATCACCCTCACCCTCGACTCTCCGCTCGTCGTCACCACGAGCTCGAGCAACGCGCTCGATCTGGAATTCGACCTGTCGCACCCGGCCTTCATCGTCGCGCACCAGCCCCCGGGCGGGACGCTCCTGTGGGCCGTGAACTTCGACGGGCCCGTGCGTCACCACCCGGTGCACGACCTCACCAAGCTCGTGCTGCGGCAGCTCTACGGCACGGTCACCGGCATCGCAAGCGACGGCAGCTCGGTCACGGTGGAGAAGGATTATCCGACCTTGCCGCTCGTATCGCCCGAGACCGCGGTGCAGAGCTCCCAGGCGCTCACCATCGACGTAGATTCCACCAACGGTACGCTCTTCTACGATGTCGATGACCAGAGCGGACCGACCAAGGTGACGAGTTTCGCGAGTCTCACCGGGCTTGCGAACGGGGCGTATCTGCGCATCCAGGCGCGCTACCAGGAAGACGGCACGCTCGTCGCAACGCGCGTGTGGGCGAGCAGCAGCTTCAACAACGTGTGGGTGAGCCCCGAGGGCCATGTGCGCGACGTCGATGCGAGCAGCATCACGGTCACCGACGAGGCGGGGCTGCCGGTCGTCGTGGACGTGAACTCCGCCACCGACTTCACGTTCCACGGCGGCACCACGGCGATCGGCACGGGTCCCGGCTTCCTCGCCAATCTCGTGCGTGGCTTCAAGGTTCACGTTGCCGTGGTCGATCCGCTTGCGAACCCGCTCGTCGCTCAGGATGTGGACATCGAGACCGCCGAGTTCTCCGGAGCGATCTCCGCGGCCGACACGAGCGGATTCACCTACACGCACGATTTCGTGCGGGCCTCAGACGATTATCAGCAGAACCTGCCCTACATCTCGGCGCAGACGGCGAACGGCACCGACGGCAGCGGCAACGCGATCACCGGTTTCAAATACTGGCCCTTCGCGTACCCGACCGAGCTCACCTTGGGATCAGGCGCCGTGACTGATTTCGTCGCAGCGACCACCGGTCCGCTGCAGGCATACGGTTTCACCGGCGCCAACTGGGGCGATCAGGCGACGACGAGCGGCTGGTTTGCGCCGTGGGTCGGCCTCTTGCCCTCGCCGGTGCCCCTCTCCTCGGTGACGGCGGGCCTGTCGGCCAACGATCAGTTCACGATCGCCACGGACTCGGGCGGCACCGCCTACACCGTCGATGTGAGCGCGAGCAGCGGCTCCGCCACGCTCGTCTATCAAATCGACCGCTCGAACGGCGTGCTCACCGTGAGTCCGATCGATATCACAACCGCGGGCGGCCTCAGCACCTTTACCACGAATCTCGCGGTCGGCGTGCCCACGAAGGTGTACGGGGTACCGCAGCCGGATGGGACGCTGCGCGCGTACGTGGTCTTCTACTACACGGGAACGATGCCGAGCGACTGACCGCTCCCGCGCGGTGCACATCCGCGCTACCATCCTCACGGCGCCCGGACCGTCGGTCTGGGCGCCGTAAGCTTTTCCACGGAGCCGCGATGCTCACGATCGGCTACAAGGCATCTGCCGAGCAATTCGGACCGCGGGAGCTCCTCGATCTTGCGCGCCTCGCCGAGGAGCTGGGTTACGACTCGGTGTTCGTGAGCGATCATTTTCAACCCTGGCGCCATCACGGCGGGCACGCACCGTTCTCCCTCGCTTGGCTCGGCGCCGCCGGCGCCTCCACCTCGCGAATCACACTCGGCACGAGTGTGCTCACGCCCACGTTCCGCTACCACCCGGCCGTCGTCGCGCAGGCCTTCGCCACGCTCGGCGCGCTCTTTCCGCGGCGAATCGTGCTCGGCCTCGGCAGCGGCGAGGCGCTCAACGAGACGCCGGCGACGGGTCTTCGCTGGCCCGAGCCGCGCGAGCGCACGCGGCGCCTGCGCGAGGCGATCGATCTCATCGAGCGGCTGTGGCGCGAGGAGCGTGTCACCTTCCCGGGTGAGTACTACCGCACCGACCGGGCGACGATTTACGATCGCCCGCTCGAACCGGTGCCCATCTACATCGCAGCCGCGGGCCCGGTGGTCGCGCGATTCGCGGGCGAGCGCGCCGCTGGCTTCATCTGCACGAGCGGCAAGGATCCGGCGCTCTATCGCGACACACTCCTCCCCGCCGTCGCCGCGGGGCTCGCCCACGCGCAGCGCGCCGCGCGCTCGATCGCGCGCATGATCGAGATGAAGGTGTCGTTCGACACCGACGCGCAGCGCGCGCTCGAGGATACCCGCTACTGGAGCGCGCTCGCGCTATCGCCGGAAGAGAAGGTCAACGCGCAGGATGCGCTCGAGCTCGAGCGGCTCGCGGATCGGCTGCCGCTCGAGCGCGCCGCCTCGCGCTGGATCGTCTCGAGCGATCCCGAGGAGATCCTCGAGCGCATCGCTCCGTACGTCGCGCTCGGCTTCGATCATCTGGTGTTCCACGCACCGGGACCCGATCAGGCGCGCTTCCTCGGACTGTTTGCCGAGCACGTCGTGCCGCTGCTTCGCGAGCGCTTCGCGCACGCCCCACTCCTCGATCGGTAGCTTCAGCCGCCCCTAAAAGTCGGGTGACCGAGAGCGGTCGGCGCTCTTTCCACGTCCGCACATGAAGTTTGCGGTCTTGTGCGTTGCGTTCCATTGTGTGGTTGTCCGGCTACAGTCGAGCTCCAGTTAATAGCTGAGCTAGAGTCAATCAAATCGCATCCATGAGCTCGAGCTTTACGGCCAATTGCGTCATGAGCGTAACTATTTGTTTCCATACATTATCCGTTTCCGCACCACAGGGCGCATTTTGTGGTCCACAGACAACGACCGTACGAAACGCGTGCTGTTGTGGTGCACGCAATACTGTTGCGAAGATGCACACGTTTCACTAGAGTTGCGCGCGTGCCAACGCGGCCACGATCAGGGATCACGCGGCACAACGGGACCAGCTCTCAAACTCACGTCTCGACCCTCGAGGGGGGGAATCCATGACCACCGTTCGTGATGCGGTCGCCTCGGCACTCGCCGCGGCAGCCCGACGATCTCTTCCGCCCGATTCCGCGACACCTCGTTACCGCTTGCGCCTGACTTGCGCCGCGGCGTTGACGGTGCTGGGCTTCAGCGGCGTCGCACTCGCTCAGCAGGCTCCGCCGGCAAGCAGCAGCTCAACCAGCTCGGCGAGCTCAGCGAACGGACAAGCGGCGCCGCTCGAGGAGGTGACCGTTACCGGCTCGCGCATCAAGCGCACGACCGATTTCAACACGCCCACGCCGACCACCGTGATCGACACGGCGACCATGGAGAGTCTCGGCATCGTGAACGTCGGTGCGGCAGCCATGATCGCGCCGGCGAACGTCTCGACGTTCACTCCAGCCAACACCGGCAATGCCAACTTCTTCACCGGTGAGTACATCCCCGACCTGCGCGGGCTCAACCCCTACTTCGGCAGTCGCACGCTCACGCTGATCGACGGTCAGCGCATCGTCAACAGCGACCAGGGCGACAGCTACGACTTCAACCTGCTCCCGCAGATCCTCGTTGAGCGCATCGACACGGTCACAGGGGGTGCCTCGGCGGCCTACGGGTCTGGCGCGATCGCGGGCGTCGAGAACGTGATCCTCGACAGCAAGCTCGAGGGCGGCAAGATCGACGGCAGTCTCTTTCAGACGAGCCACAGCGATGCGCGCGACCGCAACATCGGCGCCGCCTACGGCCACGGACTGTTCGACAACCGCCTGCACTTCGTGATCGGCGGTGAATACGAGAATCAGGATGAGCTCGGGTGCGAGAACGCCCGCAACTGGTGCGCGGTCAACAACGGTGAGTACGTGATTCCCCCAGGAAGCACGGCACCGTCGAGCGGTGCCGCAGATGTTTTGGGCTACGGCTCGAACGTGCGCGCCAACCTCACCAATTACAACAGCGTTCTCTTCGGCTTCAACTCCTTCGGCGGCTACCATGGCGGTCCGCCGCCGGTCACCGTCACGCCGGACGGCACCGCGACGATGCCGTACAATCTCGGATCCCCGCAAGTCTCGTTCGCCGATGATGTGCAGGGTGGCGACGGTGTCCCGGCCTACCAGTACGCGAACCTGCAGGCGCCGGTGAACCGCGGCGTCGGCATGTTCCTGCTGAACGGCGAGATCAACGACTACCTCAACTTCAAAACGAGCTTCCTGCTCGCACGGTCGGTGACCACCGACTACGACGGCGCGGGCTCGACGCTTGCCGAAGGCATCTCCCCGGTGAACGCCTACGCCTGTCCGGACACGGCGGCGGGCGGCCTCGCGTGCGTCAACGACGCTTCGCCCTCGCTCGCGACGGCGATCAACGGAGGCGACTCGTTCCTGGACAAGAACTGGAGCGAGCAGGTTCCGGCACTGACGCGGTTCACGACCAACGTGACGCGCTTCACCTTCGGGCTCGACGGCAAGATGTGGGACTCCTCCTGGACGTGGGATGCGAACTTCGAATACGGGCTCACCCATCACGACCAGCTGGTGCAGGACAACCTCAGTCTCTACCGCATCGACATGGCGCTCGACTCGGTGATGACGCCGAGCGGGCCGGAGTGCCGGGTGACGGCGGACGGCTTTGCGGCCGCCGTTGCGGCCAGCGGTGGTCCGTTCAGTCCATACGCCGACGCCAACCCGCTCCTCGCGCAGGGCTGCGTCCCGATCGATCCGTTCGGCAACCAGCCGCTGTCGCAATCCGCACTGGATTACTCCTTCGGCAACCTGGAGGAAAATCTGCGCTACGAGCAGACGGATGCCAACCTCAATGCCTCGGGTAACTACTTCAGCGGCATCGGCGCCGGCCCGTGGAAGTTGGCCGTGGGCTACGAGTGGCGGCAAGAGCGCGGCGACAACATCGACCAGCCCGGGCAGCCGGCCTATCTCGCGGACGACTACGAGACCCAGTACGGCTCCTCCTTTGGCGGCCTGATGAGCGTGAACGAAGGGTACCTCGAGACCGACATTCCGCTCCTCAAGGACGAGCCCTTCGCTCACCTGCTCGAGTTCGACCTCGCGGCGCGCGAGTCGCAGTACCAGAACTCGGCGCTCTACGGAATCGACGTGTGCAGCACGCCCGGTGTGGACGGTTGCCCGCTGTTCAATGCGCCCCCGGGAACCACGTTCAGCCACACCTTTCCCACGTGGAAGGCCTCCGGCATCTACGAGCCGGTCGACTGGTTCCGCTTCCGCGCGAGCCAATCCCGCGATGAGCGCGCACCGAACTTCCGCGAGCTCTACTACAACCAGGTCATCGGCGCCGGCGGACTCTTCGGTCAGTGCGGACCCTTTGGCACCACGGTCGATCCGTGCACGTGGAACCTCCTCGGTAATCCGGATCTGAAGCCGGAGAGCTCGGATACCACGACGCTCGGTATCGTCCTCACCCCGAAGGAAGTGCTGCCCGGGTTCCAGTTCTCCGCGGATTGGTTCCACATCCGGATCAACAATGCCATCGAGCAGGCGAATCCGACGCTGCTCGAGGAGCAGTGCAAGGAGAGCGCGGCAGCCTGCTCGGCGGTCACCTTCAACGACAACCCGGTGACGGCGGCCGGTGCGACTTGCGGAGGAGGGCTCGAGGGTCAGGCGGCCTTCGCGGCGGGCTGCTACAACCTCGCCGAGATTGCGCCCACTTCCTACAACGGTGCGTTCTACGAGGTGAAGGGCATCGACTTCTCGCTCAACTATCTCGCCGACCTGGGCGCCTTCGGAACCCTCAACACCCGCCTCCTCACCACGTGGATGGGCGAGCAGGACTTTCAGTCCTATCCGGGCGGCCCCATCCTGAGCATCCTCGGGCAGACGGGCACGGGCAATGGATTCCTGAACGATTACACGCCCGATGCCAGGTGGCGCGGCAGCCTTCTCGTCACCTGGGCGCAGGGTCCGGTCAGCATCACGCCCAACATGACGTTCGTGAGCCACGGCATCATGGACTACCTCGGTGTGACGCCGGCGCAGGGCGCGTTCTATCAGGCGGTCCTGAACGGGACGCTTCCCGCGGCCCTGCAGCCATACGGTTTCCACCCGATGCCCTACAACTATGTGCCGAGCTACTTCCTCTTCGGCTTGAACGGCACGTACACGTTCTCGGACACGGGACCCGCCAAGGGGCTGCAACTGTTCGTGCAGGTGAACAACCTGTTCAACAAGACTCCGCCCTTCACCGGCGGCGAGAGCGAGTTCGGTCCGGCCAACTCCTACGGTGGCACGAACCCGATCTTCTTCGACGTCCTCGGGCTCGCCTACCGCGTGGGATTCCGGCTCAACTTCTAGCGCTGCGCCGCGGCTCACGGAACGAGCCGATTCCGCTCCTGGGCCGCACCC
>Ga0335072_10016999_pt1 | contig 10301 bp, 11 predicted proteins | sample Lox_Sample_21_FD_206725 | JGI IMG/M metagenome (GOLD analysis project Ga0335072, IMG submission 206725) | Soil microbial communities from Loxahatchee National Wildlife Refuge, Florida, United States - Lox_Sample_2.1 | ecosystem: Environmental > Terrestrial > Soil > Wetlands | place: USA...
CGCGGCCTCGAGGACCCGCGCGATCCACTCGCCCCCAGGGTCGAGGGCCGTTCGCCAGGCCTGAGCGACCTGGTCTTTCGTCATCGGCGTGCCGAGCGTGGCGGAGATCTGGTCGCCCGCCCTCGTCCGCCAGGCCATCTCGCCCGAGTACGCGAGGAAGATGACCGGCCGTACGACGCCGTCGGTAAGCGCCGGCCCATACCCGTACACGAAGTCCGAGGCGGACCGCTTCGTGCCGTCCGACTCTGGGATGTACGTGATAAAAGGAATGGGATTCGCATCGGAACGAAATGGCGTCCCGGTCAGGGCAAGCCTGCGCCGCGCGGGGTCGAATGCCTCCCTCACGGCCTCACCCCAAGACAGCGCGTCGCCCGCGTGGTGGATCTCGTCGAAGATCACCAGCGTCCGGCGACCCTCGGTGCGCTGCCTATGCAGCGCGGGGTGCGCGGCCACTTGGGCGTAGGTGACGGCAACCCCGTGAAAGTCCGCGCCGACCGGCCCTTGCGCGTTGCTGTACGCAGGGTCAATCGCGATCCCGAACCGTGCTGCCGCCTGCGCCCACTGGTACTTGAGGTGCTCCGTGGGGGCCACGATCGTGATGGAGACGATCTCGCGGAGATCGAGGAGCCGACGGGCCACCGTGAGTGCGTACGTTGTCTTACCCGCGCCCGGCGTTGCGACGACAAGGAAGTCACGCTTGCTGGCCTGAAAATACTCCCCGTAGGCATGCTGCTGCCAGCCGCGCAGGCCGTCAACCGGCGCTATGAGCGCTTCCTCCCTGGGGGCACGCGGAGTCGCCGCCCTGGGTAGGTACGCGGGCGGTGCCTCCGGAAGATGACCGGAGGCCACCGAGCACGCCTGGCCGTCAGCCGGCGAAATCACTCCTTGCCGTCGCCGCCGGATGGCAGCGAGTCGTAGATCTCCTTGCACTCAGGGCAGATCGGGAAGCGCTGAGGGTCCCGGCTTGGCACCCATACCTTGCCGCAGATAGCGCGGATGGGCGTCCCGAAGACCGAGCTCTCGGTGATCTGGTTAGCGTCCGCGTAGTGCGCGAACCGCTCATGATCTCCGTTGGACGTTTCGACCCTGACGTCCTCATGAACCTTGAGGTCGCCGTCTGGTAGTACTTCGGTGCTCACGCTCACTAGTTTACCGTCCCGATGGCCGCGGGCGAGGCCCGCCGCCGGTGATCTCACGGTGGTGATCCCCACCCAGCCGAGCGGGAACAGGATCCCCAGCGCCCTCAGTTGAGCCCGGGATCATCGGGATAAGTCGCCAGGAATGCGACATCTCCCTCCTGGCGGCGCAGCACCGCCCGCCAGAGCAGATCCGCGTCAGCGGCGAAGACGTCGCCGGGCTCGGCGCTGACCACATGCCAGGCGCCCTCGTCGATCTCCTGCTTGAGCTGGCCAGGGGACCAGCCCGCGTACCCGGCGTAGACGCGCAGCGCGCGGATGGCGGGCGCGAGCACGTTCGGCGGGGTGTCGAGGTCGAGCAGGCCGAGCCGGGCCAGGGCCGGGGCGCCATCGAGCGGGCGCCAGCCGACTGGCTCGTCTGTTCCCGGGACCAGGGCGAGGGCCAGGGCACTGTTCGGCGAGACCGGACCGCCCTTGAACACCACGCTCGGATCGGAAGCCAGGTCTGTCCACTGCTCAAGTACCTGGCCGACCGGAATCTGGGTCGGACGATTGAGGACTACTCCCAGCGTCCCCTCTGTCTCCTCATGCTCGACGATGAGGACAACAGTGCGCCGGAAGTTCGGATCCCCCAGCAATGGCGTGGCGACAAGCAGTCTTCCGGCCTTAGGATCCGCGCCCATGGCATCCATGTAACCATCACCGGCGGGGTACTACGTCCCCGCGGGCGGGCCGAGCGTGTCGCGACCTAGTCCGCGCCGGAGTCGGTGCCGGTAGCGAAGGATCCGGCCGGCGTACCTGGGGCGGCGAACTCCCTGATGGCGGCGGCGACACCGGAGGCGACGTCGGGGTGGAAGACCGACGGGATGATGTAGTCGGGGCCAAGCTCGCTCGGCTGCACGACGTCGGCCAGCGCCCGCGCGGCCGCCACCAGCATCCGGTCGTTGACCTTCTTGCTCTGCGCGTCGAGCAGGCCACGGAACACGCCGGGGAAGGCCAGGACGTTGTTGATCTGGTTCGGGTAGTCGCTGCGCCCAGTGGCCACCACCGCCGCGTACTCCCTGGCCTCCTCGGGGTCCACCTCAGGGTCGGGGTTGGCCAGCGCGAACACGATCGCGTCGCTGTTCATCGTCTTGACCTGGCCGCCGGCCAGGACGTTAGGCGCTGACACCCCGATGAAGACGTCGGCCCCGTTGACCGCGCCGACCAGGTCCCCGCGGTACCCGTCGGTGTTGGTGTGCTCGGCGATCCAGGTCAGGCTCTCGGTCATCCCCGGCCGGCCCCGGTAGACGGCCCCCTCCAGGTCGCAGGCGATGACGTTCTTTGCCCCCGCGGTCAGCAGCAGCTTGAGCACCGCGGTCCCCGCCGCCCCGGCGCCGCACATCACGATGCGGACCTTGCTCAGCTCCTTGTCGACCACCCGCAGCGCGTTGGTCAGCGCGGCGAGCACGACGATCGCCGTCCCGTGCTGATCGTCGTGGAAGACCGGGATGTCGAGCATGGCCCGCAGCCGGCGCTCCACCTCAAAGCAGCGCGGCGCGGAGATGTCCTCCAGGTTGATCCCGCCGAAGCCGGGCGCGATGGCCGCCACCGCGGCGACGATCTGGTCAGTGTCCTGGGTGTCCAGGCAGATGGGCCAGGCGTCAATGCCGGCGAAGCGCTTGAACAGGGCAGCCTTGCCCTCCATGACCGGCAGCGCGGCGTATGGTCCCACGTTGCCCAGGCCAAGCACCGCGGAGCCGTCGGTGACGACCGCGACGCTGTTGCGCTTGATGGTCAGGCGGCGAGCGTCCTCGGGGTTCGCAGCGATCGCCATCGACACCCGCGCGACTCCTGGCGTGTAGGCCATCGACAGGTCGTCCCGGTTACGCAGCGGCACCTTCGAGCGCATCTCGATCTTTCCGCCCAGGTGCATCAGGAACGTCCGGTCGCTGACCTTGTGCACCGTGACGCCTGGGATCTCGCGCAGGGCCGAGACCAGCGCCTCCGCGTGCCCGGTGTCGATCGCTGCGCAGGTGACATCGACCCGGAGGTGGCCCCGGGCACCTGAGGCCACGTCGAGGGCGGTGACCACGCCCCCCGCCTGCTCCACCGCACGGGTGATCTCGCTGACCGCGCGGCCGTGCGAGGCCACCTCCAGGCGAGCAGTAAATGAGTAAGAAACACTCGGCGCCATGGTCACTTGAATTTCCGCCTTTCCTGGACCCGCGGTCTCAGGGTATCTTCCCCGCGCGGTGCGGGCGCGAGTGTCCCAGCCAGGGACGTACCCTTCATTCATGGCGACGGAGTCCGCACTGAGCCCAGCGTCGGCCGAACCTGGCGTGATTGACGTTACGCGCCTGCGCGTTGCCATCGCGCGGCTCTCCCGGCGGCTACGCCGCCATGAGGTTGCCGGGCTGACGCCATCTCAGCTGGCCGCCCTGACCACGGTCGAGCGGTCGGGGCCACTGCGGCTCGGAGACCTCGCCGCCGCTGAGGGTATCGCCCCCTCGACCCTGACGCGCGTGGTCACGGTGCTCGAGGAGGCCGGACTCGTCGCGCGGCGTCCAGACCCAAGCGATGCCAGGGCAAGCACGATCGCCATCACCGACCTCGGCCGCCAGACCATGGATCAGTTGCGAGACGAGGGCACCGCGCTGCTCGCCCAGAGCCTGCTGCTGCTTTCTGCCGAGCAGCGCGCGGCGCTGGCCGCGGCGCTGCCCTCACTTGAGCTGCTGGCCGAGGCGGACTCCCAGGCCCGCGACCGCTAGAAAAGCAGGCTGGCCAGCCGCTGCCTAGCGGACTTCACCGCCGGGTCACCCGGCGGGAAGATCTCGAACAGGTCGATCAGGTGGACCCGGGCCTTGTTGCGGTCATCGCCAGTAGTGCGCTTGATCACGCCGAGCAACCGGTCGAAGGCCTCCTCGGCCCGGCCGGAGGCGACCTCCAGGTCGGCCAGCTTGACCTGCGCGTCGGGGTCGTCGGGCCGCTCCGCCGCCTGCCGGGCGATCGCCGCGACGTCGTCGTAGCCGCTCACCCGGCGCATCACGTTGACCTGGGCGAGCATGCTCTTGGCGAATCCGTCCGATGGGACCTCGGACAGGGCCTTCTCGAGCAGCGAGGCGGCGGAGTCCAACTCGCCCGCCTCGATCGCGTCCCTGGCCGCCCGCAGGTGCGGTGGCAGGTCGTCATCGTCCGCGTCGTCCGCGTCGTCCGCGCCCTCGGCGGCCGCGTCCGCCTCGGTCCCTGGCTCGCCCGCCGGCGGCAGGCCGAGCTGCTCGGCGACCGAGAGGACCTGGTCCAGCCACTGCCTGACCTGCGACTCTGGCATCGCGCCCAGGAAGGCGTCCACCATCTGCCCCCCGATGATGGCGACCACCATCGGGATGGACTGGGCCTGGAACGCCTGGGCCAGCCGCGGGTTGGCGTCAACGTCGATCCGCGCGAGCACCCACGCGCCGTTCGCCTCTAGTGCGAGCTTTTCCAGCACCGGGCTGAGTTGCTTGCACGGGCCGCACCATTCGGCCCACAGGTCCACGATCACCGGCACGGTCCGGGACCGGGTGGCCACGTCCTGGTTGAACGTCTGCTCGGTAACGTCGATGACATATCCGCCCGCGTCACCGCTGTCGTCGGCCGGGCCACCCTGGGCACTGGCGGTGGAGGCGGCCCTGGCGGCCTGCTGCCTGCGCTGCGCGGCCGCCTGCCGCGCGCTGAGGTCGACGGCACCGTAGAGGGAGAAGTCCCGAGGCTGTTGCATATCTCTATCCTGCCGCATGCTTAGGGGTCCACAAGTTCATCATCGCTTGTTCCGGTCTGATAACGGGATTCAATGGGCCCCGCTCGGTAGCATTAGCTGTGCTACTCTTATCATCATGACAATGGAGGGCGAGGGCCCCGAGAGAAGCAACGCTCCGCGACGGGGACGGCCGCGGCGAGCAGGGGCGGACCGCCTCCAGCCGGATCCGGTGCACCACGCGATCGGCTCGCAGCGCATTGGCATCCGTGAGCTGCGGCAGCACGCAAGCGTCTACGTCGACTTGGTCGAACGCGGCCACACGGTGGACATCACCAACCGAGGCCGCCTAGTGGCCCAGATGATTCCGGTGAAGGAGCCCGACAGCCCACTGGAGCGGTGGATCGCCGCCGGCGTGATCGAGCGCGCCGAGGAATCCGGCAGCGCCCTGGAGGTCGACCCCTATCCGGCACTGGCCGCCGGCCGGCCCACCGCGAGCGAGGTCCTGGCCCAGATCCGGGACGAGGACCGGTCATGATCTACCTCGACTCCTCGGCGCTGGTCAAGCTGGCGCTCACCGAGCCGGAATCGGCGGCCCTCATCGGCTACCTGTCGGAGCGCCAGGACCAGGCGCTGGTCTCGAGCGCCTTGCACCGGACCGAGGTGCTGCGGGCCATCTGGCAGGCCGAGCCCGGCGCGATCACCAGGGGGGTGCGGCTGGTGCGGCGGATCGGGCGAGTGTCCCTGAGTAGCGAGGTGCTCGACTACGCTGCTACCCTGCCTCCGCAGCGGCTTGGGACAGCCGACGCCATCCACCTCGCGTCAGCGCTGGCGATCCGGCGGGACCTTTCTGCCTTTGTCGCCTATGACAAGCGGCTCCTTGACGCCGCCGCGGAGGCCGGCCTGCCCACCGCGAGTCCGGCATAGCCGACCCGCCCTGTGTGGGAAAAAAATCCAAAAAGTCACAACCACCTGCGGACGAGCGGCGTCTGAAGAGGTGGCTCGGGTGACGGGGGCTAGCGAGCCGGTCGGGAGTACGCCGGTCTAGCTAGCACACCCACGTCAGCCGACCGCCACCATCGGCCCTCGCCTGAACGGGTGAAAACACTGCTAATGCAAGCCACGAGCACCCTGGCTGTCCGCGAGACGCCGCCGCGGGCGGAGCGGGCGGTCCAGGTAGAGGGAGGCAGCCGGGTGGTCGGGGACGCGGGCACAGGCCCGCGTGGCGCCATGCCTAACGAGGGTTCCGGCGGGTGGGACGTCATCAGCTCCACCGGCCCGACCCCGATGATGAGGGCGCCCAAGGCTGCGCGCGCGGCGGCCGAGCAGCTGTTCGCCACGCAGTACCCCAAGCTGGCCGGCTGGGTCAGGCGGCTCGTGGATGACGACGAGACGGCGCACGAGATCGCGAGCGAGGCGTTTGTCCGGCTGCTTTCGCGGTGGACCAAGCCAGCGAGCCTCGACAGCCCGCAGAGCTACCTGTACATGATCGCGACCAACCTCGTGCGGGACCACTGGCGCAAGATGGAACGGGAGCGCCGCGCGATTCGCAGCGTCACCTCGGGCGGCGACCTCGAGCCCACGTCCGACCCGGCACAGGACGTGGACGTGCGGGAACTGATCATGACGCTGCCGGCCAGGCTGCGCGAGCCGTTCCTGCTGCACTACTACGCGGGCTTCGGGATCCGGGAGATCGCCCTCCAGCTCAAGCGGCCTGACGGCACGATCAAGGCCGACCTGTATCATGCCCGGAACAAGCTCAAGGAGGCACTTCAGGTACGCGGACCCGCGAACGGCGCTAGCGGAGGGAGGTCACGTGATGGCAGGTAACGAGCATGATCAGCTGGATGACTGGCTGGCGCGCGAGATCCAGCCGCTGCCCCCGCCGCCGGGGACGTTTGAGCTGATACGCAAGCGTGCCCGGCGCCGCAAGGCAGGCAGGCTCGCGGCCACCGTCACCTCGGCCGCCGCCGTCGCCGTCCTGGCAACCGTCGGCGTCCCAACGGTGCTTTCCCTGCACCTGGGCCAGTCCGCGACCGGCACGCCGGTGGCGAACGGCCGGGCGGACTCGTCCGCCATTTCCCGTGCGGCGACGCCGCCGGCCGGGGCCAGCACCACCACGTCATCCGCCAGCCCCAGGTCCGAGGCCCGCGGCATCAGCGAGAGCACCAGCCCGGCCGGATCGCCTGCGGGCGGCCCGGTCCCCGCCAACTTCCAGCCGACGTCGGTCACGTTCGTCAGCTCGAGCGCCGGGTGGGCGATCGGCCAGGCCGGCACGCCAGGCAAGTGCGCCAACGCCGTCCCGACGATCTGCACGTCGATCGCCAGGACAACCAACGACGGGCAGACCTGGCAGGGCATACCCGCTCCCTCGACCAACCAGGTCACCGGCATCCGGTTCCTCGACGGCATCAACGGCTGGGCCTACGGCCCCGACCTATGGTCGACGCACAACGGCGGTAGCACCTGGACTCAGGTCAACACCGGTGGCCAGCAGGTCATCGACCTGGAGACGGCGGGCCACGAGGCGTTCGCGGCGTTCGCGAACTGTTCCACGGGCAGTGCCGGGCAGGACTGCACGAGCTACACCCTCAAGACCACGCAGGCCGGAAGCGACGACTGGGTCAACGTCGGCTCGGCCACCAGCAACCTGCCTGAGTCGGCGGGCGCCACGCCTGCCATCGTGCTCAGCGGCAGCACCGGGTGGCTGCTCGCGCCGGACGGAACGATCTACTCCGGCCCGCTCGACGGAGCGTGGACCAAGCTCGGCGACGCCCCCTGCCCGGCGACATCGTCGGCAAGCAGCCCCGGTGGCGCGCTCCTCAGCTACGACGTGTACACCAACGAGTTCGCGGCGGCCTGCACCACTCCCGGGGCCAGCCAGCAGACCGTCATCTACACCTCGGGCATCACCAGCCTGAACTGGCGGGCGCTGGCCGAGGGATCGAGCGATGGCACCCCGGTCTCGCTCGCGACCACCCCGTCCTCCCAGGCCATCATGGCCACGTCCCAGGGCATCTCAGTCCTCGACACCAGCACCGGGCAGTGGACCCAGACCGTCACGCTGGCGGAAGGGTTCACCTACGTGGGGATGACCACCAAGCTGCAGGGGGTCGCGATCCCGGCCAACGCGTCGCTGCATGAGGTCTGGATGACGTTCAACGGCGGCCGCACCTGGCAGCCCGACTCGCTCAACCCTTAGGCTGGCTCACCCCTTAACGGAGGCGAGCAGCTTCTCTGACGCCTGGTGCGGGTCCAGTACGCCGTCGGCGACCTGGCCCGCCAGGGTGTCAAGCAGGGGTCCTGAAAGCTCGCGGCGCACCGCGTCGTACGCCAGCGCCAGCACCTCATCGCGCGCTCGCGACCGGCGGCGCCGCGTCAGCTCCCCGGCTGAGGCTAGCCAGTCCCAGTGCCGGTCAAGCGCGCCGAGCAAGTCACCGATCCCGTCGGCCGTCGTCGCCACGGTCGGCACCACCGGCGGCTTCCAGGCGGCCGACGACAGCGCCACCATGTGCTTGAGGTCGCGCACGGTCGCGGCGGTATCGGGCCGGTCTGCCTTGTTCACCGCGAGCACGTCGGCGATCTCAAGCACCCCCGCCTTCGCCGCCTGGATCGAGTCCCCCATCCCCGGGACGACGACGACAACCGTGGAGTCAGCCGCCGAGGCGATCTCTACCTCGGCCTGCCCCACGCCCACGGTCTCCACCACGACGACCGAGAAGCCAGCCGCGGCAAGCACCCGGATCGCCATCGGGGCGGCGGCCGACAGGCCGCCGAGTTGCCCCCGGCTGGCCATCGACCTGATGAACACCCCGGAGTCCAGCGCGTGCCCCTGCATCCGGACCCGGTCACCGAGCAGCGCACCACCCGAGAAGGGCGATGACGGGTCCACAGCTAGCACCGCGACCTGCTCACCGCGCGCCCGTAGCGCCGCCACCAGCGCGTTCGTCGTGGTGGACTTGCCTGCTCCTGGCGCTCCCGTCACCCCGATGACGCGGGTGCCCGCCTGCTTGCTTGCCACCCCGTCATGACGGCCGACGTCGGCCGCCAGGTCCCTGAGGATCTCCCGGCCGCGTCCGTCCCCGTTCTCGATCCACGAGATCGTGCGGGCAAGCGCCCTTGCGTCCCGGGCCAGGACCCGGTCAGCGAGACGCCTGACGCTGGTGGCCGAGTCGGCCTCCTCGCTCAGCGCGGCGCCTTGAGTAGCAGTGCCGATCCCTGGCCGCCGCCTCCGCACAGGGCGGCGACGCCAAGGCCGCCCCCACGGCGCCGGAGCTCGTAGGCGAGGGTGAGGGCGATGCGGGTGCCTGACATGCCCAGCGGGTGGCCGAGCGCGATGGCCCCGCCGTTCACGTTGACCCGGTCAGGGCTGAGGCCAAGGTCGCGCATGGACTGGATGCCCACGGCCGCGAATGCCTCGTTGATCTCGATGAGGTCAAGGTCGCCGACGCTGAGGCCGGCCTTGGCCAGGGCCTTCTTGATCGCGTTGGCCGGCTGGGAGTGCAGCGAGTTGTCCGGGCCCGCCACCGTGCCGAACCGGCCGACCTCCGCGAGGATCGTCGCGCCGAGCTCCGCGGCCTTCTCACGGGAGGCCACCACCACGACGGCGGCCCCATCGGAGATCTGCGACGACGTTCCCGCCGTAATCGTCCCGTCCTGGCCGAACGCCGGAGGCAGCTTGCTCAGCGACTGCGCGGTGGTGTCGGGGCGGATGCCCTCGTCGGCGGCGAGCACGGCCGGCGGCTTGGCACGCTGCGGGACCTCGACGGTCACGATCTCCTGCGCGAGCGTGCCGTTGCCCGCGGCGGCCGCGGCGCGCTGCTGTGAGCGGGCGGCGAACTCGTCCTGCTCCTCGCGCGAGATGTCAAGCTTGGCATTGTGCCGCTCGGTTGACTCACCCATCGAGATGCCGTCGAAGGCGTCGGTGAGGCCGTCGAAGGCCATCGCGTCGAGCATCTCGACCGCACCGTACTTGTAGCCCTTGCGCGAGTTCTTCAGCAGGTGCGGGGCGTTGGTCATGGACTCCATGCCGCCCGCGACGATCAGGTCGTACTCGCCGAGCCTGATCAGGTCGGCCGCCTGGGCGATCGCGTCGAGGCCGGACAGGCAGACCTTGTTGACGACTGTCGCCGGGGTGCTCATCGGGATGCCCGCCTTGACGGCGGCCTGCCGGGCGGTGATCTGTCCCGTCCCGGCCTGCAGGACGTGGCCCATGATCACGTACTCGACGTTGTGGGGAGAGGTACCTGAGCGCTCCAAGGCCCCCTTGATGGCGAAGCCGCCCAACTCGGCGGCCGAGAAGCCGGCCAGCGAGCCAAGCAGCCGTCCCATCGGGGTCCGCGCCCCGCCAATGATCACCGGGTCCGGCATCCGAGCCTCCATGCTACGAGCCAAGAACTATCTGGGAGGATACCCAGCATGCTGGAACGTATCGATCACGTGGGCATCGC
>Ga0335072_10017002_pt1 | contig 10300 bp, 6 predicted proteins | sample Lox_Sample_21_FD_206725 | JGI IMG/M metagenome (GOLD analysis project Ga0335072, IMG submission 206725) | Soil microbial communities from Loxahatchee National Wildlife Refuge, Florida, United States - Lox_Sample_2.1 | ecosystem: Environmental > Terrestrial > Soil > Wetlands | place: USA: Florida...
CCGCGCTGACCCTGGAGGCGATGGGCACGGACGCGGTGATCATCAGGCACGGCGCGTCCGGCGCCGCCCACACGCTGGCCCGCTGGGTCACCGGCAGCGTGGTGAACGCGGGGGACGGCACCCACGAGCACCCCACCCAGGCGCTGCTCGACGCGTTCACGATGCGCCAGCGGCTCGTCGGGGACGGCGAGCGAGGCCGCGGCATGGGCCTGGACGGGCTGCGGGTCACGATCGTCGGCGACGTGCTGCACAGCCGGGTGGCCAGGTCCAACGTGCTGCTGCTCAGCACGCTCGGGGCCGAGGTAACGCTGGTGGCCCCGCCCACGCTGATGCCGTACGCGGTCGAGAGCTGGCCGTGCAAGGTCAGCTACGACCTTGACGCCGAGCTCCGCAAGGCCGACGTGGTGATGATGCTGCGGGTGCAGCAGGAGCGGATGAGCGCCGCTTACTTCCCGAGCATCCGGGAATACCGCCGCCGGTACGGGCTCGACACCGGGCGGATGGCGCTGCTGCCCGAGCACGCGATCGTGATGCACCCGGGCCCGATGAACCGCGGGGTGGAGATCGCCGCCGAGGTCGCGGACTCGCCCCGGTCGACGATCGTGGCGCAGGTGAGCAACGGGGTCATCGTCCGGATGGCGGTTCTTTACCTGCTGCTCGGCGGCGCGGGCGAGGGGGCGGCGGCATGACCGGGGAATGGCTGATCAAGGGCGTCTCGATCGCGGGCGGCCCGGACGCCGCGGACATCCACCTCGACGGCGGCGAGATCGTCGCGGTCGGCGCGGACATCGCCGCGCCGGCGGCGCGCGTCCTCGACGCTCACGGGCTGATCGCGCTGCCAGGCCTCGTCGACCTGCACACCCACCTGCGCGAGCCGGGCAGCGAGGACGCCGAGACGGTGGAGACCGGCACCAGGGCCGCCGCGCTCGGCGGCTACACCGCGGTGCACGCGATGGCGAACACCGAGCCGGTGGCCGATACCGCCGGGGTCGTCGAGCAGATATGGCGGCTCGGCCAGCAGGCCGGGTACGCCGACGTCCGCCCGGTCGGCGCGGTCACCGTGGGCCGGCACGGCAAGCAGCTCGCGGAGCTCGGCGCGATGGCCGACTCGGCCGCGGCGGTCCGGGTGTTCTCCGACGACGGCGACTGCGTCGCCGACCCGCTGCTGATGCGCCGGGCCCTGGAGTACGTGAAGGCGTTCGACGGCGTGATCGCGCAGCACGCCCAGGAGCCGCGGCTCACCGAAGGCGCCCAGCTGAACGAGGGTGAGGTCGCCAGCAGGCTCGGCCTGCCCGGCTGGCCGGCCGCCGCCGAGGAGGCGATCATCGCGCGTGACTGCCTGCTCGCCGCGCACACCGGCTCGCGGCTGCACGTCTGCCACGTCTCGACGGCCGGCTCGGTGGAGATCGTCCGCTGGGCCAAATCCAAGGGCTGGCAGGTGACTGCCGAGGTGACCCCGCACCACCTGCTGCTCACCGACGACCTCGCCGGCGAGTACGACACCGTGTTCAAGGTCAACCCGCCGCTGCGCACCAGGGCCGACGTCGACGCGCTGCGCAGGGGGCTGGCCGACGGCACCATCGACTGCGTGGCCACCGACCACGCGCCGCACCCGGTCGAGGCCAAGGAGACCGAGTGGGCGGCCGCCGCGAACGGCATGACCGGCCTGGAGACCGCGCTGCGCGTGGTGCAGCTCGCGATGGTGGACACCGGCCTGCTCGACTGGGCCGGCGTCGCGGACCGCATGTCGCGCCGCCCGGCGGCGATCGGCCGGCTGCCCGGCCACGGCCAGCCGGTGGCGCCGGGCAGCCCGGCGAGCCTCACGCTGTACGACGCGGCCGCGCCCGCCGAGGCCGTCGACCCGGCCGCGCACGCCTCCAAGAGCCGCAACAGCCCGTTCGCGGGCATGGCGCTGCCCGGGCGGGTGTACGCCACGTTCCTGCGCGGCGACGCCACGGTGCTGGACGGAAAGGTGACGCGATGACCAGCGGTGCCCAGCCCGCGATCCTGGTGCTCGAGGACGGCACGACGCTGCGCGGCGAGGGCTTCGGCGCGCGCGGCGAGACGTTCGGCGAGATGGTCTTCACCACCGGGATGACCGGCTACCAGGAGACGCTGACCGACCCGTCGTACGCCGGGCAGATCGTGGCGATGACCGCGCCGCACATCGGGAACACCGGGGTCAACGACGAGGACCCGGAATCGCGCCGGATCTGGGTCAGCGGCTACGTGGTCCGCGAGCCGTCCAGGCTCGCGTCGAGCTGGCGGGCCCGCCGCAGCCTGGACGACGAGCTCACGGCCCAGGGCATCCCGGGCATCGCCGTGCCAGGCACCCGGGCGCTGACCATGCGGATCAGGGAGCAGGGCGCGATGCGCGCCGCCGTCTCCACCGTGGAGGACGACCCGCGGCGGCTGCTCGACCGGGTGCTGGCCAGCCCCGGCATGACCGGCGCCGACCTGGCCAGGACCGTGACCACGCCGCACCCCTACACGGTCAGCCCGCCCGCCGGCACCGCGACCAGGTACCGGGTCGCCGCCGTCGACCTCGGCATCAAGGCCGCCACCCCCCGGAACATGGCCATGCGCGGCATGGAGGCCCGCGTGCTGCCCGCGACGGTCACCGCGGCGGAGATCCTGGCCACCGACCCCGACGGGGTGTTCTTCAGCAACGGGCCGGGGGACCCGGCCGCGGCCGGGTACGCCGTCGCCGCGATGCGCGGGGTGCTCGGGGCCGGCGTGCCGGTGTTCGGCATCTGCTTCGGCAGCCAGATCCTCGGCCGGGCGATCGGGCTCAGCACCTACAAGCTGCGCTACGGCCACCGCGGCGTGAACCAGCCGGTCATGGACCTGGCCACCGGCCGGGTGTACATCACCAGCCACAACCACGGCTTCGCCGCGGCTCTCCCGCCGGAGGCGGACACGAGCCGCGAGGAGGGCACCACCTGGGCGCACATCCCACCCGGCGCGCGCAAGCCGTTCGGCACCCCGTACGGGGAGGCCGTGGTCAGCCACGTCAACCTCAACGACGGCGTGGTCGAGGGCATCCGCCTCCTCGACCGCCCCGCCTTCAGCGTCCAGTACCACCCCGAGGCCGCCCCGGGCCCGCACGACGCGGTAGACCTCTTCGACCAGTTCGCCGCCCTGATGGACAACGCCCGATGACGCCGCGCCCGTCCCGCCGACCGCCCCCCCGCCCGTCCCGCCAACGTGGCCGATGTGACATCGTCCACACTCTTACGTGGTCGATGGGACATCCACCACGTTCGGGCGAGGCGCCAACACCTGCCATGGCGAGGGGAGCAGCCCATGCCGCGGCGTGAGGACCTGAAGTCGGTGCTCGTGATCGGCTCCGGGCCGATCGTGATCGGGCAGGGCTGCGAGTTCGACTACTCGGGCACCCAGGCCTGCCGCGTCCTGCGGGCCGAAGGCATCCGGGTCAGCCTGGTGAACTCCAACCCGGCGACGATCATGACCGACCCCGAGTTCGCCGACGCCACCTACGTCGAGCCGATCACCCCCGACATCCTGGAGAAGGTGATCGCCAGGGAGCGCCCGGACGCGCTGCTGCCCACGCTCGGCGGCCAGACCGCCCTCAACGCGGCCGTGGCCCTGCACGCCAGCGGCGCCCTGAAGAAATACAACGTCGAGCTGATCGGCGCCGACATCGACGCCATCGAGGCCTGCGAGGACCGCGAGCGCTTCAAGGAGATCGTCACCGCCCTCGGCGCCGAGGTCCCGAGAAGCCAGATCTGCCGCACCCTTGACGAGTGCTTCGCCGCCACAGCGGACCTCGGCCTGCCGGTCGTCGTCCGGCCGAGCTTCACCCTCGGCGGGGCCGGCTCCGGCATCGCGTACAACGAGGACGACCTGAGAAGGATCGCCGGCGCGGGCCTGGACGCCAGCCCGACGACCGAGGTCCTCCTCGAGGAGTCGATCATCGGCTGGAAGGAGTTCGAGCTCGAGCTGATGCGCGACAAGAACGACAACGTGGTGATCGTCTGCTCGATCGAGAACGTCGACCCGATGGGCGTGCACACGGGGGACAGCGTCACCGTCGCCCCGGCGATGACGCTCACCGACCGCGAGTACCAGCACATGCGCGACGTCGCGATCCAGATCATCCGCGCGGTCGGCGTGGACACCGGCGGCTGCAACATCCAGTTCGCCGTCGATCCGGAGACCGGCCGGATGGTCGTCATCGAGATGAACCCGCGCGTGAGCCGGAGCTCCGCGCTAGCCTCGAAGGCAACCGGCTTCCCGATCGCCAAGATCGCGACCAGGCTCGCGATCGGCTACACCCTCGACGAGATCCCGAACGACATCACCGGCCAGACCCCGGCCTCCTTCGAGCCGGCCCTGGACTACGTGGTCGTGAAGATCCCGCGGTTCGCGTTCGAGAAGTTCCCGGGCGCCGACACCACGCTGACCACGCACATGAAGTCGGTCGGCGAGGCGATGGCGATCGGCCGCTCGTTCGGCGAGGCCCTCCAGAAGGCGCAGCGGAGCCTGGAGAGCACTACGGGCCCGTTCCGGTTCAACAGCACAGAAACCGGCGCGGAGCCGCTGCTCGACCGCTGCCGCACCCCGCACGACGGCCGGCTGAACACCATGCTGCAGGCGCTGCGGGCGGGCGCCTCCCCGCAGTCAGTGGCGGAGGTCACCGGCATCGATCCGTGGTTCGTGGACCAGGTTGTTCAAATCCACGAGATATCCCGAACGGTAGCGGCCGCCTCTGAGCTCGACACCAGTCTGTTCCGGCTGGCGAAATCGCACGGGTTCTCCGACGCGCAGCTCGCGGAGCTCCGCGGCATCGGGGCCGGCCAGGTGCGCGCCCTGCGGCACGCGCTCGGCGTGCGGCCGGTGTACCACGCGGTCGACACCTGCGCCGCCGAGTTCGCGGCCCGCACCCCGTACCTGTACTCGACCTACGACGAGGGCGACGAGGTGCCGCAGGGGGACCGGCCGAAGGTGATCATCCTCGGCAGCGGCCCCAACCGGATCGGGCAGGGCATCGAGTTCGACTACGCCTGCGTGCACGCCTCGTTCGCGTTGCGCGACGCGGGCTACGAGACCGTGATGGTCAACTGCAACCCGGAGACCGTCTCGACCGACTACGACACCTCCTCCCGGCTGTACTTCGAGCCGCTGACCCTGGAAGACGTGCTCGAAGTGGTGCACGCCGAGCAGGCAGCCGGGCCGGTCGCGGGCGTGATCGTGCAGCTCGGCGGCCAGACGCCGCTGGGGCTGGCGCGGGGCCTCGAAGCCGCGGGGGTGCCGGTCGTCGGCACGTCGCCGGACGCGATCCACCTCGCCGAGGACCGCGGCGCGTTCGCGTCGGTGCTCGCCGAGGCGGGCCTGACCGCGCCGCGCGGCGAGGTCGCGCTGTCCGCGGGAGAGGCGGCGGTGGCGGCGGGCGAGATCGGCTACCCGGTGCTGGTGCGGCCGTCGTACGTGCTCGGCGGGCGCGGCATGGAGATCGTCTACGACGAGGACACGCTGCGGGCCTACGTGGACCGCGCGACGACCGCCTCGCCCGACCATCCGGTGCTGATCGACCGGTTCCTCGACGACGCGATCGAGATCGACGTCGACGCGCTCTACGACGGGTCGGAGCTGTACCTCGGCGGCGTGATGGAGCATATCGAGGAGGCCGGGATCCACTCCGGCGACTCGGCGTGCGCGCTGCCGCCGATCACCCTGGGGCAGGGGGACATCGCGGCAGTCAGGGAGGCGACGCACAAGATCGCCCGTGGCGTCGGGGTGCGCGGGCTGCTCAACGTGCAGTACGCGCTCGCGGCCGGGGTGCTGTACGTGCTCGAGGCGAACCCGCGCGCGTCGCGGACCGTGCCGTTCGTGTCCAAGGCGACCGCCGTGCCGCTCGCGAAGGCGGCGGCGCTGGTGATGCTCGGCTCGTCGATCGCCTCGCTGCGCTCCGCGGGCGTGCTGCCGGCGACCGGGGACGGCGGCACCTTGCCGCTCGACTCGCCAGTGGCCGTCAAGGAGGCGGTGCTGCCGTTCGGCCGGTTCAGGGATGCCACCGGCGCCGGGGTGGACACCGTGCTGGGGCCGGAGATGCGGTCGACGGGCGAGGTGATGGGCATCGACGCGATGTTCGGCACCGCGTACGCCAAGTCGCAGGAGGCCGTGTACGGGACGCTGCCGGTCACGGGGCGGGTCTTCGTGTCGATCGCGAACAGGGACAAGCGCGCGATGATCTTCCCCGTCAAGCGGCTCGCGGACCTCGGGTTCGAGATCTGGGCCACATACGGAACGGCCGAGGTACTGCGCAGGAACGGCGTTCGTGCCAAGATCGTGCGAAAGCACAGCGACGGCGCCGGGCCGGACGGCGAGCCGACCGTCGTCACGCGCATCCTGGACGGTGAGGTAGACCTGATCGTGAACACGCCCTTCGGGAGCGTCTCCGCGGCCTCGGCCGCGGTGCGGCTCGACGGCTATGAGATCCGGACCGCTGCGGTCCGCCGTGGCGTGCCGTGCGTGACGACCGTGGCCGGGCTGGCCGCGGCGGTGCAGGGCATCGAGGCGACGATCCGCGGCGAGGTGGGCGTGCGCTCGCTGCAGGAGCACGCCGCCGGGCTGCGCGGCTAAGCGTCTTCGGCGGGCGGCGGGATGGCGCGAGGCGATCAGGAGGGCAGCGGGGTGGCGCCGGTTCAGGTGCGCGGGACGGTGCTCACGGTGCGCCGGGTCGACGCGTACGTAGCCATGACGGTGGTCGCCCCGGCGATCGCGACCAGGTTCCGCCCTGGCCAGTTCATCGCGGTGGCGGTGGGCGGGCCCTCGTCGTCCATGCTGGCGCGGCGGGCGTTCTCCGTGCACGACGTCCGGCCGGACCACGGCGGCACGGTCGAGTTCGTGTTCCTGGCCCGCGAGCCTGGCGCGCTGTGGCTCGCGGACTGCCGGGCGCGGGACGTGCTCGACGTGGTGGGGCCGCTCGGCCGCCCGTTCCCCGTGCCGCGCGAGCCCGCGTCGTGCCTGCTGCTGGGGGTCGGACCCGGCGCCGCGCCGCTGTTCGCGCTGGCGGCGCGGCTGGCCGACCGGAACTGCCCCACGGACTTCCTGCTGGGCGCGGAGAGCGCGGACCGGGTGTTCGGGGCGCTGACCGCGCGGCGCACCGGCCGGTCCGCCGTGGTCACGACCGCGGACGGGTCGCTCGGCGCCCGCGGCTCGGTGGCGGACGTGCTGCCGACCGTCGTCGCGCAGGCCCGCACCGACGTGATCTACGCGTCCGCGCCGCTCGGCGTGCTGCGCTCGGTGTGCGCGCTGGCCGGCCGGTACGAGATCCCGGTGCAGGCGCTGGTGTCGGAACCGGCGATGACCTGCGGGACCGGGCTGTGCATGGGCTGCGTGCTGCCCGCCGTGGGCAACGACGGGATCACCAGGATGGTGCGGGCGTGCGTGGACGGGCCGGTGTTCCGCGGCGACCTGGTGCGCTGGGACGACGTGGGCACGATCCCCTTCGACGCGCTCGGTGCCCCGGGCTGGAAGCCGCGTCCGGGCACCTCGGCCGCCCCGGCGGGGGAGCGGTCCAGTGCCGGCTGACCTGCGGACCAAGATCGGGCACCTGGACCTGCCCAGCCCGATCCTCACGGCGTCGGGGTGCGCGGGCACCGGCCGGGAGCTGGCCCAGTTCACCGACGTCGCGCGCATCGGCGCGGTGATCACCAAGTCGGTGACGCTCGAGCCGCGGGCAGGCAACCCGGCGCCCCGGGTGACGGAAACGCCGAGCGGCCTGCTGTCCGCCGGGGGACTTCAGGGGCCCGGCCTCGACGGGTTCCTGCGGCGCGACCTGCCGTGGCTGCTGTCCCGCGGCGCGCGCGCGGTGGTATCCATAGCGGGCCACAGCGCGCGGGAGTACGGCGAGCTCGCCGCCAGGCTGTCCGACGCCGCGGGCGTGACCGCGATCGAGGTGAACCTCGGCTGCCCGGACGCCGCGGCCGCGGGACGGCCGTTCGCCCTGGACCCCGGCGCGGCCGGCGAGGTGGTGGCGGCGGTGCGCGGCAGCGCCAGGTACGACATCCCGGTGTTCGCGAAGCTGTCACCGGAGGTCACCGACATCGTGAGCGTGGCGAAGGCCTGCGTGTCGGCGGGCACTGACGGGCTGTCGCTGATCAACACGCTGCCTGGCCTGGTCATCGACCCGGTGACCGTGCGGCCCGCGCTCTCTGGGCTCTACGGCGGGCTGTCGGGTCCGGCGATCCGGCCGGTCGCGGTGCGCTGCGTCTGGCAGGTCCGCGAGGCGCTGCCCGAGGTGCCGCTGATCGGCACCGGCGGGGTGCGGACCGGGCGGGACGCGCTGGAATTCCTGCTGGCCGGGGCGTCGCTGGTGGCCGTGGGAACGGTGCTCTTCCACGATCCCTCGGCTTGCTCGCGAATTCAGCGGGAGCTCGAGGAAGAACTCGCGGCCCGGGGGGTAGAGCGCGTGACAGAAATCGTCGGTAGCGCGCACCAGTCAGACCGGTACGCCGCCCAGCGGCGCAGCTGGGTGTAACCGGCAGGTGCGGCGCGTGCAGGAGAAGCAACCCCGCAGCATGAATCCGGGTCGTCCCCGGAGAGAGGAGACTGGCGTGCAAAGGCCAGGAAGGCCAGCACCGGTCGCCGTCGCGCTCGACGCGCCGGACCTGGACACCGCGGCGCGCTGGGCGGCGCTCGTCACCCCGCACGTGTCTACGGTCAAGATAGGCCTGGAGCTCTACTTGCGCTACGGGCCCGACGTCGTGGCCACGGTCCGCGGCGCGAGCGGTGTCGAGGTCTTTCTCGATCTCAAGCTGCACGATATCCCCGTGACGGTCGCCGGCGCGGCCCGCGCCGTGTCCCGGCTGCGACCGGAGATCCTGACCGTGCACGCGGCCGGCGGCACCGACGTGATCCGGGCGGCCGTGGACGCGGCGTCGCCGGGGACGTGCGTGGCGGCGGTGACCGTGCTCACCTCGATGGGCGACGACGACCTCGCCGCGCTCGGGGTCCCCGGGCCGGTCAGCGACGTGGTCCGCCGGATGGCCGTGCTGGCGGTCGAGGCGGGCGCCCGCGGGCTGGTCTGCTCGCCGCACGAGGTCGCCGCCGTCCGCGCTGAGGTCGGGCGGGACGTCGTCCTGATCACGCCGGGCGTCCGTCCGGCCGGGGCCGACCAGCACGACCAGGCGCGGGTGGCGACGCCGGAGGAGGCCCTCAGGGCCGGGGCCGACCTGCTTGTCATCGGCCGCCCGATCACCAGGGCACCGGACCCGGGCGCCGCCGCGGCCGCGGTGGCCGCCTCGCTGCGCCGCGCGGTGTCGGGCCCGGTCCCGCGTTAAGCCGTCCCGGTCCTCGTCCGGCCGGGGTCGCGGCGAGCCCGGCGCCCCTGGCGCCCCTAGCCCCGGCGCCCCTGGCGCCCGGCGCGGCTGGCACGCAATTGCGCGAATCCGCGGCTGAAATCGTCAGAAAGTCGCGATATCTCGCGAGCAGGCAAAGCGGAACCGTTGCCCCACGGGCACCAGACGTCGCCGCGGCCGATGAGATTATGACCAGTCCGACAAACCTCACCTGCGGCGATTGTCGACCCGGTACTGTGATGGACGCGCCGCGGTGGGTAAAATGTCCTGCCAAGAGCCGGGAGAAGGCTAGCGTCTGAACATCCGTGGCATGAGAAAAGCGGCAATTCAATCACAGAAATCTCATATGTCGCCGGCATACGTGAGGGCGGCGCGTCCGGGGCACGCCATGAATAGACGGCGGCCGATGATTCGCGCCTCGCGGGAGGCGACACGGCGGGAATACGTTTTCGTGGCATCATGCCAGGGCAGCCCTGTTGCGTGTATGGTTAACACGTCGGTGGTGCCCATGCCGGGCGTCCGGCACGTCAGTCGCCCGGCGATCGCGGTGGCGACGGCCGGTCGCATCCTGTGCGGCCCCGGCGCCCGGTCCACCGGCGCAAACGGCGCACGCGGCGGTTCGAGCGGGCGGGGCTCTGGCTCCGGCGAAGGGAACGCGGTGCCGTCCATTCGGAAGGGGACAAGGCGCATAATTCGCGGCAGACGGGTCAGTGTTTCGGGGGAAACGACGAGTCCGTGGCTATCACGGTACGAGAGCCTGCCAGATGCGTAGGACCTGCAAATGACTACTCTTAGTAGTGAAGCCCGTACTAAGAGTAATATATTTGGATTTGTGATGACATAAACCGAGATTCACGTTGCCGAAAGGGTGCTTGACTCGCTAGTTTCCCCTCCCGTCCAACCTTTTTTTCAACGAAACCCGAGGTGACCCCGAGTGGCTCTTCCTCCCCTCACTCCCCAGCAGCGCGCGGACG
>Ga0335072_10017003_pt1 | contig 10300 bp, 5 predicted proteins | sample Lox_Sample_21_FD_206725 | JGI IMG/M metagenome (GOLD analysis project Ga0335072, IMG submission 206725) | Soil microbial communities from Loxahatchee National Wildlife Refuge, Florida, United States - Lox_Sample_2.1 | ecosystem: Environmental > Terrestrial > Soil > Wetlands | place: USA: Florida...
CCATCCGCAATCGACCACGACCTCCTTTGTCGCTTCATTTCCGCCAGCTTGCAGGCGGCGTCCGCAGGCGCGTGCGTCATATCCATCCTTCGGCAGACCGTTTGCCCTCTTCAACCTGCCGGCCGGCTTGTTCCCCACCCCAACATCACCCACAAACACTCAACACGACTGTCTTTAGCACCATGCGTGCCGAAGCGCTGGATATTTTCAAAATTGCAAAATCACATCGTTTCATGCCGTTTTGAAAGCAGGAAAAAATTGGACGCGCACGGCGTGCTGTTGTTTCTTTACCAGTGTGGTAAAAAATCCTGGCAGAAAATCAACACAAGAAGTCATTGCAAACAGACTCGCCAGATTTCAATTGAAATGGAACAGAAGTCAGTTTTTTTTGCTCCGGCCGAAAACCACCATGTCCAACGAGATCATTCCGCCGCCGGCGATGAGCAAGGCGACGAAACCCGACAAATAAATAAATGCCAGTTCGCCATTGTTGGTGCCGCTCAAGGCCGTCTGATGAACCATCAAAAACGCGACGAACAAATCTATGACCAACGTCAGCGCCGCGAAGCGCGTCAACAACCCGATGGTCAGCAGCGCGGAGCCGACGACTTCGGCGAACATCACCAACGCCAAACTTACCGGCTGGCCGATGTGCAACGGATCAGGAAAGTTCGCAACCTTGTCGTGAAAGTTAATGAGCTTGTCGAGGCCGTGGTTGAAAAACATTGTTGGACCAAGCCAAAGCCGCATCACAAACAAGGCCAGATTGGTTGCCGCAGAATCATTGCCCGGAGCAAAAATTTTTTTGAGCATAAGTTGTTTTCACAAAACTTAGCCGCAAAATGACGCCGCGACAAATTAAAACCGCTGACGGATGATTTTCTTGGACTAAGACTTTTACCTAGCCAGCTAGGTATTTATACCAATATGGAATTAGGTTTTACCCCAATTGTTGCGACGCGACATTTAGCGCAAATTGGTGTCATGGAAACAAAATTTGTCAGCCAACACAATGGCGGCGAATCTTCCGCGCCCAATCTGTTTAGCCAGACTTATGCTGCTGATAATGGCATTGACACCGGAAACGTCAACCGCGCGCTGGTCAATGCTCTCACCAACTCAAAAATCTATCGCGACTACAACCGTGCCTTCAGCGACCTGACGGAACTGCCGCTGGCGCTGCAACCGGTTGAGACCTGGCAATTGCCGCATCACGGACACCAAAATGAAAACCCATTTTGCGCACTGATTTCGCGCGCCAGCCATGCCTGCGCCGCGTGTCTGCAAACGCAGGAGCGTTTGTGCGCAAAGGCCTTCCGCAGCCCGCAGGCCATCATCTGCCCGGCGGGACTTTGTGACATCGCCACGCCGGTGCGCATGAGCGACCACTTGATTGGCTATCTTCAGAGCGGACAATTTTTCAAAAAAAAACCGGACCACAAACAATTTGAACGAGTAGTTCGATTGGTGGCGGGCTGGGGACTGGACACAAACCGCAGGAAATTGAAGGAAGCTTATTTTTCCACCAAAGTTGTTTCCGCCAAGCACCAAAAATCGGCGCTTAAGCTGCTCTCGATTTTCGCACAACAACTGGCCGAATTGAGCAATCAGATTTTCATCGAGCAGGAAAATGCCGAGTCGCCAATCATCCGGCGCGCCAAGGAATTCATTCACGAACATCAGGGCGAAAGATTAACGCTCGGCCAGGTCGCGCGCTCGGTCAACATGAGCACGTTTTATTTTTGCAAGATGTTCAAAAGGATCATCGGCATCAATTTCACCAACTACCTTTCGCGCGTGCGGGTCGAAAAATCCAAAAACCTGCTGCTCAATCCGAACTTGCGCGTGAGCGAAATTGCCTTCGAAGTCGGCTTCCAGTCGCTGACGCACTTCAACCGCGTGTTCAAGAAAATCCTCGGCCAGTCGCCCACGCGCTACCGGGCGCAGTTGTTGATGCGCTGATTTCCATAAATTGCAGGACAAAAAATGGCGAGTTTTTGACAAATGCGGTGAAGTCTTCCAGCCTGTTCGCTGTCAGTTTATTGATGAGTTGAATCACAAATTATGACGACACCAATTATTTCTTCCAACGGGCTGGAACCCGCCCACGACATTTTGCAGCAGACACGCCGCCGTCCGCTCGCGCCGATCTTTTCACCACAAAGCATCGCGGTCATCGGCGCAACGGAACGGGAAGGCAGCGTCGGGCGCACCATTTTGGAAAATCTCCAGAAGGGCGGCTTCACCGGGACGCTCTTTCCCATCAACCCAAAACGCGACACCGTGCTCGGCGTCAAGGCCTATCCGGACATCAAGGCGGTTCCGTCCAAGCCCGACCTTGCCGTGGTCATCACGCCGCCACCGACCGTGCCGGGCATCATCCACGATTGCGTGGAATTGGGCGTGGGGGGCGCAATCATTATTTCCGCCGGCTTCAAGGAAATCGGCGCGCCGGGGGTGGAGCTGGAACGGCAAATTATGGCCGAAGCTCGCCGTGGCAACACGCGAATCGTCGGCCCGAATTGCCTCGGCGTCATGGCACCGCACGAGAAATTAAACGCGACGTTCGCCGCCGACATGGCGCGGGCAGGCAGCGTCGGCTTCATCAGCCAGAGCGGCGCGCTTTGCACGGCGGTTTTGGATTGGAGCCTGCGCGAAAATGTCGGTTTCAGCGCGTTCGTTTCACTCGGCTCCATGCTCGATGTAGGCTGGGGCGATTTAATTTACCATCTCGGCGACGACCCGAACACGCGGAGCATTGTCATTTACATGGAAACCATCGGCGACGCGCGGGCATTCTTGTCCGCCGCGCGCGAAGTCGCGCTGACCAAGCCGATCATCGTCATCAAACCCGGACGCACCGCCGCCGCCGCCAAGGCCGCCGCGTCGCATACCGGCTCGCTGACCGGCAGCGACGAAGTGTTGCAGTCGGCGTTCCAGCGCGTCGGCGTTCTGCGCGTGGACACGATTTCCGAATTGTTCGACATGGCGGAAGTTCTTGCCAAGCAGCCGCGCCCGAAAGGTCCGCATTTGACCATCGTCACCAACGCTGGCGGACCAAGCGTGATTGCCACCGACGCGCTCATCACCAGCGGCGCGCAATTGTCCGAGTTGAAACCGGAAACGATGGAGGCTTTCAATAAAATTCTGCCGCCAACATGGAGCCATAACAATCCGGTGGACATCATTGGCGACGCGAAGCCGGAGCTTTACGCACAGGCCGTGGACATCGCGGCCAAGGACCCGAACACCGACGGTCTGCTCGTCATTCTCACGCCACAGGCGATGACCGACCCCCTCGCGACAGCCGAATGCCTGAAACCTTACGCGCATCTGGACGGCAAACCGATTATTGCCAGTTGGATGGGTGCCGGCCAGGTCGAGAAAGGCGAGGACATTCTTAATGCCGCGAACATTCCGACGTTTAAATATCCCGACCGCGCCGCCCGCGCTTTTTATTACATGTGGCGCTACAGTGAAAATTTGCGCCAGCTTTACGAAACGCCGGCCATGCCGCCGGCTTCCAAAAACGGCGACATTGACCGCGAAAAAGCCGCAAAGTTGCTGGCCGACGCCCGCCAGGCCGGGCGGACGATTTTGACGGAATTTGAATCGAAAGAACTGCTCGCGGCCTACGGAATTCCAATTGTTGAAACGCACATCGCGCGGACCGAATCCGATGCCGTAAAAATTGCCGCCAAACTTGGCTTCCCTGTCGTGCTGAAATTATTTTCCGAAACCATCACGCACAAGACCGATGTCGGTGGCGTGCAATTGAATCTACGGACGGCCGCGGCGGTAAGACAGGCGTGGAAAACCATCGAAGCCTCTGTCGCCAAAAAAGCCGGCGCGGAACATTTCCTCGGTGTCACCGTGCAACCGATGGTCAAGCTCGAAGGCTACGAATTGATCGTCGGCAGCAGCATGGATTCGCAGTTCGGCCCCGTTTTGCTTTTTGGAACGGGCGGACAGCTTGTGGAAGTTTTCAAGGATCGCGCGCTCGCGCTGCCGCCGCTCAACGCGACGCTGGCGCGGCGCATGATGGAACGCACAAAAATTTTCACCGCGCTCAAGGGTGTGCGCGGGCGCAAATCTGCGAACATCACCGAGTTGGAGCAATTGCTTGTTCGTTTCAGCCAGCTGGTCGTCGAACAGCCGTGGATTTCGGAAATTGACATCAATCCGCTGCTCGTTTCGTCGGAGCGGATTTTTGCGCTCGACGCGCGCGTGGTCCTGCACGATTTGAAAACGCCGGAGAACAAGCTCCCCCACCCGGCCATCCGTCCGTATCCGGTGCAATACGTCAGGCCGTGGAAATTGAAAAACAAGGCGCCGATCGTCATCCGCCCGATCCGTCCCGAAGACGAGCCGATGATCGTGAAGTTTCACGAGACACTCTCGGAAGAAAGCGTTTATCACCGCTACTTCAGCGCGTTGAAACTCTCGCAACGCATCGCGCACGAGCGCCTCACGCGGATTTGCTTCAACGATTACGACCGCGAAATTGCGCTGGTGGCCGAGCACAAAATGCTGCGGACGGAAGAGCGGTTGATTTTGGGCGTCGGCCGCTTGAGCAAATTGCACGGCGTCAACGAGGCGGAATTCGCCGTGCTCGTCAGCGACGACTGGCACAATTTTGGCCTCGGCACGGAATTATTGAAGCGGCTCGTCCAGGTTGGCGGCGACGAAAAGCTGGACCGGATTGTCGGCCAGATTCTTCCCGAAAATCACGCCATGCAGCATATCTGCAAAAAGATCGGTTTCGAGGTCAAATACAACAACGACAACCACGGCTTCATCGCCGAATACGTTTTCAAAAAAATATGAACTCCTCTGTAAAGCATTTCAAAACCCTCGACGGCTGTGAAGCCGCCGCCTACGTCGCCTATCGCCTCAACGAGACGATGGCGATTTATCCCATCACGCCGTCGTCGCCCATCGCCGAGTGGTGCGACCAATGGGCGGCCGAAGGGAAGAAAAATCTCTGGGACACCACGCCCGCCATTGTCGAAATGCAGAGCGAAGGCGGGGCGGTCGGCGCCGTCCACGGAATGTTGCAGACCGGCTCCATCAGCACCACGTTCACCGCGTCGCAAGGCTTGCTGCTGATGATTCCAAACATGTTCAAAATCGCCGGTGAACTTTTGCCGACGGTTTTTCACGTCACCGCGCGCACCGTGGCCACGCATGCGCTTTCCATTTTTGGTGATCACAGCGACATTATGGCCTGCCGTTCGACCGGCTGGGGAATGCTCGGCGCGGCCTCGGTGCAGGAAACGATGGATTTTGCGCTCATTTCGCAGGTTGCGTCGTGGCGTTCGCGGCTGCCGTTCATTCATTTCTTCGACGGCTTCCGCACGTCGCACGAAGTTTCCAAAATCGAATTGCTCGACGAATCCGTGATGCGCGCGTTGATTGACGAAAAATTGCTCTCCGAAATCCGCGCCCGCGCCATGACACCAGACAAGCCGGTGCTGCGCGGCACGGCGCAAAATCCCGATGCCTTTTTTCAGGGACGCGAAGCCGCAAATCCCATTTACTCCGCGTGCCCTGACATTGTGCAAAAGGTGATGGACGAATTTGCGGAACAAACCGGACGCAAATACAATTTATTCGATTACGTTGGCGCGCCGGACGCCGAGCGCGTCATCGTGCTGATGGGTTCCGGCTGCGAAACTGCCCACGAAACCGTCGAGCATCTGGTCGCGCGAGGTGAAAAAGTCGGTCTCGTCAAAGTGCGACTGTATCGCCCATTTGACAGTCGGCGGTTTGTCGAAGCGTTGCCGATTTCGGTTCGAAAAATTGCCATTTTGGATCGCACGAAGGAACCGGGCGCGACGGGCGAACCGCTGTATCAGGATTGTCTGACGGCGATTCTCGAAGAAATTTCCAACGGCCGGACGCACCTGAAACATTTGAAAATTCTGCCGCAAATCGTCGCCGGACGCTACGGATTGTCGTCGAAGGAATTCACGCCGGCGATGGTCAAGGCGGTCTTTGACAATCTGGCCGACAGCCGGATTGACGCCGCGCCGAAAAATCATTTCACCGTCGGCATCAACGACGACGTTTCCCATTCGAGCCTGTTCGTGGACCCGAATTTTTCCACCGAGCCGGCCAACGTTGTTCGCGCGCTGTTTTACGGACTCGGTGCGGATGGCACGGTCGGCGCGAACAAAAATTCCATCAAAATCATCGGCGAGGAAACAGACAATTATGCGCAGGGCTATTTTGTTTATGACTCGAAAAAATCCGGTTCGATGACCGTTTCGCATCTGCGTTTCGGTCCGCAACCAATCCGCTCGACCTATTTGATTTCCAGCGCGAACTTCATCGCGTGCCACCAGCCGGCGTTTCTGGAGCGCTACGAAATGCTGCGCAGCCTCGTGCCCGGCGGAACCTTTTTGCTGAACACACCGCACTCAAAGGAAGAAGCCTGGTCAAAACTGCCGACGCCGGTGCAGGAAAGTCTGCTCGCCAAAAAGGCGAAATTCTTCGTCATTGACGCCACGCACGTCGCGCGCAACAGCGGCATGGGCGGACGCATCAACACCATCATGCAGGTCTGTTTCTTCGCGCTCTCCGGCGTTCTGCCGAAGGACGAAGCGATTACCTCGATCAAAAATTCCATCAAAAAGACCTACGGCAAAAAAGGCGAGGAAATCGTGAAGATGAACTTGCAGGCCGTGGACAACACGCTCGCGCATCTGCACGAAGTACCGCTGGCAAACTGCAAATTGAACGGCGCGGGTCCGCTGATTCCCCCCATTTCACCAGACGCGCCGGAATTTGTCCGCAATGTTCTCGGCAGGCTGGCCGCAGGTGACGGTGATGATTTGCCCGTCAGCGCGTTTCCGAACGATGGAACTTTTCCGACGGCAACGGCGCAATTTGAAAAGCGCAATCTCGCGCTGGACATTCCTGTTTGGGATGAAAAGACCTGCATTCAATGCTTGAAATGCGTGGCGATTTGTCCGCACGCGACGATTCGCGCGAAAGTTTATGAGCCGGAAAAATTGACCGGCGCGCCGGCGACGCTCAAATCCGTTGATTCGCGCGTGCCGGAATTCAAAGGACTGAAATTCACGCTGCAGGTCGCCGCGGAAGATTGCACCGGCTGCGGCATTTGCGTGGAAGTCTGCCCGGCAAAAAACAAAACCGAGGCAAAGCTCAAGGCCATCAACATGAAGCCGCAGCCGCCGTTGTGCGCGGCGGAACACGAGAACTGGGATTTCTTCCTGAAACTGCCGGAGTTTGACCGGCGCAAAATCAAAACGACCGCGTTGCGGCAGCAACAAATCCTGCAGCCGCTGTTCGAATTCAGCGGCGCGTGCGCGGGCTGCGGCGAAACGCCTTATATCAAAATGCTCACGCAATTGTTCGGCGACCGCGCGGTCATCGCCAACGCGACGGGCTGCTCCTCGATTTACGGCGGCAACCTGCCGACGACGCCTTACGCAAAAAACAAATGCGGCCGCGGCCCGACGTGGTGCAATTCGCTGTTTGAGGACAATGCGGAATTTGGCCTCGGCTTCCGCGTTTCAATAGACAAGCAAAAGGAATTCGCCGGCGAATTGCTGAAGAAACTCGCCGCCCGCGTCGGCGAAGATTTGGCCACTGAAATTTTGAACGCCGACCAAGGCGACGAAACGGGCATTTACGACCAGCGTGAGCGCGTGTCGGTCTTGAAGTTCAAGCTCCAGAAACTGGATTTGCCGGAGGCAAAATTGCTGCTCGGCCTCGCCGACCAGCTTGTGAAAAAGAGCGTGTGGATTCTCGGCGGCGACGGCTGGTCTTACGACATTGGCTACGGCGGCCTGGACCACGTCCTCGCCAGCGGCCGCAACGTGAACGTATTGGTGATGGACACGGAAGTTTATTCCAACACCGGCGGACAAATGAGTAAATCCACGCCGCGCGGCGCGGTGGCAAAATTCGCGGCGGGCGGAAAGCCGGCGGGCAAGAAAGACCTCGGCCTGATTGCGATGAGCTACGGAAACATCTATGTCGCCAGCGTCGCGCTCGGCGCAAAGGACGAGCAGACATTGAAAGCCTTCATCGAAGCGGAATCGTATCCCGGCCCATCGCTGATCATCGCGTACAGCCATTGCATCGCGCACGGCATCGCATTGGATCGTGGCGTCGGCGCGCGGCAGCAAAAGCTTGCGGTCGAGTCTGGCCAATGGTTGCTCTACCGCTATGACCCGCGCCGGACGGAGCGCGGGGAAAATCCGCTGCAAGTTGATTCGGGCGCGGCGAAATCCAAGGTGCAGGATTTCATGCTCACGGAAAACCGGTTCAAGATGCTCACCAAGAGCAAGCCGGAAGACGCGAAGAAATTATTTGCGCAGGCGCAGACTGACGCTGAGCGGCGCTGGAAATTTTATCAATTCCTCGCCGCGCGCGACACAAAACCGGAAGGCAGCCAGCCGGCGTAAATTCAAAAATTTAATTTATGGACCTGACGACAAATTATCTCGGTTTGAAATTGCGTTCGCCGCTGGTGCCGTCGGCCTCGCCGCTGTCCGAGGACGTTGACAACATCCGGCGCATGGAGGACATGGGCGCGGGAGCAGTAGTGCTGCACTCGCTTTTCGAAGAGCAACTGCGCCAGGATCGGCTGGAATTGAACGCGCATTTGCAGCACGGCACGGAAAGTTACGCAGAGGCGTTGACTTATTTTCCCGAGCCGGGCGAGTTCCATCTTGGCCCGGAGGATTACCTCAAGCACATCGCCAAAGCCAAAAAGGCCGTGAACATCCCGATTATTGCCAGCTTGAACGGCTCGTCGCCCGGCGGCTGGACGGATTACGCACGGCAAGTCCAGCAGGCTGGCGCCGACGCGCTGGAGTTGAACATCTATTACATCCCGACCAACCCCGACCTCGACGGCACTGAGGTCGAGCGGACCTATCTTGAAATCTTGCAGGCGGTCAGATCAGCGGTAACCATTCCGGTCGCCGTAAAATTAAGCCCGTTCTTTAGTAATTTCCCAAACATGGCGAAAAAACTGGTTGCCACTGGCGCGAACGGCCTGGTGTTGTTCAACCGTTTTTATCAGCCGGATTTGGATTTGGAATCGCTCGAAGTTAAACCAAACCTTTTGTTGAGCTCGCCGATAGCGATGCGGCTGCCGCTGCGCTGGATCGCGATTCTTTTCGGAAAATTGGATGCGAGCCTGGCCGCGACCAGCGGCATTCACCGCGGCGCAGACGCCCTGAAAATGCTCATGGCTGGCGCGGATGTGACCATGTTGTGCTCGGCCCTGATCCGGCACGGCATCGCGCAAATCAAAGTGATGGAAAACGAAATGACCGCGTGGATGGAGGAACACGAATACGAATCCGTCGCGCAACTCAAGGGCAGCCTGAGCCAGAAAAATTGCGCCGATCCGGCGGCGTTTGAGCGTGCGCAATATATGAAGGCGCTGTGCAATTATAGCGCCTGAATCAGAACACTTCCACTTTCAAGCCCGTGGCGTTCCGCACGGTTTGCGCGATGAAGGAAAGCATTTTGAGCGGCAGATGTTCGCACTCGGCGTGTGCCATCGGTCGCGTGGCGGAATAAATTTGCACCAGCGAAATCTGCGCGCCGTCCCTCACCAAATCTGACAGCCGCTGCGCGTATTGCTGGATTTCGTCGTGCGACGGCTCCTCGCCGTTGATGGCAGCGAACAAGCTTTGAATCACCACCGGCCGCCGGCGCGCCAGCGCGAGAATGTTTGCAATCGTTTTTTCCAGCGGCATTTTCGGACGGTTCACTTTGTCCAAAAATTCCTGCGTCCCGCCGTCGAGCTTGGTCCAAATTTCGTCCGACTTCGTAAAATGTTCCAACCCTTGCAGCACCTGCGGCTGGTCCAGTCCGGCGGCGTTTGTAATCAAAACGATTTTGAAAAATGGAAATCCCCCCAACGCCCGAACGCGGATGACCGCTTCCACGGCATCGGCAAATTCGGGCGCCAGGGTTGGCTCGCCATCGCCGCTCAAGGCGACATGGCGCAATTGAAGCAGTTCGTCGGGCAAACCGTGGTAGTCCGGTAACTCGCGCAGACGTCCCTGCTGCACAAACGTCAGTGTGCGGCGCAATTCAGAGGCCATCGCATCCGCGTCCAGCTTCAACGCAGGCGACGGTCGGCGGCGATCCACTTCGCAATAAATGCAGTCGAAGTTGCAGAACTTGTCCGGGTTCATGTTGATGCCCAGCGACAATCCATGCGCACGCGACGAGACGACGACATAGACAAAATGATTATCCAGAAAATCGCGGGGCCGCCCGAAGGCGGTCTCACGCGGCGCTGCAG
>Ga0335072_10017005_pt1 | contig 10300 bp, 9 predicted proteins | sample Lox_Sample_21_FD_206725 | JGI IMG/M metagenome (GOLD analysis project Ga0335072, IMG submission 206725) | Soil microbial communities from Loxahatchee National Wildlife Refuge, Florida, United States - Lox_Sample_2.1 | ecosystem: Environmental > Terrestrial > Soil > Wetlands | place: USA: Florida...
AACTACGATGGCGGAACGATCAGCGTGATCGACGTGAGCCTGGATGAGTACGGCAACGACAGCCAGACGTTCGGCACGACCTACACGATCCCCGTTGGCCATTATCCGGCGAGCGTGACGGTACTGGCCGACGGCAGCCGCGCCTATACGGCCAACCAGGCGGACGAGACGGTAACGATCGTGAACCTCTCCAGCTTCACGGTCGAGAAGACTCTTCCGATCACGGGGCATCCGCGGACGGTCGTTTCTACGCAGAATTCGCTTTATGGCAAGGTTTACGTCGCCTCGCCCGACAGCCCTTATTTAACGATCCTGCGTACCGATCTCGACATCGTCGATACGACAGTGCTTGTGCAGGGCAATATCGTCGACGTTCGTGTGAGCTCCCAGAATGGCTCGTCAGGCAATGCGAACAATGTGAGCCGTGTTCCCGGATATGGCGAGCCGTGCTACTCGCCGCCGGTCACAGGACAAGCTCAGGCTGCATCGCTCGCCAGTTGCCAAACGTTACCCACGCAGTAGAGGTGACGAACGACGTTGACTGCAGGCGAAGCGATGCCATACCGCTTCGCCGCAATGTTCTTTCGCGTTGTGACCATCAGCACAGACCAAGTGCGGCAGTCTTCCCGAGCATGAGTCGGAAGAGCTGCCGATGGGTCCGACTCGAAATTCTACCGGTTTGACGAGACGCCAATTTGTGGCCGCCGGCGCACTCGGCGGTGCGCTTGTGGCGGCCGGGTGCGAGAGCGCGGGCAATGGCAATTGGGAATTCCTGACCGAAAACCAGGCTCGCGCGCTGGCCGCGATCTGCGATCAGATCATTCCCGCAGACGATTTTCCCTCCGCCTCGCAAGTCGGCGTTCTGAATTACATCGATCGCCAACTGGCGCGGCATTACCGGCGCCACCGGCAGACTTACACGGACGGATTGAATCAGACGGAGGAGCTGAGCCGGCAACGCTTTGCGAAGGAGATCACGGCGCTGGCGGCGGATCAGCAGCATGAGCTTGTTGCCGCGATCGAGCAGCGGAGCAAGGCGTTCTTCAATCTGGTGCGCGCGCACACCATGGAGGGGTACTACGGCTCTCCGCGCCACGGCGGGAACCGCGATGCCGTCAGCTGGCGCATGCTGGGGCTGCAGGAACCGCCTACCCTAGGCCGCGCGCAGTATGACCTGCACCAGGGGCAGCACTCATGAAGCGCGTGAACGCCGTCGTGATCGGCGCTGGCGCCGCAGGCGGCATTGTGGCCAAGGAGCTTGCGGTCGCGGGCTTGAGTGTAGTGCTGCTCGAGCGCGGCAAATGGTACACGGCTGCCGATTGCCGCAAAGACGATCTTCGCAACCAGCGCACCACGGTGCTGGGCAACGCCTTCGGTCCTGAGGACGAAGGCAACCCGCGCGTGCGTGTAGATGCGAACGGCGCGTCACAGATCGTGCTGCCCAGCGAGGGAGCTTATAGCAACAACGCCGCCTGCGTCGGCGGCGGCACGCTGAGTTACGGCGCGCAAGCATGGCGCTACATGCCGCAGGACTTCCGCATGAAGTCGACCTACGGCGCGCCGGCGGGCAGCTCGCTCGAGGACTGGCCCATCGGCTACGACGATCTGGAGCCGTTTTACGACAAGGCCGAATACGAGATCGGCGTCTCGGGCGACTACTCGGGAACGCCCTTTAAAGGCGAGCGCAAACGGCCGCTGCCCATGCCGCCGCTGCCGCCGGGGCGTGAGTTCTCGATCCTCGAGCCGGCGGCCAAGCGGCTCGGGCTGCACCCATTCCACATTCCCATGACGCGCAACAGCGTGCCTTACAACGGCCGCGGCCCGTGCATGCGCTGCCGCTGGTGCGTGGGGTTTGCCTGCGAGGTGGACGCGAAAAATGGTTCGCAGAACACGGTGATTCCCGTTGCGCTGAATACGGGCATGTGCGAGTTGCGTACCGAGTGTCTGGTGAAGGAGATCCTGGTCGACGAGCGTGGCCGCGCGCGCGGCGTGGCGTACATCGACGAGCATGGGCATTTGCAGGAGCAGCTCTCGGAGGTTGTCGTTGTTTCAGGTTGCGCCACCGAATCGGCGCGGCTGCTGCTCAATTCGAAGAGCAAACTGTTTCCCAACGGGCTCGGCAACCGTTTCGACCAAGTGGGTCGGAATTTGCAGGGCCACCACTACACGGGCGCGATGGGCTACTTCGATTTCGAGACGTATGACGACATTGGGCCCGGCGCGACGATCGCCGTCAGCGACTACAACCACGGGACCAAAGGATTGGCCGGCGGCGGAATGCTGGCCAACGAGTTCATCCGCCTGCCCATTCACATGATCGACCGCCTGCCCGCGGGCACGCCGCGCTGGGGTCTCGCGCACAAGCAGGCCATGCGGCAGTGGCACAAGCGCACGATCATCATCATGGGGCCGACGCAGCAGATTCCGTCGGCCGATGCGCGCGTCACCGTCGACCCGGCAGTGAAAGACCACTGGGGACTGCCGGTGGTGCGCATCAGCGGCAATGTCCATCCACATACCTTCGCGATCGGCGAGATGCAGGCGCAGCGCGCCGAGGCATGGCTGAAGGAAGCTGGCGCGATTCATACATCACTTATGAGTAGCCGGCCGACGGTGGTCTCTGCGGGCCAGCACCAGGCGGGGACGTGCCGCATGGGCAACGATCCGCACAGCTCGGTTGTCGACAAGTACTGCCGGATTCACGACGTCGACAACGTTTTCGTGATCGACTCGAGCGTGCATGTGACCAACGGAGGATTTAACCCGGTGCTGACGATCATGGCCGTCGCCTATTATGCCGCCGAGGCGTTGGTCCGCAGCTGGAAAGGCACGGGGCTTCGTTCATGACGCGCTGGTGGAAGTTCGCGCTGCTGCTGGTTGTGGCGCCGGCGCTGATCGCGACCGGCGGCTTGGAAGGCGCCTCGTGGTATTACACGACCCAACACGGCCAGGGCTGCGCAAGCTGCCATGAGATGGCTTCGTCTGTGAGCGCGGTGCATGGTTCCATGCATCGCGCGGTGAATTGCATGCAGTGCCACGAAGCGAGCCTGGCCACCAAGCTGCGCCATATTCGCGTGCACTTGATGCGCAGATGGCCGGAGACGATCCGGCTGCGCGACCGCGACGTGCTGGAGATGACGGCCAACTGCCAGGGCTGCCATCAACACGAATACGCGGCGTGGCATGCGGGCCCGCACAGTGCGACGTATTCGCAGATCTTCACTGATGCCAAGCAGAACTCGTCACAGCACCTGATGAACGACTGCCTGCGCTGTCACGGCATGTACTATGACGGCTCGATCCGCGAACTGGTGCAACCGCTGGACACGCGTGGACCGTGGAAGTTGGTGCGCGCAGACCTCGCCGGGGAGCCGACGATCCCCTGCCAGGCATGCCACCAGGTGCATCGCGAAGGATCGCCTTTGGCGCGGCCCGAGAAGCGCATGTCGGTCGCCGGGCAGCCAGTGCGCGAGACTCTGGCCTTCTTCGACCGCCGCGAGGGCCTGCATTTTGCCGCGGCTTCGCTGGCGATTCCGGAGTTGCACGACGGCGGGCGTAAAGTGACTGTGAGCCAGGATCCCCGTGCGGCGATCTGCTATGAGTGCCACGCGCCGCGGCAGCCGGAGCCGGGAACGCCTGCAGCACTGAACGACTGGGGCCGGCAGGTAGGCTCCGGCGACGACCGCACGCCGATGGGCGTGCATGAGGGGCTGAGCTGTATTTCCTGCCACAACGGGCACGACCAGAACGCGCGGGTGTCGTGCAAGACCTGTCATCCGCAGATGTCGCACTGCGGCATCGATGTCGAGAAGATGGATACGACGTTCCTGAGCCCGACGAGCGCGCACAATATCCATTGGGTAAAGTGCGCGGACTGCCACCAGCACGGCATCCCCAAGCCGAAAACGGTGAAGACCGCGGCCACGGCTGCGCCGCCGGGAACGGCCGGCTGAACGCTACCCTGCCCGGACAGGCGAAAATGATGCATGTGGTCTGGCAGGTACGGCCGCGAATGTTCCGGTTGGAGTGATTCGTCGTTGCCCGCGGGAAGCAAATTGCGCATTGACCTTCTTCTCGTCGAGCGTGGCCTGGCGCCTAGCCGCGAACGCGCCCGTGCGCTGATTCTCGCCGGCAAAGTGCTGGTGAGCGAGCAGAAAATCGACAAGGCAGGGGTGCTTGTCGCAGCCGACGCGCCGGTGCGACTGCTCGGCGATGACCTGCCCTATGTGAGCCGAGGCGGAGTCAAGCTGGCCGCGGCGCTGGACTGCTGGAAGATCGATGTCGCAGGGCGAGCATGCCTCGATGTGGGTGCTTCGACAGGAGGATTCACCGACTGTCTGCTGCAGCGCGGAGCGGCGCATGTGACGGCGATCGATACCGGGTACGGGCAGATCGCCGTGAAGCTGCGCAACGACGAGCGCGTGCGCCTGATGGAGCGGACCAACGCGCGACTGCTCGATCCGGGCTCGCTCGAGGAGCCGGGAGGACCGGAGCTCTCCCTGCTGGCGATGGACGTCTCGTTCATCTCCGCAACGCTGGTGCTTCCGGCAGTGGTGGAAGCCGCGCCGAAGCTCGAAGAGGCCGTGATTCTCGTCAAGCCGCAGTTCGAGGCGGGGCGCGAGTATGTTGGGAAGGGCGGCGTCGTGCGCGAACCTGAAGCGCACCAACTCGCCATCGACAGGGTTGCAGCGTGCGTGGACGCCGTCGGCTGGTGCGTGACGGGGACGGTTCCTTCGCCGATCCTGGGCGCGGAAGGGAACAAGGAGTTTCTTCTATACGGGAAAAGGACGAATGATTGAGGGACTAAGGCAGAACCTTGGCTGCATCCGGAATTCTCACATTTGAAGATCCGCCCGCGATGACTCCTGCACGGCCCGCTGGTGCGGATGCCGCCACTGCCTTCAATGCCCTTCTCAGCCCCGAAGTCCGATGGTTCCTCAGTCCCTCACGATAAACTGGAAACCGCATGGTTCGTATCGCCATCGTGTGCAAGCCGCAGAAGGAAGAGCTGGGCCGCATTTTGCCTGAGCTGATCACCTGGCTGACCGCGCATGGCTACGAGCCACTGCTCGACCTCGAGGGCGGACGCTTCACCGATGCCGCGCACGTGGTGGCGCGCACCGAGATGCCTCACTGGGCGCCGGCTCTAGTGATTGTGCTAGGCGGCGACGGGACTCTGCTTTCGGTTGCGCGCACCTTCGCGGCCGCGGGCACACCGATTTTGAGCGTGAATCTCGGCCGGCTGGGATTTCTCACCGAAGTCCGCCTTTCGGATCTTTACGCGACGCTCGACGGCTGGTGCAACAGCTGCCACGTGATCGACTCGCGCACCATGCTGCATGTTTCGCTGTGGCGCGGAGGGAAGCGGCTGGGGCAGTTCGACGCTTTGAACGATGCTGTCGTTTCCAAGGGCGACATCGCGCGCATGGGCGACTTCTCGGTGGAGCTTGACGGACGCCTGGTGGCGCGATTCCGGGCCGACGGCGTGATTGCCTCCACACCGACGGGTTCAACGGCCTATACGCTGGCGGCAAATGGACCGATCCTGACACCCGATGTGGACGCCCTGGTGGTCACGCCGATCTGCCCGCACCTGCTCACGCTGCGGCCGATCGTGGTGCGCGGCGACGCGTGTTTGACCGTGCGCATCGAGGGCGTCCCAGACAAGAGCCTGCTCACGGTCGACGGCCAACAGGCGGTAGCACTGCTTCCCGGCGACGAAGTGCGATGCCAGAAATCGCGCTTCGCCGTGAACTTGGTGCGGTTGGCCGAGAGCGGATTCTTCGAAGCGCTGCGCACCAAGCTGAGCTGGGGCGAACAGTGAGACAGGCTGGCCTGCGAGGCGGCAAGCCGGGAACCTGGCTGCCGTTTGTCACGTAGTTCCTTCCTGAGGGCCGTCTTCGCCGTCCAATCCCTATGCAGAGCTTTTCCGACACTCTCAGCCAGGTTTTTCGCGCGATTGCGGCCAATAAGCTGCGCAGCTTTCTCACCATGTTCGGGATCGCGTGGGGCGTGGGCTCGCTACTGGTTCTGGTGGGACTGGGCGAGGGGTTTCGCAGTGGCCAGCATCGCCAACTGGCGATGTTCGGCAACGACGTCATCATGATGTGGGATGGGACGATTCCAGCGGTGGCCAATCAGCACACGGGGATGCGGCCCTATCAGCTCACTTCGGGCGACGAAGAGGCATTGCGCACGCTCCAGGCGCTGCGGGCGGTCACCGGCATCCTGAACCGCAATGATCTCTATGAAGTGAGTGCGTATGCCAGCGCGTCGGGGCAGGTGATGGGCGTGGAGCCGAACTACGCCGCCGTGCGCTTTGTGCCGATTGCCGAAGGCCGCTTTCTCGACGCCGATGATCTTGCGCAGCGCCGGCGCGTGGTGGTGCTGGGGTCGAAGAGCGCGAGCCTGCTTTCGCTGGGCCATCCCATGATGGGCCAGTCCGTCGACATCAACGATATCGACTTCACGGTGGTGGGGCGGGTGGAGCCGATTAGCCGCGGCAACAACGATTTCGACAACCAGAAGGTCTACATCCCATTGACCACCATGCAGGAACTGTTCGCCATGAAGGGCGACAACATTGCACAAAACGCGCTGAGCTCGCTGCAATACCAGCCGGCAGTCAAGGGCGAGGCGGATGCCGCTAAAGCAGCAGTCCACCGCGTCATCGCCGAGCGGCACGGCTTCGACGCCGGTTTGAAGGATGCATTCGACGAGTGGGACACGATCCAAGAGGAAAAGATCATCGGAGTGATCTTCTCCGCGATGGACATTTTCCTGGGCAGCGTGGGGGTGATCACGCTGGGACTGGGCGCGGTGGGCATCATCAACATCATGCTGGTCTCTGTGACCGAACGCACGCGCGAAATCGGCGTGCTGAAGGCGATCGGCGCGACCCGGCGCAGCATTCTGGCGCAGTTCTTCTGGGAGGGGCTGCTGCTGACCGGCATCAGCGGCGTGATCGGCATCGCGTTTTCCGGTGCATTCATGTGGATGCTGCAGCAGCTGCTTACAGGAAAGATTCCCGGCTTCGATCCGCCGCGGCTGGTGCCGTGGTCGGCCGCGCTGGCGCTTGGCTCGCTGGCGCTGAGCGGGATTGCGGCGGGACTGTACCCGGCCAGCAAGGCAGCGGCGATGGATCCAATCGAGGCGCTGAGACGCGAATAGGGACTGAGGGAACAGCGAACAGAGGCTCATCGCTCACCATTCACGGCCGCGGCCGGGCAAGGGCCGTGAACGGCTGAAAGCTAAAAGCCAAAAAACCCCGTGCCAGGAGCCACAAGCGATGCTCAAAGACATTCTCGGTCAGGCGTGGCAGGCGATGTTGTATAACCGGCGCCGCACCGCCATCACGATGATCGGAATGGCGTGGGGTATTGCCACGGTGGTGCTGCTGCTGGCCTACGGGGCGGGGTTCAGCCGCGCCGTCGAGAACATCTTCGCGCAGTGGGGCACGAACCTGATCGGCGTTTTTCCCGGGCGCACGAGCGAACAGGCTGGCGGCGACAAAGCGGGTGTCAAGGTGCGATTCACGCTCGACGACGTGGACCGCATATCGGAAAGCGTGCCCGGCCTGTTTCGCATCACGCCGATGGCCGAAAAAGATGTGACGGTCCAAAATGATCTGCACACCTACACCTGGAGCGTGAACGGCATCCGTTCCATCGGCCAGGATGTGATGAGGCTCGATCTCGACCAGGGGCGATTCTTCACCGGCGCCGAAGATCAGCAGCGGGCGCATGTGTGCGTGATCGGGTCGGAGGCCAAAACCAAGCTCTTCTCCGGCGGGTGGGCACTGGGTGAAACGTTACGACTCAATGGCGTGATTTTTACCGTGATTGGCGTGCTGAGCCCCAAAATGCAGGAAGGCGACAGCGACCGCAACCGGCAGATCTATGTGCCCTTCAACACCATGAGCGACCTGAAGGACACGCTGTACCTCGACGGCATTTGGTTCACCTATCGCGGCGACAACGAACTGGTGGAGAAAACTCTGCGCGAGGACTTGGCGGTCGCACATCACTTTCGGCCGTCAGACCACAACGCCGTCTACGTCGCCAACCTAATGACGCAGCTGCACCAGTTCCGCCTGCTCACGATTGCATTGCAGGTGCTTCTGTCGCTGGTGGGGGCGCTGACGCTGGGCATCGCGGGCATCGGTCTGATGAACATCATGCTGGTGGCGGTGCAGCAGCGCACGCGCGAAATCGGCGTGGAAAAAGCGCTGGGCGCGCGCAAACGGCATATCCTGCTCCAGTTTCTGGCGGAAGCGTTCGCCATCACAGGAGTTGGCGGGATCGGCGGTATCGCGCTGGCGTATGTCGTGTCGCTGCTTGTGGGCCGCATCACATTTTATAGCGCGCTGGCCAGCCACGCCGAAGATGCCGATATCGTGCTGCGCATCTCGCCTTCGTCGCTCATCGTGGCCACCACGATCCTGGCCGTAACCGGACTCGTCAGCGGCATGATTCCGGCTATACGCGCGGCCAATCTCGACCCCATCGAAGCCCTGCGCTACGAGTGACGCACCTTCGTTGTATTGACCCTTCCGATTCAAGTTTGCTAATTTCCAGCGAAAACCTCGCGAACTGAGGGATAGTCCGGAGATAGCCAGGAGGTCAACATGAGTCTGCGCAAGCCGTTAGTCGGCGGGGCAGCTGCAGCATTGCTTTTCGTTTCTGCGGGTGGTAACGGCAGGTCCCTGCTTGCGCAAAACTCGGCCATGGGGCAGGCGGAGTTCTACACCGCCGGCACGAGCTCTTTTACCGTCCCAGAAGGGGTGGCCCGGATTCGCGTGTTCGTCTACGGGGCCGGGGGCGGCGCGGGGGGCTCCATCTCCAACAGCCAGCTGGGGCTTAACGGCGGCAGCGGCGCATTCATCGAGGCGGTTCTCGACGTTACCGCCGGTGAAAAGCTGTCGGTCGTGGTAGGTGCCGGCGGCAAAGGCGGAAAAGAAGGGACGGACGGCGCGGGCACAGCAGGCGGTGCATCCCAGATTCTGAACGCCAGCAAGACCGTTCTGGTTTCGGCCGGCGGCGGGGGCGCAGGCGCCGGGTGCAGCAGCTGCGGCTCTTTGTCGCACGTGGGCGCCGGCGGCGAACCGGGGACAGCACCAGCCGGGAGCTTGAAACATCCTGGGCCTGATGGGACCGGCTGCGGCGGCCAGCAAAGCCGGTGTGGCTACACCCCTCCCGGACTGACTGCCGACGTGGACTTGGGCGGCCGCGGATTCCTGAACGGCAACGACAACGACACCGAAACCAACAGCGGCATCAGCGGTTACGTCTACATCGAGTGGTAGACATCAGGCCGGCGGTAGCGCATCAACGACGGGTACGCCCGCCGGCGCATTCAGGCGAAATGTGCTGAGCGGGACCGGGGCATTCGGCTCCTCGCCGGCGAAAGTGAATCGCGTTAGCGCGCCATCGGTTTCTTCCACTTCGATGGCGGTGATGGTGCCCTCGGCAGTGACGGTGAGCGCGAGCCGCGACACGCGCTTCTCCAGCCCTCGCGGAACGCCGGAGAGCGTGAACCGGCCGTTCGGCGCGGGAGCGGCCGTCAGATTCACGAGCTCTTTTTCCAGTTTGGTATGGCCGAGCAGAAGCCGCATGGGCGAGCGCAGATCGTCGAGTTCCTTGGCGGGAATGCGCTGTACCTGCGAGTCGCCCGGCGAGTAGAACCAGGAGAAGCTGCCGTCGAGGAGAAAGAACTTGCCCGCCGGTTTGCTGTATTCCCACTTCATGCGGCCGGGCTTGACCAGCAGCAGTGTGCCGCTCTCGTCGCGGCTCATGCCCAGCCCTTCATACGACTCGGTGAAGCCAGCTTTGAGCGAGTGCAGCGTATTGTAGTGGCGATCGACGCGCTCGGCGAGGGCGTGAGCGGAGTTTTGCGCGGCCGGCAGTGCTTCCTGCGCGTGGCAGGAGAAAGGCGTCGAAAGCGAAAACGTCAGGACGAGAAGACTACCGTTGACGAGGAGAGCGAGCGCCTTCATTGAATCGGCTGCGTGCAGTTGGTGCCCCCGGCAGGATCCTGCTTAATCACGCCAAACTGGTCGCTGCAATAGCCGCGGTCGCCAGTCTTATTCAGTGTGAGCGGGACCGCCGTGACCTGGTAGGTGGTGAAGCGGTCGACGCCGTTGCTGGTCACCTTCTGGCAGTTTCCGATCGTGAACTGGTAGCCCGACTTGACGCCCGAGGCCAGATCCGGCTGGATAATCTGCGACGCTGTCGCCGTGGGTGCGCCGGCGCTGGGGTCGCCGCCCAGCGCTGCCAGTGAGCAGGCATAGCCGTTGGCTGGG
>Ga0335072_10017006_pt1 | contig 10299 bp, 8 predicted proteins | sample Lox_Sample_21_FD_206725 | JGI IMG/M metagenome (GOLD analysis project Ga0335072, IMG submission 206725) | Soil microbial communities from Loxahatchee National Wildlife Refuge, Florida, United States - Lox_Sample_2.1 | ecosystem: Environmental > Terrestrial > Soil > Wetlands | place: USA: Florida...
ACGCCATGCAAACGTTCACATCACAACCTCTATCCTTACAAGCAGGAGAAAACCCCTTCTCCCAACCACCGCTTCTCGCAGCTCTCCTTATTCCCCACCTCGAAACCTTCCTCTCAAGTAGTTGTCCAACCAGACTTCTAATCCTTCACTATCCCGTCTCCCACCTTTCTACAGTCCTCGCGCTCCGGGATCTGCTTGGCTCCCATCTCATGAAAGTCACAGGAATAATTGATGCTACAGCCATTTCGCCTCTCAAACCCTCAAAGGAGCGTCCAAATTCTATTGCATCTGTCGATGAGTGGGTCTCTACAACAACTTCTCAATCCCCTTCTCCCACACAAGAATGCCGCATGTCCCGAACTCCACGAACCTCCCGAAAGAGCACGGTGCCTCAGCCATCCTTCTCGAAAGCCGACTTCCTCCTAGTGAGCCCGGCGACCGAAGAGGAAATCTCAACCTTCCTCACCTCAGTCTGGGAATCTCTAACTTTCCCCTCATCCTCCTTTTTCATCCCGGACGATGTCCTCTCCCCATCTAGTACGCTCCGCCCCGTCCCATCACCTAGCACCGTCTCCTCTTACAGTCCACCCCTCACCCCACCGCCTGATCGCCAAAAGCGTTTGAGCCCAATATGGGAACCGAAAAGAGCGAGCTTTACATATAGCACATCGTCTACGGAAATTAGCATCGAGAACGCCTGGCGGAGAGAGAGGCAATCTGAGAAAGACTGGGAGAAATTAGAAAGCGAGCGGCGAGAGAGAGTATCCGAGAAGGCATGGGAGAGCTTTATCATGGGTAACGATAGTGACGAGAGTTTATTAGAGCAAGAGCGTATCTTTATGCCATACCTACACTTGATGCCGCGCACGGCACCACGGATTGGAGAGTCGAGGAAGGCACTGAAGTGGCTTGGCCTTAACTGAGACGCTCTTATCTCCTTACGAAAAGCATGTCACATATTTGCGCGGCATCGATTGCTTTGTTCCATTTGCTATTTCATTTATGAGGGTGGTCCTGGTGGAGATGAAGCGGTTTAGTGGAGAGGAAACGGTGGAAGTATCGGCGTTGAACCCTGTCGATGCCCTGAACCAAACTTTGTCTATTTCCATTTACGTTGGCCGACGCGGCTAGCTTACTATCTTCACTTTGTTGAGACTTGGCGATCTATATAATACTATTTAGATATAAACCATTTCGTTCAACCAGTTCACGTGGAATGAAAAATCGGTACATTGCCATATTTCTATTCGTGAGAGAAAGCCATTGTCATCATCTATTGTCATCGCAGAAGCCGCTATTACGTGAAAGGCAAGGAACTTGCTTGAGGACAAGTCCGTTGCGCCAAGGGCTTTCTCAGTCAATTCCTCAGCCAGGTTTGAGGTTGGGATATCGAGCTGCTTGGCCATGCTCCTGCAATTGGCATATTCGGTCTTGGTCGCCGGTGCTTGGCGACCAGTGCTACCTAATAAAAATAGTTGTCATACTACAGGCCCACCGTCAAGCTATAAAGGCGATAGCTGCTCCAGCTATGGCTCCCGCAAGATCACGTCCTAGCTACGGGGCAGGCCTCAACAGGTAACGCCGGGGGGCGGGCTACCAGGTACAAGTCGCTTCTAGGTAGCTTGCGGTAGAAACCGTTGTCATTCACATAGCCGCTATCCTGTGCAAAACCTTTGTCATCTGCTATCTTGAAAAATTTTCGCCATGCATTGCAGCTGGACATTGCTCTGGCCATACCGCCTGCTCAGACGTGTCGTGATATGGGAGGATGAACGTGTCTTGGAGGGTCTCGACAAGCGAAACTTGAGAGTGATGTGGACATTAAACTCGGAAGCTGCTATTACTGTTACAAAAGAATCAATGACATGCATTTCACTCAGTATACACTTCTTCGACAAAATTCCGTAAAATCCTTCTTCCATTGAACGAAACTCAACTAGCAAAATACATATTCGCAGACCTCAGGATGATTGCCAAAAGAAAAAGTAAAGCCGTAGAAGACAGAAAAGTTCCCGCCCCATGCCTGCCACGCCATTCTTGCTCCCAACCACGTCTCGTCAATGATTTCAGATATTTGGAAATCGCTCCGGTCAGCGGCTAGCAGCTAAGGGCAACCTTTATCACAACCTCCGCTATTACAACCCAAAGCTAGCATACCCCGAGACCGAAGAGAAAATCTAAAGAGGGGAAGGATGCGAAGTCATCAAGTGGTTGATCGATCTAAGGCGCAGACAAAGCAAAAAGTCGGGCAGATTATCGTTTCAGTCGTTTGACATACATCTTAACAGCATCCGCCGCCTGATCCTTGTTGAACGCCTTGGCCTTGGAGAACTTGTACAGTTGGCTTATTGTTCGCAGCTGTTGAGCCCATACGCTCCTTGATTTGGCGGGCCATGGTTAGGAAAGCTTGCTCGACATTGCTAGCGTTCTTTGCAGAAGTCTCGAGGAATGGAATGCCAAGGCTATCCGCGAATTCCTATCAGGCACCAGTGATTAGCCTTTATATTTAGGCACGTGCGGATGACTGAGTACAGATGACTCAAATGATAATATCATGTGATAGGTGACTGCGTGATCAACCTACCTTGGCCACTGTGTACTCAACGACCTTCTTGTCTGACATGTCGCTCTTGTTGCCTACGAGCAACTTGTTGACACCCTCTGTGGCATATCGGTCGATCTCTTGTAGCCACTGCTTGACGTTGTTGAACGAATCCATATCCGTGACATCGTAGACAACGCAGATGCCGTGGGCGCCACGGTAGTAGGATGAGGTGATTGTCCGGAAACGCTCTTGTCCAGCAGTATCCCACTATTAATTCACATATTAGCACTACGTTCTTGCATCTCTTTATTGTGTTCCAGGCTATATGGTCATACAATTTGTAGCTTCACGGTCTTGCCATCTAATTCGATCGTCCGGATTTTCTGCGTAAGAGTTAGCACATGGCCTGGTGATTCCGCTCAAGATGGCACATACGAAGTCTACTCCGATCGTTGAGATGTAAGATTCGGTGTAGGTATCATCAGCAAACCGCAGTAGCAAACAGGACTTCCCAACTCCAGAATCTCCGATAAGGAGCAACTTAAATAGGTAGTCGTATCTGCGCAAAGACTGTCAGTAACCTTCCAAATATCCACTCCTCTACACTATCTCTGTTTATGAAGTGCTGAACATCATGGTGGTAGAATGGTAGCGCTCTGAGGAATAGTTGTCAGCATGTAACTCTTGATGAGGCGGCCTCAAAGGTTGCGTTGAAAGGCACCATGTTCTCTTGAGGTGAACGTACTACTCTGGATTCATGATGCTGACTTGCTGTTCTTCGAATATGTGTCAGTTGGCTTGTAATGAACGGGACGGTGATGAAGATGGATCTTTGAGAGAGATGAAGCAGTAAACTCTACCTGAGCCGCACGAGGTTCCAAGATCACAGCTAGAAGCGAATGAGGTAATTTAGACGACAATTGTTGCTGCCTTTGTCCATAAGGCAGCCGGATGTTCCAGCTATTTTCAAGTGTGAAACGGCTGGACTATAATTGGTATGCCGAATTTTGGAACTTTCTAGTTTGAGTTTCACCTTCTTGAGGCACAGCTAAATCACGGCATGATCTCTATAAATATGTTCGAATTGTGTAACATGATTGTGCAACTGGTCGTGCAGTTCGTCTTTGTTGATAGTGCTATGACGCTAGGCTGTTCTCAGCGATTTTCTGCCAATCGACATGGCAACTTTCCCATCATCCAAGCTCTCTCTGCAACACTCTTCACAAGCCTCCACCTTCAAACAACCACCTCCCTTCATGTCTCGTGCAGGAAGAAATAAACAGGCAGGCTGATGTCTACGCCCAGCAGCCTCGTCCGCGTTCGTTGCCACGCTTTGAAGCTCCGTACCGCACTGCGACCAAGGCTTTTCCCCACCAAATCTCTTCACCACCTACAAGCAGAGCCCAATGACCACAATAACTTACCGGATGGGTTCTGGTTCAAGGGCTCAATTCTTAGTCAGCGGCCGTCGAGTCCTAGTTCAGACCCTCGCAAGCCGCCAGATGAGCGAACAGTAAAGCTCGGAACGAGTAAGTGAACTTCTTGTCAAGCCCCGCCAATATTCAAAACTCCGCGTTTCCGATTATATGTTGAATTAACCTTTTCTCCAGCTCTCCGCATTCTCCAGTCCCGCCTCCCAACTCTCCTTCAATATCCCCTTCCGTCCGAAATTCTCTCGCCGCAAATAACCCTTCACCTCTTCCCAAGCACTCACCCACACCTGCCAACCGTAACGGGGCGGGTCGCATACGTAGCTGCGTTATGGACCAGCCCACTAGCCTGGGGCCGAGTGCCAATAGTTGGCAATGTAAAGCTTGAGATCCTGTCAGAGCGAATGATAAAGAACTTGAATGGAAACGGTCACCGCTCAGAACAGCTCGTGGTTCGCTGGAAGACATGTGGCAAAACAAAAGGGAAAGGAACTGGGCCGTTATATAAAGGTATTGGAGCGAGCGAGCAAGTCGACAAGATCACGGAGTTTCTGGGTGGTGGTAAAGGCGAGGATGACAGTAAGGAGTTTACAGGGTTGTTCATTTTTGAGTTCGACGAGGAGGGGAGGATTGTGAGCCATACGATTGAGCATGTACAACATGGTGGGAACTGGGATAAAGGCGTCGGGGCCAAGGTTGTAGGCTTGACGGATTGGTTGTTAGGCGGGTTAAGGGGGAAAGGAGATGAGGGAGGGGGCACACCATGTCCAGCCTTTTGGGGCGAAGAGAGGAGGCGTTGAGGGTGGACTCTGTATAACATTCGAATTATGGTGCATTGGGCTGGCGTCGGGATGGCGGGCTTTGATTATGATGTATACCATGTACTCATACTGCATATACACACCCTCTGCTCAACAACCACAAAGTTGTGGTAATAAATATCACACATCCGATACTTACAAAATTGTCTTCTAAAATAACTGACCAGCAATCGTCAGACCTCCACCATCACAAGACCCTTCTACGTCGCCAACTCTTTGGAGGTAGAAGAAGGCCTCCTCAAAGCCCTCATTTGCGTATTTCGATTCGGACGAGTAAGTCTCACTCTCAGCTTTTGTATCTTTGGTAAGGTTCAGGCCCTCATCCTTAACTCACTTCCTATCGTCAAGCCAGTTCATGTCGTCATTCCAATCTCTGCTGTCAATCCGCTCGTGTAACATACCGGGATTGGTTTCCATTCCACATATGAAACGATCTTTAAGTCATGCTCTTTTGAAGATTCATTACCATTTTTTCTACCTCAGATATTGATGAAGTCCAGTGCAGCAACCGCGTGGGCCTAATATCCACGTCTTAGATAGAAACCTTCTCCAGAGACCACTCGTGTGGAGACAGGAACCGTGTTGTCCTCTATTTTACTCAAAGATGCCTCTCTCCATTTTCGCTGGCAGGAATTATGCAAGGTTTAGGAAACTATGGATCGAACAAGCCAAGAAGTTAGTGGAGAATCTCTCGTTGTCTGGAGGGATGCGCGCGTTCCTCAATAAGCACCCTGTAGAGAGCGTTTATGGGAAGCTTGAAAGAGGAGAGTTCTCATGCGCTCTCGTCGATCTTATTGCTGGCACATATGAGAATACAAGTAAGATCGACCTTAAGGTCGATGATTTGATGTCGGTACCATCTATCGAGAAAGAGCAACATGGAACAGTGTACATGATCATCACCCAGAATCGCAATGGTGATTTTGTTTACATCGGTTCAATAAGCTGCTGGAAGGAAAAAAAGTTCTGTTGGAATTGCCAGTCGTCGCATGGCATAATGGCAAAGGAGATGGCAGTCGAAGGTGCGATCAATAGTTTCAAGTTTTCGATGTCCTTGTATCTACCGCCATCATCAAAGAACCTTGAAGAGCGCAAAATCCGGAAGGCGTCGCTTTTAGTCTGCGAAAGTGTTCTTATAGGACTCTTCGGCACACGTCTAGGAGGAGCCTACAACAATTGTCCCTTCGTCACACATTACAAGGGAGGAAATCAGGCATGGCCGCTACACGATGGAGGATGGGTAAAGGAAACGAATTGGCTCAAGTGAGAACGAGAGGCGCTCCAAGCTCTTCACGACTACTGAGTGGCCAGTAGATATCCCCTACCCTGATCTTGGCGCGAGTTCTGGATACCGGGTGTTGGGATTGAAGACGAAGAGAAGAGATTGAACAGCTGCAAGAGCCGACGTTCGCATATAAGAGGCGTGCTACTGCTGGTACTGAGGGAGAAAGACGCGCCCTTGGGTTTCCAATACCAACTGAAGATCAATTTGAAGCCCGTCGAGCGAAGGACAGGCAGTATCAAGCCAGCTGGACCCCAGAGTACAAGGTGATACTCCAGGAGCGGAAGCGTAAAAAGAAGGCGTCTCTGACCGAGGAGCAGAGGCAAGCGATTAACAAGCAGGAAGCAGAGGCTGCACGCAAGAAGAGGGCTAAAATGACCGAAGAGCAGAAGGCAGAATTCAATAGACGAATGAGGAATGCCTACTACCGCAAGAAGGCCAAGAAGGCCAACGTAGATGATATTCAACGCGAGCGCAACAGGGTCAAATTTTCGCATGGGAGAATGACTAAGACTTAACGAGTGGATTGAACTGTTGGATCCTATGCTTAGGACCCTTCTATATATAATTAAGCTCATAGAAAACTCCGTACAAAATTTGCTATAAAGGACCGATTTCTGTGGCAAGGCCACGTAACCATGTATCCACCGTTCCATCAGGAGTTCCGGCCCACAGTGGCTACAATACCGTCTGTATCCGGAGTCTAGGATAGGGATGGTGGCTAGTTGTGATGGCCGGAGTGATTACTGTGTTTTTGGTGTTGTCGGTTCATTTGCCTGGTCATGTGACAATATGTCACCAACTACGTAAGAAAGGTTAGCGATGTACAAAAATAGTCGAAACACTACTCGGCAACTATAGCCGGTTATTTTAGGGGCCAAAACAGGCCCCTTGGCTCCAAGGAAGCCAGAATAAGCCCCTTCAATAAGTGCTCAGGCCAGCTCAGGCGTGCTCAGGCAAGCTCAGGGTGAGCCGAGGGTGATTAGCGCCTGAGCAAAGCGGCGATGCTCACTAACCGAAAATGGTGTCCAAAAGAAAAATCTTAAGCCGCCCTACCTGTGCAATTTTGAAGTTCTTCGATTGCCCCTTATACATTACAACGACTAAAAGCGGTGATAGGTTACGTTTACCGAGAGAAGTTTTTCTCATTTATTCAGGTATATTTAATATTAGATAGATACTTCTACGACGATACCTACAGCATTATATATACTACACCAAGTAACTATAAAAGCCGTAAATAGGCCGCAGACTTTAGTAAGTTTTAGCAAGAGTATCATAAGAGTATCACTACAATCTAAGAGTTTAGACTTACGTGTGAAGCTAATGTATCTCACCCACAGAAATATCTAGTGGTGTAGTGATCAATGGTGTTGAAGACCCAATCGCTAAGAACCTAAGAGATAGTTAGGGGCTAAATGGTGACACACGCTTAGCGCCTGGCAAGGCAGTCCTATATTCACTCCTGTATTCACTTCACAGCTAGCTAGCACGCCAAGCGCTAGCCAGCTGCCACATAATGTATTTAATTGATTTCCGAATGGATAGTTTCCTGATCTTTGACAAAGCATCTCGTCAACCCACCTCTATACCTTCTTTGTTGCGCGTAACACGTAATAGCAGCCAAAATAAATCTGTCTATGAGTGACATCAACAAAAAGGAGGTTGCACGTTGCTTCCGATACATGTAAGCTAATACATTCGGCTTTCAGATACCGAAATGGGTAGGATCACATACAGGACACATTCAAATATCGCTAGCCATGAGGGGACCATAAACTCCCTTGAGTTGTGGTCCAGATTACCAAATAAATTGGAATATAAGACAGTATCCTATAGTCCAATATGCCTCTAAGCCAAGGGGAAAAAAACACTGTCTTCTAATTGATTCTACCGTCTTATAAGTGGGTACATGCCAAGCCCACCTTAAAATCTCTTCAACAATAATACCTGATGCTACTTCGAATGCCTAGTACATCCAGAATGCCTCAAATTGATTCTCTCGAAGCAGGCCAGCGAACTATTCAAGTAGTAGCTGGTCGTATACATCCTGGGTCCAAAGTTAAAACCCTTGCCCCACTCTCAATCCCAGATTCTATTCCAGTACCCGATCCACAAGACACTGTCTTAGAGAGCAATATACTTATCCGCACTGAAATCGAAAAAGAAAAAAAAAAACACTGTCTTAAGCCGTAGTAGTACCTTGTGGTGGAGTACTGTCTTATATTCCAATTTATTCGGTAGGTCATGTTCAAGATAGAGAACACCAGATTGAGAAGTTCTCCTTCTACAACTTTCTTCATTATTACTTGGAAATTTCTACCTCCTGGATGACTACAAATGATTCTTCAACTTGCCATTGAAGAAACCTGGATTGACCATCCTGGACTCCTAGATTGCACGTCTTGGTCACCTGAGTTGAACGTCTCGGACACCTGGATGGTGTTCCAATGCCCTATTGTCAGCTGACTTCGGTTCTATCCGCAGGGGTCCTGGCGACCCTTAAAATTTCTGATTCTTTTCGCCGAAACTCTAAGCGGAACGAAATTCTCTCACAGAGAATTCGCAGTCGCTTTTGTTGGAAGAGTTCATTCGCTAGACCAGAATTTTTATCGAGCTGCCGGCTACACTTCTGTATACTCAAGTTCCCTTCCTGTATATAAAACCTCCAGCTTTCCATTAGAATGGTACAATTACCAGATCCCACCATAGACCTTGACTGGTCCGGCTATGTTGGTTCAATTCAGTGGCATTTCGGCAAGGCCGCAAAGAAATATCCGGACCGGACGTGCGTCATAGAAACCAAGTCCTCAGAAGGCCCCGAGAGGACTTTTACCTACAAGCAGGTCTACGAGGCTTCGAACGTGCTAGCACACTACCTTAGCGACGCAGGAATAAGCAACGGGGACGTCGTGATGATCTGGGCGCATCGCTCAGTAGATTTGGTAGTGGCCATCATGGGCACCCTGACTTCTGGTGCTACATTCAGTGTCCTTGATCCAGCCTATCCTCCGGCGAGACAGACGATTTATCTCGAGGTCGCTCAGCCCAAGGCCTTGATCAATATTGCGAGAGCAACGGACGAGTCGGGGCAATTGGCCCCAACAGTGCGACGGTATATAGACGAGGAGCTCCAACTGAAGGCCGAAGTTCCAGCATTACGTCTTCGGGATGACGGCGTCCTATCTGGGAAAGAAGTTGGTGATGAGGACTTGTTTGCTAAGGTTAGGGTGAAGGCTTCTTCACCTCCCGCCGGAGAGGTTGGCCCAGATAGTAATCCGACGCTCTCCTTTACTTCAGGCAGCGAAGGAAGGCCTAAAGGAGTACTGGGCCGCCATTTCAGTCTTACTAAATACATCAGCTGGATGGCTGAAAGGTTCCAGCTCAGTTCAGAGAGTCGATTCACACTTTTAAGCGGCATTTCGCATGATCCTGTGCAAAGGGATATCTTTACACCTCTTTTCCTTGGGGCACAATTGCTTGTTCCTTCGAAAGAGGACATTCAGCATGAGAAACTCGCAGAATGGATGCGTGAGCACAAGCCAACCGTCACGCATCTTACGCCTGCCATGGGCCAGATTCTCGTTGGTGGAGCGAGAGCGGAATTTCCTTCCCTCGACAGAGCATTCTTTGTTGGCGATATTCTTACAACACGAGCTTGTCGGAGCCTCCGGCGCCTCTCCATCAATGTCAATATTGTGAATTTATTTGGAACAACCGAGACGCAACGAGCCGTGAGCTACTATGAGATACCAAGTCGGGCGAAGCATCCCAACGCTCTAGACGATCTGAAGGATATTGTGCCAGTAGGGAAGGGAATGGAAAATGTGCAGCTCCTAGTTGTGAATCAAGAAGACCGATCTAAATTGTGCAACGTAGGAGAAATAGGAGAAATCTACGTTCGTGCTGCTGGTCTTGCAGAAGGGTATAAGGGAGATCAAGAAATGAATGACAGAAAATTCTACTCAAATTGGTTCGTGGATAACAAAATATGGGTAGAGGCCGACAAGAAAAGTGACAAAGGCGAGCCATGGAGAAAATACTACAAGGGACCGCGAGACAGGCTATATCGGACAGGAGATCTAGGAAGATATGTAGGGTCTGGTGATGTAGAATGCACAGGACGCGCAGACGACCAAGTCAAGATTCGCGGTTTCCGAATCGAATTAAGTGAGATTGACAATAACTTAGTCCAGCATCCTTTAATTAGAGACTGCAAGA
>Ga0335072_10017007_pt1 | contig 10299 bp, 11 predicted proteins | sample Lox_Sample_21_FD_206725 | JGI IMG/M metagenome (GOLD analysis project Ga0335072, IMG submission 206725) | Soil microbial communities from Loxahatchee National Wildlife Refuge, Florida, United States - Lox_Sample_2.1 | ecosystem: Environmental > Terrestrial > Soil > Wetlands | place: USA...
TGGCAGCGAGAAAACCTGACAACCCTCGACTCAGGTTTCTTCCTGGTTCATACTGGAGGAAACCTGTTCGCGCAGCCGTGCGCCGGAAGGGACGGTGACAGTGACGGACGCTGACGGTCCCCGGGAGCCGGCCCGGGACCTGTATGAGGTGCTCGGGGTGGCGCGGGATGCCTCCCGGGAGGAGGTCGCGCTGGCCTGGCGGCGCCGGGCGCGGGACGAGCACCCCGACGCGCGCCGCGGCGACGCTGGCGCGCCGGCCCGGTTCCGCGCCCTGGCCGAGGCCTGGCAGGTGCTCGGCGACCCCGGCCGCCGGGCCGCCTACGACCGGGGCCTGCACCCGGGCAGGCCCCGGCCCGGGTACGGGTCACCGTACGGCACTCGCACCCGTCGGCCGGCCCCGGCGCGACGCCGGCCGGGGCCTGCGGGCCGCCGCTGGTGGCCGGGCCGGTCCGGGTGGAAGGTGGCCCCGGCCCGGTGCCCTGGCCGGGAGGACAGGATGAGGAGGACGTGCGGCTCGCGCTGCTGGCGGAGCTCGTGCTGCGGTACCGCGGCCGGGGCCGGCCGTGGTGAGCCCGGGATGGGCCGACCGGTACCGGGGGCTGTTCAGCATCTCGGTGGCCGCCGAGCTGGCCGGGCTGCACCCGCAGACGCTGCGGATCTACGAGCGGGAAGGGCTGCTGGACCCCGCGCGCAGCGCCGGCGGCACCCGCCGCTACTCCCGGCACGACATCGACCGGCTGGCGCAGATCTGCGCGCTGGCCGCCGACGGCCTCAACCTGGCCGGCATCCGCCGGGTCCTGGCGATGCAGGAGGAAACCCGCCTGCTGCAGGCCGAGGTGGCCCGGCTGCGGGAACAGCTGGCCGGCGGCGCCCCGCCCGGCAGCGGACCGGGCTAGCCGTCCCGTGCGCCGGGCGGTCAGGGCGCGCTCGGCGGCCGGGTCGCCTTCCAGGGCCAGGATCCGGGATGGTGTTCAGCCTGCGGCTGCGGCATGCCGCCCGGCAGGCGGGCAGGTGCCGGGTACCTCCGCCCCCGGTGCCTGGCGCGGGATCGCGGCGGACAGCAGTCGGCCCGCCTGCGCCTGCTGACGCGCAGGGGGTCCCGGCGGGGAAGTTTCCGGGCGCGGCGCGCATGGGCGGCCCGCGGCCGGGTAGCGCCAGCCGTCAAGGCGATGGCGTGCGTAACGATGTCAGCTACCTTCCCGACTGGCGGGCCGCGGCAGGGCGGTGGCCGGTACGGTCAGTACCGGGCGGGCAGGGCTGGCGGAGGTGGCAGGGTGACGGCGGATGCGAGCGCGCAGATCACCGAGCTCGCGGCTGACGATCACGCGTGCCTGACGTTCGGGGAGAGCGAGGAGCTGTTCGACCTGACGGCGGCGTTCCTCCGCGACGGCCTTGCTGCGGGCCTGCGGGTGATCTGGCTCAGCGACGACGGGCCGGGGCCGGCGCTGGCGGAGCTGGCCCGGCGCGGGATCGCGGCCGGGCCGGCGGTGGGGTCGGGGCAGATGACCGCCGCCGGGTGCCAGGACCGGCTGCTGGACGGGCCAGTGTTCCGCGCGGAGGCGGCGGTGGGCTGGCTGGCCGGCGAGCTGGCCGCCTCGCGGCGGGAGGGGTTCCCCGGGCTGCGGGTGGCGGTTGACATGAGCTGGGCGCTGCGGCCGGTGGCCGGGGTGGAGGAGCTGCCGCGGTTCGAGGAGGGCATCGCGGCAGAGCTGGCCGGGTCCACCGGGTCGGTGCTGTGCCAGTATGACCGGGACCGGTTCGACCCGGTGACGCTGGCGTCGGTGGCCGGTTTCCACACCCGGTCGGTGGCGGCTGCCACCTATTATTCTGATGCGCTGCTGCGGGTCTGCCGCCAGTACGCCCCGCCCGGCATCCGGATCGCCGGGGAGCTGGATTATCGTGCCGAGGAGCCACTGGGGCGGGCGCTGGCCGAGGCGGTCCGCCTGGAGGGCGGGATCACCGTCAACATGTCCGCGGTCAGCTTCGCTGACGCCAGCTGCACGCTGATGATCGCTGAGGCCGCCCGTTCAGCGGCAGCGGCCGGGCGGGCGGTGACCCTGGCGTGCTCGCCCGCGGCCGGCCGGGGGTTCGCCCGGCTCGGGATCGGGGGAGTGCCCGGGATCAAGCTGGTGATCGCCGGTGGGCGGTGACCCGGTGCCCGGACTGCCGTGGCCCGGCCCCGGCGCGCCACCCGATAGCCCTGCCCTGGTGGACCAGGAGTTCGACGACGGCTCGTTGTACGCGCTGCGGTCGGCGGTCGGCGCGCATGCCGCCGCGGCCGGGGCGGGCGCCGACCAGGTCTACGACGTGGTGGCCGCGGTCCACGAGCTGGCCGCCAACGCGGTCCGGCACGGCCCCGGGCACGGTCGGCTCCGGCTATGGGCCGACGCCGGGTTCCTGTACTGCCAGGTCACCGACGGCGACACGGCCGGGCCTCCCGCCGGGGACGCCGCGCCGTGGCCAGCCGAGCACGGCCACGGCCTGTGGCTCATCGGACAGGTCGCCGACCGGGTCGCCATCAGCCACGGGTCCGGCGGCACCACCGCCACCATCAGGTTCGCCATCACGCCCCCCGGGACCTGACCGCGCCGGCAAGACCGCCCCACGCGCGGGGCCGCGCCGCCGGAATGAACTGCCCGCCGCCTGGCAGGTTGCGTGCCGCGGTCCTGCGGCAGCGGGGGGCTGGCGCGCTGGCCAGCCCTGGCAAGGTCCTGGCCGCCGGCACGTACCTCGGCGTCGCGGTCGAGCTGGGCCTGAAGTTCGCTGGGTGTCGAGGGCGTCGCCCGCCGGGCCGCAGTCGTGTCCTGCTCGGAAACTCGGTCTCGTTGTGTGAGCTGGGGTTTTGCTGCGAGATCGGTAGCGTGGCTGGCACCATCTCAAGGTGGTGCTGTCGCTGCTCTACCGGCTGGTGAGGTGCCTGTTCGGCCTGCTAGCGGTGCTGGTCCGCCCTGGCCTGTCCAAGGACGTGGAGTTCCTCGTGCCGCGCCACGAGAACCAGGTGCTGCGCCGCCAGCTCACCGGTCGGCTGCGGTGGGATCATGGCGACCGGCTCTGGCTCGCGGCTTGTCGCGGCTGGTGGGCCGCCGCCGGTGGGCGGAGGTCTTCCCGGTCACCCCCGCCACGATCTTGCGCTGGCACCGTAACCTTGTCGCCCGCAAGTGGGACTACGCCAGCCGACGACGGCCAGGGCGACCGTCTACCGGGACCTCGGTCAAGGCGCTGATCATCCGGATGGCGCGAGAGAACCCGGCCTGGGCCCACAGGCGGATCCAGGGAGAGCTGGCCCGGCTGGGATACGCCATCGCCGCGTCCACGGTGCGGGGGATCCTGCACGCGGCCGGCATCGATCCTGCGCCGCGACGGGCCGGGCCGACCTGGCGGCAGTTCCTCACCGCGCAGGCGCACGCCATCATCGCCTGCGACTTCCTGGTGGTGGAGACGGTGCTGCTCCAGCGGCTGCACGTACTGGTGTTCATCGAGCACGGTACCCGACGGCTGCACATGGCCGGAGTTACCGCGCACCCGACCGGGGCGTGGGCGGTGCAGCAGGCCCGCAACCTCGCCATGGACCTAGGTGACCGCCTTGGCACGTTGCGGTTCCTGATCCATGATCGCGACCCGGTCTTCACCTCCGCGTTCGGTGAGGTGTTCAAGGCCGAGGGACTGCGGATCATCGCCACCTTGCCGAGGACGCCGCGGATGAACGCCATCTGCGAGCGCGTCAATGGGACCCTGCGCCGCGAGTTGCTGGACCGGATCTTGATCGTCGGCGGACGCCACCTGGCTCTGGTGCTCCGCGAGTACGTGGCCCATTACAACGGCCGCAGGCCGCACCAGTCCCGGCGGCAGCGGCCCCCGGATATGGAGGCGCAGCCTGTTCGGGACGTGGCCGACCTGCGGTCGGTCCGCCGGAAACGCGTCGTGGCCGGAGTAGTCAACGAGTATCACCACGCCGCATAACCCCAGCTCAGGCTACGTAACTAAATATTCGAGCGGCACAGGATCCAGCAGCACGACGAGGTGGCTGGCAAGGACCGCGGCGGTGGTGACGGCGAGGTCGGACTCGGTGAGCAGTATCGAGCCGGTCTCCGCCACCCCCAGCGGGAAGCGGATGAGCGTGACGTCGAGGCTAGCCGGGGCCGCCCAGTCCGGGAACCCGGCCGGGTCAACGGTTCCGGTCACCTCGGGCACGGCCGAGCAGACGCGGCGGGCGTCGGGGAACGCCTGCGACATCCATTGCGTCAGGACGGCGGGCGGCTGGGCGACGGTCGCGCCGTCCAGGCGTGCCAGGGCCGCGCTGAACAGGGAGACGAGGTTCCCGGCAGGCTGAGGGAAGTCAGGGACGTGCGGGAGGTCCCGCGGAGTCGCCCCGTGGGAGCGGATGGCGGCCAGGATGTCCTCACGTGCGGTCATGGCCTGCTCCCCGTGCCGCGGCCCCGGTTGCTGGCGTACCACTGGTGAACGTCTGCGGCGGGGCCGCGGGCACGTCGCGGTACCGTCCCCGGGCGTTTAGCCGGCTGTAGATGGCGAAGTGCGGCAGGACCCGCAATGCCGTGCTGTCGGCCTCGGCGGCCGCCCGGAAGGCCCGGGGCTGCTCAGCACGGCGCCCGCGACTTTCATGGTCGCCTTCTTGGTGGTGGAGAACCCGCCGTCCGACGTCCATGACCTCGCGCCAGGCGTAGATCTGCTCGTGGATGTTGATGTGCACCAGGCAGACGCCGGCGCAGCTGCCGTTGAGGGTGGAGGCGAACGGCAGCTCGCGGTAGCGGCGGACGTCGTCGGCCGGCATGGTGATGATCCCGATCGGGCCCATGTAGGTGGCGCCGTAGGACAGGCCGCCGCTGCGCCGGTAGACGGGGCAGGTGTTCAGGCACGCCGTGCAGCGGATGCACTTCAGCGAGGGCCAGAACCGCTCGTCGGCCAGCCGCTCGGTGCGGCCGTTGTCCACCAGCACGACGTGCATCTCCCCGCCCGCCCGGGGCGCGGCGAAGTGCGAGGTGTACTGGGTGATCCGCTCCCCGGTGGCCGACCGGGCCAGCAGCCGGATGAACACCGCCAGCTCGGCCAGGCCGGGGATGACCTTCTCGATCCCCACCGAGCAGATCCGCAGGGCCGGCACGTTCGCGGACAGGTCGGCGTTGCCCTCGTTGGTGACCGTGACGATCGCCCCGGTCTCCGCGATCGCGAAGTTGGCCCCGGTCATCCCGGCATCGGCGGCCAGGATCAGCGGTCGGGTGTGCTCGCGCATGACGTGGGCGAGGTAGACCGGGTCGGCGCGGGCGGGGTCGGAGTCATAGACCCGGTGGAACTCCTCGGCGACGTCCTGGGTGGTCTTCTGGAAGGCCGGCCCGACGATGTGGGCCGCGCGGCCCCAGTGCCGCCTCGCCTTCGGCGCGGACGTCACTAATCCTGCCGCGCGGCCGGGCGAAGCCGCATCACCCAAAACGAGCGATGTGGGCTCCGGGCCGAAACCCCTACGCCTGGCCTCCTGATCGAGCGCCTGGCAAGCGTGAAACGCCAGGTCGCTGCACAATCGGGAATTCAGGTTGCTGCGTGCGCTGGGGTGATGACTCAACGGGCGGGTAGGGGGCAGGCTAAGTGGCGGGGGTGATCACTATGGCTGGGGATACGCTGCTGAATGCGCCGGTCGGCTTGTACGTCCTGGACACCGACCTGCGGATCGTCTCGGCCAGGCTGGCCGCGCCGATCATGTCCGGTACGCCGGCGGACCGGGTGCTGGGGCGCCGCCTCACGGATGTGTACAGCTTCCCGGCCCCGGGCCAGATCGAGGAGATGCTGCGCGGGGCGGCGGACGACGGCGTTCCCGCGCCGGGGCGGGTGGTGCGCGCGCGCCTGCGGGAAGCACCGGGACAGGCGCGCTGGACCAGGGTCTCGGCGTTCCGCCTGGAGGATCAGCGGGGCGCCGTCGTGGGGGTGGCGGCGATTCTGGCGGACGTCAGCGAGCTCGAAAGGAGCAGCGCCCGCCTGCGCCTCCTGCGCGAGCTGCACCGGATGCAGGTAGGGCAGGCACTCGATATAGCGGTCACTTGCCAGGAGCTGGCGGATGTCCTGGTACCGGGCTTCGCCGACGTGGCGGTGGTGGACGTGGTGGACTCCGTTGTCCGCGGTGAGGACCCGCCGCTGGCGCCGCTCGGGCGGGAGGTTCCGCTGCGCCGTGCCGGCTTCCGCAGCGGCGGCGGCGGGAGCCAGGCTCAGGGACAACAGGCGGGCGCCGTGCACCGGCTGCCGTTCCCGGGTCCTTATGCGCAGGTCCTGACCGACCTCAAGCCCCGCGTGGTCGACCTGGGGCCCGGTGCGCCCTGGCTGACGGCTGACCCCGCGCGCGCCGAGGCGATCCGGGCATCCGGTGCCCGGACGCTGTTTGCCGCGCCCCTTGAGCTGCGCGGCGCCGTATTCGGGTTGCTCAGCCTCTACCGCATGCCACAGCGGGACCCGTTTGACGAGGAGGAGGCCGACTTCGCCACGGGACTGGCCGACCTGGCCGCGGCGCTGATCGACAGGGCCCGCCTGTACACCCGTGAGCACACCATCGCGGCGGCCCTGCAGCGCCGGCTGCTGCCCGCGCGCCCCTGCTCGCAGACCGGCCTGGAAACGGCCCACGTGCAGGTGTTCGGCGAGGCGGGCGGGGGCGGCGGGTTCGACTCATTCGCCCTGGCCGGCGCGCGCACCGCACTTCTGGTCGGCGAGGTAAGCGGCCAGGGCATCCAGGCGGCCGCCACCATGGGACAGGTGCGGACTGTCGTCCGTTCCCTGGCCAGGCTGGACCTGGAGCCCGACGAGATGCTCGCGCGCCTCAACGACGCCCTGATGCAGCTGGCCGCCGAACGCGCCGCGCTCCCGCCCAGTGACCCCTCCCGCCGCGAGCCGCTGACCGCAAGCGGCCTGTACGCCATCTACGACCCCATCGCCCGGACGTGCACGTACGCCAGGGCCCAGCACCCCGCGCCCGTCATCGTCTCCCCCGACGGCACCGCCGTCCAGGTACCCGATGTCCCGGCCGGGCCCTCCCTGGGCACTGCTGAGGGCCTGCCCTTCACGTCGGCCACCGTCAAGCTCCCCGCCGGCAGCATCCTCGCCGTTTACACCCCCTCCATCCTGCCTGCCATCCCGTCCGGCGTCCCGGGCGGCGAGGATGCCCTCCGCCAGGTCCTGGCCGGCACTGACCGCCCGCTGCAGGACCTGTGCGACGACGTCGTCTACTCGCTGCCCGACGGCCCGCGCCCCGGCGACTCGGTCCTCGTCCTCCTCCGCACCCGCGCCTTCCCGCCCGCCCAGACCATGACCTGCCAGTTCGGCCCCGACCCCGCCGAAGCCCGGAGGGCGCGCGCCCGCCTGCGCGGCAAGCTCGCCGCCTGGAACACCGACGAGGACACCGAGCAGGCCGCCGAACTGGTCGTCAGCGAGCTTGTCACCAACGCCATCCGCTACGGCGCCCCGCCCATGTGGCTGCGGGTCATCAAGGACCTCTCGATCAGCGTCGAGGTCCACGACGGCAGTCCCGTCGCGCCGCGCCTGCGCCACCCCGGGACCCTCGATGAAAACGGACGCGGCCTGGGCATCATCGGCCGGCTCGTCCAGGCTTGGGGCACCCGCCACACCCCCGAAGGCAAGATCGTCTGGGCCGAGATGGACTCTCCCGCCCGCTGAGCAACCGCCAGCGGCAAGTCGCTCCCTCGCGGCCTTGGCGCGGTCACACGACCACGCGGCGCGGCGCAGCGCGGCCAACGGCGGCGCCCGGCGGCTGGTCGACCAGGCCGTGCACCAGGCCGTCGGGCTGCTCCGCCGCCAGTTCACCGGCCAGCGCCGCAGCGACGCGCGCACTCGAACGGGACCAGGCCTGGCACCGCGCCCTGAGCCAGGCCGCGCCGCATCGCCCGCTGCCAGGTGGCGTCACCGGCTTGGACCACTTCCGCCTCCGCCGGCGTGACCGCGCCAGAGGCGTCATTCATGAATATCGCCTGGTGGCGTAGGTTCTCGGCACCCACGCCAAATCGGTGGCTCGTGACCTGGCGCCGTCAGGACTCGGCGGCGGAAGGGGCCCCGACCCCGTGGAGGGCCGCGTGGAGCTGCTCGGCGAGGACCCGGAGCGCCTTGGCCCGGTCGATCTGGAGGCCGTGCACTAGCCAGAGGTGCATGATCCCTTCGGCCATGACGTAGTTAGCGAGCGCCGTCAGCCGCAGCTCTTCGCTGCCGGCGTCCGCCGCGAACGCCGGCAGGGACCACTGCCTGACGGCTTCGGCCAGGTACTGGAGCACGATGTCGGTGAACGCGGGCTCCACGGCCTGCGCCTGGTGGAAGGCCCGGTGGAAGGCGCGGTTCTTCAGGTAGAGGTCGGCGTATTCCCCGAACCAGGCCTCCAGGGCGTCCACGTCAGGGGCCTCGATGGCGGCGAGGCGGGCGAGGAGTGCCTGGTACTGCTCGCGTATCCCCAGCTTCTCCAGGACCGCCTGGAACACCGCGGCCTTGCTGTCGAAGTACAGGTAGAAGGTGCCGCGGCCGGCGCCCGCGCGACGGACGATGTCATCGACGGTGACGGTGACGTAGCCGTTCTCTTCGAACGCCGCGCGGGCAGCGTCGAGGAGCGCCTCCCTCGTCAGTTCCTTGCGCGCTTCCCGGAGGGACCGGCGTGGCGCCGCGGTGGCCTTGACCATGCACCCACTCTAGACAAGGCCCTGCGCATCCTCTAGACAGTGTCCACTCCGTCATCTAGTGTGCAGTACGTCAAATAGTGACGGTGTGTCAGTAAACAGGTGGCGGTGCGAGTGCGGCACCGGCGAATGCCTCTATCCGCCGAGCCGCGGGCCTGTGACCCGGCAGCCGGCAAGGAAGAGGCCGTGCAAGGAATCCGCAAGGGCTAGGGAGGACGCATTCGTGAGTGCCGAGATGACTTTCGCCGATCGTTACGGCCCGTGGGCACTGGTGCTCGGCGCCTCGGACGGGGTGGGCGCGGCCTACGCCCGCGCGATGGCCGAGCGTGGCCTGCACGTGGTGCTCCTCGCGCGCCGCCAGGACAAGCTCGACGCCGTGGCCGCGGCCATCCATGCCGACACGGGCGCGGACACCCGCACCGTCACCGTCGACCTTGCCGGGCCCGATGCCATGGGCAAGATCGCCACGGCCACCAGCGGACTTGAGGTGGGGATGGTCGTGTACTGCGCGGGCGCGGACCCGAGCTACGAGCCGTTCCTCGCCAGCCCGGTCGAGGTGCCGCTGGCCCTGGTGCAGCGCAACTGCGTGGTGCCCGTGCAGGTCTGCCACCACTTCGCCGGGGAGATGGCCAGGCGCGGCCGGGGCGGCATCGTCTTGCTCTCCTCGGCCGCGGGACTGGGCGGCGGCCCCAACGTGGCGGCGTACGCGGCGAGCAAGGCGTTCGACATGGTGCTGGCCGAGTCGCTGTGGGCGGAACTGCACGGCCAGGGCGTGGACGTCCTGGCGCTCGTGCTGGGGGTCACCGACACGCCCGCGCTGCGCCGGCTGCTGGCCCGCCGCGGGGTCCTGGCCAGCCCGGACGACACGGCACCGATCCCGGGTGCCGCCACGCCGGAACAGGCGGTGACCGAGGCCATCGACAACCTGCCGAACGGGCCGACCTGGATCGCGGGCGAGCAGACGCGCGCGGCCGAGCGGAGCCTTCGGTCGATGACCCGCAGCGACGCTGTCAAGGCCATGCTCCAGGCTGCCAGCGGGGGGATCATGTCGGGCCAGCCCGTGCAGGCCGGCCGGTGAGCGCGGCGGAGGCAACAGGCCGCGAGGTGCGGCAGGACGTCGCGGAGGTGCTGGTGCGCTACGCCAGCGGCATCGACCGGCGTGACTGGGCGTTGTTGCGGACCTGCTTCACCGACGACTGCGAAACGGACTACGGCACGATCGGCGCCTGGCACGGCGCCGAGGCCATCGCCGACTGGATGCAGAAGGCGCACGCGCGGTGCGGCACCACCATGCACCGCGTGTCCAATCCGGACATCACCCGCGACGGTGACAGGGTCACCGCGCGGTCCTACTGCGACGCCATCGTGCTCATGGCCGGCGACCAGGCCGGCACCCGGGCGGTCGGCATCTTCGACGACGAGCTCGTCCCCGCGGGCCAAGGCTGGAAGATCGCCCGCCGCCGCTACACCCTCGTGCTCGCCGAGCACTACAGCGAAGGCCGATTCGGAGGGCTGAGCTCCGGGTCAGGTCATGAACCACTGAACAGCGGACATGCGCGGCAACAAGAGGGCCGAGCCGATTTCGAGGAAGTCCAATGATGAATGATGAGCCCAGCCGGGGCCAGCGCCC
>Ga0335072_10017008_pt1 | contig 10299 bp, 7 predicted proteins | sample Lox_Sample_21_FD_206725 | JGI IMG/M metagenome (GOLD analysis project Ga0335072, IMG submission 206725) | Soil microbial communities from Loxahatchee National Wildlife Refuge, Florida, United States - Lox_Sample_2.1 | ecosystem: Environmental > Terrestrial > Soil > Wetlands | place: USA: Florida...
GGCCAGCGTCATCACATTCGGGAGCGCCGTCGATTCGCTCAGCGGTCTGCCGTTCGGAATTCCCGCGGCCCTGGCGGGCCGCGCCGCCCAGTTGTTTGCCGACCACGTCTTCAACCATCTCTCGGTATCCGGATGGATGGCCCGTACCGGCTTTCAACTTCTGGACCCGATCAAGGCGGCGCGCGCGAGGTGGGACTTTCTACGCCAACTTCATGACCGAGAGGCGTTGCTGCCCAGGGAACAGCAACGTCGCTTCCTCGAGGTGGAGGGCTGGGTGGCATGGTCGGGACCCGCGGTCGCCGAGCTGTTACGACAGTTCGTGGTCCATAACCGCATGATGGCCGGCGGCGCCGTGATCGACGGCACGTTGATCACGCTCGCGGAAATCAGCTGTCCGGTCCTCACCTTCATCGGCGAGGTCGACGACATTGGCCAACCCGCGTCCGTGCGAGGAATCCGGCGTGCCGCCCCCCGCGCTGAGGTGTCCGAGGTGTTATTGCGGGCAGGTCATTTCGGGCTCGTTGTCGGATCGACCGCGGCCACACGCACGTGGCCCACCGTCGGTCAATGGGTGCTGTGGCAAGACGGTCAAGGGCCTAGGCCCGACGGCGTACGTCCGATGGCGGCCGACAGCGTCGGGATCGATGGCGCCGTCGGGCTGTCGTCGCGTATCGGTCACTCGGCGGGTGCGCTGGCCGAACTGAGTATCGGCGTGAGCCTGGGGTTGGCCGACGCCGCAGCGGGGGCGGCGCGTAGCAGCCGGGGGATCGCCGCAGAGGCTGTGCGTACCGTGCCACGGCTCGCCCGCCTCGGGCGGCTGCAGCCCCATACCCGGGTGTCGTTGGGCGGCCTGATAGCCGAGCAGGCGAACAGAGCGCCCGAGGAGGAATGCTTCCTTTTCGAGGATCGGGTCCAGACCAACGCGGCGGTTGATCGCGGCATCGACGACGCGGTGCGCCGCCTCATCGCCGTGGGTATCCGTCAAGGAGCCCACATCGGTGTGTTGATGGACACCAGTCCCAGCGCCGTCACCGCGATCGCGGCACTGTCGCGGCTCGGCGCGGTGGCGGTGCTGCTACCCCCAGACGAGGACCTCGCCGCCGCCGTCCAACTGTGCGAGGTGGCAGACATCGTCACTGACCCAACTCATCTGGCGGCGGCCGCCACGACCGGCACCAGGGTACTCATCCTCGGTCACGGCCGCAGCGCCGATCTCTGCCGGCGAGAATCGGACCGGGTTGTCGAGCTGGACCGCCTCGACCTGTCCGGTGCGCGGCTGCCGCAGTGGTATCGCCCGAACCCGGGCCGGGCACGTGATGTCGCCTTCGTGTTCTTCAACACGACGGGAGGGCGCCGGGTGGTCAAGGAGGTCACGAATCATCGGTGGGCGCTGTCGGCCTACGGCACGGCTACCGCTGCCGCGCTCGGCCGAAGTGACACGATCTATTGCCTGACCCCGCTGCACCATCCGTCGGGTCTGCTGGTCGGCCTCGGCGGCGCGGTCGCCGGCGGGTCGCGCATCGCCTTGACCCGAGGTGTCGACCCAACGCGGTTCGCCGATGAGGTCCACCGCTACGGGGTCACGGTGGTGGCTTACACCTGGGCCATGCTGCACGAACTGGTGGAGGCGACGTCGCCCGAGCTTGCCGAACATCATCCGATCCGCCTTTTCATCGGCGCCGGGATGCCGACCGGGCTGTGGCACAAGGTCACCGACCGATTCGCGCCCGCCCGCGTGCTGGAGTTCTATGCCTCCACCGAGGGGGACGCGGTGCTGGGCAATGTCGCCGGCACGAAGACCGGGGCCAAAGGTCGGCCGCTGCCAGGCAGCACCGAGATTCGGCTGGCCGGCTACGACGCCGCGACGGGGCGGTTCATCGAGGATGACCACGGTTTCGTGCGCCCCTGCGCGGACGACGAGGTAGGCGTACTGCTGGCGAAGCCGCGCTCCGGGCCCGATGCCGCGAGCGTGTCGATGCGTTCGGTATTCGTCAAGGGAGACACGTGGATCACCACAGACCACCTGTTTCGCCGCGACAGCGACGGCGACTTCTGGTTCGTCGACAACAGGAACACTGTGATCCAGTCGGTGCGTGGACCGGTCTTCTGCCAGCCGATTTGCGACGCCCTCGGCGAAATCACCGTGATCGACCTGGCCGTGGTCTATCCCGTTGCGACCGACACGCACGACGTCGCGGTTGCGGCCGTGACGCTTGGCAAAGGCGGCGTCCTCACTGCCCACACGCTGACCACCGCGTTGAGCGCCCTGCCCCGGGACCAGCGTCCGGCCATCGTCCAGATCGTTGACCGCATGCCGCTCACGCCCTCCTACCGCCCCCTGTCGACCGCGCTGCGGGCGGCCGGGCTGCCGGTGCCGGGGGAATCGACCTGGTACCACAACTTCACTGACGGCCGCTATCGACAACCGGCCATCGTCGGGGGCACGCCATGACGCCTGGCCTCAGCAACCGCGAAGTGCGTGTACTCCTGGGTCGCTTTGTGGCCCGCTACACGGTGGGTGATCCGACGACCGCGACACAGATCGCCCAAAACAGTGTGTTCGAACGATTCGCCCGCGCCGGGTACGTCGTGAGCGGTCTGCTGCACCTGACCATCGGCTACCTCGCGATCCGTATTGCTCTCGAGAAAGGCGCCGGCACCGCTGACCAATCCGGGGCCCTAGCGGCATTGGCAGCCAAACCCGGTGGCTTCGTCGCGCTGTGGGTCGCCGCGGTCGCGCTTGTGGTGATGGCGCTGTGGCGCCTCGTCGAAACAGCCCTTGGTCGGTCGACCGACCCGAAATCTCAAGGCACAGCATCGGAAATATTGGACCGGGCGAAGGCCTTCGCGTTAGCAGTGGTCTATTTCGCCATCGCATACTCTGCGTTCGGATTCGCCCGGGGCGCCGGTAAGTCCACCGGCAGCGAGAATTCGGCGATGAGCGCACGCCTGATGGAGACCGGCGCCGGCACTATCGCACTCATCACCGGCGGCGTGATCATCGGCGCGGGGGGCGGATATCACGTCTACAAGGGAGCCAGCCGCAACTTTCTCGACGACCTCAAGGGCAATTCCGGCGACCTGGTGCGGCGACTGGGCATTGTGGGCTACATCGGTAAAGTCTTGGTGATCAGCGGTGCCGGGATGTTGGTGATCGTCGCGGCGAGTCGTTCTGAGCCGAACAAGGCCACCGGACTCGACGGGGCTCTCAAGACACTCGGGGCCCAACCTTACGGAGCGGGACTCGTGATGGCCGCCGGCCTGGGAATCATCACCCACGGCTTGTATAGCTTCGCCATGGCCCGATACACCAAAATGTAAGTGCTCCAAGCTGATTCGACTTGCAGCCGACAGAATGCGGCATTCTCGCCGGAGCGCTGCGACGTCGAAAGTGTCCGAAGTCGCCGGTCAGGCGAGCCAGAGCTGCTTGAAACACGCCAGACAGAGAATTAGACGCGGAGCGCTCGCCGCAGCGCGGGTGCTGATCATGATCTTTGATTCGCCAGGTCGGCATCCCGCCCTGTGGTGGCGATGAAATCGTCAAGGAGGTCCACCACTTCGGTCGGGGACTCGACATGCGGAAAATGTCCGACACCGGCGAGCACTTCAAGTCGACTACTCGGCACGGCGTCGTGAGCGGCGTAGCCGTGGGCGACAGGAATGATCCGATCCTGCTCACCCCAAATCAGCAGGGTGGGTAGTCCATAACTTAGATGCAGCTTGCCGAGCGCACTAACCGCCTGGCCGCGGTAATCCACCACCGAGCGCAGCGTGCGCAGGAACGCTTGCCGTGTCCCGCTATCCGACAATGACGAGTAGGCCTTCCACATCTCGCCCGAGCGCGGCGATTGGATTCCTGCCGACCTGAGCCACGACCCCAGCTTGTTGCCGACGTTCAGCACCGGCTGCGGCGCGACCAGCGGCAACACCAGCTCAGCGCCGGGCGCCGACAAGAGCCGCAGTATCCAGCTCAGGTCGGGACCCAGCCCACCGCTGCTGATGAGAACCAGCCGCTGGCAATACGCGCGATGCTGATAAGTGAACTGCATGGCCACACCGCCGCCGAGCGACTGACCGACCACGGTCGCCTGGCTGATGCCCAGTTCATCGAGCAAATCACGCAGCGACACCGCGAACGCACCCAACGAATAGTCACCGCGCGGCTTGGCGGATTCACCATGCCCCAACAGGTCCGGTGCCAACACCCGATACTTCTTCGACAACTGAGGGATAAGCGCCCGCCAAGTCGCCGAACTTCCCGCCATGCCATGAATCAACAACAGCGACTCGCCGGCCCCCTCGTCCCGATAGGCAACACGCTCACCATGCAGATCGAGATATTTCATCTCACTCAACTGAACCCGGACTCCATCCAATCGTGTTGCGGCAAGTCGGCACGTCGTCACAGACAATTGTTCCCGCGGCTCCCTCGTCGAGGATAACCCAACCTACGGTTCCGTAGGTTACCGAGCCAGTAAATCACCGCCATCTGACGACCCAGGCCTAATCAACGCCGCCTCGGTCGATGTCTCCCGCCGAGGCCCGAGTCGCGCCGCCGCCGTTGGCGGACCGCCACGATCGCCGTCTTGAGCCCGCGGCGGCGCCCTGTCGCTAGGTCGGTCCCGGCGAAACCGGGCTCCAGTTCGGTGAACATCCGCTCGCTGCGGGTCTCCGGAGCGTCGTCGGCGGTATCGCGCAAATAGCGGTCCGGCAGCGACAATTTAGCGATGGTGCGCCACGTCTGGCCGTACTGCATCAGGAAGGAGCCTGTGGTGTACGGCAGGTCGTACTTGTCGCAGACCTGCCTGACCCGTACCGAGATCTCGTGCAGCCGGTTGCTGGGCAGATCGGGATAAAGGTGATGCTCGATCTGGTAGCACAGGTTGCCGCTCATGAACCGCATCGCTGGACCGGCGTGAAAGTTGGCGCTGCCCAACATCTGACGCAGATACCATTGACCCGGGGTTTCGCCGATCATGTCGGTTTCCTTGAATTTCTCTGCGCCGTCGGGGAAATGCCCACAGAAGATGACCGCGTTGGCCCAGACATTGCGGATCACGTTGGCCACCACGTTGGCCTTCAGCGTCGATTTGTAGGTTGCCGCCGGTGACAACGAGGTCAGCGCCGGGAACGCAACGTAGTCCTTGACCACCTGCCTTCCCGCCTTGGCCAAGAGCTCGCGCAAGTGCCGGACGTTGATTGCGCGGTCCGGGCCGGCCTGGAAGATCTTGCGGAACTCGATGGCCTGAAAGCCAATTCCCCACTCAAATCCCAGCGCGAGGATGGTGTTGACCAGCAGGTTGCCGATGTTGAAGGGCTCCCAGGGCTGGTCACGGGTAACTCGAAGGACCGTGTAGCCTACGTCGTCATCCATGCCCAGGATGTTGGTGTACTTGTGGTGCTGGAAGTTGTGGTTGAAGCGCCAGTGTTGTGATGTCCCGGTCATGTCCCACTCCCATGTCGTGGAGTGGATCTCGGGATCGTTCATCCAGTTCCACTGGCCGTGCATGACGTTGTGGCCGATCTCCATGTTCTCGATGATCTTGGCCAGAGCAAGTGCCGCCGTTCCCGCCCACCATGCCGAGCGTCTCGAGCTGCCGGCCAGCATGAGCCGGCCGGCTACGTCGAGGGCGCGTTGCGCGGCGATGGTGCGGTGGATGTAGCGCGCGTCGCGCTCGCCGCGGGAATCCTCGATGTCCAGCCGGATCGCGTCCAGCTCAACGGCGAGATTCTCGATGTCGGCTTCGGACAGGTGAGCGAAGGCCGGAATGTCAATGATCGCCATCTTTTCCTCCCTTAAGTCGGGCTTCTATGTGGGTTCCCGGCGTTCTTCGGCAACGAAGAACGCCGAACTGCGCAGCTGGTTACGGCTCTGCGGTTCCTCGCGAGTCCCGGACTCAGATGTTCCGGGTAGTTGCGGGCTCAGCTGTTGCCGATGTCTGTGCGAGCAGACCCAATTTGTCTGCGCGCTCAAACAATTGGTTGAGTTCATCGCGGGAGGTCGCTGCCCCCACGGCGATAATCGGCGCCTTGTTTGTTGCAGACCGCCGGCTTATGCTGCGTTGACATCGGCTTCGGCAGCCCGAACCGGCTACCCGTTGAGTAGATCTGGCTTGTTAGTAGTAATGGCGGCGCCCGCCGACACCGCGGCCCATCGCTCCCACCACCGCCAATATGACGCCGACGACGAGCAGGATGACCCCGACCACCAAAATAAGATGGGCGAAGGCGAAGGTAGGGACAAGGCTCGGGAGCAGAAGCCCCAGAACGATGAGCACGATTCCGGATCATGACAGCTGTCTGATTTCTCTTGGATGTATGAACGGAGGATTGGCCGGGTCAGTATTCGAAGGGCTCATTTTGCTTGGCCCCCGGCCGGTTTGACGTTGCGCCAACCTGATCGGCGCGTCCATAGGTACGCGGCCGGGTATTCGCGGCACCGACACGGCTGTTTCCCGCTTCGTCGCCGATCAAGTGATCGACAAACCGACTAGCACGGGTCGGGTGAACGCGGAGTTGGAAGTCTTCCGAATTCCGGGCTAACAAAGGAATGAGCGAATCTGCATGCTCTCTCGACCGCAATCGGTAGACATTCGAATGTGCGGCGCGAGCGAACGCTCATCAAGTTCAGCGGCGTACAGCCAAACTAGCTTCCGGACTGGCTGAAGGACTCAGCAACAACAACACTACCCCTCTGGGTGGACCCGCAGCCAGTTGCCCGCCCAGTGCGGCGTGGCCGCGGTGCTGAAGCGGGTCGATATCCATTTCGCGGGCAGCGCACCATCACCGAACGTCCGGTTTGTACCAATTCCCGATAGTTGGGGGATCCTCAGAACGGACAGTGAGATTGGTAGCGCCCTCCTGAGCGCCTGGGCTGTGACCGCTTGCCGCCAGTTGTGCTACTCCCAAGCCCCAACCCCTGAAGCTGAAGCTCTCACCGGTGGTGGCATCGGTGACCTCAAGCTGAGCTGGATCGAAGACGATCGCGCTGTTGTTGACGAGATCGAGTCGCCAGAGCGGTAGCTTCGCGATTGCCTCGAGGTGAGCACGAACCTGCTCGGTCGTTGCGAACTTTGGGCCGCTGGCGACGAGCTGGTCCAGCCGATGAAGCGTAAATTGCTGCGTGGATTGATCCTCCACACTCGTCGTCGCGCTGACCGCATACCCCAGCGGCTGCGATACCTCGTTGAGCCGGTTGCACTCGCTGGCAACATCAGTCATGTGCTGCGCTTGCTCTTTGTCGATCATTCAGCTCCCTCTCATCGGCGTATCACCGACCCGTGATCATTGTGACCTGCCCACCTTCCTCGGCGGGGGTAATTGGCCGCACCACCGAGCGGCACGAGTCGGCTCGCCGCCCACGAGCTGCTCGACAAGCCTTTGCCGTCGAGTGTATTTGCGTCGCACACTCATGTGGGTTTCCCTTGCGGGGTTGGGTTCGGCCTCGCCGCTTCGGGCCTCACCAGGGTGGGGACTTCTGGGAGCTCCGGCGGCGCCGGATGATCCAGTGTCGGCGCAGTGGCCGGCCAACCGATGGTCCGGTCGGCCTGGGTGCCAATGGGGACGGTCACACACCGCTGCTCGATTTCGCAGCGTGGTCTTGGTTGGCTTGGCACCAGCACAATTCGGTTCTCGCCGGCCGGAGACGACGCTGTTCACATGTGGCATTACGTTGGCGGAGAAGGTCATCCGCACGATCACGGTGTACTCGCTGCCGGGGTGTTCGGCAACGGCACCTGGCTGCTGGGCGGGAGGGTCGGCGCCGTGACGCGCGTGGCGCTGAACGCGCGACTCAACCGGCTCACCGCAAACAGTCCGACAGCGAAACGCCTCTTCGGGGACGCGCCACGACGGTCAGCGACGGTGGCGGCGCCATCGCAGCGGGGATATATTCGCGCTTACCCGCTCAGCTGATGTTGGGCTCCTGATCGGTGCGCTCGTCGTCGGCCGGGTCCGCGGCGGTGAGCGTCTCAAGGATGAACTGGGCGGCGGTGTGCCGATCAGCGCCGCCATCAGCTTGGATGTCCAGTTCCCGATGAGCTTGCCCCGGCGTGCAGCCGCGGCCGATGAGGACACCGATGGCCTGATTGATGACCGACGCCGTTCCCAGATATGTCCCGGTGTCCGGCTTGCCAGGGACGCTGAGATGCTGATCGAGCGCGAAATCGTCGAGCGGGCGGCCGGTTAGCCACGCCAGGTCCGCGGCGAGGTCGACAAACGCTCCCGGCGTGCCCGCATAGAGGAGGAGGGCAACCATCGGCGCTGCCCGGCCCGCACCGACGCCGGGCAGCGTCAGCCGAAGCGAGGCGCGAACGTCGTCGGCCGCGCCGTCGTCAAGGGTAGTGAAGGTGAAAGGCGGATCATCACCGCCGTCGACGGTCACGCTCAGACCGAGATAGGTGGACAGCGCCGCTTGGGCGTTAACGCCCAATTGGTGCAAATTCTGCAGCATGTCGGCGTCGGACTCATCCAGGGCGGCGGTGAGGATGCCCAAATCGGCGGCCAGTGCCGCACGGATCTTCATGAGCGGGTTGCTCCGCTGGGCGCTCCCGAGCGCGGATCGAGCCTGCCGGTGCCGAACAGGCGAGCCGCCTGCACGGTGGGGAACACGCGACGCAAGCCAGGACTGGTCGCGTTGACTGTTTCCCCGCCCTCCAACCTACGCGCGTCACACCATGCAGCGACAATTCGGCCGTGACTCGAACTCGCGGTTCGGGCTCAGGTCGGGTTGTGTCGGGCGCGGGCGCGGCGGACGGCTTCATCGACGATGTGTTGGGCCACCTCAACCAATTTGCGGTGTTCGGCTTGGCTGATCGCCCGCAACTGGTTGAACGCCTCCTCGGCGCTGCGCCCACTGCGTCCCCGGATCAGGCCGATCGCCTGGTCGATCACCGGACGCGTCGACAGCGCCGTCTGCAACTGCGCGGTCAGCGCCAACGCGTGCGCGAGGATCTGGGCGTTATGCACCGCCACCGCCGCGGGTTTGGCGAACAGTTCCCCCAGTTCGGCGGCGTGCTCATCGAAGACGTCTTTGTCGTGCGCGTACACATTGATCGCCCCGATCACCTGATCCAACACCAGCAGCGGCAGCGACAGCGCACTGTGTACGCCCAATCGGCCCACCCGCGGACCAAACCGAGGCCACATCTTCTCCCCACCCAACGACCCGGACCGCACTGTGCGCCGCTGCAGCGCCGCGGTGATGCAGGGCCCCTCTTTGAGGGTCACGTACTGAATCTCGTCGATCTCGGCGACAAACGGTGCACTTGCGGCCAACGCCTCGACCATGTTGTCCGCTCGGTCGACCCGCAACAAAGTCACCCCGGCACCCTCGGCGCCCGGTATCGCTTGCACTGCGAACGTCGACACCTCAGCCAGCAACGCAGGCAACCCCAGACTGCCGGCCACCAAGCCCGCCAACTCGTCGATCCCGGCCCGCAAGTCGGCGGCGTCGGCGCTAGCCTGTTTCGCGCTCAGCGACCCCAACGGAAACTCGTCGGCATCCTCGGTGAACCCCGTCATACCTGCGCTCAATAGTCTTGGCAGAGCTGGGAATCGACACCGAAGCCCAGTCCCTAGCCGTGTCGAAACCGTCACGAGATGGTGGTACGGACGATATTACGCCGCTGGGCCGACGCGATCCTGCACCGCCGCACCGATCGGCTTCCCTTCGCCGCACCGAGGAACCGGGAGGCTCTCGGGGCAACGCGCGCGGCTGCAGGATTCGATGTGCACGTCAATCTGCAACACGAGTCCGACGGGGTCGAGCTCAGTCGGTGAGCTGACCAACGGCGGATGCATCTCAGACGGTTGCGGGTTGTGCGTCGCGGCCCGCGAGGATCGAGGTCATGCCAGGGAGCAGCAGTTCGAGGAAGCTGTCCAGTTCGGCGGCGCCGTCGTAAGAGGCTAGGACGGGTGCCAGCGCGCGCAGGTGAGGGAATTCGGTGATCGCGAATCGGTGAAGACCGAGCCGGAGCACATCGTCGGTTTCCTCGGGTCGCTCGATAACCTCCTGCAACTCATTCAGAATGTGGCCGTACAGGTAGCCGAACAGCACCCGGTAGATGTGTAGGGCTTCCTCGCCGGTGAAGCCGGCAGCGGTGAGCAGTGCGAGGACGTCCTCTAATGGCCGTAGCATTCCCGGCGGCCGCTGCCCGAGTGGCGTGGCCAACGGTCGAGTGACCAGCAGCGGCACCACGTTGGGATGTGTCAGGGCCAATTGCCGGAAATCGCGGGCGACGGTACGCAGTTGGCCGGCCCAGTCCGGGTCGGAACTGTCCACCGATAGCTGTGCGAGCA
>Ga0335072_10017010_pt1 | contig 10298 bp, 7 predicted proteins | sample Lox_Sample_21_FD_206725 | JGI IMG/M metagenome (GOLD analysis project Ga0335072, IMG submission 206725) | Soil microbial communities from Loxahatchee National Wildlife Refuge, Florida, United States - Lox_Sample_2.1 | ecosystem: Environmental > Terrestrial > Soil > Wetlands | place: USA: Florida...
AAGATGTGCGGGTCTTGCGCGCAGCCGCTGATCCTGGTCCTGACGTCGTCGGACGCATATCCGGACAGGTCGTGCCCGTTGAGAGTGACGCTGCCCGCGGTCAGGTCGGTGAACCGGAGCAGCACGCTGGCCACGGTCGACTTTCCCGCGCCGTTGGGCCCCACCAGGGCGATGCGTCGCCCTGGCCGCAGGTCGAGGTCGACGCCGTCGAGGACGAGCGGCGCGCCGGGCCCGTAGCGGACCTGGACGCCGCGCAACGTCACCTGGAGCGGCCCATCGGGCAGCGGCCGTGGCGCCGCGGGCTCGCGGACCGGGACGGGCGCGTCCAGCACCGCCGCGATCCTGCGCGCCGACGCCCGGGCCTGGCCGAGCTGCATCGCGGCGGCGGGCAGGGCGGTGACCGCCTCGAAGGAAGCGAGCGCGGTCAGCGTCAGCACCGCCAGCGGAACCCTGGTCAGGGTGCCGTCCCCGGTGGCGGCGACGCCGAGCAGGAGCACGACCCACAGGGTCAGCCCGGCGATCGCCGAGCTCAGGCCCGTGCTGAGGCCGGACACCGCGGCGTTCCGGCCGGCCTGCCTGGTCAGGTCCGCGTCGGCCTCGGTCACCGCGGCCAGCGCCTGGTCGGCCGCGCCGTACGCGTGCAGCTCAGCCGCCCCGGCGAGCGCGTCGGCGAGGGCGGCGGCGAGCTGGCCGCGGGCAGGCGCCACGCGCCTGGCCGCGCGGCGCGCCGTCGCGGCCGCCACGATCGGGACGCCTACTCCGGCGGTCAGCAGCCCGGCGGCGAGCACGGCACCGGCCGGCGCCAGGATGACCAGGCACACCACGACCGCTCCGGCGCCCACGAGCGCCGCGGCGGCCGGCGGCGCGATGCCCTTGATGAACAGGTCTTGCGTGGCGTCGACGTCGGAGATCAGCCGGGCGAGCAGGTCACCGGAGGTGAACGCGGGCAGCCCGGCCGGGGCCAGCCGTTCCAGCCGCCGGTAGATGCTCACCCGGACGTCGGCGAGGATCCGGAGCGCGGCGCCGTGACTGGCCAGGCGCTCACCGTACCGGGAGACTCCCCGCCCGACGCTGAGGGCGCGGACGGCGACGATGGCCGCGGTGATCGCCACGATGTTGGGGTGCTGTGACGCGCGGGCGAGCAGGAACCCGGATACCGCGAGCAGGCCGACGCCGCAGCCGGTGGCCGCGGCTCCCGCCACCACCGCGAGCACCAGCTGGCGGCGCCATGGCCGGGCCAGCCGCAGCAGCCGCAGCAGCGGGTCACGGCCGGTGGGGCTCATGCGAGCACCGCCGCCGCCTGCTGGATGAGGCGCCCCTGGTCGAGGGCCAGCAGGCGAGTGGTGCGCGCCGCCGGCGGTAGCGGCTGGTGGGTGACCAGGACGACGGTCCGGCCTGCCTGTCCGGTCTGGATCACGTTCAGCAGGTGCCGCGAGCTGGCCGAGTCGAGATGGGCGGTGGGCTCGTCGAGCAGGAGGATGGGGGCCCGGCGCAGGAACGCGCGGGCCAGCGCGAGCTTCTGCCGCTGCCCGGCCGACAGGGTGCGGCCTCCTTCGGTCAGCACGGTGTCGTAGCCGTGGTCGAGCCGCCTGATGAACTCGTCGGCCCCGGCGAGCCGCGCCGCGGCCACGACGTCCTGTCGCCGCGCGTCCGGCTGGCCCAGGGCGATATTGCCGGCCACGGTCGCGGCGAACAGGTGGGGCTGCTGAGGGACCCAGGCGATCTGCTGCCGCCAGTGGTCAGCGGGGATCCGCGTGAGGTCGGCGCCGCCGATGCTGACCGTCCCGCTGGCCGGGGTCGCGAAGCGGAGCAGCACGGCGAGCAGTGAGCTCTTGCCGGCGCCGCTCGGGCCGGTCACGACGACGTAGTCGCCAGGCCGGATGGTCAGGCTGACGTCATCGAGAGCGGGCCGCGAGCGGCCCGGATAGGCCACGGTCACCCCCTCGAACACGATGTCCTCGCGGCTGGCGTCGGCGCTGGCGGCAGCGACCGGGGTGGCCGAGACCGCGGCGGAGACCGGGGTGCCCGGGGCTGGAACGTCCTGTCCGGCGAGCGGCGGGGTGTCAAGGATCTCGAACGCCCGCCGGGCCGCGGCGGTGCCTTCGGTGCTCGCGTGGAACTGGGCGCCGGCGTTCCGGAGCGGAAGGTAGGCCTCGGGCGTGAGCAGCAGCACAAGCAGCGCCGTCTGATAGCTGACGTGGCCGGCCAGCAGCCGCAGGCCGATCTCGACGGCGACCAGCGCGGTCGCCAGCGCGGCGGTGATCTCGAGGACCAGCGCCGACAAGAACGCCACCCGGAGGGTGGCCATGGTCGCTGCGCGGTGCTTGCCCGTGACCTCCTCGATCACGTCCGCCTGGGCCTTGGCCCGGCCGAACAGCTTGAGGGTCGGCAGCCCGGCCACCACGTCGAGAAAGTGGCCGCCGAGCCGGCCGAGCAGCAGCCATTGCTTACGGGTCTGCGCTTGCGTGTGCCAGCCGATCAGCACCGCGAACAGCGGGATCAGCGGCAGCGTGGCGGCGATGATCACGGCGGAGAGCCAGTCGGCGGCCGCTACCCTGGCCAGCACCGCCACCGGGACCGCCACGGCCAGCACCAGCTGCGGCAGGTACCTGGCGAAGTAGGCGTCCAGCGCGTCCAGGCCCTGGGTCGCGAGCGTCGTGATCTCCCCGGCCTGCTGGCCGGTGAGCCAGGCGGGGCCGAGCGTGAGGGCGTGCGCGCTGAGCCGTCGGCGCAGCCTCGACTTCACCACGGCCGCCGACCGCAGCGCCGCGGCCTCGGCCCCGGCCGCGGCCGCGGCTCGCCCGGCGAGGACCGCGCCCAGCCAGGCCAGCGTCCCGGCCAGCGCGGCGACACCGGTTCCGCGCCCCGCGCCGGCCAGCAGCCGCGACAGCATGTCGGCTTGCAGCAGGATCAGCACCGCTCCCGCCAGGCCCAGCGTGATGGCGGCGATCAGGTAGGCGCGGGCCGCCCCCGCCTGCCTGAACAGGCGCGGGTCAACCGCCTTCACTGTTTCTGCGGCGCGGGCGTCGCCGGGGCGGAGTCCGGGGGCGAGCCGGACTCCTGGGCCGGGGCGGCGGCCTGGGCCGGGGCAGGGGCCGGGTCTGAGCCAGAGGCCGGGGCTGAGCCAGAGGCCGGGGCCGGCTCGAAGGCCTGGCCGGACACGACCGACTCCATCGACGTCCCGTAGATGTCGCGCACCCTGCCCACGTCCCTGGCGGTGAACGTCCGCTCCCGGCGCAGGTCGCGGGTGAAGGCGAGCCACCAGGTCATGACGGCACTCAGGCGGTTGCGGTAGCCGGTCAGGAAGGCGACGTGGATGAAGAGCCAGACCACCCAGCCCGGGAAGCCGCTGAAATGCAGCCGGCCGACCTCCACCACGGCGTTGCCGCGGGACAGGTACGCGGCAGAGCCCAGGTCGCGGTACTTGAACGGCCCGCCGGCAGGCCGCCTGGTGACCTCGCGGTGGATGCGATGGCCGGCGTACAGGCCAGATTGCATGGCCACCTCGGCCACGCCCGGCAGCTTGTCCAGGCTCATCACGTCCCCGATGACCATGATCTCCGGATGACCGGGGATACTCAGGTCCTTGCCCACCACGATGCGCCCCGCCCGGTCCTGCTCCGCGCCGGTGGCCTCGGCGACCGCCGTCGCCAGCGGCGGCGCCGCCACGCCGGCGGTCCACAGCACAGTGCCGGCATCGTACCTGTCGGTCTCGCCGTCGGCGTTGCGGACCTCCAGCCCGGTCGCGTCCACCTGGGTCACGATCGAGTGCATGTGCTGCTCGACCCCCAGCTTGTCGAGGGTCTTGCCCGCCTTGACGGACAGGTGCGGGCCGAACGAGGCGAGTGGCGCGTCCCCGCCGTCGAAGAGCAGCACGCGGGCTTCTTCGGGCTTGATGTGCCGGTATTCCCCGCGCAGTGTCTTGGTGGCCATCTCGCGGATCTGCCCGGCCAGCTCTACTCCGGTCGGCCCCGCGCCGACCAGGGCGAAGGTGAGCCAGCGGCGGCGCTCGTCGGGGGTGAGCGCGGTCTCGGCCATCTCGAACGCCCCGAATACCCGGCGCCGGATCACCAGCGCGTCAGAGATGGTTTTCATGCCCGGCGCGTACCGGGCGAACTCATCGTGCCCGAAGTACGACTGATGCACCCCCGCCGCCAGGATCAGGTGGTCGTAGCCGAACTCGACGCGGCCCTGGAGGGGCCGGCGGGCGATGACGACGCGCCGCTCGAGGTCGATCCCGGTTACCTCGGCCAGTTGGCAGTCCACGTTCTCGTGCTTACGGAGCACGTCCCGCAGCGGCGCCGCGATCTTCCCCTCCGACAGGATCCCGGTCGCGCACTGGTACAGCAGCGGCTGGAACAGGTGGTGCTGGCTGCTGTCGATGAGCGTCACCTGGACCGGGGCGCGGCGCAGCGCTCGCGCGGCGAACAGGCCGGCGAACCCGCCGCCGACGATCACCACACGGCGCTGGCCGTGGGAGTCGTTCATGGTGTGGTCTCCGTCAGCTCGCGGGGTCATACCAGGCGTCCCGGCCGGGCAGCAGCCTGACCGCCTCGGCGGGCCCCCAACTGCCCCTGGCGTAGGGGTGGACAGGGACGGCGTCGCCGAGCACCGGGTCCACGACCTTCCAGGCGTCCTCGACGGTGTCCTGCCGGGCGAACAGCCAGCGGTCGCCGGCCAGGGCGGCGCCGATGAGCCGGTCATAGGGCCGCATGTCCGAGCCGGGGCGGGCCGCGAACGCGAGTTCCTCGGCCTCCGGTTCCCAGCCGGCTCCCGGCTTCTTCCCGTGCAGGGTCAGGGCGACCTGGGTCTCCGGCCATACCCGGAACCGCAGCACGTCTCCGGGGGCGACGGGCTCGATGCCGAACACGTCGTGCGGCGGCGGCTTGAAGGTGATCACCACCTCGGTGGCGGTGACGGGCATGCACTTGCCCGCGCGGATCAGGATCGGCACCCCGGCCCAGCGCCAGGTGTCGGCGGCCAGGCGGACCGCGACGTAGGTCTCGACAGTCGACTTCGGGTCGACCCCGTCGACCTGGCGGTAGCCGTCGTACTGGCCGCGCACCGCGTCCTCGACGGTCAGCGGCCGCAACGACGAGACCAGCTGCGCCTTTGAGTCCCGCCAGGACGCCAGGCTGGTTCCGCCCGGCGGTTCGGCCAGCACGGTGGCGAGCACCTGGAGCATGTGGTTCTGCACCACGTCCCTGATGGCGCCGGTCCGGTCGTAGAACCGGCCGCGGTCGGAGACGTCGAACGCCTCGGCCATCGTGATCTGGACGCTTTCCACGTAGTTCCTGTTGAGCAGCGGCTCGATCACCGAGTTGGCGAACCGGGCGAACAGCACGTTCTCCACCGGATCGAGCCCCAGCCAGTGATCCACCCGGTAGATGGCCTCTTCGGGGAAGTACGTGTGCATGGTCTCGTTGAGCTGCCGGGCGCCGGCCAGGTCGTTGCCGAACGGCTTCTCGACCATCACCCGGGCGCCGTTGGCGCGGGACGCGGCGGCGATGCCGTGGGCGATCCGCCCGAACAGCACGGGCGGCACCTCCAGGTAGTACAGGACGCGCTGGCCCGCCCCGATCTGATCCGACATGGCCTTGTAGGTCGCTTCGTCATCCAGGTCGCCGTCGACGTAGCGAAGCAGGCCGAGCATCCGGGTCGCCGCCGGGGAGTCCGGGTCCATCCCGTTGAGCTTCAGCGACGCGGTGGCGTAGTCGCGGAACTGCGCGAGCCCCCAGCCGCTCTTCGCCACCCCGATCACCGGGACGTCGAGCACGCCCCGCTCGACCAGACCGACGAGCGCCGGGAAGGTCTCCAGCTTGGCGAGGTCCCCGGTCGCCCCGAAGATGACCAGTGCGTCGATGCTGTCTGGCATGTCATTACTCCTGACGGTCGGTTCCGGTCAGATCGCGCTCGAGCCCCGGTTTCCATCACCCGTGACGGACGACGGGGGCGGTGCATCCGACGAGTCACCGCGGGGTCGCGGGACCGGCTGGAAGTCAGCGACGCTGACCCGCCGGCGGAAGACGTAGTAGGTCCAGGTCTGGTAGACCAAGACGAGCGGCAGGAAGATGATGACCACCACGGTCATCGCCTTGAGCGAGTACGGGGCGGACGCCGTGTTGTGCACGGTCAGGCTGTAGGCGGGGTTGGTTGACGACACCATCACGTTGGGGTACAGGTCCACGAATAGGGTCACGATGCACGCCGCGACCGTGATGGTGGTGGCGGTGAAGGCGAAGCCGTCACGGCCCTCCCAGACCAGCCAGACGGCCGCCAGCACGGCGAGGATGGCGACCAGCTCGATCACGTTCAGGAAGAAGCCCCGGCCGGCGGTGACGTGCGTCCAGATGATGAAGCCGATCACGGCGGCACCGGTGAACGGCGCCACCCGCCGGGCGATGAGCCTGGAACGCACGTGCATGTCCTCGGTGGTTTTCAGGCTCAGGAACGTCGCGCCGTGCAGCACGCAGACCAGTACCAGGGTGATCCCGGTAAACACCGCGTAGGGCTGGAACAGGTCCCAGAACGTCCCGGTGTAGTTCCCGGCGGAGTTGATCGGCAGCCCGTGCAGCAGGTCGCCGAGCGCGATGCCGATCACCAGCGGGGCCAGCACGCTGCCGATGGTCAGCGTCCAGTCCCAGGTGCGGCGCCAGCGTGCGGCGTCTCGCTTGCCGCGGTACTCGAATGCCACGCCGCGGATGATGAGCGCGCCCAGCAGGAGGGCCATCGCCAGGTACATGCCGGAGAACATGGTGGCGTACCAGGCGGGGAACGCGGCGAACATAGCCGCCGCGGCAACGATCAGCCAGACCTCGTTGCCGTCCCACAGCGGCCCGATCGTGTTGATCGCCGCCCGCCGGCCCGCGTCGTCACGGCCCACGACGCTGTGCAGCATGCCGACGCCGAAGTCGAAGCCCTCGAGGACGAAGAACCCGGTCCACAAGACCGCGATGACGATAAACCAGAACGGGATGAGATTGCCCATCGTGACCTCAATACTGGACAGCCGACACGGGTGCGTCCACGTCAGCCTCCGATCGCGGTGGCGGTAGCTCCTGGCGCGAGTAGCGCAGCATGAGCAGCAGGTCGACTATGCCGAGCGTGGCGTAGAGCAGGATGAATCCGATCAGGCTGATCCATAGCCAGGAAGTGCTGAGCGTCGGCGAGATCCCGTTTTTCGTCAGCATGATGCCCTGGACGATCCACGGCTGCCGACCGCTTTCTGTCAGGAACCAGCCCGCGGTGTTCATCACGAACGGCAGCACGGCACCCCAGACCGCCACCCACAGAAACACCCGGGACGTGCCGAGTGTCCTGCGCCGGAGCAGCCACAGCCCCCACAGCCCGATGAGCAGCGCCAGGACGGCCACGTAGGCCATCACCCGCATGCCCCAGTACTGGATGAACACGTTGGGCACGTAGTTCCCTGGACCGAACTGCTGGCTGTACTGCGCCTGCAGCTGGTTCATCCCGATGACCTGGCCATTCCAGTGGTTGGTGGCCAGCAGGGACAGCAGGTGCGGGATCTCAATGATCTGGGTCGGGGTCTGGTCGTTGTTGCCGCCGCCGATCTGGAACAGCGAGAACGAGCAGGGCTGGCAGGTGGTCCACTGCGCTTCCGCGGCCGCGATCTTCATCGGCTGGTAGCGGGCCTCGATCACGCCGAGCTCGTCGCCCACCAGCATGGTGAGCAGGATCACCGGGACGAGGACGACGAGCGCCAGCCGCGCCGACCGGAGGAACACTTCCCGTGCTCCGCCGTGCCGCAGCTGCCACGCCGAGACCGCCAGCATGACGGCGGCGCCGGTGACCAGCGACGCCAGTATGACCTTCAGGTAGCCCCAGACGAACACCGGGTTGGTGAACACCGCCCAGATGTCGTTCAGCACAGGTTTCCCGTTGGTCATCACATAGCCGACCGGGTGCTGCATCCACGAGTTGGCCGCCAGGATGAACGCCGCCGACAGGATGCTGCCGAACGCGACCGCCCAGATCGCCAGCAGGTGCACCCGGCGCGGCAGCTTGTCCCAGCCGAACAGCCACAGGCCGAGGAACGTCGATTCCAGGAAGAAAGCGGCCAGGCCCTCCATCGCCAGCGGAGCACCGAAGATGTTGCCGACCAGCTTGGAATACGCTCCCCAGTTCATCCCGAACTGGAACTCCTGCACGAGGCCGGTTACCACGCCAATCGCGACGTTGATGACCAGCAGCGTGCCGAAGAACCTGGTCAGCCGCAGGTACTCATCGCGCTTGCTGCGGTACCAGGCCGTCTGCAGCAGCGCGGTCAGGAACGCGAGCCCGATCGTGACCGGGACGAAGAAGAAGTGATTGACGCTCGTGAAAGCGAACTGGATCCGTGAGAGATCGACGTTCAACGGCTTCCTCCAGTTCTGGCCCCACAGCTCAGCGAACCCTGATCACCCGTTGATAATCCGCGCCACCGCCGCGCCGGGACCTCATCCGCGACGGATGATGCTGGTCGCACCGGGGCCCGGCGCCGCGCCCCGCTCATCCCCGCGGGGGGAGGCAGCGCGGGGAGGCGGCAGCGAACATACGGGAGAGGCCCACGGAGAGGAGGCACCGGCGGTGAGCCTGAGCCGGCGTCAGTTGCGGACTCTCCGCGGTATCGAACAAGACCTGGCGTGCTCCGATCCGCGCCTGACCGAGTTCTTCCTGCTCTTCTCCGGCGGGTTCCGTGGCTATGACATGCCCCCGGTGGAGCGCCTGTCACGGTGGCCGTCGCGGCTGCTGGCCCGGCTGTGGGGCGGCCGGGACGTCACGGAGCGGATGGCGGCCTGGTACGCCGAGAACTGGCGTGACCCGTGACGACTAACCAGGTACTGATCGGGATCGGCCTGATCCTGGTGCTCGCGGTGGGCTCCCAGGTGCTCGCCAGCCGGCTGAAGATCCCGGCGATCATCGTCCTTCTGCCGGCCGGCTTCACCGCCGGCGCGATTACCACCGACGTCAACCCGCAGCTCCTGCTGGGGGCCGCGTTCCAGCCCCTGGTATCGCTCGCGGTGGCCGTCATCCTCTACGACGCCGGCCTGTCGCTGGACCTGCGCAAGCTCCGCGGCCAGACCCGGCGGGTGGTGGACCGGCTGATCGTGCTGGGCGTGCCCGTCACGTTCGCCTTCGGTGCGGTGTTCGCCGGCCTGCTGCTCGGCCTGTCCAGGCAGGCGGCGCTGATGACCGGCGCCATCCTGGTGGTGTCGGGGCCGACGGTGGTGGGGCCGCTGCTCACCTTCGTCCGGCCTACCGAACGGCTGCAGCGAGTGCTGTCATGGGAAGGGTCGCTGATCGATCCCGTCGGCGGCATTCTCGGGGCCGTCGTCTTCCACGCCGTGGTGGCGAGCACCCGCCGGGGACTCGGCTATCAGCTCGGGCAGTTCCTGCTCGGCATCGGCGTGGGCCTGGCGGGCGGGCTGGCCGGCGTCGCGCGGATCAACGAGGCCGGCCTCGAGCTGGCGCCCGGCGAGCTGCGCGAGGGCATCACGGCCGTGCTGCTGCTCACTGCCGAAGATGACTTCAACGCGCTCGGGTCGACGGTCCTGGCGGGCGGTGTCGACGGCCCGGTCTACCGGCTCGCGGCGCGCCTGCCCGGCCATGGCGTGGTCGCTCCCTACACCGGCGGCGAGGTCCTGTTCGATCCGCGGCTGACCAGGTACGAGGTCGGCCGCCGGTACGCCGCCGGCACGCGGATCCGCACCCGGCCCGCCAACGGCACCGCACCCGCCGACGACAGCCTGCTGTTCCTGGTCCGGGCGGACGGCAGGCTTGCCCCGGTCACCGCGAACGGCCCGCCGCGGTCAGAGCCTGGCGACACTATGGTGCTGTTCTGCCCGGCGGCGGAAGGTCCGTGATGCTGCACGTCCGCGTAGTCAGCCCGGACGCTCTCACCGGGCCGCTGACCGACCGGCTCGCCGCCGCCCCGGGCGTGCACAACGTCGTGGTGCACGCCGGCGTCGCGCGCGAGCCAGACGGGGACGCCGTCCAGTTCGACGTGCGTGACGCCGCCGCCAATCCGGTTTTCACGGCGCTGCGCGAGCTCGGCCTCGACCGCGACGCCGTGATCTGCGTCGAGCGGATCGACGCCACCCTCACCGGCCCGTCCGCGGCGGGCAGGCGGCACGGCGCGCTGCGCCGGGAGACCGCTCCGGTCTGGGAGATGGTGGAAGCGGTCATCCGCGACGGTGAGACGTACGCGCCCAGCTTCTACGTCCTGCTGGCTATCGCCGCCCTGATCGGCGCCGTCGGCATCCTCACCAACTCGCAGATCCTCATCGTGGGCGCCA